>Ga0118677_10002589_pt1 | contig 35969 bp, 31 predicted proteins | sample AliMusrvi5mmetaG_FD_86154 | JGI IMG/M metagenome (GOLD analysis project Ga0118677, IMG submission 86154)
TACTCCTGTTGTAAAGATAAGTTAATAAAATAATCAGAACTTATGGCTACTGCCGCTGAGGGTTCCCCCTCAACTTGATTTCTAAGAATTTTACCATTTACACAGAATTATTTACACTCCCTGTCATTTTAGTATCGCAGGTGTGTAATTTCTGTAAATAGACAGGGTATAGACGGTCTATTGGGAGTATGGCATAGTGAGAATGTTTTTTTGCAGAAGGGAAGATTATCTAAGGAAGAGAATAGCTATTCCGGTGACTGCTATAATTGCGCCGGAGATGGATCTCCAGGAGAGTTTATCCTTAAAATAATATCGAGATATAGGAAGCATGATTACCGGCATAGTAGCGATAATAGTAGCGGCAATTCCAACTTTAGTATGTTTAATTGCAATCAAACTAAAAGTAACTCCAATAAAGGGGCCGCATACAGTTCCCATAAATGTTGACAGGAGGGCTTTGGAGTTGTGTCTATAAGTTTTAATCGGGCTTTTAAAACGACGCATTAATACAAGCAGGGGAATAAAAACAATAACAGAAGTAAATATTCTTACAAATGTTGCCACGAATCCGTTTATTTCGCCCTGATCAAAAGCGAGTTTAGCGAATATTAATCCTCCTGCCTGACCTGCCGCTGCCATAAAGCCATTAAAGAAGCCAATTGGTGTCATTTTATCTTTAGTTTCGGGAGATTTATTACGTTCTGAAACAACGAGAAGTATACCCATTACAGTAACAACCATACCTGTAATGCCGATAAAAGAAATTCTTTCAGATAGAAAGAAGAAAGCCAACAAAGCGCTAAGTACCGGAGAAAATGACATTAGCAGAATTGTTAATCTGGCTCCTATCTGGCTGTATGCCTTAAAAAGGAACAAATCTCCGATTACCAGGCCTATTATTCCGCTGATAGCAAGATTGAGAACCTGATTAGAAGAAAGGTCATAATTAAAATTAAATATTATTATTGTAAGGAATAATAGAATTGCAGCAAGTATCAGCCGGTTCATATTTAGCTGAACCGATCCTATTTTTTCGGCTGCATCAGTAAAGGCATAGGAGCCTACAGACCAAAGCAGGGCTGTTAATAAAGCGCTTAATTCACCAACAAGAGGCATTTTTTAATATAATTATTTAAAAAGTCAAGATACAATTATTTTTATTAACTATTTGCCCTGTGACGATTGATTTTTTTTTGTTAACTTAAGCTACATCTATAAATGGTTTGTTATTGATGACATTAATAAACAGTTATCCAAAGTTTTTAAAGAATCTAAGAATAGCCTTAATAAGCGGGATAGTATTCTTTATTTTCTTATATGCTGCAATTTCATACATATCAAAATCATTTGGGTTATGGTATTTATTCATTTTCTTAATAGTGTGTTATTCTATTTTTATGATTCAATATGAATTAAAAAATGGTGTTAAATTTACCAATAAGACGATTAGACTAGTATCGGGCGGTATTTGTCCTTTATGTACAACTAATGTGGTTTCCGATATAAGGCTGAGGGTTGGTTATGCGCCTAATTTGTATTCCTTTCCAAACAAATATATCAGGATGATAGTTGACAAATTTGTCGGTGAATTAGCTGATTCAGTTCCAATCTGCGAGAACTGCAAGAAGGAATTTCTGGAATATAGGATCTCAGATCCCAGCAAAACATTATTGAGGCATAAATTTGGTATGCACAGGGGGCTAAAGAACCCTTACAGTCAGGAAAATATATTTTATTCCAGTCCCACCACTTCTAAAAGTTCGTAGTTACTTCCAATTTCCATTCTATCTAACACGTTGACTTCAGAATAAGAACTATTCAAATCCTATAGATTGAAGTACATTTTGTATTCGAAGGGGTGGGGCATGGTTCCAATGGACATTATTTCTTCTTCTTTTATCTTAACCCATTGATTCAGAAGTTCATCTGAAAAGATATTATTTCTTTTAAGGAAATCATTATCAGCTTTAAGAGCGTCCAATGCTTCCTCAAGATTCCGGGGGAGATAATGAATCGATTTATCATCCAGGTTGTCAAGAAAGTTTTTATCGTAGGGTCCATAGCCTTCTTTAACGGGGTCGATTTTATTTAAGACACCATCGATTCCCGCAAGAAGCATTGCGCTTAGACAAAGGTATGGATTTGCGGTAGCATCAGGCGGACGGTATTCAAATCTTGTTTCTTCCGGATTGGAAACATAATTAGGAATTCTGATTGCAGACGCACGATTACCTGTGCCATATGTTAAATCAACAGGAGCCTCAAAGCCAGGCACTAGTCGTTTGTATGAATTTGTACTAGGATTAGTAAACGCAGAAAGAGCAGGCGCATGTTTAAGCATACCGCCAATAAAATATTTTCCAAGCTCACCCATATTGCCATAAGCACCTTTCTCGTAGAACATATTCTTACCTGCTTTTGTCAGGAACATGTGGAGGTGCATTCCATTGCCCGCCTGCATATACATCGGTTTGGGCATAAATGTGATGAACAGATTTTTTTGACGGGCAAGGTTAAAGAGGGCGTATTTTGTGCTAACAATATTATCGCCGGTGGTGAGGAGATCAGCGAAATAAGTTTCGATTTCCTGCTGACCGCGTTCGCCGACTTCGTGATGATGATATTTGACCTTTATTCCGAACCTTCGTAAAAGTTTACTTGCTTCATCTCGGAAATCATCATATACGTCGAATGGGTTTGCGGCATGGTAAGCTTTTTTATAAAACTCTTCAGCGTGTTCAACCTTATAATATGAGGTAGCAGTTCTGGTATCATATTCCACATTGGAGAAGATATAGAATTCAAACTCAGGACCCCACATGGATTTGTCGGCTCCGGTAGTTTCAAGGAGGAGTTGTTCAGCCTTTCTGGCAACTATTCTGCCGTCCTGCGGAAATGGAGTTCTTGCATCATCGGTTAATACAATATGAGAATAAAAGCTAAGAGTATTTTCCACGCGGAAGGGGTCAAGCATAACGGTAGAAAGGTCGGGGATAAGAATCATATCGCTGTTTTCAACTTTGAGGAAACCATAACTTGAGCCGTCAAAGCCGACACCTTCAGCTAAAAGTTTTTCAATGATACCAGGATAAGTTGGAAGAGTAATATGGTGAAGCCGGCCTGAGAGGTCGATAGCTTTTAGATCGATAAATTCGATATTATTTTTTTTAATTAAATCATTACATCTTTGAAGGTTGGTATCTGGCATAATATTCCTGGATAATACCTTTAAAAAAAGCCCGGTTATGAGCCGGGCATCGTTTAATTATTTTATGTAGTTAATGGCATCAAGGCCCGGGAAAATAGCTGCGCTTCCAAGCTCTTCTTCAATTCTTATGAGCTGGTTATATTTTGCTATTCTGTCTGTCCTTGAAAGAGAACCAGTTTTAATTTGTCCTGCATTTGTAGCGACAGCGATGTCAGCGATAGTAACGTCTTCAGTTTCACCAGAGCGGTGGCTGATTACGTTTGTATAGCTTGCTTTCTTCGCCATTTCGATTGCATCCAAAGTTTCAGTAAGGGAACCAATCTGATTAACTTTAATAAGAATTGAGTTTGCAATTCCGTTAGTGATGCCTTCGTATAATCTTTTTGTATTAGTAACGAAGAGGTCATCGCCGACAAGCTGGATTTTGCTTCCTAGTTTATCAGTAAGAACCTTCCATCCGTCCCAATCGTTTTCATCGAGACCGTCTTCAATTGATATTATAGGATATTGTTTTACCCAATTGGCGTAAAATTCAACCATCTGTTCAGATGTGAATCCCTGTTTAGATGATTTGAAGAACTCGTATAATTTTTTCTCTTTGTTATACATTTCACTTGAAGCAACATCAAGAGCGATGCATATTTCTTCGCCTGCTTTGTAGCCGGCTTTGCCGATTGCTTCGAGGATAACTTCAACTGCTTCGTCATTAGATTTCAGGTTTGGAGCAAAACCGCCTTCGTCACCAACGGAAGTGTTATAACCTTTTTTCTTAAGAACTGATTTTAAGGCATGGAAAGTTTCAGCACCCATTCTAACTGCTTCGGAGAAGTTAGGAGCGCCGACAGGCATAATCATAAATTCCTGGAAGTCAACGTTATTGTCTGCATGTGATCCACCGTTAAGGATGTTCATCATTGGGACGGGGAGAGTGCGTGCATTTACACCTCCAATGTATCGATAAAGGGGAAGTCCTAAAGTTTCAGCAGCGGCTTTAGCAACTGCTAAGGAAACACCTAAAATAGCATTAGCTCCCAAAACTGCTTTATTCGGTGTACCGTCTAATTCAATTAAAAGCTGATCAATTTCAACCTGATCGCAGGCGTCAAGGTTAATAATTTCATCTGCAATTTTTTCGTTAACATTATCAACCGCATTAAGTACACCTTTGCCGCCGTAACGGGCTTTATCGCCGTCTCTTAATTCAACAGCTTCATGTTCGCCTGTGGAAGCGCCGCTGGGTACTGCTGCTCTTCCGATTACACCGCTTTCAAGTTGAACTTCAACTTCCAGGGTTGGGTTTCCGCGTGAGTCGAGGATCTCTCTAGCTAATACATCAATAATTGTAGTCATTTTCTTACTCCGGTTCAATTAATTAAAGAATTATAAGTAGTAAAAATAGTCCTTTCTTTACTTTAGAGCAAAGAAAACCCGATTTTAACTCTTATCTGTGCTTTTCTTTGAAGAAAAGCACCAAAAGAACTTTGGCTTTAAAAAAAATTGCTAAAACTTTGCTTCATTCCGGGGCGGGAAATAAACTCGCTATCGCTCAAACAGTATTTCCCGCTTATCCCTCCATTACGCAAAGTTTTTTAACGCATTTTTTTTATGCCACTTAAATAAGGACAATATGCTGAATTTTCTTAGCGCTAATAATTTAAGGCCGGGAGGGAAGGTCATTTATTAAATATAATCTTAAAGCATTTTTTAAGCCATTTAAATAAGGGCAATATGCTGAATTTTCTTAACGCCAATAATTTAAGGCCGGGGTAGATTGGAATTAGAGGAAGAGGTTGGATTTGAGGCCGAGGGTATAATAATTAATAGAGAAGTCATCAAATTTTGTATGCTGATAGGAGAGTATAAGTTTAAGTGAACCAAACAGGTTATAATCGATTTGACCATAGGCCTGATATTTTTGTGTGTTGTCCTGGTTAAATATGGTTAGGATGTCCGAGTCAAAATAATAAGCACGCTGACCGAAGAAGCCGCCCAATTTAAGATTAAATCCAGGGTTTATACGATAATAAAAATTTAGCGAGGCGGAGAATAATTTTCTTGAATAGTCAGGGTTTGTATTGTTAACGTTATTTACTTGTCTTGTATAAGTGAAATTAGGTCTGAATGACATGTAAAGGAAAGGATTCATTATTTTGTCAATTCTCAGGGTAAACTGATCAGTAATTTCATTTTTATAGCCGATCAGGTTTTCATGTGTATAAGCCGCGCCGAGGTAATATAAATTTGTATAATAAAGGAAATCACAGTTATACAAATTTGTATAATCACTATAGTTATTTATAGAAGAAGTAATATAATTATAGTCTCCTTTGTAATGGGAATAATTAAGTTTCAAATAATATGGGAACATTTCAAATGAGCCGCCCGCTAGGAATGCCTGCTGCAGATAATGCCAGTAGGGGTCATTTATAGTAAGGTGTTCATAGTGGTTTATTAAATAAAATCCTTTTGTAATATTTACGGTGTTATAAAACGCAAGAGAGTTTGAGTATTCAGTATTAGTATAGGCGCCATGCGTGAAATAAAACGAAGGGGCCACATAAGTGGAATCAGCATAGTTATTTCTTATTAGCAAAGCGAAGAAAACGATCAGGAAATATTTTCTCATTTAACTAAATCCAAACCCTGTTGTGCAAGTTTGTCGCCGGGGCTAAGCATAAGAGCGTTAGTTAAGAGTTCTTTAGCTTTGGCATAGCTGCCGAGGTAGTAATATGTCCATCCCAGCGAGAGGTTGGGGTCATATAGTCCGGGATATTGACTGTAAGCTTTTTCAAGATAAGTTTTCGCGCCTTTATAATCTGCTTTATTTAATATAATCTGTCCATAGCGAAGATTAGCGGTATAATTATTCGAATCTATTTTTAGAATGTCGAGGTAATCAGAAGAAAGCTTATCCCACATTTTAAGAGCGGCATGGGGATAGGTAAGTCCGATCAATGGTTCAACGGAGTTGATATTAATGGATTGAGCGACGTTATAGTATTTCAATGAATTATTATAATCAGCATTTGAATAATAAAGCCAGCCCAGGCGGAGGTTTAACAAATAACTATTTTTATTTGCTTCATATATTTTAGTTAATTCATCAATTGCTTTCTTATAGTCAGTTTTCTTTTCGAACTCAATAGAAGAGTTGAAAGATTTAATTATATCGGGCTGTTTCTGCGAAATCAGATTGGCAGTGAAGATCAGGATAATGATTATAATTGAAGCGCTGCTTAAGAGAACATATTTTTTCATTGAGATTACTCCTCAGTTTTCAAAATTACGGCAGTAAACTTTCTGCCATCACTTTTATTAAAATTAAATTCTTCAATATCACCATCCGGGTTAATGGCCACTGTTCCCGTGTATTTTTTATTATAGAAGGCAAGGGGTCCGGTGCCAAATACCTTTATTTCATTTGAAAGGAGGTAATTTACTGAATCCTCTGAATGTTCGGTATAGCAAAATGAACCTTTGGCACTGATAAAGTTTTTAAAGATCAAAAGGAACTCGGTGAAATAGCGGATAGTATTTCCGGGAAGCTGGTCAATAGAATAAACGTCTTCCCAAACCAGATTCTGGTGATAGCAAAGGGGCACCTGCATAGCAGAAAGGTAGAAATAATAAAGAGCAGAATTCCGGTTACCAACAAATGATGTAAAGTAGAATATTTTATTAGTAAGGAAGAATGCAGCAGAGCTGCCGTTTGATGATTCGATGTAAAGTTCATTGAGTATATTTACCTTAACTTCCCATTCCTCCTCAAATGATTTATCTTCGATGTTACAATTGAATTTAAGCCTGGTGCCAAGTTTAAGATCAAAGGCATTCTTAATAGTTTTATGAACATCAAGATTTGAAACAACAGTGTTTACTTCGGGATAATCAAATGTATGCAGGATATGTTTATTGCCGGACTTTTCGAGATAATGCGCAATGGGGAACCGGAATGTTTTATCTCCGGGTTTATCGGTTGCCTGAAACTGTAAATGTATATGGGGGATTGGAGACCTACCGCTGTTGCCGCATGAAGCGATCCTGACGCCTTTTTTGACTTTATCTCCAACAGCGACCTTAATAGAATCAGCTTCAAGGTGAGAGAGGGATGAGAACAATCCATATTCATGTTTAATAACAACAGTATTGCCCCAGTTGTTTTTAGTTTCCGCTTCGCCAGGTTTGTTATCAGGGATTCCATCAATTACCTTAACGATCTCACCATCGAGCGGTGCAGACACCGGGAGATTAAAGGAATAATAATCTGTCAGGCTAGCGCCGGTACCGGAGAATTTAGAATCCTGTTCATCCACAACTTCAAAATCCCATGCGTATTTATAATCCTCTTTATGAGTATGCTGGCCTTCGACTGCCTGAGTGATCAACCAATCGCCAAACACGGGGAGTTCAGGGTAGAGGTATTTGAAGCGGTCGAAGCGTGATTTTCTTTTATTATGGTAGTAAAGATTTTCTTCAGGAGAACCGGGTTTAAAGTAAAGGAGCACAAGGTCTGTCTGTTCTTTTCTGAATTTAAGACTATAGATTGCGGCCAACACAATAAAATTAAACGGAAGCACAAGGACGGGGAGTGAAGTCGGCGCCATCAGTCGGACAAAGAAAGCAGTGATGATAACAATCATCAGAGATGCAATTGCAACAAGAAGGAAACTTTTACCTGATGGGAGGATAAGACTACCGCCGAGAGCAAATCCGACAAGGATAGCATTGAAACCATATAATATCGCATAGGGTTCATACTGCTGGGGGATTATCAGGTTAACGAATAACATGCAGATCAGGTAAGAAGATATACTAAGCAGGAACAGAACCCTTGAGAACAGTAATAAACCGACCGCCAGAATAATACCTGAAATAATGTTAGGTTGAAATAGAATCAGAGATAAGGAGTTGAAATAATTTTGCATCAGCTGCGGGAGGGAGCTGAACATTCCCGTATTCATAATTTTAATATGATGAAGATTTATATCGTTATAGTTAGAAAGGAAGATAATGAATATATAGAGAGTAACGATGAAGGGGAGACTAAGTCCCGGCAGATTGAATGACTCAGCAAGATAATGTTCAAGAAAGGCGGAGATAAAAAATGTAAGGACAATAAACACGGGTATAATAAATAGCAGGAAGAAACTAAGGTTAAAATAATAGACAGATGCGGCACCGAACAGGATGCCATTAAAACCATAAAACCCGCTTCTTATTTTATCGTTATCAAATTTAAGAAGGTAGGCAGTTAGATTTGAAACGATAACTCCCAGCAGGGCCATCAAGCCAAGCAAGGGAAACACAAAAGTTGAAATCAGAATAATAGCGCCGAACCATCTCCGGTTGGAGAAGAATATCTGAGCATAAGAATAGAGAATAGTATCTGTAAAAAAAAGCATTAGCTGAATTGTTAAGTATTTTTCTTTAGTTTTAATTTATCGGGAAGAACCTCGCGGTCGAGGATATATTCAAGGTTTTCCGGTTTTCTTATTTGTTCAACAGAGCCATCTTCCATAATCATAACAACATTCGGGCGCATATGAATAAACTGCATCCATTGAGTAAGGTCATAGGCGCCGGCGTATTCGATTACTAATCTTTCACCACGTTTAAGGACGGGGAGATTAACTGATTCGCGGACGCAGTCGATATTCATACACAAAGGTCCATAGATTACTGCCTCCTCAGAATGTAAAGTACCTTCCTGGGCAGGGGAAATTTTATGCTTGTACCAGAAGCTTGTAAATAAAAGGTTAACGCCTGCGTCTATGATAATAGCTTTCTTTCCCTGTGATAATCTTTTATTAGCAATTACGGTGGAGATTAAATAACCAGCGTCATCGACCATAGCGCGGCCAGTTTCAAGAATAAGAAGGGGAAGTTCTTCGCCCTTGTACTGCAATTCAAACAAGCCAGCAGAGATTGCATCGGCGTATTGTTCCATAGTTGGGACGACTTCTTCAGCAGGGAGATACTGGCCCAGCAGGGTATTGTGAGAAGCGAAACCGCCTCCGAGATCGATATAGTCAAGCGAAATATTTAATTCTTCTTTTATTCTACCGGCAAGAGAAGCAAGTTTAGAAGCAGCTACTTTATAGGGTTCAGCGGTCATGATATAAGTGCCGATATGAGTATGGAGACCGGATAGAGAAAGATATTTGCTGACAGAGATTCTTTTTATAGCCTGCCAAGCTTCACCGTTTTCATAATTGAAGCCGAAGCGGTCCCATTGCGGATAAACGCCTGAGTCCATGTTTATTCTCACGGCGACTTTAGCTTTCAGTTTATGTTCTTCGGTTAATTCAATTATATCATATAGTTCATCGAGGTGGTCAATATGAATTTTAGCATGGTCTTTAATAGCCTTAAGGAGTGCGCCGCGATTTTTATCGGGGCCGTTGAAGATAATATGTTCGCCTTTAATGCCAAGGTGTTTGGCTTTATCATATTCAAATTCAGAAACAACTTCAGCCCAGGAACCTTCCTGATGGAAGACGGAGCAGACGGCATCGAGGTAATTAGTTTTATATGACCATGCAAACTGAACTTTGGGGTAGCGGGTTTTGAAAACGCGGAGGGCATTGCGCTGATTTTGGCGTATACGGGATTCTGACATAACAAATAACGGGGAACCGAACTCCTCACAGAGGGAATCAATTCTTACTCCGTCAATTTCTGTTCTGGATTTAATAACAGAAGATGAGCCGAACTTATTCATAAGGCCGGAGTAATGTTTATTTATAACCGGGCGTTCATATCTTTTCTTAGATTCCATTAGATCATTCCTGATACAGCAATTTTTTCAAATGTTTTCATATCGGTGAAGAGGTCCCATGAGGAACGGACGAATATCTGACCGACTTCGTAATTAGTAAAGGGTTCCACAATTTCGCCCAGGGCCATTCTGATAAGTGCCCAAACGAGATTTTGTCCGGCTTTAGGGGCAAGGTACACCCATGCAGGGAAGCGGGGATTTATTTCAAGGAGGTAATATTCCTCAGTAGAAGAGGACTTCATAAATTCGAGCTCCAAACCGCTGCGCCATTTAGTTTTTTCAATTATTTTATAAGAGAGATCCATGAGGTTATGGTCTTCGATAGTAACGCCGGCCCAACCCTTTCCTTTGTCGGTGATATAAAGTTTTCTCATTGGAACAGCGCCGATTGTTTTGCCGGTACCATCTCCAAGGGCGACGACATTAAATTCAATGCCCTGAATGAATTCCTGAATAATGATGGGGAGGCCCCATTTAATTCTAAGTTTATTGAATGCCGCCAGAGCTTCTTCAAAATTATTGGCAATGTAGGCCTCGTAAAAAATTCCTTTAACGACCACGGGGTATTCCATCTGGTCAGGGATTGCATAAATATCCTGTACCGATTTTGCCAGAATATTTTTAGGAACCTTAATGCCGTGAGACGTGCAGAAATTAAACAGATTATCTTTAGCCCGGATATTAAGCATATCGATATCAGGGAGAAAGGTTTTAATTCCCAGGGCTTCAAGTTTGGGCTGGAGTTTTACAAAACCATAGAGTTCAGAATCCAGGGTAGGTATAATGATATCAATTTTTTCCTGTTCATGGATAAAAGCGATCCGGTCATACAAGTTATTAAGTCCGGTAGAGGGATATGGAATGAGGTAGCATTTGGAGGCGATGTCCTTCATATAGATACCCGGTTCAAGGGAGTCGTAGATTAGTCCTATAATATTACCCTTAAAATCAGGAGCATCTTTAATGCTTCTTATTACGGGTATGCCAGGGCCGGGATTATCGGTAGCATTTAGTCCAGTTACAGCTATATTCATTTATTTGATCAGGGAATAATTTTTTAATTGAGATATAAAATCGTGCAGATCTTTTTCGAAGCTGTTATTATCAATTTCATATTCGGAGACGATCTGATTAACAATGGACTCTTCATCGGTGCCGGATTGGATCAAGCGGAATATTTCTTTTCCCATATGATTCAGAGTATAAGTTTCACCGGTGGAGGGCATAAAAAGGAAGCCGGAATCACTTACCGCGAGATTTTCGGGGATTTTATAACTGGACAAACTAACCTCTTATTTTAGGAGTAACATTTTTTTAACAATCTGATTATTATCAGATATTAGTTCATAGAAATAGACTCCGGTGGACAATCGTTTGCCGGAATCATTAGTGCCATCCCAAGTAACATCATAGGAGCCGCTATTTTTATAACTGTTCAATAGTGTTTTAACCAGAGAGCCTTTAATATCATAAATTTTAACGGATACACTTGAAGGTTGATTAAGACTGAAATCTATCTTAGTTGAAGGATTAAAAGGGTTCGGGTAATTCTGGCTAAGTTTAAATTCAGCGGGCCGGGAATCGCCGGCAACGGCAGTGATGCCTGTAGTATAAACTTCAGTGGTATAAGTTAAAAGAGATGGGTACGGGTATTTCATAATTATACATTCCAGTTTGCCATCGTTATTAATATCTTCGAAGATAGGATATGTATAGGAGAAATTCGGGTCATCTTTCTGAAAGATTGCATTACCGGTTGTTACATCGATGACCTTGAAAGCCGAGCGGTATGCGGTAGAAGTTCCGTAATAGGACATAACATAGAAGTCGGCTTTATTATCTCCATTGAGGTCATATCCAGTTGAATAAACCAATTCACCTGCAAGTCTTTCCGCAGCGCTGAAAGTATAAGTATATTGAGGAGTGCTGGAAAAATCCTCACCCATGACCTGGAATTTAAGGGAATCGATAGAATAAATCCGGTCTTTCCAGGAATTACCAACCTTATCGAACGCAATAAAGCTGGAAACCGTAGTGTATGGCAGGGATGACGATGTATAAGCGGTAGTCCACTGTGAATAAGAATTTATTGTACAGATGGCTAACAGCATGAGAGTGTAAAATGCTTTCATAGGGTTCTAAAAATTTAATATTAAATGATGATGAAATGAAACATTATAATCCAATCAAGCATTGGCAATTATTATGCCACCGTAAATCATTTAATACAGCAAATAAAATAGTTTTTACAATCCTTTATTGCGAATATTATTCGCGTTATGATAATTTTACGCAGTAAGATTGTTCTAAATCGAGCGTAAAAATTACAATCAAAAAATCAGATTACAACAAAGAAAAGCAATGGTTCCCCATTATTTTTAATTTAGACGATAAATTAAGAGATAACTTTCAAATATCAGAGTAGAAAAGATAATATTTATATTAAGAAAGTTCATAATTACTTATAGATTCCTTAGCCAGCGAGATAACGTTTTCTTTTAATTCCTGAGGTTCAAGTACTTTTACACCTTTTCCAAGACTAATAATCCAGGTAGTTATTTCATTAAGACTATTTACCGTAGTTTCGAAGATAAAGCAGCCGGTTTCATTCTTATACAGCTGCTGTTTATCCATAAAAATGCGGGCCTTGACATTTTCAGCCCAATAATCTGAGAGCTGAAGGCGGACGTTATATTTCTCATTTCCGACCCAGCTTTTCCACGCGTATTTAAACAGGTTCTCAAATTCCACTTCGGCAATAGAGGGGAATTTTATTCTTGTTACTTCAACTCCATCAATTTTATAAACCAGAAACTGTTTAAACTTATCACATTCTTTAACCAGGAGGCGCCAGTTCCCTTCGTTCTGATAAATAAGCACGGGGTTAATGATCTTCTTAGTTATTTTATCACCTTCCTTATTATAGAAGATAATTACCTGGAGGCAGTTTTCTATAGCATGCTGAAGAAGGACCATGTTTTTCAAGGCATTCTCACCGCGTTTATGAACGAGGAGAGAAGTTGCTTTTTCAGATAATGTGGCGGGATTTATTATGCCAGTATAATAGACGATGCACTCGCTGATTTTATCAGGATCGACGGGGGAATTTATGCATACGCCGATTTTCTTTTGCGAGTGGATATCAATGCCGTAGTTTCGCATCTCGGAGAGGTCGCGTTTAATAGTAAGTTCCTCAACGCCGAACCTATCGGCAAAATCGAATGTAGTTAATATAGAACCAGCAGGTTTATTAAGGCACAAACCGAGTATTTCTACCTGTCTTTTGATCTTCGACTGTATTTCGAACATTATACCTCCCTCAAACTTATTTAAACTTACTAAATAAAAAGAAAAGTATCATTAAATGATACGCTTGAAGGCGGGCGAGACGGTAATTTTATTTTAGTTAAATAATTCATTAAGGAGTTTTATGTTAACCAAAGTAATATCGTTTCAGCAGTACAAGAGTTTAGGGATAGTTCAGTTTGCAATACCGGATCAGGATTCATTTGAATATATAAGCGGGCCAAGAGCGATCAAGGAAAACCTTGTTGATGTAAAAGAAGTGGATGCATCGGGGAGCGTGAACAATCTAACGGTTTATAATTTATCGGGTAAATTTATTTTCTTTATGGATGGTGATATCCTCTCAGGTGCAAAGCAGAACCGAGTTCTGAATACCTCGGTTTTGCTTGCGCCGAATACCAAAACAAATATTCCCGTGAGTTGTGTGGAGCAGGGCCGGTGGTCGAGGGTGTCGGATAAATTCGGATCGACAGAATTTATATCTCCCACTAAATTAAGAGCTGAGAAATCGCATAAAGTTACTTTTAATCTGAATGAAGACCTGGGGCATGTGAGCGATCAGGGGCAGGTTTGGGGGAATGTGGCTTCATATTCAGCCAGTTTTCAGGTACGCTCAGCAACTTCGAGTCTTAACGATGTATACAATGAAAAGAAAGATCAGTTTGAAGACTTTGTGACTAATTTTAAAATTGATAATGAAGCAAACGGCATATCAATATTTGTGAATAAGACTCTGTTGAACCTAGAGATATTTAACCGGAAGGACATATTTGCGGAGTATTTCCCGAAATTATTGAGGGGGACGGCGATGGAAGCATTCCGAATTAAGGCAAAGAAGGAAAAGATTACAGAAGCAGAGGCAAAGTATAAGATGATTACGTTTCTGGATAAGATTGAGGAGATACCTATGGATGCTCATCCGGGTGTGGGAGTAGGAAATGAGAAGAGGTTTGAGACTAAAGAGTTAACAGGATTTGAACTTGAGTATAATAAAAGTCTTATTCATCTGACAGCATTGAATTTAGGGAAAGATAACTGATTTTGCGGATCGGGATAAATGTGCAATGGCAGATACCGGGGGTAATGACTAATTGCCTCCGGGGTTTTTAAGTAGGGAGTTGAAGCTATAGATGTAGATCAAAAGAGGTTTATCTGGATTTTAGTTAGATCCAGAAGTTATAACTCTGATTGTAGTAAAATATGTTTTTTATTTAATTAATTGCATTTTCTTAACCTGGGAAAAGGTGCCGGAGGTTAATCTATAAATATACACGCCAGAAGATAGATTTCTTCCATTAAAATTAGCCTCATAATCCCCTTCTACTTTTTCTTCATTTACTAAAGTTTCAACTTTTCTACCAAGGATGTCATAAACCTCAAGTTTTACAAAACCCGGGTCTTTGATTGAATATTTTATGGTTGTAGTTGGATTAAAGGGGTTTGGGAAATTCTGGCTAAGGGAATATTGTTGAATAATAGGGCTATTATCTTTAACACTTACTGAAGAATCGGGACTGCTTGTCCAGACGCTTTCATCAGTAGCAAGATAGATCTTATCATCTTTGTCGAATTTAATATCTCTAACTTCAGTAAGCGCCAGATTGTCGGTGATATCCACCCATGTATCTCCATTATTTGTAGAGGAATAGAATTTACTATTAACACCACCGGCGAATACGACTCCTTTCTTATTTACATTTACCGGGTAAGTAGTTGGAAAGCCATTATCTGATTTTACTAGTTTCCAATTTAATCCATTATCAGTAGACCTTAAAATGCCTTCGTCTATATTAGCAGCAAAAACATTTCCATTGGGAGCTATAGCAATGCAGCTAATCCCTGAACTTGAATTGCTACTTTGATAAACATTTGTCCATGAAGTTCCGTCGTCAGTAGATTTATAGATTGCTCCTCCATAAGTTCCAGTATAGATATTATTACTGCTATCGATTGCAAAACCAAAGACATAGCCATTTATGAAGCCATTATCTAATCTTGTCCAGTTATTTCCCTGATCTGTAGTTCTATAAAGACCGGCGCCATAAGATAAACCATAGATTCTGTTTAATTTATCTTTATAGAAATAATAATAAAAGGAGCTATTTAACAACCCCCAATTTTCGCCTTTATCAGATGAGCGGAAAGTTCCATCTTCGGTACTTGCAATTAAAATATCAGTGGTATCTGAAATTACAGACATAAGGTAAGAATTCGTAAATCCGTTATTCTTTAGACTCCATGTTAATCCCTTATCGGTGGATTTATAGAGGCCATTACTCCAACAAGCAGCCCAAAGGTTGCCTTCGTTATCCAGATTAATACTAACCGTGTTTGCCGCATTTATTCCATTATTTACAGGAAACCAGCTATCTCCAAAGTTAGTACTTTTAAAAACTCCAGCGGCATTAGTACCGACATAGGTATTGTCACTTGATTTGGCTAAACAAATTGCAGCTGAGAATTTAGAAGGCATACCATTATTATCCCATCTCCAAGTAATCGCCTTATCATCTGAAAGCGCCATTCCCCATTCTTTCCCAGGCCACGGTGTCTCATCACCAAAAGCGCCAATGATTCGATTGTTATAAATACAATCGTACATTTCCTCGGCTCCAAAATCACTTTGAAGTTTCCAAGTATTACCGACATTAGTGCTTATAAATATTTTACCGCCCATTTGAGTATAAATATTTCCAATAGTATCGGAAAATACTTTATAGGTAGCATTTAGATCGAGAGTATCAAAAGAAGTTATATCCCATGAAGAGATATTTTTTTGCAGTCTGTATATCTTACTATATCCGCCCAAAAACAAGACACTATCTTTGTACAGCACAAAATTTGAAGTATTACCTGAGCCATTTAAAGATATTGTCCAAGTTTGACCGTTATCGGATGAGACATAGATTTTCCCTATATCATTTCCAGCATATAAAAAACCATTCCAATCTTTCCCTAATCCTATAAAATAACGACCATCCTTATGAATCTGGCTCCAGGTATTAAGGTCAAAAGAATTGTATAATCCATTTGAACTTGCTGCTGCAATAAAACTTCCGTCATCAGCGATAATAAAACTTAAAATTCTATCATTTAACTTTATATTGCTCTGTTGCCATCTTTCCCCGGCATCGAAAGAATAAAATATCAATCCTTTATATAAACCAGAGCCAGCAATAATAGTATCTCCACATGAAAATAGACCACTAATACAGCAGCCTTGGGGACCATTCAACTTCAGCCATTTATTTTGAGCTGAAACATTTATTAAACAAGCTAATAAATAAAGTATTAATAATAATTTCATAAAATTAATATTGATTAGAAGTTCCCGCGAGTGGTATCGAATTTTATTTACAATTTAGAATGGTTTTTATATTATCTATTTTTATTCATCTTCTGCATAAAGAAGGGAACTTAGTTAGTTAAACATAAAGGCAATTATTGTTGACACTTGTGATTCAGGATAAATAAAACAAAAATAGTTGTCTATTTAATTTAGCTGTTCATTTTAAGGAGGACTGCCGCGCCGCATTGGGTTTAGACGGGCGACCCCCTTTAATAAGGGGGTTTTAAGTGAATTATTCTTCTTCTAATGGTAATGAGGATAAAAATTTAAATACTTCTACCATTGCGAGAGTATCGAGGCCGCAATATTTCAATAAGTTTTCTCTGACTTCTTTTATACGGGCGGGATCTTTTTCATAATAAAGATTTTCAAATGCCGAAGATGCTGCACCGCCATTGCCAATTTCCATTTCTTTATAACTCAATGAGGGAACAAGAGCCGGAAGGACAGATTTAATAGAATAGGATCCCTGCATATCGGGGGTATAATAATATTTTTTGCGGAAGGGTTCCATAAGATCGGTTATTCTATTTTTTATTCTATTCAAATCCTCTTCGTATAAGTGGAAATCCCAGGCAAGTTCTTTAAGTCGTGTAATTTCAAAAGCCTGGTTATAGACAAGAATGACTCCTTCGCCTTTGGTATGTTCAACGAGGTTTTCAACAAAAGCGAGGCGCGGATCGCCGCAGGCATCAGCGAGGAACTCATAATGTTCAACTCTGCTTTTCTTACTTTTCTGGAAATGGACCGAATACTGGAAAGGGATCTGCTGGTAGGGTCTTACGCCATCAAATTTAGGAATAGCGGGCATGAATGTTTCAAAATCCATAAACCAGATAGGATACTTTATTGTATCAAGGAATTTCTGAATTTCTTTTTTGTTGATGATTGTTTTATTTTCTTTATGGCAGTCGACCTGCATTTTCTGAGAAGGACTTAGCGGATAATCTTCAGGAATATCTTCTATGTTTAAATGACCGCGGTCATAAAGGTCGAACTTCTTATCGCCACGGAGACCGCCGATATTAAATACGGAATAGTCAGGTACATCTTTCCAGCAATGCCCCATGAAGCTGCAGGCATAGGGATCAGTGCAACGGGGTCCGATTTTAACATTCGGAATTTCTTTTTCAGACAAGACGACTTTAAGTCGTTTCAATTCTTTCTTAATAAGCGACTGTTTATTAAGAGAATCATTTAGTACAGATTTAATTGCAAATAATTTGCGAACGACGATATCTCCTTTGCGTACATAATCGTTGTTTATATAGACAATTGAGAGGTCTGATACTTTCAAGCAGTTCGAAATAACAAAGTACTGGATTGCGGCATCGCTTAAATAGGTTTCAGAAACTTTAGTGGAACTTTTGACTTCAAATATTTTCCAGCCGTTCTCGTCTTTTACCAGAATATCAGCTATTACAAGGATTTCATCGAATAAGAATGCAGCTTCGTAAATAATTTTAGTTCCGGCAGAGATAAGTTCCGCGGTTTTGCTTACAGCCAGAGGGACATTTTTAGGATCATCAGCCGCAACAGTGCCACCGGGGAAAAGCTGATGAGCCAGTTCACCAACCTCATGGCCGCGGTCAAAGATTAACTGCTGACCGTCGCTGACCTCATCCATCCAGTCGTAATGATATTTATAGAGGTAGAGCTGTTTATCGCACTGGAGACCTTTGATAAAGGAAGATTTGCTGAGGAGGTGTTTTTCGGACATTAAAATAGCTGTTTTTGTTAATAGTTAAAAATAAGGAAATAATGTAAGAGTTGATATACAAATAACTCGGGTTAGGATGTAAGTTGATCGGGGGAATCTTCAAGACAATCAGCCACAGAACAGAATAAATCATTCCGGGCCGAAACTGAAAGAGTTATTCTTGTTGGGAATAGTAACCTTAATATAGGAACCGATTTCGGAAAAAAGTTTATCTTTGTTGAGGAAAGTAAATTCATAATATGGAATTAAAATTGCTCCACTGAAAGGAATTAAACTGAACCCCAGGTAATTTCCCTCATTATCCCACGCAAATGTGGGTCCTGCATCAATTCCCACAACGTACATTGAAGATTCAAGACCCAGATGAATTTTATCTAAAGATTTTGATTCATCGAAATCAATGACTAAGCCCCATAATTTATAATTGTTCGGAAATTCTTTTGTTACAGATAATTCGACACCAAGGACAAAGCCACCTTTCTCCCCGAACATATAGCCCAGTTTAATACCAGGGTTAATATAGACGTTCTGAGGAAAAGAATAAGTCATTCCGAAAAAAAGCACGAACATGAAGATTGATTTTGTCATGTAATGAAATTTAAGGATACTTTTTATAAAAAGCAGTAGGTTGTGGACATTGAGAGGAATGAGATTCTTCGCTTCGCTCAGAATGGCAAGGGAAGTAATCAGAACGACAAGGAAGATGAGGGACAACTGCTCCCTCTCCTTTGGAGGAGAGGGAGTGTGTTTTGATATATCATGGTGGAGAGTTTGATATATTAATCGTCGTTCATATTGAAGCGGAAATTTTTAATTATCTCGCGGCCGAATTTATCGTGATACATCTTCTTGTATTTTTTCTGGAGGTCATCAGATAATTTTTTGTTGTTAACATAAATATCGCCATCTGTTATTTTCAGGTTTACTTTTTCGTCTTTGTTCTTAATCAGGTTATCCTTAATCATTTCCTGTTTCAATTCATCCATGAACTGAGAGAACTTGTGCAATTCTTTTTTAGATTTCTTGAGACTGAGGGAAGCGCTTTTCATTTCTTCCTTTACTTTTTCAGTGAGGCGGGGGATATCTATGTTCTTAATTGATTCGGTTGATTTCTTTATGTCTTCGCCGGCCTTGTCTAGATCTTTCTGAATTTTGTCCATATCGAGGTTAAGGTCTTTTTCATTAAACTCGATATCGGGAATATCGAAATCATCTTCATCTTTATCGCTGAATATGCGGATCTTCATGTTTTTGAGTCCAGAAAGCTTATGGTCAAGCTCTTTTATTTTCTCATCAGTAATTATTGTGTCGATATCAATTTTTAATGAATCGAGTTTTTCCATCATGTGGGGGAAGCCCTCGCCAAAATGTTTCATATGCTCGCCGAAGTGTTTCATGTGTTCGGCAAAATCTTTGTCGTTGAAATTGAAAACAAAGTCTTCGCTGTCATTGTCGTCATGTTTTCTAATATCGTTCAGGTTCTCATAGACGAGGTCTTCATTTTCCTTCATTTCATCTTTGGACAACTGTTTCCCATTTTTAGATAGGGAGATTAGGTTACCATCGGAGAAAGAGGCCTCATATTTATCCTGGTTTTCGCCGGAATGGAAGATGAATGTCTGCTCACTTTTTTTGTCTTTTTTATCGCCGCCGGTATTTTCGAGGGGTGAGGCGGCACAGGAGACTGAGAGGAAAGAAAACAGCAGCAGCATCAATGCAACATGCAAAGGGGTGGTTTTTATATCATTTAACATATGTACCTCATGGGATGTAATAATTAAAGATTATATTCAGAATGACATTGATAAATTCATTTACTAAGATTAAGACGAGTAGAATTTGAAGGTGTTTCGTAATATTGGCTGGTATTGGATAAGCGCGAATATAGAAGGATGAACGGAAAAAGTTTGGGTGATATAGAATACTATACCGTGATTAAGTATATTTGTGCAATTAATTAGGTGAATTTATGCAAATAGGAATAACCGGACTTCCAACAACTGGGAAATCCACCTTGTTCCAGACATTAACGAAAACACACATCGATCCTTCAATACTAGCAAGGGCGGAGAGTCATCAGGCGGTGATAAAAGTACCTGATATCAGACTGGATAAGTGTACTGAGATTTTCAATCCGAAGAAGAAGGTAAATGCCGCAATAGAATTTGTGGATATTATAGGACTTCAGAAGGGCGACTCGGGTTCGGCGCAGTTTACAAGTAATTTTTTATCGAAGATAAAGAACACTGATGCGCTTATTCATGTGGTTAGGCTTTTTGAGAACGAGCTTGTTCCTCATGCTGAAGGAAAGATTGATATGATGAGAGATATCAGCACGGTTGAGACAGAGTTTATTTTATCTGATATGGCTATAATAGAAAAGAGAATTGAGAGCCTAAAGAAGCAGATACTGAAAATACACGAAGACCAACTGAAGAAGGAACTTGCTGTACTTGAGAAATGTTTTGACATACTTCAGGAAGAAAAGCCATTAAGGGATGCAGAGTTAAATAAAGATGATATGAAGATACTGAAGACGTATCAGTTCCTTTCACTGAAGCCGCAGTTAATAGCTGTGAATCTTGATGAGAACCAGATTAACGATGCTGAAAAGTATATGAACGAACTTGTAAAGCATAAAGTCGGGAAGAACACCAAGGTGCTTACATTTTTCGGCAAGATTGAGATGGAGATGTCGGAGCTGCCGGAAGAGGAAGCTTCTGTTTTTATGGCGGAGTACGGGATTAAGGATTCCGCACTTGATACAATTATACGTGAAGCGTATGCGCTACTAGGTCTGCAGTCGTTTTTGACTATTGGCGAGGATGAGTGCCGCGCATGGACGATAAGGAAGGGAGAGACAGCGCAGGAGGCCGCAGGGGAGATACATTCTGATTTCTTCGCTAAGTTTATCCGTGCTGAGGTTGTTTCTTATGATGATTTTATCCGCGTAGGCGGGTCGTATGCAAAGACTAAGGAAGCCGGTACATGGAGACTTGAGGGGAAGGAGTATATTGTTAAAGACGGGGATATTTTATCGATAAGACATTCTTAAGGAATGTCTTATCGCAGCTCTTTAGTTTATTTCAAGGAAGATATTTTTGTTCGTTCTTTTCTTTGAGGTGAGATATTTTTCTTCGTTTCTTCGTTCTTTTCTTTGAGGTAAGATTTCTTTCTTCGTTCTTTTCTTTGAAGAAAAGAACCAAAAGAACTTTGGCTTTAAATTATTTGCTATAAATTCAGCCCGCTTCGTTTATCTTATCTATCAATTTATCTGTGGGAAATGAACTTGCTCTCCCGATTCTATCGGGAGAGCTTCGAACAGCATTTCCCCATCCTATCCATAAGATTATCTACAACTTGTCAAATGCTGAATTTATTTAACGCAAATAATTTAATGCCCCTAAATACGGAATGGGTTTTTATGCTGAGGGCCGGGTAAAATTTATATTAATATTTTTCTCAATTAGTAACAATTTTGAACTAACTATATATAGGGTGATTGTTCTTTGTGTCAGGATTATAGATGTGCATCGAAGGATGTTTTGAATTTGAGCCGTTTAATCGAGAATGAGGAAATTCTGAATACCATTCATCTATTTTAGATACCGTTGATCTTGTCTCGACCGCTTGTCGTTCATTTCTCGTTGGTTTTTCGTTCATCTCGGCTTGATCTCTCGCTGGTGACTCGATGATTTCTCGATGACGGTAATATGGGACTGGAAATATGCGAGGATGAAATGATAAAAAAGTGTTGGGGAGGGATAACTTTTTAACGGAATAAATTTTAATTTATACTTATAACAAATAAATATGTTTTCGAAATGAAAAATTTAATAAGACTTTTATTCGTTTTTGTTTTGGCCGGGATTAATTATTCGTTTGCTCAGGCATCGGGGCTTTATATACCGAGGAACATGCAAAAGGCATTTGATAACAAGACCCGATCGATGGACGGGAAGACGGGTGTAAACTATTGGCAGAACAAATCGGATTATGTTATTAATCTTGGATTCGATCCTATAACGCGGAAGCTGGATGGAACGGAGAAGATAGATTATTTTAATAACAGTCCGGATACGCTGAAGGAAATATATATTCATTTGTTCCCGAATATTTTTAAGAAAGGGGCAGCAAGAGATTTTTCGATAAGTCCAGCCGATGAGGATAACGGGGTGACGATTTCAAATATTAAATTTAACGGAAGCTCAGTAAGCACTGATCCGGACGGGAAAATGGTTGAGTTTAACGGCACATTTATGATCCTGAAATTGAGGGATCCAATTCTTCCAAAGGGAAAGGCGGAGTTAGATATTAATTGGAATTACTTTGTGAATAAGGGGTCGAATATTAGAACCGGGACATTGGATTCGTCGTCGTTTTTTGTAGCGTATTTCTATCCGCACATTGCAGTGTATGACGATATAGACGGATGGAATGACACGCAGTATACGGGCGGGGTTGAGTTCTATAATGATTTTGCGGATTATGATGTATCGATTACTGTACCTAAGAATTTTGTTATTAGGGGAACCGGGGTGCTGCAGAATCCTGAGGAGGTGTTGAAAGGGAAAATTGTTGAGCGATATAAATCGGCGCAGGGATCAGATAAGGTAATAAGCATAATTGATGCGGATGATATTGCGAAGAAGGATGTTACTGTTCAGAATGAAAAGAATGTGTGGAAATTCAAGGCGGAGAATGTAACTGATTTCGCATTTGGGTTGAGTGATCATTATTTGTGGGACGGATCGGGACTGGTTGTTGATAAAGGGGCGGGGAGAAGAGTTTTTATAGATGCCGCGTATGATAGGCACTCGAAGGATTTTTATAAAGTTGCGGAAACAGCGAGAGAGGTGATTAATTATATGTCGACAGTGCTTCCCGGGTGGCCGTATCCATTTCCAAAGGAAACGGTTTATAACGGTGAGGGAGGAATGGAGTACCCGATGATGGTGAATGACAGTTCTGTGCCGGACTCAAGCATGCGGGGACTAACAGCTCATGAAATTGCACATTCATATTTCCCGTTCTTCATGGGGACAAATGAATCGAAGTACGCATGGATGGATGAAGGGTGGGCGGCATATATTGATTTTATGGCGTCATCGGCATTGTATTCAACTGAGATAATTAAAAGGAACAGGATAACAACTTATAAGAAGGCCATCGGGAATGATATTGATGTGCCGATATTTGCGATTTCGAAATATCTGAAGAGTCCGCCATACAGGTACAATGCTTATATTAAAGCAGCGTACTTTTATGATATGTTAAGAGAATATCTTGGGCACGACCGTTTTGAAAAAGCTCTTCACGCATATATGGAGAGATGGAATGGGAAACATCCTATACCCTATGATTTTTTTAATTCAATGAGTCAGGCTTCGGGGGAGGACTTGTCGTGGTTAATCAAGCCGTGGTTTTTTGAATATGGGTATATGGATCTCGCGGTTAAGGATGTTTCTTTAAGCTTGGGTAAATACAAAATAGAGATTGAGAAGAAGGGGCTTTATCCAGGCGGGTTTAAGATAAATGTTTTTTACGCGGGCGGTGGTAATGAAATTGTCTCGGAAAGTGCTGCGGTTTGGAGGGATGGAGCGAATTCGTTTACTGTTGAGTTACCGAATTCGCGTAAGATTGTCAGGGTTGAGCTGTGGGATTCGATATGGATAGACGCGGATAGTAGTAATGATATTTACTTTGTTAAGTAAATATCATTTTGTTGAATTGAATATTTTGTTTTTTTTTGAGGAGACAATCAAAACAAAAGAAAACATCGGCTGCAAATTATTTGCTAAAAATTAAGTTACGCTCCGTTGCTCGGGGAAAACTCGCTACGCTCAAACAGTTCCCCTCACTGCCACTCCGCTTCACTTAATTTTTTATACGCAAATAATTTGAGGCCGGGAATTAGGAATAAGAAATAATATGAGGCCGGGAATAAGGAATAAGAAATAATTTGAATCCGGGGAAGTATGTACTGAATTATCCGATGCGGAAGGAGCGCATGCTTATTGATGCATTCTGGATTTCTTCATATATGAATTTTAATTCTTCATCTTTGTCTGATGCACCGAGTGTATATATCATAGGATAATAATGATCGGGGGTTGGAACTGCAAGATATGCGTTACCGAATTTATTATAGTCAAGTATTGAGTCGTAATCCTTAGATACTAAAAATCCTTTAACGAAATTATCATATTCAATTGCCCATCCGAATGGTTTTGTATTATTCTGCATATCAATCAAAAGCAGGTTATGAACTATGTTTCCGCTGCCGATAATAATAATTCCTTTTTCGCGCAGAGCTTTTAATTCGTTTGCAAGATTATAATGATACAGCGGAGGTTTTTTGTAATCTATACTCAGTTGATAAACCGGGATGTTTGCAAGGGGGAACATATGTTTTAAAACGGACCAGGCGCCATGATCGAGTCCCCAGTTAGAATCTTCTTTTATATCAATCATTTTGACAAGATCAATTGTATCAAGGGCAGAAGCCGGTGATCCGGGGGCGGGGTATTCGACACGGTAAAGCTCTTCAGGGAATCCGCTGAAGTCATGTATAGTTTCAGGTTTAGGCGTGACCGTGACATACGTGCCCGAAGTAAGCCAATGAGCGGAGATAACAAGTACAGCATCGGGCTGAAGTTCAAGCAGGCGTTTTCCTTCATCAGCGAGGGCATTGGTATAATCATTATTTGCAAGGGCGTTCATAGGGTTACCATGGCCAATAAAAAGGGTTGGCATTTTCATTTAATTTTCTCCTTTCTGATCGAGCATAATAAAGGCAAGGTCGACAGACTTGTGTGTACCGGTTATAACCAAAGTATCATTTATTTCAATAGTATCTTTTGCAGAAGGATTAGAAATTGTAAAGGTACCTCTTACGATCGCGATAATGGTCGCATCCGTTTTGGCACGTAAATTTATCTGCGCAAGGGTTTTGCCGATGTGATAATTATCTTCATTAACAAAGTAGGTGCTTGTAAGTCCAGCTGCAAGGATCTCGTTGAGGTGAATGAAAGAGCTGACGTCGGTTTTTTCTTTTCTTAAAAGAATATAGGACTCGCCTCTGAGTATAGAAACCTGTTTCATAATAATGTTCAGAGGCAGGTGATATTTTTCAAGTACTTTACTGAATATCTGAAGAGAAGTTTCAAATTCTTCGGGTATGATCTCATCGGCACCAAGACTTATGAGTTCATCGATCTCATCGATATAGCGTGTCCTTACAATTGCTTTTATAGTTGAGTTATTTGCTTTTGTAATTTTAAGAGCAGCTTTAGTTGAATGTGGATCAGAGATAGCAAATACAATTACGCGGGCATGTTTAATGCCGGCGTGTATAAGAATTTCTTCTTTTGTAATATCGCCGTAGATCATTTTCTCGCCGGATTCATTTCCTCTTTTGATTGATTCCGGGTTAAGTTCAATAACGACATAGGGGATACCTGCTTCTTTAAGGACGCGGGCAACGTTCATTCCATTTAGTCCAAACCCGGCAATAATAACGTGATCAATAAACTGCGGTGTTTTAATTTCTTTTTTCGCAGGGGCAAATTTCACAAACCTATCGGCAAGAGCAGGAGCAACCTGCAGGATAACGGGTGTTAACAGCATTGTGAAGATAGAAGAAGAGAGGAAGATGTTGTACAAATTGCTTTCGAAGAGATGGTAGTTCATGCCTTCCTGTGCGAGGACGAAAGAGAATTCACCTATTTGAGCGAGTGCGAGTCCGGTTAAGATAGCAGTTCTTATGGGATATTTTAAGATTCTGATTATGACAAAAATGATAACTGACTTAAGTAAAATAACGCAGATAACGATGGCGGAGATTAGTCCAATTGAACCTGCAACGAAATTCAAATCAAGGAGAAGACCTATAGAAACAAAGAAGATGCTGTTGAAAATATCTTTAAGAGGAAGGATTTCGGAAATTACCTGGTGGCTGAACTCGGACTCGGAAAGAATTAGTCCCGCAACAAAAGCGCCGATAGCAAAAGAGAGACCTATGACATGGGTGAGGTACGCAGTGCCAAGAAGAATGAGCACAGTGCCGATAGTAAATGCTTCTCTAATTCTAAGCCGGGCTAGTTGAAATAGTATTTTCGGCATAATGAATCGTGAAAGAATTATTATAGCCGCGAGGGAAGCAAAGGCAAGGAAGAGTTTAAAGGCAATATCAGGGACCGAGGAAATCTGGTCAGCGCCAAGGAGGGGGAGTATAATAAATACCGGAACCACGGCAAGATCCTGAAACACAAGTATTCCCAGTGTTATTGTGCCGTGTGGGGAATCTATCTGTCCTTTTTCAGAAAGAATTTTTAGGACAATGGCTGTGCTGGAGAGACTAATCAGAATTCCCAGGAAGACAGCCCTATTTAATTGAATCTTAAAGGAATAAATTATTGCTGCGGATATTACAACCGTTAAGAGCAACTGCATGCCTCCTGACCAAAGGAGGAGTTTTTTAATTTTATAAAGAGAGCCTGGTTTAACTTCGAGTCCGATTACAAAGAGGAGAAGAATAACGCCTACCTCGGCCATCATTCGGATATCTGAAGTATCTGAAATTAAGTGGAAGCCATAGGGGCCGATAATCATTCCGGCAATAAGGAATCCGGTAATGCCGGGAAGATTTATTTTCCGGAATAGATAAACTATCGGAAGGGAGACAAGAAGAATTAAAACGATATCCTTAATAATTGTATACTGGTTCAATGTTGTTTTTTTAATTTATGGCTGTATCATAAATAAACAAAGGAAATTAAATCTGCAAGCAGGGGTAATAGAATTATGGATTTATGAGAATTGTAAAGAAAAACAACCCCCCGCCTTATGGTCGACCCCCTATAGTAAGGGGGAATAGTAACCGAGAAGATTGTTCTGTATGTTTTAATCTTATGTTTATTATTTAGCTACGTTGGGGTAGACCTTTGCGGCTATCGCAATAAGAATAAAAAGTGAACCCAGCAGAGCTGTAATATCAAATGGGATTCCGTACATGCTTGTGCCGCCAATAAGCATAAGGGCGCGGAGGGCATCAACCTGATAGGTCAGAGGATTTATATGCGCGATCACTTTAAGCCAGTCGGGCATAATAGCCACTGGATATATTGCATTGCTTGCAAAGAAGAGGGGCATAGTGATTACCTGTCCAATACCCATGAACCGTTCTCTGGTTTTTACTATACAGGCGATAATTAAGGAGAGTGTTGAAAATAGGGCTGCGCTGATAATTATTACTAAAATAATTCCTAAAATAGACAAAGGGGCGAAGGATATATGCACGCCAAGGACTAAAGCAAGCAGGTAAATTATTATTCCCTGTGAGATTGCGCGGATGCCTGCGGATAGGGCTTTGCCGGTAACAAGTGCGGCTCGTGGAACCGGGCTTGCGAGGAATTTGTGGACAATGCCGAGATCTCTTTCCCAGATGATGCCTATTCCATAAAATATTGCTACAAACAAGACGCTTTGCGCAAGGATTCCAGGCGCCATAAAATCAAGGTAACCAAATTTGCCAGTAGGGATTGCTCTTACGCGGCTGAATACCTCACCGAACACCAACATCCAAAGAGCTGGCTGGATGGCGCGTGTAAAAAGTTCGGTCGGGTCATGTTTTAATTTACGAACTTCGAGTTCAGTAATAACCAGAGTTTTCCTGAAGAAGCTGAGGATTTCAGTAAACGGATGAAACTTTTCAACCAAGTCTTCTTGCAGTACGTCTTGTTCTTGATACATCTTTATAATTTCCTCCTTCTTCGGAATCGATAGATTTACCGATGTAGGCTTCAAATACTTTATTAAGAGTTGTGTTTTTATCACCGACAGACAGTTTAAGATTTTCGGGAGTATCAATAGCGGCGATACTTCCGCGGATCATGATAGCGATACGGCTGCACATAGCGTCGGCTTCTTCCAGATAATGGGTAGTCATCAAAACGGTAGTTCCCTGTTCAGAAATCGCGGAGACATATTCCCATACAGTTTCGCGAGCCACCGGGTCCAGTCCGATAGTCGGTTCATCGAGGAACAGAATTTTAGGTCGGTGAAGGACAGACTGGGCAATTTCGAGTCTGCGAATCATACCACCGGAGTAACTTTTAACTAGTTTATCGGCGGAGTCATCAAGTCCCATGAAGTGGATTGAATCTTTAATTCTTTTTTCTCTTTCTTTTCTGGGGATATCATAGAGTTTGGCAAACATTAGGAGGTTTTCATAACCGCTGAGGCTTCCGTCCGCAGAAAGCAGCTGCGGGACGTAGCCGATTATCCTTCTGACTTTGGAGGGTTGTTTCACAACATTATAGCCTCCGGTAAAAGCTTCGCCTGAAGTTGGGGGCAGCAGTGTTGTAAGGATTTTGATGGTAGTTGTTTTTCCAGCGCCATTTGGACCCACGATACCGAAGACTTCCCCTTTTTGAATTGCAAAGGAGATTGAGTTGACCGCGGTAAAGTCGCCGAACTTACGTGTCAGATTTTTGACTTCAAGAATAGGTTTGTTCATTTCTGTAATTAATTATTTCTAATAATAAATTTACTGATTTTAAGACAATTAAAGGGTGTAATAAGTTTAAGATATTTATCAGGTTTGTGGTAAAAAAAGCCGTCCTCCGGAAGGAAGGCGGCTAAAGAAGTAGTAATTATTTAATTATCTCAGAATGTAATTCTGCATCCTGCCTGTAAATTAAAATAACCAGGGACATCTTCTATGAAAGAAGAATAACTTTGGCTTGCAGCTCCGCTTGGTTGATAACCCTGGAATACCTGAGTTTCGCTGCCAAACGGAATGATATGTTTAAACTGAATAAACGGTGCAATCATATTAGTTACCTGAATAAGTGCACCATAAGTTATAAGCAAACCCATTTTTAGTTCGCTGCTGCCGGTTAAAGTCCCATTTTGATTAGGCGGACCAATTGTAACATCACTGGTTATCAAATAATTTAAACCGAGACCTATACCTGCAAAAGGAGAAATTAGCTTAAAACCGGGAATTGCAATACGATGAAGAGGGAGTATATCAAAGGATAAGACCGTAGTTTTTCCTCCGCTATATCCGCCGCCGGAAAACGAACCAGAACCATTAGTATTGTTATATCCGGTTTCGACATAGTTAAAATTTGAATAGGATATTTCCAGGTTTAAATCAAGCTTATATATTCCGACAGGCATTATCTGATCGCCCACGTAAATTGTTCCGTTAAAGCCAGTGTTCCCGGCATCCTCAACAGTATTACCGGTATTTGTTTGGCCATTTGAAACTGATTTCGTAATGCCTTTAAGACCGGACGATTTGAAACCAACACCGGCGCCCAGATAGAATTGTGAAAAGGAAATGGAACTTAAGACTAAAACAAGAACTAAAACATTGAAAAATCGAACTTTCATAATACCTCCGATATTTATTTAGTATAAAAGATATTATTTGAAATAGATAATTATGTGCTTTGTGCTTTATTAGTAAATGAAACATTGTATTTTGTGCTGTGCGATAAGCTTTCAGGAGGGAGATCAGTTCTGGTGATTTACAATTCAACGATCATCACAAAGGCTAGTATTATATACACCGTATACAAATCATGTTTTTTTAATTAGGGCGTTTATATAAGAAATGGTTAATATAGAAAAAGGCTGCACGTTAATTATTGCAGCCTTTTAAGTGTTGGTAATATTTAGTCAAACAGATATATCTGTTTAATATCAATTATTTTAATTGATAATTATGGATGATATGTTAAGCTAATATTTAAATTTGAGAAACCAAGTCCCGAATTTACAGGGGCTGGAAGGTCAACAAAGGATTTTAAGTAACGGTATTCGAGACCGACCGCCAATCCCTTCACTAATAAATACTCAGCCCCGATATTAAAATTAATACCAACCTGATCAAATCGATCATCAATAGAAGAATAACCACTTTGATCAGCGCCAAACATAGGTACATACGCAAGCCCTATGGATGCATATGGATTCAATGGGATGTTGGGAATATTGATTAAACTCTTTGCCGAAACTCCGAAATTAAAAGTTATCGGAATAGTATAAAAAGATGCATCATATGGGAAAGAGTAAGGATAGTAAGAATATGATCCAGTATTATAATTATAATAACTATAATTACCTGTGGATGATCCGGAAATTGAATAATTCTTATAGCCAATATTCAAAGACCAATAAAGAAAATCGTTCATGGGTTGTATTAACGAATAATCTGCAGAAAATCCATTGATAGCGCTGCCCAAAGTAAAGCGATGATATGCACTAATTCCTTTATCGATTGGCTGATAAGGTATTATGCTTTTATCTCCGGTCATATCTTCATTTTCAACATATTTGTCGACATATTTAATAACATCTCCTTTCACAGTTAATGAAGTAACATAACCGATAATGCAATAAGTACTTGTTACATTATAGGTAACATTTATAAGGTTTTCACCATTATATTTATAAATAGCCTCATTAATAGCTTTATCAATATTAGTACGCCCAAAAGGAATAAAACCAAATAAAGAAAAACTTCCCGCAGAACCTTCCGCTTTACCAAGAATAACATAAGGTCTTGCTACGCCATTGCCAGAAACTATTGGAGAAGTTGAAGGTGTAGTGCCTTGTGGTATAGTTACACAACCCACAAACATTACAGCAACTATAAGGGCTAATAAAATCTTCATTTCGAACCCTCCTTATGGTTGTTAAACTTAATAACATCGCCAGTAACCTCAACAGTGGATATTGTTCCAACTATGACATCCGAGACACGGTACCATGAGCGGACATTAATTAAGGCATCACCATTTAATTTTTTTGCGGCATCATCCATTGCCAGGCTTATATCGGGAGAGCCAAAAGGAATAATGTTAAATAAAGTGAAATATCCCTGGGAACCCTCAGCTTTACCAAGAACATTGTATTGGCGATGAGAACCATCGGGGTTATCTAATGGGGTTGATGAATAAGTAAGGCCGATAGGTACAACAGAACATCCTGAAATTAGTAGAACTAAAATAAAAAGAGCCAACAACGTAACGAGCTTTTTCATTTTTCACCTCTAATTAGTTATAGAATAAATGTTAACTAAAATCGTTTACAACACAATATTTATTGAAGACATTAAGGCGGCTGTTCATTTGTATAGTCTACTCGTCTTTATGTTTTATTACCCTAAAAGAATGAAATCGTAAAATAAATTAGAAATTTTAATGTTCAATGGCAAGGAATACCAATAATTAAAGTATAGTTGTCTACATATGATATAATACAAGTGTGGGGGCAAGGTGTGAAATGATCTAATTATTCAGGATCCCCACAATCATGAGGATCCTGATATATCATTATTCTCTAGTAGTAAGAGGTATAATTTAATGTCAACTAAATTCAGTAGACGACTGTTTTCCAAATGAGAATAGGAAGAACATAGCCGCCAGAAGCATGTATGCTGCAGTAAACTGATACGGCACTACTGAAAGCTGCGGCGATAACTGCCATGGGAAATACATGCTTCCTTCAGGGATAGCGGAATGGATAATCCCAAAGAATGTGAAGAATGCAGTTATTACCAGGAACGCAGAGGCGGCGCGTAATTGTTTATCAATCAGCTTTGCTATGAAAGCGCCCCACAGCATTGCGGTTAAAATGAATCCATTACCAAGCGCAACAATTACAAGAAGTTCAGGAATTTGTTTTCCCGGCTGTGTAAGGAAGTAAGAAAACTTATCTACGGGTACCAGATCAGGATTGGAAAGTTTAATCTGAAGGAGCCGCGCTATGGTCGGGAAAAATGCAAAGGCAACTGCAGGCGCATGTTTCGCTGGTGTTGCTTTAAATGACTGAGAGATAATATCCAGGGCAACAAATATCAATATAGGCGCAAGAACAGGGCGGGGGATGAACTCTACTATAAATGATATATATCCTAAAATTCCTCCGAGACCAATGAAAAGTCCTGTTAACAAAGTATATCCTGCCCTGCTTCCCATGGCTTTATAAGCGGGCTGGCCGATATAAGGAGTAGTCTGGGCAACGCCGCCAAATATACCTGCGACAAGAGTTGAAAATGCTTCAGTAAGCAAAATGTTTTTTGTGTTGAAGTCGTCTCCTGCTACTCTTGCGCTTTCAGTTACATTTATTCCTCCTACAATTGTAAGGAGAGCGAAGGGGAATGAAATAGGAAGATATCTTAATGCTTCAGTAAAACCTTGAATGAATCCTAATGAAGGAATGGGAACACCCATGTGGAATTCGGGCATTATAAACGAAAAATTTACGCCTAATAATCCAATTGGCGCGAGTATATAATATAGAATTGTGCCGAACACTACTGCAGCAAATACGCCTGGGAAGTTTTTAGGAAGACGAATCTTGGCAATCAAAGTATAAATAACTAGACCTAATGCCATTACTCCAATTACTGGAAGACCGAACACATCGAGTAGAGGTGTGAATCCGATAAGTCCTAAACCTATACCTGCAAGACTTCCCAAGAGACCTGCCTGGGGAACAATTTTCTGAACCCACCCGCCGATGAAAGAGAAGAGTATTTTAATAATTCCAATCAGTACCATAGTTGCCATTCCGATATACCATGTCATCATGGCAGCATCGTGCACGGCCATTCCCTTGGCTTTTAAATAAATAAAAGCGGGCCCAAGCACAGTTAACGCGATACCGATAGTAGAAGGCGTATCGAGTCCAAGCGGCATTGCAGTAACATTTGGGTTCTTGGTTTTCTTTGCCAGGCGGTAAGCCATTACGGTATAAATTATATCTCCGACAAGCACACCGAGTGCAGTCCCTGGAAACATTCTCGTGTAAATAATATCTGCGGGGAATTTGAATACGAAGATTAGTATGCCGGCAAGGAAAGAAAGTACAGTTACGTTATCGAACATCAGGCCGAAGAAGCCATTAAGGTCTTCTTTTACGAACCATTTATATTTGAATGTTGTTTGCATGGCTGTGAAAAAGGATTATTAAATGATGGTAATAATAAATCAAAAATCTGAAATTAAAAACAGATCAGATGGATAATTTTATACCGTCTACATAGTTGGTGGGTTTGATTTTGAAATAATTCTCATATTTCGAACTATCGAAAAGGTAATCATCTTCATATTGATAGAGCATTTCATTTAAGGCTTTCACATCAGAATTAAACAGCCCTAATAGGTCAAGCTGCCATTTTTTATATATTGTCCATTTTGCAGGGATGCTCAATATATCAGCTGTTAATTTAATAAACTCTTCACCTGTTAATGCATCCCGGTGAGTAGGCAGGTGCCATGTCTGGTTAAAAGCATCGGGAGTATTTCCAATAAGAGCAACAGCTTTAGCGGCATCAGGAGTAAAAGTAAAAGAGTGTTTTACTTTATCATTTAGGAACCAATGTGCAGTCTTTCTTTTTCTTAATTGATCTATCACAAGAAAATTCAATATACCTGTTTTAGCGTTAGGTCCGTAAAAATCTGCGGCTCTTACAATAACGGCGTTGAGATTTTTCTTTTTATATTCGTCTATAAGCATTTGCGCAATGTGCGCGCGTAGTTTTCCTTTTTCACTGCAAGGGTTAAAGGGTGTATTTTCAGTCATGCGTCCCGAAACTTTACCGTACATATATACGTTGTCAAAGAATACAAGTTTTGCATGGTAAAGCAGGCAGGCATTTATAACATTTTTCATTATAACGGGCCACTGTGTTTGCCAGATTTTCAGATCGTATTTTAGTCCTGCCACCAGATATACAATATCAGAGCCTTTAACTGCATTCATTGTCTGATCCCTGTCGGTAAGATCGGTTTTTATCAGTTCATCACCGGGGTTTACCTTTCTGGGGTTTCTGCCAGCTAGTTTTATCTTATCAGTAAAATGTGTTAATTCATTTGCAAGCGGAATACCTATAGCGCCGCCGGATCCTAATATCGTTTGCATTGATTTCTCATAATTTGTATTCAGGTGAAAGTTATTAAATTATATTGAGAAATTAAATTGTGGTATTCATATATCCGGAAAAGCTAAATAAGGACAGTAATTAACATGAATAAATTGTTTTCGTCATTAAAGGTAAGAGGGGTTGAATTCAAGAACCGCATTGCTGTATCGCCGATGTGCCAGTATTCAAGTGTAAATGGTATGCCGACTGACTGGCATTTGGTACACTTAGGAAGCCGGGCTGCAGGAGGCAATGCTTTGGTGATTCAGGAAGCAACAGCGGTTTCACCGGAAGGAAGAATTTCACCTGATGATGCGGGCATTTGGAGTGATGAACATGCGGAAGCATATAAAAGAATTACTGCATTTATTACTTCGCAGAATTCAGTTCCGGGAATCCAGATTGCGCATGCCGGTAGAAAAGCATCAACTTATTCTCCCTGGAGGGGGAATGGAGAGGTACGTCAGGAGCTTGGCGGCTGGCAGGTTTTCGGACCAAACGCCGTGTCATTTGCTGAGAATTATCCAACTCCAAAAGAAATGGATATTGATGATATTAAGAAAGTTATTAATGATTTCACGGCTGCAGCAAAGAGAAGTGTTGAGGCAGGGTTCAGGGTAATTGAACTTCATATGGCACATGGTTATCTGGTGCATGAATTCCTTTCCCCTATTTCAAATAAAAGAAAGGATACGTACGGAGGACGGTTTGAGAACCGCGTACGGCTCGCCTTTGAAATTGTTGAGAGTGTAAGGAATGTTATTCCCGAAGATTTTCCTTTATTTGCAAGGATATCTTCAACTGACTGGGTTGAGGGGGGATGGACAATTGAAGATTCAGTAAGGCTCGCAATATTATTTAAAGCCAAGGGTGTTGATCTCATAGATTGCTCCAGCGGGGGAAATGTTTTGAAAGCAGTAATACCAATCGGTCCGGGTTATCAGGTTCCATTTGCAGAACGTATAAAAAAGGAAGCGGAAATTCTTACAGGTGCAATTGGTGTGATTACAGCTCCGGAACAAGCTGATAATATTATCAGGACGGGTCAGGCGGATATGGTATTGATGGCAAGGGGAAGTTTAAGATTTCCATATTGGCCTCTTCAGGCGGCAAAAGCATTAAAAGAAGATATTGAATGGCCAAAACAATATGAGAGAGCAAAATGAACTGGGGCCCTTTTCTTTCGGAAAGGCAATGGGGAACTGTAAGAGAGGATTATAGTAAAGATGGCGACGCATGGAATTATTTTTCATTTGAGGATGCATTAAGACGAGCATTTAGGTGGGGGGAAGACGGCATCGGAGGCATATGCGATGAGGAACAGATTATTTGTTTTGCTCCGGCATTCTGGAACGGCCGAGACAAGTTTATTAAGGAAAGGTTTTTTGGTTTAACAAATAAAGAGGGAAACCACGGTGAAGACGTGAAGGAATATTTCTATTATCTTGATAATACTCCCGATCATGCTTATATGAAGATGCTTTACAAATATCCACAGTCCCAGTTTCCATATGATCAGTTAAGAGAAGAAAATAAGAAACGAGGCCGCCTTGAGAAAGAGTATGAACTAATTGATACCGGAATTTTTAATGAAGACAAGTACTTTGATATTTTTGTTGAGTATGCAAAACAGGATGCAGAAGATATATTTATTAAGATTACAGC
>Ga0118677_10002590_pt1 | contig 35969 bp, 29 predicted proteins | sample AliMusrvi5mmetaG_FD_86154 | JGI IMG/M metagenome (GOLD analysis project Ga0118677, IMG submission 86154)
GCGTCGTGTCTTCTGCGTTTGGCTTTCATTTTCGATGGTCTTTCAGGTTGTGGTTTTCCACACCCGAACGCCACCGCTTTTTATAGCTTAACTGCTGGTCCGAATTCCGGGGTCCACCTCAATTCGAGAAAATCTGCAAACCCGGATGGCTTAAGAAATATGCCGATTTGCTGGTTCGAGGCGCGACGGGTGCTGCTGTGGGGTATATTGGAATAGACTCTAATGCAATCATTGAGATTGCCGCCGATTTTACCTCTAAGATTTGGAGTGATTTTGAAGATCAAAGCGACGGAGAGTTTCTGAACAACTACCAATCTGCAATCAACGAAATGCCATTGGTTTGTGAGGCTATGGACAACTCACGCTGAGGCTGGTACTGATCCTGGATGTAGATTGTCATTTCCTCATTTCGCTGAGGCTAAATAAATCTCTCAGTTCTGGTTGTGTCGAGAATATTGTCGATTTGCCTCGGCACCAAGCTTGCCAGCAAAACGGCAGCGGGGAATGGAAAAAATTTCAGAAGCTGATTATTTCTCAGAATATTCTTGACATCTCATCGTTTCTCTGATCGCGGACTGATTTTCTGCCTATTCGTGCACATTACTATCTCTAATCAGAGCACATCAAGCGAAGCCTCACGGCGAGCTGTGCTAGAAAAATTGTTTACCAAGGTGCATGGGGGCAAATAAATTTTTCTAGCACAGCTGGCCGTGTCTTCAAGGGGGGAGGAAGAGTCTCGAAATTTTTTAATTCGGCATGGCTTTGAATGACGGATTGAAACAATTTCGAGTCTCTGACGACAGGGGCAGAGAAAAAAGATTTTGGCAGCTGATTATTTATCAGAAAAGACTTGACAAGTCCGACCTTTTCTGATTGCAGCCATCGGAAATATTTTCCGAAATTCCTGTTGCAGCTGCCGTTTTGCAGGTCGCCCCTGCTTGCTCAGATGCTTATTTTTTCCACCTGTAACTATTTTCTGGGAAAAGTCAGGACCATTTGAGAGGCGAAAAACCCACCCGTTCGCCTGATTTCGTTACAGGTTTTTCGTTACAGGTGGTTTTTCAATCTTCATAAGCGCTTGATTATGAAGTGCAGCCGCCGCGACTCGAACGCGGAACCTTCTGATCCGTAGTCAGATGCTCTATCCAATTGAGCTACGGCTGCTTGAACGGAATATGCAATAGGTTCTTGTGCCTTTCGTCAAACGGGAATTGGGATTTTTTTCGTGTGCCCTTTTTAGCTGCCATACCACCTCTTGGAAATAACTGGAACGCAGCGGCCAGGGAGAACGGGCGTCCCCGCCTGTTTGGGCACTGACTCTGCAAGCGAGGGCGAGTCTCTTTCACAGGCGAGACGGATGCTCCCTGTTTTGCGCTGGCCGTCTCTCGTCTGTTTATTTCCAAGAGATGGGATCAGGCCTTGACCCGCTCGATTTCGGCACCGAGGGAGTTGAGTTTTTCGTCGATCGATTCGTAGCCACGGTCGATATGATACACGCGGTTGATTTCCGTGGTATTTTCCGCGCTGAGTCCCGCGAGGATGAGGGCGGCGGATGCGCGGAGGTCGCTGGCCATGACCGGGGCACCGCTCAGGCGTCCGACGCCGTTGATGACGGCGGTCGAGCCGTTGAGTTCGATGTTGGCTCCCATGCGTTTGAGTTCGGCGACGTGCATGTAGCGCTGGGGGAAGACATTTTCTGTGATGACGCTGATCCCGTCGGTTGTTGCGAGGAGCGCGCACATCTGGGCCTGCATATCGGTGGGAAAGCCCGGGTAAGGGAGCGTGTCGAGCTTGAGCGCACGCCGCGTGGAGCCGGGTTTGATGGTGATGCAATCCTTCCCTGTTTCGATCGAGAACCCTGCGAGCATCAGGGGATCAGTGACCGCTTTGAGGTGCGCGGGCTCGACGCGCGTGAGCGTGACGCCGTTGCCGCAGATGGCTGCGGCGACGAGAAAGGTACCGGCTTCGATGCGGTCGGGAATGATCTTGTGTTCGGCTCCGTGGAGTTCCTTCACGCCTTCGATGATAATCCGGTGAGTGCCCGCGCCTTCGATCCGGGCTCCCATGGCGACAAGGAAACGGGCAAGATCAACGACCTCCGGTTCCTCGGCGGCGCCGTCGATGATTGTTGTGCCGTCGGCGAGAACCGCCGCCATCATCACATTGTCGGTGCCGAGAACCGTGGATCCGAATTTCCCCCGAAGAGTGACCGTGGCGCCCTTGAGCGCGGGGGCGAGCACTTTGACGTTGCCCGACTTCACAAGGACGGCCGCGCCAAGCGCCTCGAATCCGCGCAGATGCAAATCGATCGGACGGTCGCCGATGATGCATCCGCCGGGAAGCGAGACGGTCGCCTGCTTTTCGCGCCCGAGAAGCGGGCCGAGGATGCAGACCGACGCCCGCATTTTCCGCACGATATCGTAGGGGGCTTCGGTTCCGACGGTTTCGGCTTTGATTTTGACGACCCCGCTGGCGCGCTCGACCTCGCAGCCGAGTTCGCCGAGGATTGTCAGCATGTAGTGGATGTCGCTCAGGTCGGGCACCTGTGAAATGACGCACGGTTCCCTGGTCAGGAGCGTGGCCGCGAGAATCGGGAGGGCGGAATTTTTTGATCCGCTGATTTTGACGGAGCCGCTCAGGGAGCGTCCGCCGTGAACGAGAATTTTATCCATGTCGTGCGATGAGAAATCTTTCTGTTTTCTGATAATCGGGGTGCGTGGCGATGTCCCGATAATTCTTGCCGGCGAGAAGTTCCCTCACCGCGCCGGACTGTCCGACACCTATTTCCAGTGCGAGGAGGCCTCCGGGGGCGAGGACGCGGGGTGCTGTGTCAATCAGCCGTGCGATGAGGACGATCCCGTCGGCCCCGCCGTCGAGAGCCGCTGCCGGATCGTGGCGAACCTCGCGGGAAAGGCCGGGGATTTCGTCCGACGGGATATAGGGCAGGTTGGCCACGATGACGTCGAAAGGCCCCACCAGGCCGGAGAGGAGATCGGCATGATGAAAAAAAATCCGCGATTCCAGGCCGTGACGAACCGCGTTTTCGCGGGCGAGCGCGAGGGCGTCCGTGGAAATGTCGCAGGCGGAAACGGTTGCCAGCGGAGACATCATTGCCAGGCTCAAGGCAATCACGCCACTGCCCGTGCCGACGTCGAGAACACGGGGATCCGGAATCGCGGTCAGGGTTTGAACCAATTCCACGAGTTGTTCGGTTTCCGGACGCGGGATGAGCGCCCGTGCGTCGCTGGAAAAAAGATTACCAAGAAAATCGACCGTTCCGAGCAGGTGCTGAAGCGGCCGACCCTCCGCACGCTGGCGAACGAGATCCCGCAGGGGTGCCCGCTCCCCCTCGCCGAGCGGACGTTCAAAATCGAGATAGAGCTCGATCCGTTTTTTCTTTCCAAGAACGTGAGCCAGGAGGTGTTCGGCATTCAACCGCGGGCTCTCGACGCCCTGTTTTTCGAGAAAACCTGTCGCGGCATTGAGGACTTCAAGGACGGTCATGATCGGAGAGGAGGTGTTCCTTTGTGATGGGATGGCGTCGGGGGTTTGTCGGCCCGACAAGGGAGGTTTCGGAAGACTTGCAGGCTTTTCTGAGTGATGCGAACTTATAGCCGCTTTGCCGCGTGGGGCGGCCGTCCCGGCTGCCATCCTGCCTGGAAAAAGCAGGCGGGACGCCTGCTCCACTTTGCCGCAACGGAGTGCCATTCCCGGCGGGCCTCATGCCATTCCCGCTTCCTGGAGACGTTGCGCGATATCGCTTGTCTGGAGGGCTTCGATCATTCCTCCAATATCCCCCTCAAGGAAGCGATCAAGATTGTAGAGGGAGAGCTTGATCCGGTGGTCGGTGATCCGGTTTTCCGCAAAGTTATACGTCCGGATCTTTTCCTCGCGTCCGCCGCCGCCGATCAGGCTTTTGCGATGGGCGGAGTATTTTTCCTCCTCCTCGCGGCGTTTGTCCTCAAGGAGCCGGGAGCGCATGATCTTGAGCGCGCTCTCCTTGTTTTTCTGCTGGCTGCGCCCGTCCTGGCAGCGGACGATCCGGCCGGTCGGGATGTGCATGACCTGGACGGCGGAGTCCGTGGTATTGACGCCTTGTCCGCCGGGACCGCCTGCCCGGCAGACTTCGATGCGGAGGTCTTCGGGTTTGATTTCGATATCGACCTCTTCGGCTTCCGGGAGGACGGCGACCGTCGCGGTCGATGTGTGGATGCGGCCCTGCGCCTCTGTGGCCGGGACGCGCTGCACGCGGTGGACTCCGCTCTCGTAGCGAAAACGCCGGAAAACCGATGAACCGGAAACGCGGAAAATGACTTCCCGCAAACCTCCCAAGTCGGCGGCACTGGATTCCATCTCCTCGATTTTGAGGCTCAGGGAATCGGCATAGCGGCAATACATGCGGTAGAGGTCGGACGCAAAAAGCGCGGCTTCCGTGCCGCCGGTGCCCGCGCGGATTTCGACGATGGCATCTTTGTCCTCGTCGGGTTCGGGCGGCAGAAGAGAAACTTGAACGGCCCGTTCCAGCAACGGGATCGCGGCTTCCAGCGCGGGGATCTCTGCGGAGGCCATCTCCGCCATTTCCCGGTCGTCGGAGGATGCGAGTTCCCGGTTTTCTTTCAATTCGCGCCGGGCCTTGGTGAGCCGTGCCCACACGTCGAGCAATTCGCGCGTCGAGCCGTGTTCGCGCAGAACTTCCCTTGCGCGCTTGGCGTCGTCAAACAGCCCGGGCGAGGAAATCTCGCGTTCGAGTTCTTCGTAACGCCGGTGCTTGCGTTCGATCAGGGGTTCGAAGTCCATGTCAGCCTGTCGAAGTCCGACAAGCTATCAGGGCTTCTTTGTGGCGCGGGGAGCACGGACAGTGCCGTAGCGGCGCTTGAACTTGTCCACGCGGCCGGCAGTGTCAACGAACTTTTGTTCGCCGGTGAAGAACGGATGGCAGGCGGCGCAGATGCCGATCTTGATATTGTCGCGTGTGGATCGGGTACGGTAGGCTGCGCCGCAGGCACACAGGATGACGGTCTCGCGGTAGTTGGGATGAATTTCTGGCTTCATTCTTGAAAAGTCGGTCAGAATACCGCGATTCTCACCGGAAGCAACAACGAACTTGATAAGAAATTCCATTCTCGAACATTGGGAGAAAATCCGCCGCGAGCGGGCGGGGCCCGCGCTCCTTTCTCCTTCGGGCGAAATCCTGCGCACCTGGCAGGAGGTGGAGGACGAATCGCGGACGTTGGGACGGGAGATTGCGCGGGGCGTAGGAGGGGTCGCCGTGCAGACGGGAAACGATCCTTCGGTGCCGGCCATCCTGCTTGCGTGCTGGCGGAGCGGGCGCGCCGTGGTTCTGCACGATCCGGAATTCCAGGGCGCTGCGAGGAGCCGGGTGGAAGGGGTGCTGGGAGTGACAGTGCGTATCACCCGACAACTGAACGGAGACCTCGCCTTCTCTCCTTTGCCCAACGAGGAGCGCACCGCCCCGGACATCTGCTTTCATAAAGTCACGGCCGGAACGGATGCCGGATTGCGCCTGATCGGCTTCACTGCCGGGCAACTTCTGGCTGACTGCGAGCAGATTGCCGTGACGATGGGGATCGGTTCGCAGGACGTGAATTACGGTCTGGTCGCCTTTTCCCACTCGTATGGTTTCAGCAGTCTGATCACGCCGCTTTTGTGCCGGGGGACTGCGTTGGTTGTCGCGGGGGATTCCTTGCCGTGGGCGATGGAAGCCGGACTGCGCCTCACAAAGGCCAGTGTCCTTCCTCTCGTGCCGGCCATGTTCCGGGCACTGCTGAGTGTGCGGGCTCTGCCGCCGTCCGTTCGGCTTTGTGTCTCGGCCGGTGTGGCACTCGACCCGTTGTTGGCGGCGGCTTTTGCTGCGCGGTTCGGGTTGAAGATCCACTCATTCTACGGGACTTCGGATTGCGGAGGAATTTGTTACGATGCTTCCGAAGACCCGGTGGGGGAGCCGGGGTTCGTCGGGCAACCGCTTAGCGGCGTGTCGATCGAAATGTGCAGCCCGGAGGCGGCCGAAGGCTCGCGCATCAGGGTGAGAAGTCCCGCCGCTGCGTCGGGGGGATCTTCCGGGAACTCCTCTGATCCGTGCGACCTCTTGATGCGAAGCCCGCGCGGGTTCCGCCTCGTCGGGAAGGAATCCGACATTATCAACGTGGCCGGGAAAAAGGCACATCCCGCAGAAATCGAATCCGTGCTTCTGGAAATTCCCGGCGTCGCGGATGCCGTGGTCTGCGGGGCCGCCGATGTTCACCGCGGCGAGGAAATCTGCGCCCTGATTCTTTCGCCGGAATCCATCGATGCGGCCACCGTGCGCCGCCATTGCGCCAACCGCCTCCCCTCTTGGCAGGTGCCGCGCAGGATCCGCGTGCTCGCCGCCTTTCCGCCGGAGGCCGCACGGGAAAATCGGCGGAAATTTGCGTCGCGGAGCTTTGCCTGAGCCAGGTTGGGTTAAGGAGCCCTCTGGATCTGATTGAACGCGGGAGTGGCCATGAGCGTTGTGGCGATCGCCATGACCACCAGCATCGTGAAGAGGGTGGGAGTGATCACCCCGCGTTCCAAGCCGATGTTCAGGATGATCAGTTCCATCAGACCCCGGGCATTCATGAGGGCACCGATGGCCAGCGATTCGCGGGGCGATTCTCCGTGCATCCACGCCGCCGCCGCACACGCCACGCCTTTTCCTAAAATTGCCAGAACGAGCAGAAGCAAAGTGACGCCGAGCAGTTGCGGGGAGAGGAGCAGTCCGATTTTCGTATTCAGGCCGGAATAAACGAAAAAAAGCGGGAGAAGGAAGGCTGCGGTCATTTTTTCCAGATGGTCGTGCAGGGCTTTTGCGAAGAATCCTTTCGGAACCGCGACGCCGAGGATGAACGCGCCGAACACCGCGTAGATGCCGATGAAGTCGGTGAACCACGCCCCGAGCATGACGAGCGAAAGGGTCGTTCCCAGCATGGCGTGACTCATGCCGCCGGCCCGTTCGGTTTTTGCCGCCAGGAATCGCAAGACCGGAGCGCCGACAAAACGAACGACGGCGACGTAGGCGAGCCCTCCGCCAATCGCCACGATGGCGACCGTCGGATCGCCCGAGAAACTCGCGATGACAACCGCGAGCACACACCACGCGACCGCGTCGTCGATCGATCCGGCGGCCAGTGCCAGCGTGCCGAGCGACGTGCCGGTCAGACCGCGTTCATAGATGATGCGGGCGAGCATTGGAAAGGCCGTGACCGACATCGCCGCGCCCAGGAAAAGCATGCCTTCAAGGACGCCCGTGCGCGTCGAGAAAAGCGGCCAATGCGGGGCAAGGAAAAACGCCGCGCCGGCTCCCAGAACGAAGGGAACGAGAATGCCGGAAAGGGAAACCCATGCCGCGCTGCGCAGACGGGATCGGATCAGGGCCACGTCGAATTCCACTCCGACCAGAAACATGTAGATCACCAGGCCGGTCTGACAAACGGCGAACAGGATCGGTTTGGAGGCTGCCGGAAAAAGTCGGCCATGCAGTTCCGGAACGAGCATGCCCAGCACCGAGGGCCCGAGCACGACGCCCGCGATCATTTCCCCAACGACCTGCGGTTGCCCGATGCGCACAGCCACCCACCCGACCGCCCGGCAAACGCTCAGGATCATCGCAAGCTGGAGAAAAAAAAGAACGGAAAGCTGGAACGGGGACATAGTGGCGGATTGCGGGGAGCCATCTTGTCGCCGACCGCCGGTGGCGGCAAATTCAAAGAGAGGGAATCAGGAAACAAAAAAGCCCGGTCTCCCTGCGGGGAACCGGGCTTTCTTTTTGCGGGAGGGAAATCCCTTAAGCCTGTGCGGTGGCGGCTTCGTCGCGATCTTTCATCGCGGCCTTGCGGCTGAGCTTGACCCGGCCCTTGTCGTCCACGCCGATGCATTTCACCCAGACGGAATCGCCATTTTTCACGACGTCTTCCACGCGGTTGACGCGGAAATCCGCGAGTTCCGAGATGTGGACGAGCCCGTCTTTTCCGGGCAGAACCTCGACGAAGGCGCCGAACTCTTTGATCGAAACGACCGTGCCCTGGTAAATCTCTCCGACGCCGATCTCCTTGGTCATGCCATTGATGATTTCCTTGGCGCGCTTGAGGCTGTCGCCGTTGTTCGAGTAGATGTGAACCGAGCCGTCGTCCTCGATGTTGATCTCCGCGCCGGTCTCGGCAACGATGCCTTTGATCGTCTTGCCGCCGGGGCCGATGATGAGGCCGATCTTGTCGGGGTTGATGCGGATGGTCTCGATGCGCGGCGCATAAGGGCTCATTTCGGTGCGGTGTCCGGCGAGGATGCCGGCCATCACGCCAAGGATTTTCGTGCGGGCCTCGGTGGCCTCGGCGACGGCTTCGCGCATGATCTCATGCGACACGCCGGCGAGCTTGAGATCGAGTTGGAAACCGGTGACGCCGAGTTCGGTGCCACAGAGCTTGAAGTCCATGTCTCCAAAATGGTCTTCGCTGCCGATGATGTCGGTGAGCGTCGTGTAGCGCTTGAGGGCTTCGCCGTCGTATTCGGTCACGAGACCGACGGAAATGCCGGCCACCGGGCGCTTGAGCGGAACGCCGGCGTCGAGCAGCGAAAGCGTGCCGGCGCAGACGGTCGCCATCGAGGTCGAGCCGTTGGATTCCATCACTTCGCTCGAAACGCGGATCGCATACGGGAAGTCTTTGGCGTCCGGGATCACCGGTGCCAGCGAGCGCTCGGCGAGAGCGCCGTGTCCGATTTCGCGGCGGTTTTGCCCGCCGAACCGGCCGGTTTCCCCGACGCTGAACGGCGGGAAGTTGTAATGAAGGATGAACCGCTTCGTGTCTTCGCCGCCACCGTAGGCGTCGATCATCTGGGCTTCGTCGCTCGGGGCAAGCGTCGTAATGCCGAGGGCCTGGGTTTCGCCACGCGAGAAGAGCGCGGAACCGTGCGAGCGCGGCAGAAGCCCGACCTCGCCGGAAAGCTGGCGGATGTCGTGGAGCCCGCGGCCGTCGCAGCGCTGCTGGCGGTCGAGGATGCTCACGCGGAACGCTTTCTTCTGGAGGTAGTCGAACGCCTGCGAAATCTCAAACTTCGAGGCGGTCGGGAATTTTTCCAGGACAGCGGCCTCGACTTCCTTGCGGAGGGCGCCGACAGCCTTGCTGCGGGCGACTTTGCTCGGGGTGTAGAGAGCGGCTTCGATCCGGTCGCCGGCGACCTGATAGGCGATTTCCTGGATCGAGTCGGACACTTCAAAGAGATCGACGATGCGCTTGGTTTTTCCGACTTTTGCGGCGAGTTCACGCTGGGCGGCGACGATGACCTTCACGTTTTCGCGCGCGAAATCAAGGGCGGCCAGGAACTGGTCTTCCGGGATTTCCTCGCTGGCCCCTTCGATCATGATGACCTTCTCGCCATCGCCGACATAGATGAGATCAAGATCGCTGTGCGCGCGCTCGTCGTGGGTCGGGTTGGCAACGAACGCGCCATTGACGCGGCCGACACGCACGGCTCCCACGGGTCCCGCAAACGGAATATCCGAAACGCAGAGCGCGGCCGAGGCCCCGTTGATCGAGAGGATGTCGGGATCGTTCTGGCCATCCGCGCTCAGGAGCAGCGTGATGACCTGTGTGTCGTAGAGATAGCCTTTCGGGAAAAGCGGACGCAACGGACGATCGGTCATCCGGCAAACGAGAATTTCCTTTTCGGAGGGACGGCCCTCGCGCTTGAAATAACCGCCGGGAAATTTGCCGACGGCGGCCGCTTTTTCTTTGTATTCGACGGTGAGCGGGAAGAAGTCCTGGCCTTCTTTGATGCTGGTGGCGGAAACCGCCGTGACGATGACGATCGTGTCGCCCGTGCGGACGGTAACGGCGCCGTCGGCCAGTTTGGCCAGCTTGCCGGATTCGATGGTGAGGGAGGTTTGCCCGATTGGGGCGGTAACGGAATGGAACATAATATAACTAAGGGATTGCGCCGCCGGATCCCGGCGGCAGGGAGATACGAAAAAGCCCCGAATCGGAGCTTTCCGTGGTGAGTTGCGCTACTTGCGCAGTTGGAGCTTCTCAAGAACCGTCTGGTAGCGGCCGATTGCGGTCCGTTTGAGATAGTCAAGAAGCCGCCGCCGCGTGGCGACGAGTTTGAGCAGTCCGCGTCGGGACGAGTGATCCTTCGCGTTGGTTTTCAGGTGCCCGGTGAGCTCGTTGATGCGTTTCGTGAGGAGCGCGACCTGAACGTCCGCGCTGCCTGTGTCTTTTTCGTGAAGTCGAAGTGTGTCCACTTCGGATGCTGCTGCGTTTGCCATGTTTTCTATTTTATGTAATGGGCGGCGACTGTCGCATGCAAAGCCGACGCTGGCAAGCGGAAAGTCGCAAAAATCTGCGCAGCCCTCCAATCATGACGACCCGAACCCCCGGCAGATACGGGTATTTCCGGTGTCCGTTATCGGGAATGCTCGTGCGCCGTGGCCGGCACCAGATCGTCCCGATCCCCATTTTGCGCCGCAGCCTCCGGAGGCGTTTTCGGTTGGCTTCCGCGCCATCCTGCCACCTTTATTTATTTACAGTTCCCAATGGCTTTTTCTATTTGGCCGAGCATTTCTTGCTTTGTGGGGGCGGTGGCGTGCGTCACAAAGAAGCTTGTTGCCGCATTGGCAATAATAAGACGCTCCTTTAATTCAAGATTCCCAAGAGAAGCGGAAACGTATCCGCCATTAAATGAATCTCCAGCGCCCGCCGTTCTGATGACATTTGATTGGAAGTCCTGCATGACAAATCCTTCGCCTTCTCGAGAACTGGAAGCAACGGCAAAATACGGGGTGTGAATAACAAGTTCATCAATGCCGATTTCTTTACGGACAGTGGTCAAATCGGAAGCGATGCTGCCGGGCTCCTCTTTACACGCAATATCAAACCTTGAAAACAGATCCGCGCCCTCATGCTCATTGAGACTCATGGTCATGGGGATTTTATTATTGAACTCCGTGATAAGTTTCAGGGATTCAAAAAGTGATTCATTCGATTTTTTCTTTATGTCCGCAAAATCGAAAAACATCCGTTTGGGAGGGGGAGTGTTTTCATATCGGGAAACAATGCCTTTAAGAAAATTATCGAAGTCTGGAGTTAAGGACCAATATCCAAGCCCCGCAATATCCACGCCGGCAAACATTTCGTTTAATTCTTTTTCTGAAAAGAATCCGACAAAATCCTTCCAGGTAAAATTAGCAACGGCTTTCAAATCGCTCAGCAAAACCTTTCCGTTCAAAAATTCAAAAACAAGCGTAACGGCCGGATCACCGAGTGAAACCAAATTGCAGTTTTCTTTGAACTCATCAAATGCGGGATCGATTTCCTTGAGGCCATAAAGCCCGATAAGGGTTGGTTTGATGCCCAAAAAGGCAGCGACTCTGCCGGTGTTTGGAGTGAACCCACCGGAACAACGGCGCTTGGGAGAAATTTCAAGCCCCAACCCACCGCCGGATCTCTTGACAATCAGGTTGCCGAAATCCTTCATGTCATCCATGGAAGTGAATTCAGCAAGGCTTTTTCTCACATCAACAATCCGATAAACCTCATCAACAAATCCGTCGCAACCAAGCAACAGTTTTCCGCTGACATTGTTTATATACTCGGCAAATCTTTTGATATTTAAACTCATAAAATACTCCCGTTTGTCATCTGTTTGGCTGATAGAAAATGTGTTTCCACTGGGACGGCAACCGTGTGCCCGCTGCTCGATCGAAATTCTGCTTCGCCCTCTGAAAAACGGACGCTTGCCACTCGGTCGAATCCTTCCGGCACGGTCACCGCTCCCTGAATGTATCGGACATCAAGCGTCTGCCCCCTTCGGATCCGAACGGAGGTGGGGATTCCAGAGCGGCTGATCGGGTTCGGGCGGCAGGATTCGGCAATTCCGCGATCAAAATACATGCAGCCATCCTCAATCCCGAGACAGCTGTTGCGCCCATTCCATGGGGAGTGGTGGCGGCCCCTGTTCTCAATCCAAAATAGTCGGCCCGGCATGAGCACGGGATTTTTCAGGGCAAACCAGAGCCAGTTTTCCTCCGTATTTACCACGGCGGCCCATGATGGAACAGGGCTTGCATGCTTCGGTGCGCGCTCGAATTGCTGCAGAAGATCGCAAAATCCCGGCCTCACTGGAAACCGGCTGCAGTCACCCGGCGGCTCGTGCTTAAAAATCGACGGAACCCGTTCCAGCGAACGGAATGGGGAATCGGTTGCGAGCCACTGGTATTCTCCCTCTGCCGGTCTCGCGAGGGGGAATGGATACGTCCTTCCAACGGTGAACGGGCTGGTGGAAAGTCTCAGCGCGCCCTCCTGACGGGGCATTCGGAGAATCGCGTGGTGCGCGAATGGCGTGGAGCCGGTAAATCCTTCCACCTGCGTGCGGCAATAGATGGCATTTTGGTTGTCGATCAGCGTGAATTCCCGCCGGACGGATCCAGAGCGGATTTTCGTGCGAAGGCTCAGTGCCAGAGTGAGGGCTTTCCCAGAGCGCGCGGCCTTTTCAAATTTCCATTGGTTTCCGCTGGTCTCTCCATGTGGGGGATGGTGCTCCCCACGCCATGGTTCCGAATTGCCACCGAACGGCAGGCAGAAAAAATCCCCGCGCAATGGAGCCAGCACCGGGGCCAGCCCCGTCGTTTTTTCATCCTGCCAGGGGCTTATATAGTAAGGCTGAACAGGATATTTGGTGTCCCGGCAAAAAGTCACAGGTGCCATATGCGCACCGAGTTCGGTGACGGCGAGTTCGACATTCCCATTATGAATTACCCAGGAGGACTGGGAGTGAATGGTTCTCTTGGCAACGGCTGTCTTCTTAGGAGGCATGATGGGATTTCCCATTTGAGTTATTGTTCACAAGCCGTCGTGGGCTGTTTGTCGGCATTTTCATTCGCTTCATTTTTCGTGCGATCACCCGATTATGAATCCCACATTAACAGTTTTTAGAATCTAATTATTCCGAAAGTTTGAAGTTGGTTTCTGTAAAAAACGGAAGGGGTGGGATTCGAACCCACGGTGAGTTTAACCCCACGCACGATTTCGAGTCGTGTGCCTTAAACCGGACTCAGCCACCCTTCCTTTCCCCGCAGAGGATATTTCCGAACTTTCGACAGTGGCAAGGAAAAAAGGGGCCGGATTGAAGCCCTCTTCATTTCAGAGAGACTTGGAGCAGAGGCACACGAACGAAATATTCATCTCGGAATTTATTCCGGAAACCGCTTCGCTTTCGGACGATGAGCCCGCTTCTTATTACAGGATCCACCGGATTTGTTGGCAGAACCCTTTTGCTCCGGGCCGTTGGAGCCGGCACGCCGGTTCTTGCTCCGGTGAGGGACGCCGCGAAGTTGCGCGCCCAACTCGATGAGGAAAAAGTCCCCCGCGAGCTGGTCACGCCGCTTCCCGCCGACCCCCGCGCCTGGGGTGCTATTCACCCGGATCGGGCGGTACTCTGTGCCGGTGTGCTTTTCGCCCGCTCCCGTGAGGAATACATCCGGACGAATGTGGATTGGAATCTGGAAGTGATGCGTGCCCTGCCGGTCTCCTGCCACACCGTTGTCCTCTCTTCGCAGTCGGCGGGCGGCCCGACTCCGCTTGGACACGCGAGCCGTTCGGAAGCCGATCCCGATGCGCCGGTCACATGGTATGGCGAGTCGAAGCGGGAACTCGAGCGGGAGCTTTCCCGGGAATTTCCCAGACGACGGCTCACGATATTGCGTCCGCCCATGATCCTCGGAGCGAGAGATTCGGCGACTCTGCCGCTGTTCAAAATGGCACGGGGATTCGTTCGCCCCAAGCCCGGACTGCGCCAGAAATTCTACAGTTTTCTGGGGGTGGAAGATGTTGTCGATGCCATTCTGGCCGCCTTTTCTTTGGATGTGCGCGGGCCATTTTACCTTGGGGGAGAGGCCCCGGTCTCCGACCTCCAACTCCTCGTTTCCGCTGCGCGGGCGGCAGGAGGAAAGGGGTTCACTCTTCCCGTGCCGCAGGTCTTCGTGCGGATGCTGGCGCTCGTCGTGGATGCCGTGCCGTCGATGCGGCGCGCCACTCCCAGCCTCACGCGTGACCGTGCCCGCGAGATCTGGCCCGACCGCTGGGTTGTCGATGCCGCCGCTTTTCGTGGCGCGGCGGGGTGGCGCGCGACCATCACGCTTGATCGGGCGTTGGACGAGGCCTTTGCCTGGTTCCGCCAACAGCATTTGCTGTAGCGGCTCTTCCCTGCTGGCTAAAGACCGGGATCTGTGTTCTGTTCCTGCCCATGAAAGATTGCCAAATCACCACGCTCTTCCTGGATATCGGCGGCGTCCTTCTCACAAACGGCTGGGATACCGGTCTGCGCAAGCGGACGGCGGAACATTTTGCCGTGGACTACAACGAACTCGACCACCGCCACCGCGTGACCTACGACACTTATGAGAGCGGGAAAATGAGCCTGGAAAACTATCTCCGCCAGATCATCTTCTTCGAGCCCAGGGCGTTTGCGTTGGAGGACGTCACCCGTTTCATTCTCGACCAAGCAAAGCCGTATCAGGAAACGATCAACCTCGTCCGGCGACTCAAGGTGGTCTATGGACTCAAAATTGCCGTCGTGAGCAATGAGGGACGCGAAGTTGCGGAGGATCGGATCGCCCGGTTCCATCTCAAGGAATTCGTCGATTTTTTCATTGTCTCCGCGTTCGTCCACTTTCGCAAACCCGATCTGGACATTTATCGCCTGGCACTGGACGTCGCGCAAGTCCGGCCCGAACAGGTGGCTTACGTCGAGGATCGCCCGCTCCTCTGCGAGGTTGCCGATTCGCTCGGCATCCGCAGCGTGCTGAACCGCAATGCTGCGGAGACCCGCGAAATACTTGGCGGCCTCGGGTTGGTGCTTTGATCCGAATGGCGCCGGTTAAGTGGAGGAGGTGGGAAGGCAGCCGGGACGGCCGTTCGCGGGATCGCCGTCGCGTTTCCGGTTTGCGCCGGAGTCGCGGGGGAGGTAGAACTTCCGGCATGTCAGTCCTTTCGAGATGGTGCCTTTCCGCTTTGCTGATGGGCGGGATTTTTTCTTCCGATCTGTCGGCACAGGTGGCGGCGGGCAAACCGGCCGTTCGCCAGCGGGTTGAGCCGGGACTCGATAACGCGCTGCGCTGGAAGTGGTGGGTCGCCCCCTCGCCCGAGAAAGACTGGGGGCTTCCGCTTCCTGAGCGGCCTGCGTTGCCGCCGGTTGCGATGCCTGCCACGTCCTCTTCCCAGGCTCCGCGTGCCGGGATCGATCCCGCCTCAGTTTATGAGGTCAAGCGGGGGGATGTCCTGATCCGGATCGCCAAGCGGGTTCACGTTCCTGTCGCGCAGCTCAAGATCTTCAACGGCCTTCAGGGAGACATGATCCATATCGGCCAGCAACTGAAAATCCCCAATGCCGATGAGCTCAAGGCGATGGGTTTCCCCTCGCCTGCGCCGGCCAAGCCCGCGCCGGAAGGCAAGGCCGGTCCGGCCGCAGCTTTGAAACCAACGGGAGAGACGAACATCCTGCGGGACAATGTCACCATGCAGGTCTTTCTCGACCGCGCGCGGTTTTCGCCCGGGCCGATCACCGGCACTCCGGGGGCGACGTTTCAAAAAATCCAGCATCTCTACCAGACCGCACATCCGGAAGCGAACGAGGGGTTTTTGGAAAAAGCGAAGGCGGCGGTCGGCGAGCCGTTCACCCTCTACACATTGAAGGCGGAAGATTTCCGCTTCATCGCGCCGCCAAAAGCGGAACGCGCCGGGACACCCGCCCCTACGGCCAAGCATCCCACAAAGGGGAAGGCGGCTCCGGCCGCGACCCCTGCGCCAAGCTACGTGGAGATGACGTCGGCCACGATGCTGGCCTACCGTTCGCCCTGGGAGTTTGTTGCAGAGCGGTTCCATTGCGATGAGGCCTTTTTGCGAAGCCTGAACAAGAAGCTAAAAACGCAGCCGGTCATCGGTGCCGAGTTTCAGGTTCCCAACGTGCTTCCTTTTGAAATCGAAAACGCATTCCGTGAGCCCCTCCAGCCGCCGTCCGATCCGCTTAACCCGGTGACCGCCGCCGTCGTCGAACTCTCGCGCATCGAAATCTCGCGGGGAGGCACGCTGGTGGCGGTGATGCCGATGGCCCTCGCCCGCCCGAGCCTGCGGGGCCGTGGTTCTTGGACGATCCTCGACGCGATCCCCCATCCCCGTATGGCGACCCTTCAAGAAATTCGCGAGCAGTCGGTCGCTCCTGCCGTGAGTAATTTTTACGTGGGTCCGAAACCGGAAGGATCTCCAACCCCTGAAAAACCGGCGCTCACAACTGAGCAATATCTTCCCGCCGGCCCGAAAAACCCGGTCGGCATCCTGTGGATCAATTTGGGAAAGGCCAAAAACACGGAACCTCTGCCCTACGGCCTTCACGGCACGAGCATTCCCGACCGGATGCGGACGCATGAGAGCCTTGGCGGACTGCGCCTGACAAATTGGGACATCGCCCGCGTAGTTCACCTCCTGCCGCCAGGAACACCGCTCCTGTGGAAGTAAGGACGTCGCTCTAACCGCGCTGCCCCACGTCGCCCTCGACACGGATGTCGCCGCCGATAATCCGGTAGCTCACGTTTTCCAACACGAGGCCACCCGCCGTCGCCCGCCCGCCAAGCCCCGGAATGGGCCCGCCCAGCAGGATCGGCGCAATATAGAAAACGACGTGATCGACCAGCCCTCGATCAAAGGCCTCGCCGAGCGTGCGCCCGCCGCCCTCGATTAAAACCTGTTCGACTCCCCGACGAGCGAGATCGCGCAACACGCTGCGGAGCGAGTGCCCTTGAAAGACGAGCGTCCGTGCGCGGTGGCGGTCGGTGAACACATGGCTCGATGCCGGGAGGTTTCCGCTCTTTGTCCAGACGACCCGCCACGGTTGCGGCACGCCCGCCCGTCCGCGCACGGTCAGCTTGGGGTTGTCGGTGCGGATCGTTTCACCTCCGACAAGGATGGCACCAGAGCGGGCGCGCAAGTCCATGGCATCCTCCCGCGACTCGGCTGAAGTGATCCAGCGTCTCCCCGGAGGAGAGGCGAGCCGGCCGTCGAGGCTCATCCCGGCTTTGGCAATGACGAACGGCAGTCCGCTCGCAATCCACTTATTCCATGCGGTATTAAGCCTCTCGCACTCGCTGGAAAGAACACCTGCCACAACCTCGATGCCTGCCGCACGCAAGATCGCATCCGCCCGCCCGGCATGGCGGGGGTTCGGATCACGGGTGCCATAGACGACCCGCGCGATCCCGGCGTTGATGATCGCCTGCGTGCATGGGGGCGTGCGACCATGCGTCGAGCAGGGTTCGAGCGTGACATAAATCGTCGCACCCTTCGCGCTGCGCCGGCTTTTTAATCCGCTGAGTGCTTCGATTTCGGCATGAGGGCAACCGGCCGTGCGATGCCAGCCCTTCGAGAGGATTCGGCCTCCCTTTGTGATGACCGCCCCGACAGCCGGGTTCGGGTGCGTGGAGCCGGATCCCCTGCGGGCCTCGGCCAATGCCGCCCGCATGAATTTTTCCTCCTCGCCCGAAACGTGTGCCGCATGCATGATGCGATCATTCACAACGAGCCCCGACGTGCAACTCCGCTTCACAGACAAAGAACATTTCTTTCACGACCTCGCCCAACTGCTGCGCAGCGGCATCCCGCTCCAGCGTGCGCTTGAACACATTGGAACCGGCCGTGACCGGGCCGCCGGAGCGTCTCGTTCGCTCGCTCCGCTCGTCTCCAACGGAATGTCTTCCGCGTTTGCCTCGGTGGGCTTTGCCTCCCTCGACGTCGAAATCCTCGCGGCGGGAGAACAGAGCGGCCGCATGGAGACGGCTTGCACGAGGCTTTCCGAATACTACGGCCAGCTGGCCGCCTGCCGCCGACGGATCCTGAAAACATCGGCCTATCCGGTGTTCATGTTCCATTTGGCGACGCTCCTGTTGCTGATCCCTGCGGCGATTACCAGCGGCGGAGTCTCCGGTTACTTCCGGCATCTTGCGCTGATCCTCGGAGGGGTCTATGCGCTGGTGGGACTTGGCTTTCTCACCGTCTGTCTGGCCCGGTGGGCGGTGCGAACCAACCCCGCCGCTGAACGTGCGATCTGCTTGATCCCGGTCGTCGGAGGATTTTTTTCGCTCGGGGCGCTGTCCCGGTTCTGCCTGGTTCTATCGCTCGGCATCCGATCGGCCGATGGCGTGATGGCCAGCATCCAGCGTGCCGGCCGCGCGAGCCTGAGCGCCGGACTGGAAGCCGCATCCCTCGGCTTGGTCACAACAATCCGCCAGGGCTCGCGCTTTGCCGAGGCCGTCCGTCAATCAAAGGCCTTCCCGCCCGATCTGGAACGCGGCCTTGAAGTTGCCGAGGCTTCCGGACGGCTGGATGAGGAAACAAGCCGCTGGGCGGGTATTTATCAGGAGCGGTTTTTCAGCCGCATCGATGCCTTGGGCGTCTGGATTCCCCGCATCCTCTTCATCATCGTGATGCTTCTCATCGGCGTGGCCCTCGTGCTCAGCGTTAAACAATCCTACTCTCAAGTCTTTCAGCTCCTCGAAGCGGAGTAGTTCGCCCCGCCGCAATTGTTTGCCAAGCAGGCCGGATTTTGGGAGCAATAGAACCCTTATGGTTCACATTGATATCTCCTATCTGGACGGATTGCGCTGCGAGTTGGTTCACGGGCCTTCCGGCTCAAAAATCCTGACCGATGCACCGCTCGACAACCACGGCAAAGGCGAAGCGTTTTCGCCCACTGATCTGACCGCCGCATCCCTCGGTGCCTGCATGGCCACGATCATGGGAATCGCCGCCGAGCGCCACGGAATCTCGCTCGCAGGTTCAACCCTCGGAGTTTCCAAAGAAATGTCCACGGATGCTCCGCGCCGGATTTCCCGCATCGAAATCGTCTTCCGAATCCCCCTCCCGCCAGACCATCCCAAACGCCAACTCCTGGAAGCCGCCGCGCTCGCCTGCCCTGTCCACCACAGCCTGCACCCCGATATCGAAAAGCCCGTGCGCTTCGAATGGATGGGATAGCCGAATTGGAAGTCAACCTTGCCCCTATTGCTTTGCTCCTCAAATGATGAACACACAAAAACTCTTCGCGTTTTCCCTGATGGGATTCGGACTCCTGCCATTTCTCCAAGCTGAGAAGCTCCCCAAGCCATTAATCCTTTCGTCCAACTGGGAACTCCAGGACGCGGCAAAGGTTCCTTCAAAAGGCGAGGAAATCTCGCAATCCGCTTTCCAGGCCACAAACTGGTATCGGGCGACTGTCCCGGGAACCGTCCTGACCACCTTGGTGAACAACAAAGTTTACCCGGAGCCGCTCTATGGTGAGAACAACCGGCCGGACAAAATCCCCGAGAGCCTGTGCCGCACCTCGTATTGGTATCGCACCGCCTTCACAGTCCCGGCAGACTATGCCGGACGCAAAATCTGGCTGAACTTCGATGGCATCAACTATTCGGCCGAGGTCTGGGTAAATGGAAAAAATCTGGGACAAATCAAAGGTGCGTTTGCCCGAGGAGTCTTTGAGATCACTTCCGTTGCCAAGCCCGGCGCAGTTGCGCAGCTTGCTGTGCTCGTCAGCCCGCAGCCTCATCCTGGGGATCCAATCGAGCATACGATTGCCAATGGACTCGGGAAAAACGGCGGCATCAGCGCCATTGATGGGCCTACCTTTCTTTGCTCGATCGGATGGGATTGGATTCCGGGCATTCGAGATCGCAATACCGGCATCTGGCAGAAGGTGTTCTTGTCGGCATCCGGCCCGGTTCTCATCCAAGATCCTCTGGTGACAACGGATCTGCCCCTGCCGCGCCTGGATTCCGCTGAGATCAAAATCCAGACCTCGCTGAAAAACCTCACCGATCAGCCACAAAAAGGCCTTCTGAAAGGCTCGTTTGGCGAAGTTTCTTTTCACCAGGCAGTCGAGATTCCTGCGCACGCCACGCAAATTGTTGCTCTGGATCCGTCTTCCGTTCCCGATCTGAAGATGAAGAATCCCAAGCTCTGGTGGCCTAATGGATACGGGCCTCAGAATCTTTACCCGGTGAACCTCACCTTCGAGGTTGGCAACGCGGTTTCTGATGCCAAAGCCTTTTCTGTTGGCATCCGCAAGATCACCTACTCCGTCCCTGAAAGCGAAAACCTGACGCTCTCGGTCAACGGCGTTCGCGTCATGTGCAAGGGCGGAAATTGGGGCATGGACGAAGCGATGAAGCGCATCCCTCGCAAGCGGTTGGAAGCGCAGGTTCGAATGCACCAGTTGGCCAACTACACCATGATCAGAAATTGGGTGGGCCAGAGCACCAGCGAAGACCTCTACGATCTCTGTGACAAATACGGAATCATGCTCTGGGATGAGTTTTTCCAACCCAATCCGGGCGACGGCCCGAATCCCACAGACTTGGAAACCTATCTGGCCAATGCTCGAGAAAAGATCGTTCGCTTTCGGAATCACCCTTCGATTGCCGTCTGGTGCGGACGCAATGAAGGCCGACCGCCCGAGAACATCAACAATGGGCTGCAAAAGCTCATGACCGAGCTGGAGCCGAACCGCCTCTACCAACCAAGCTCAACAGATGGACGCGGAGTTCATTCCGGCGGACCCTACCGATGGAGGACGCCGCAGGAATATTATGGGGATGTTACGCCTTTCAAGACGGAAATCGGCAGCGTGTCGGTTCCGACTTTGGAATCGGTACAAGCAATGATGCCGCAAAAAGACTGGGAGAGCATCAATGATGATTGGGTCGAGCATGATCTCGGAAGAGGAGCTCAAAACGGAAATTCCTACCCCCACCAGATTGCTCAACGTTATGGCAAGGCCAAAAATCTGGCGGATTTTGTCCGCAAAGCCCAGATGGCCAATTACGAGGCGTTCCGGGCAATGTACGAAGGACGCTTCGTAACGCTATTTAAACCTTCCACGGGCGTTATCACCTGGATGAGCAACCCAGCTCAACCCAGCTTCGTGTGGCAGCTCTACAGCTGGGACCTCGAGCCCACATCTTCGCTTTTTGCGACAAGAAAGGCCTGCGAACCGCTCCACATCATGCTCAACGAGCCGAATGGCCACATTCAGATCATCAACAACAAGGGAACTCCGCTCAAGGATGCAACAGCCTCGGTCAGCGTCTATAATCAGGATGGCACCGTTGCATACAAGAACGAGCAGAAGGTCGAGGCACCGGCAAGTGCGGCAACGGATCTGGGTGCAGTGCAATTGCCCCCCACCCTTTCCAAAATCTATTTTGTCAAACTGCGACTCCTCGATGCCAATGGGAACTTGCTTTCCGAAAACTTCTATTGGCGCGGAGCTCTCCACCATGAAGGAGAACTTGAGGAACTGCAAAACCTCCCCGTCGTCAGGCTGGAGGCGGGCGCCAAACGACAGGACACCGATGGAAAGTGCCTGCTCGACGTGACGCTTCGCAATCCTTCCGGAAATATTGCCTTGATGGCACATCTGCAACTGCGCCGCAAGGGTTCGGACGAACGATTACTCCCCGTTTATTATTCTGACAACTATCTTTGCCTGCTGCCTCAGGAGTCAAAGACCATCACGATCGAGGCGGCAACTGCCGATCTTCTTGGGGACAAGCCGTTGGTTGTGATTGATGGATGGAATATTGATGTTGTTCCTGTCTCATCCAATGATTGCGATATCGCACCCAATAAGAATGCGCAGGTCGACAGTTGGCCGACAACATGGATTTCGATAAAATGGTTCCCCCATCCGCTCACGCAAATCAAGATTCATTGCGGAGGAAAAGCCATCAAAGACTTCATTGCAGATGCCGGGTATGATCAGGGAACCTCGGGCGGACAAAGCAGGTCATCGAAGGATGTTGCAGATACAAGCGCCGCCCCATCGGCTCCTCCCGAGATCTACACCTCCGCGCGGATTGGCGAGTGCACTTATACGTTGCCGATGTCCCCTTCCGGGAAAGGCTGCCTGGTACGGTTGTATTTTGATGAGGCAAATGTTAATGCCGTCGGAGAGCGCGTCTTCCATGTTGACATTAATGATAAACCGGTGCTCACAGACTTTGATATTCTTGCAGCCGCTGGCGGGAAGTTTAAAGCAGTGATGAAAGAATTCTCCGGGATCCTGCCCGACAAGAACGGAAATATCACCATCCATCTGCGCCCGAAATCGGCTGCCGCACCCGCGATCAACGGGATCGAAATCCTGCCGACAAAGGAATAGGCATCAAAAAGGCGAACGACTGGGAGGGTGGGTGCGAGGATCCTCGCATTGTCGAAACAGAAGACGGAACCTACGTCCTATTCTACACCGAGTATCACCGGCTGCCGAACGAGCCTCGAAAAACATTTCTCGGGATGGCAACCTCGAAGGACTTGATCCATTGGATGAAGCTTGGATCGGTTCAAGGCCCGGATTCCAAGGGCAAAATGGCAACCCCTTCGAAGTCGGCTTCCCTTGTTACCGCAGTAAAAGATGGCCGAGTCATCGCGACAAAGATCAACGGGAAATACTGGCTCTATTACGGAGAAGGAGTCATCCGCCTCCTCACCTCACCCGACCTGAAGACTTGGACGCCAGTGCCAAATTTCGCTATGACGCCGCGTGCAGGCAAGTACGACAGCGCCCTCGCCGAATGCGGCCCTCCTGCCCTTCTTACCGACAAAGGGATTGTGCTGCTCTACAATGGAAAGAATGCGGGCAAAGAGAAAAGCGATCCCAATCTCCTACCCGGGGTTTATGCCGACGGGCAGGCGCTCTTCGATGCAAATGATCCGACCAAGCTCCTCGCCCGCACCGATGAGCCGTTCTTCAAGCCCGAAATGGATTGGGAAAAAACCGGCCAGTATGCCGCCGGAACGACGTTTATCGAAGGGTTGGTTCTTTTTCACAACAAATGGTTCCTTTATTACGGGTGCGCCGACACATTCGTCGGAGTCGCCCTGGCGGATGTCAAACCTGGCGAAATCGCCCCTCTTTCCTCATTGAAATAGTGGCATCAGTTGGAAAATCCGCGTTTTTTGGCTTCGTCCATGATCGTTTGAGTCGCGGTGGCTCCAACACGGCTGATGCCAAGAGCCCTCACGCGTAGCAGATCGTCCAGCGTGCGCACGCCTCCTGCTGCCTTGATTTGGACGGTGGGCGGGCAATGCTGCCGCATCAACTCGAGGTGCGGTAATGTTGCGCCCTTGTAATTGTAACTGCCGTCCGGCTGTTTGACAAAGCCGTAGCCGGTGGAAGTTTTGACAAACGCGACGCCGATCTCCGAGCAGATTTCGCAGAGTTTGATGATGTGGAGATCCTGAAGGTAGTCGTTTTCAAAAATCACTTTCAGGATCGCTTGATTGCCGACGACGACATCTTGGATCGCCTGAATTTCAGTCGCCACATAGTCCCAATCGCCTCCCAGCGCCTTTCCTATATTGATCACCATGTCGATTTCGGTGCCGCCGGCTTGGGCCGCCGCCTCGGCTTCTTTGACCTTGATCGCCGTGGTGCTGTTGCCATGCGGAAATCCGATGACCGGACAGACGCCGACATCGGTTCCGTCGAGCACTTCCCGGGCAAGCGGAATGGAGTACGGTTTTACGCAGACCGTGGCGACATCGCAACGGACGGCCAGTTCGCATCCCTCGCGGATGTCGTCATCAGTCATCGTGGGATGCAACAGCGAAAGGTCGATCATCTTTGCGATATCCCGAAGGGTGATTGGATGAGTATTCATAGGTTTGTTGATATTATTTTGTGCATTTCATGTTTGCTTCAGATTCGGCGGATTCCGGGCCCCATTGCTCCTTCGCACCGGGGCGGCACCAGAGCGATTCGAAGTAGCGCTTCTCAACTTCGTAAGGGTTCACCTGCTTGTCGGTGCCCTGATCTTTCGGGAGAAGCCCAAACCGCTTCATTTCCCGCAGCCACTGCGGGTTCGGCCGGTAGTTCGGCATGTCGAAGCGGGTGATTTCATCAAGCCGCTTGCCGGTATCGCGGATGCCCGCGAGGATCGCCTGATAATCCGGATCGCCGGTATTGGCAAAAACAGGCGGGCCATCCTTGCCCACGCACGTCCCCAACCCGCCCGCCGCCTTTGCGAGCGGTGCCATGAGCATCAGCGAGAGATCTGGGTGAGTGAGATTAAACACCCGGAAGCGCGAATATTTACTCACCGATAGCCGCTTAAAATCCGGTTCTTCGTATCCAGAGCAACCAATGCCATAAGTAAGCGTCTTCAGGTTATCGACGGCGGAGACAGGAACCGAGCGCACACCGGTGTGGCAGCTCGCGCAGCGCTGGACAACAGCCTTCGACGCGACGCCCACGCTGGGAAGATCCGCAATGTTATTGACAACACTATTCTGAGTGAGCCAACCGATCGAACCGGACGCACCCAGCGAGGCATAGGTGCCGGGATAAACGGCTCCGCTATTAATCCAGAACCGGATCTTCTCAATCTGATCCGGCCGCAGGTGCACGCCGGAATGCGCCGTGCTCTCCTTCTTCACGAGCCGCGGCCACTTCGTCCAATCTTCGGTGAACGTATCGGCCAACACGACATCCTGCCCTTGAAGCTTGGCCATGAGCGGGCTGATCGAGTCGCCCAATGTCTTCGGCGGAAAATTGCTCTTTGCAAGATTCCCGCCGACAAAGACCTGCATGCGGGACATCAGATTGTAATAAGCCATCGAAAACATCGGATTCCTGTCGCCGGTCAGTTCGACCCCTCCCGCACGCTCACGCCCGTTGTGGCATTTGACGCAGTGCTCATCCATGATCGGCTGGATGTCGCGAGGGAAATCGCAGATCTCCGGGATCCCCGCCAAGGGCTGGATTTTGCTGGGCGGACGCAGTACAGCCGCGAGCTTTCCTGGGCGGGACACCGGGGCTTTTCCCCGCTCTTCGTGACAACCCACACAGCTGTTCACCTCGCCCGGCATGACGGCGAGAAAGCTCTGCATCCGTTTGACCGAACGGTTTTGGGCATCGAGCGCCACAAGCTGAATGCTCCGGTTGGCGGGCACTTCGAAATTGGCCGAGCCGTCCGCCTCGACCGGAACCGTCCCAAGAATCCGCTCGAGCGAAAACGTCCCCATAAAGCTGATGGGCGGAGGCATCCCGTCGAAGTTCACCGGCTTGGGCAGCGTTTCCAGAACGAGAAGCTTCTTGATTTCCCCGGGTGCGATTCCATCCATGCGCCGGCCCGTATAGACATTCTGGCAGATCAACTGCCCGGTGGTCTTGCTCAGATCCACTCGCGACGGGATGACCGGCTCACAAGGGCGGCTCATGATCGGCAGCGGATCATGAAGACGAATGCCTGGATCCGGAAATGCGAAGAGCTTCGTCATCTCGCCTTTGCCATCCATGAGCATCAGCTCGTTCTTCTTTCCGACCAGAAAAAGCTCGGAGGAAAACGGGTAGGGTTGGACGCAATCCTTGTCCGTGAACTTGTCTTTGCCCTTCGGAGCATTCCTCTTGCTGATCGTCTTCACAGCGGTTTTGTCATCCGGGCCTTTTTCATTACTCAGGACGCTGACCCTTCCCATGTGATCCTGTGCACCGTGGCCATCGGAAATCGCGGCCACGATGCTCCGCGTGCCGGGAATCGGCTTGGCATCGATCATCAAGGTGCCCGGGTGCATATTCCCGAAATACACCATTTGCCCGGTGCCATCCGGATTCATGATCCAAAGGTGGTGGTAGACCATCTGGCTTCGGTCGATATACTCCCACCGGGTGTAAATGATCCGGCCATCAGGGAGCACGGCAGGCGAGTTGTCCTGCTCGATGTTTCCCGAAACCGAGACGATATTTTTCCCATTGCCGTCGCTGCGGAAGATCGTTGCGACCTGCGAGTTCATGCAGTTGACCCAACGCTTTGAGCGGGTGGATACAAAAAGAATGCCGCCGTCGGGAAGATAGCACGGCTCGATGTCATCCCACGGGCCGAAGGTGATCTGGCGGACGTCCTTGCCATCGCTCGCGCATTCGAAGAGATGAAAGAAATCTCCGCCGCCCTTCCGCCAGGAAAAGAGGATGCGCCGACCATCGTAGGAAACCGCCGCATCGCGGATCGCCCCATCCAAATCCTCAATCAACGTCGTGCATTTCCCATCCTTCAAATCGAGTTTGCACAGGCGTCCCCTCTTGCCCGAGAGCTTCCGATTTTCATCCGATCCCCAATACCCAAAATTGGCATACCAATGTCCGTCGCCGCTCGCGCTGCGCGTGGTAAACACAATCTCCCGGGGAGCTCCCGGCAGATCGACCGGGAACTTCGCCTCCGCGGATTCCGCCGGCCGCTGCACCGTCCCCGCCCCCTGCGGCACCCATTTTGGAGCCGCTGCCACGCCATGTCCCAATGGCAAATCCTTCATCGTGGCATCGCTTTTCCAAACGATGCGGGGCTGCGCCTCGCGGGTCACCCGAAAGAGCGGCGTTTTCCCTCCCGCGTTACAGACCAGCAGATCCCCGTTGCCGAGAACCTGAAAACCGGCAAACCAGCGCACGCCCAGCTCCGGCACATCCGTATCCTTCAACTGCCATACCACTTGATCCTTCGCATCCAGCTCTACGATCGCTGTCTTGCCGCTGACCAGGGTGTTCCCGTTCGCCAGACGCTTGACGGAAAACGGCACGAACGGCACCGCCATCTCCCGCACCAGCACGCCTTCGGACGTATATTCCCGAACAGCACGTGCCGACTCCTCGGCCACCAAAATTGTCCCCGACGGGGTCGCGCGCACGTGGCGCATGCAGGAATGGCCCGGTTTATTTTTCACAGGAAAGCTCTTCACGACCTCCCCTTTGGCATTCACAAAAAGAATGCGCCCCTGGCCGGCGGCCCCCACAACCGTCAGCCCATTATCGAGCCGGGCGCAGGAAAAAACCTGACCGGTCGTCTGAAAGCGGAAGACGGTTTCCCCCTTGGGCGTAATCTCCCTGACCCCGCTCGCGTTGTCCTGCCGACCGCTGTTGTAGTTGTCATTGTAGGAAAAAAGGATGTTCCCGTTGGGCAGAAGAACGACATCCCTCACCATTTCCGCAGGGTATTCCCAGGTGCGCTGACCCTCCTTATTGTAATACTGGATGCACTTGGCTCCCTCGGCCGCATAAAGCAGAGGCACGGACGCGTTGGGAGGCGCCGTCGCGGCAAGCGTTTTGCTTGGCTCGGCCGCCGAAACGGCAAGGAGACCGGCAACCCATAGTCCGACCATTGCCAAGCAGGGGGAAATTCGGATCATAATGTTTAGGCTTACAGCTTAGCTTTTGTCGACGGAATCAAATCCCAGACGCTTTGAGATTTTTAGGGCATGCGCTTTAATAATCTCGGCCAACAGGGGAAAGTCCTCTTCCGGCAAACTTTCCACAAAACAGGTCACGGTGAGTGCGGCCACACAAATCCCGTTCCTGTCGAAGATCGGGGCGCTGACGCAATGGGAACCGTAAATACCTTCGCTGCGATCCACGGCATAGCCTCGACGAACAGACTCCTCCACTTCCTTCATCAACTCCTCTTTGGAAACGATGGTGGTTGCAGTATACCTCTTCAGCTTCAGGGACGCCAGCAGGCGTTTGCGCTCGTTCACGGGCAGATAGCCCAGATGCAGCTTGCCCGGCGCAGTGCAATGCAGATCAAACCGCGATCCCGGCTCGATCGAAAGCCGGACACTCTGGCGGGCCAACATCTGCTCCAGGTTCACGCCCTGACCATCAACCAGAGTGCTGAGCAACACAGTTCCCGACACCGAGTCGCGCAGCTCACGCATCGCATCAAGGGCCACCTCGACGAGATTGAGTTCGCAAACGATGGAGCTCCCGATGGAAAGCAGCTTTCGGGTCAGTTTGAACGCCTTCGACTTGTCGTCCAAGCTCAGATACCCCCGATCCACAAACGTCGCCAAAATCCTCCCCATGCTGTTTCGGGGAATTTCCAACGAGTCGGCAATCTCGCTCGCAATGAGACCATTTGGGTGCTTGCCCAAAAGCTCCAGCACCGACAATCCCCGATCCAGATTGGGAGTCATCATCGACGACTCGCTCTCCTGTCGCGAGAGATCTTTGTTATTTTTCAATTTTAGACCCATCGGGATTCTGCTTTGGCGATTTCAATTTTATTTCAGAAAGGCGGAGCGTTCCATCCGTGGAATACATTCCAACATACGCGCAACCTTGCGTCAATATGCTTTGACGGCCCGAAGACCGGAAACTATTTTCCTTCGCGATTCCATGAAACAATTTATTTTTCTCCCTCTCGCCGCATTTCTTGTGCTCACCGCCCACGCTGAAGCTCCCGCCGTCACCCCGCTCTGGAGCACCGCCGCCCCCGGCGCACTGGGCACGGCACCAACGGACATCCCGACCCTGACCGCGTATTTCCCCGCAGCCGACAAGGCAACCGGCGCGGCCATGGTCATCTGCCCCGGCGGCGGATATGGGGCCTTGGCCCCGCACGAAGGCGAGGGATACGCCAAATGGCTCAATGAAAATGGCGTCACGGCCTTTGTGCTGAAATACCGCCTGGGCTCAAGCGGCTACCACCATCCGGCCATGCTCCAAGATGCCGCCCGCGCCTTACGCACAGTTCGCGCAAATGCCGAAAAATGGCACCTGGATCCCCAGAAGATCGGTATCATGGGCTCCTCCGCAGGCGGCCACCTCGCCTCCACTCTTCTGACCCATTTTGACGCCGGCAATCCCGAGGCGAGCGATCCGATTGACCGCGTCAGCAGCCGCCCCGATCTCGGCATTCTCTGCTATGCAGTCATTACCATGGGACTGAACACTCACTCGGGCTCGAAAACCAATCTGCTGGGCAAAAATCCGACCCCCGATCTGATCGAACTTCTCTCCAATGAAAAGCAGGTCACCAAAGACACCCCGCCTGTCTTCATCTGGCACACTTGGGAAGATAAAGGAGTGAAGGCGGAAAACGCCCTCGATTTCGCCAAGGCGCTCCGTGAAAACAACGTTCCGTTCGACCTTCACATCTACCAAAAAGGCCCGCACGGGATAGGGCTCGGCGGCGGACGCCAGCACTTGGAAATCCGTCACCCCTGGACCCAAGACTGCCTCTACTGGCTGCGGGCACAGGGCTTCGTCAAGTGACGGATCACGCTTCGAAAGTCAAAAAGCCGGTGCGCTTCAAGGGGGGGCTGGGTATCGGCCGCGCCGGATTCCATGAACTGTGTGGTCTGCGGGAATTTGTCTCGCGCAATCAATAACGGCGGCAACGCGGCTTGTTCTATTGGCCTCGGCGCGCCGGGAAACGGAATTCTTTTCATTTCGTATCCGCTCGGGTAGGAATGATCCGGACGGACAACTTCGTCCCGAACAACTCCAACTCCCATGAAACCTATTTCCACTCTTTTTTCCTTCCTTATTCTGCTGCTCGTCGTGGCGGGATTTGTGTATCTGGGCAATTCGCGCAACGTCCGGGCCTCGGCCGGCTACGCCAGCTATGTTTATTCCAAGCCGATCTTCGGCCGCAGCACGTTCAAAGTCGTGCTCATCGGCCCGGCTTCGACCGGGCTCCGCTGGCGGCTGAGCGGGCAGAGCGTCTCGATCACCCCCTACACCTACAGCGAGAAATTCGACGGCAACGACGCGATTCTCGCCAAAGACAAACTCCCGCTCAGCAGCCAGGCCCACATCGTCTGGCGGCTCAAGCCCGACGAGGCTTCGGTGAGGCGCTTCATGGAGGAATTCGGCGGATGGGAAAACACGGGCGAACCGGATGCGATCGCCAAGCAGGCCTACTCCCAATTCATCCAGGAACCGTTCCGGACAACCACGCGCTCGGTCATCGCAAAATACAACGGGCTCGACGTCAACGAATCGCTTCCCGAGATTTCGACGTCCGTCGGCAACAGCATGAAGGAACTGCTTGCAAAGACGCCGTTCGAGGTTCTGTCCGTCGTCATGGGCAACGCCGCGCCGCCCCAGCAGGTCGTCACCGCGATCGCCACCAAGGTTGCCTTGAACCAGACGCTCGAGCAGAAATCGATCGAGGAACTTATCGCCGCCAAAAGCATCGAAATCGAACGCAAAAACGGCCAGGCCGCCGGGGCCAAGGCCGCCGCCGAGGCTGTCGAGCGGGCGAAGGCGATCACCTCGATCAACTCCGCCCTCACCCCCGCCTACATCCAATACCTCGGTGTCGAAAATATCCGCGGCGCGGATCGGGTGTATGTTCCGTTCGGAGTCACTTCCCCGCAACTCATCCTGCCGGCGAACAAATAAGACCAAACGCGGGATCGCTTCATCCCCCGCGCACGCCGTCGGCCATGAATCTCTGCGCGAGAGGCATCCGGCGGCCGATGCCGAACGCGCGTCCCGTCACCTTGATGCCGGGCGCGGCCTGCTCGCGCTTGTATTCGTTGAGGTCAACGCGGCGGATGACCCAGCGCACGGTGACGGGATCGAACCCCTGCGCGATGATGGCGGACGTGCCGAGATTATCCTCAATGTAAAGGCGCAGGATTTCATCGAGAATTTCATAGGGGGGAAGGGTGTCCTGATCGGTCTGATCCGGACGGAGTTCGGCGCTGGGGGGCTTTTCGATCGTGCGGCGCGGAATGATGTCGCGGCGGGCCTCGCGGTTGAGAAATTTCGCAAGACGATAGACCATCGTTTTCGGAATGTCGGAAATGACGGAGAGCCCGCCGCACATATCGCCGTAGAGCGTGCAATAGCCGACCGCGAGCTCGCTTTTGTTTCCCGTGGTGAGCAGGAGGTGGCCGAACTTGTTCGAGAGCGACATGAGCGTGAGTCCGCGCAGACGGGCCTGCATGTTTTCTTCCGTGATGTCCTCCGCCAAGCCGGCAAAGGCGTCGCACATCTGGAGCTTCATCGCGTCGAAGCTGTTCGAGATCGGGATTTGCAGGCAGGTCATTCCGAGATTTCCGGCCAGAGCCAGGGCATCCTCCACGCTGTGGCCGGAGGAAAATGGCGACGGCATGGCGACGCCGGTGACGTTCTTCGCGCCGAGCGCGGCCACGGCAAGACAGGCCACAACCGCGCTGTCGATGCCGCCGCTCAGCCCGAGCACGGCGGTCTGGAACCCGCACTTGGCCATGTAGTCGCGCATGCCGAGAACCAATGCGTCGCGCAGATCGGCCATGTCCGGACGCGCATCCGCGCGGGCAATCCAGGGAACGAGGGATTCCACATTGCCGACGGAATCCCGGAAGGCGACCTCGTGGTTCATGTCGCCGATATCAAGAAGGAAGGTGCCTTCGCGAAATCCCGGCGCGGCGATCCAGAGCGCGCCTTCAGCGGTCACGGCCAGCGAGTGTCCGTCGAAGACGAGTTGGTCATTTCCTCCGACGGCATTGCAGTAAAAAAAAGGAACCCGGTGCTTGCCGGCCTGCTCGCGGATCATGGCGGCCCTCAGCGCCGGCTTGCCGAACTGGAACGGGGAGGCGCTCAGGTTCAGGATCGCGCCGGCCCCCGCCGCAACAAGATCATGCACGGGATCGCGCAGATAGAGACCGCGGGGCAAGAAATCGCGCGTCCAGATGTCTTCGCAAATCGTGATGCCGAGCCGACGCCCGCCGATATCGACCGGCGCGACCACCGGACCCGGCTCAAAATACCGGGCCTCGTCGAAGACGTCATAAGTCGGGAGCAGCGACTTGAAGACCTTGCGGATCGGCTTGCCGGCCTCCAACACGGCGGCCGCATTGAAGAACGGCCTTCCGTCCGGCGAGGGGTTCACATCCACGTGCCCGATGATCCAGGCCGCGCGGCCCACGCGGCTGTGGAGGTCATCCAGCAGCCGCAGATTGCCGGGAACAAAGTCCGACTTGAAAAGCAAATCCTGCGGGGGATATCCCGTGAGCGCGAGTTCGGGGGTCAGGATGATCTCCGCCCCGCGCCGCTCCAAATCGGCGCAGGCCCCGATGATCTTCCGCGCATTGCCCGTGAAATCGCCGACAGTCGTGTTGATCTGAGCAAATCCGATTTTCATAGTTCTTACCAAAACCCCCATTGACCGGTGGACATAATGTAGATGCCAAGGCACAAGTTTGTAACGGCGTGGGCGATGACGCAAGCCGACAGGCTCTTTGTGCGGACGGCCAGGCCATTGTAGATCAGGCCGGTCAGAAACGCGGCCGGCCAGTCGGTCGGCGCGTGGACCAGCATGAAAAGCCCGGCCACACCAAAAAAGGACAGCGGACGAAATGTCCCGAACCCCACCGCCAGAAAATCCTCGGCGATCAGATAACGCATCAAAAACCCGCGCCAGAAAATTTCCTCAAGCAGCGGCACAACCACGACCAGCCGCGCAAAGCGGGCAAAAACAGTCGTCCAATACAAAAACGGACTGCCCGAAAACACGGTCGGATCAAATCCTTCCAGCCGCGGCGCGGCACCGAACAGCATCCGGGGCGAAATCCAGATCCCCAGTGCAAGCAGCCCCCCGGCTACCGCCATCAGCCACGAAGCCCGGACGCCGAAATCATATTGCCGCCGAAAATAAACCAGCGCCGCACCGCAGGCGATGGTCTGGAGCGGATAAACCCAATACTCGGGATGCCGCAACAGCAGGGCCTCCGAACCGCTTCCGACCGACCGCACCGCCTCTGCCAAAGCAAGTCCCGCCATGAAAACGGCAAACGGAACAACATAGGCAAAAAGCGCGCGGCGGCGATCGGGGATTGCGGTCACGTCGCCTTTCTACCGAATCGCTCGCAGGGTGGAAATACTTTTGCTTTCCGCCGGATGCCCGATCTGGTAAGGCTCGTCCCCGTGACGAATAACCCCGTCTATCTTTTTTTTCATTCCCCGAGGAATCTCGGCCCCCTCGTCCTCCGCATGACCCTTGCCGGATTTTTTTTCTTTCACGGGGCGCAGCGCGTTCTGGGTTGGTTCGGCGGGGCGGGATGGAACGAAACGCTCCATTTCTGGACGTCTTCGAATGGACTGGGCTGGCCCTCCCTTCTTGTCGCTCTTTTCCTCGCCGGCGAACTCCTTGTCAGCATTTCCCTGTTCCTCGGGCTTTTCACCCGTCTCGCGGGCCTTGCCGTGGCGGGAATCATGTCCGGAAAAATTGCCATTCTGGCGCAGCATGGGCCGGGGTTCGCTTCGCTGGAGCTGCCAATTCTGCTTTGGGCGGCGGGCCTGGCGCTCCTTTGTCTGGGCGGCGGGGCCTTGTCCACCGACCGGGCGATCAGCGAAAACCTTCTCCCGGTCGTTGGGTAAGGTCATCATGCGGCCCGTTTCGCGCATTGTCGCGGGCGCCTTTGCTGCCTGCACCTTCAGCGCCGGCTTTTACGTTCTCACCGCGATTCTCCTCCGGCGCTGGTTGCGGGCGTCCCCGATCCCCCGCCGCGACGGATTCGAACCGGTCACCTTCTTCCGCCCGATCAAATCCGGCGAGCCGCATCTCGATGAAGACCTCGCGCGCTTTCTCGGGGGATTGGAACCGGGAGATCAGGTGCTCATCGGCACGGACAATGAAAAAGATCTCGGCCTCTGCAAGACCCTCGTCGCGAAATGTGCCGTGCCGGATGCCACCTGCCTGCACTGCGTCCCCGACCTCCACGAAAATCCGAAAGTGAGCAAGCTGGCGCGGATGGAATCGCTCGCACGGCACGAACGCTGGATCATTCTCGACAGCGACACCCGGCCCGACCGTCTCTTTTTACAGGGTTTCCGCTCGGAATGGGAAGCCTCCGGAGCCGACGCCCTTTCCTCGCCCTATGCTTTTTCAGATTGGGAAACGCGGGCCGCGCGACTCGATGCCATCGGAACCTCGCTTTCGCTCTGGCCCGGTGCGGCGCTTCTCCGCGCGGTCGGCCGTGTGGATTTCCTGACCGGAGCCTGCATGGGAATCAAGGCTCCGTTCCTGCGATCCCGGGGAGGCTGGAGAATTTTGGGCTCCGCGCTCGCCGATGATTACGAACTCGGCCGCCTTGTCCGCCAAGCCGGCGGCCGCATTCACCTCGCCTCCACCTGTCTTTCCCTCCGCGCTGGAAAAATGGATGCGAGCGCATGGTTTTTCCACCAGCACCGAACCTTTGCGACCTTCCGGATCTGCAATCCCTGGGGAAGCCTCGGACTCCCGCTCACCCACGGCGTCGCGGTCTCATTCGTCCTCGCGCTCGGCAAACCCCGTTCTCTTTTCCGATGGGCATTTCATGCCCTCCTTCTTGCCCTGCGCATGGCGTGCGGCAACTCTCTGCCGTCCGCCGCCCCGCGCCCCCGCCCCGCATGCGTGTGGCTCGTCAGCCTTCTCGAACCGGTCTTCTGGCTCTCGTCCTGGCTCTTCCCCCGCGTCCGCTGGGGAGGGAAAAATTGGAACCGGCCGAAAAAAATCCCGATTGCCCCGCGCCGCATCGCCCCGTAATCTTCGCCTTTCTTCGCGGGTATAGCTTAAAGGTAAAGTTCCTGCCTTCCAAGCAGGCCATGAGGGTTCGATTCCCTCTACCCGCTCTCTTCTTAACACTCGGAAATCCTCTCGCGCGGTCGCGCCGGAACGGCTATACCGTCATCCCGTGCAGTGGGTCGCCCCGTAATTTCTGCCCGACCTCCTCGCGCTGACTCCATGTTCGAACAAGCCTTCAAAAATATTGATGATGTCCTCTGGAAAGATGCCGGTTGCACCAGCGAACTCGACTACACGGAGCAGACCTCGTGGCTTCTCTTCCTGAAATACCTCGACGCTCTCGAACACGACAAGGCCACCGAAGCCGCGCTCGACGGCAAGAAATACTCCCACATCCTCGACGCTCCCTACCGCTGGGATTCGTGGGCCGCGCCCAAGGGCCCTTCGACGGGCTCAGGGACCGGTCATATTCGCTTGATTACAGGAAAAAGATCATTCGACAAGCATAGCGAGGATGAACCAGCACAGACGAAATTACTCAGCTAAACATTACATTAGCTAATCATCACATCAACTAATCATCACATCAGCTAATCATTACATCAACTAATCACCAGTCCCACTTAACCCCGTCATTGCTTTTGATGCCACTGGCAGGGAAAGGATGTTTCTCATCAAACGGATACAGGGCCTTCTGGTCTTCGATCACAATCATATCCTCCTTCACAGTTCCATCTGCGTTTATCGCCTTTTTAACGTCAAGTCCCAGGTATTTGGCAAGGAAAGGATAAACAGCAGCTCTTTTGTTGACATCATAGCCATGCTTGTCGTTGGGCAGATGCACATTTTGCACTTTGTCGGCCTGTCCAAAAAGTTGATAAATGTATTTCAGATGCGGCAGCTCTACCACGGGATTATTTTTAGTCCAGTCGCCCCCGTCGGAAACCAACAACATGGGACGTGGGGCTGCACAGGCAGCAATTTCAACATTGTTGGTCTGATAATCATCATCTTTATGAATAGGCATACCGCTTTCACAAACACATCCGCCAAAAAAATAGGCAGAAACCATAACGACCGGTACAGAGACTTTGATTCTCTGATCGACAGCCGTTAGAAGGAAAGTTTGTGTTCCTCCGCCTGAGGCACCGGTGCACGCAATTCTTTGCGGGTCGGCTCCCATTTCGAGGATAAAGTCCAGACAGCGGATACTGTTCCACAACTGCAGTTTCAGTACCTCCGGATGGTCGTGTTTCCAACCCAGTTCACCCATCTGACCATATCCAACCATGTCATAGCCAAAAACCATGGCACCCATCCTTGCAAAAGCTGCAAATCGCTTCTGAGCATCGGGACGATAACGACCAACATCGCTGACTTTTGACCAGTGACCATCGGGACTGATAATACCCGGGAGTTTCCCTTTTGAAGTAGTGGGGGTATACAAACTACCGGTTACATAAACGCCGGGCAGGCTCTCAAATGCAACATTCTGAACCTGATAGCCATCATACACACGTTTTTCACCAATAATCGCGTTCAAAGGACATTTTTTCGGAAATTTTTCAAGTCCGGTTCCTTTCAGAATGTGCTGCCTGATCTGCTGCGCCCACCGGCTTGTTCTGCCCTGTTAACTGCG
>Ga0118677_10002591_pt1 | contig 35955 bp, 32 predicted proteins | sample AliMusrvi5mmetaG_FD_86154 | JGI IMG/M metagenome (GOLD analysis project Ga0118677, IMG submission 86154)
ACCCTGCCGGTAAGACGGCTTAATTCAACGGTATCGGGGCAAGAGGGGGGTTGCCAGTCAGCCCCTGTCCGTGGGGGGCTGCTTAAAAAGCCGACTTTCGCCCAAAACGATTTAAGTTTAGTAACAGCCACAACCGCCTCCGCTGGCAGCGCCGCCGCCTGTGGATGCCTCGCGACTGCCATACAAATGCGTACGCAACGCCGATTGCATGGGGTCGGGATTCAACGCCATGTGTGGTTTGGCTAGGTTGCCTCGCTCCCATGGAGCGACATTGGCGCAACCCGGCACGCACGCACACAATACGAGAATTAGCGCACTGAGCGCGTGCTGTGTTGTCTTCATTTGCTTGTGTGCCCTGACTATTTCCGCACTGGGTTCTCTGCCAGCAATTGCTCCGCCAATGCCCTGAATTCCTTGGCCTCCCCCGGCCTAAAGCCTAAATGCACATAGCGAATGACACCGTTACGGTCAACTAGGTACGAAGACGGCATGGCCTTGACATCAAAGTCCTTGGCACACTGTTGGTTGGCATCGGCCATGACGGTAAAACTGGCGGGGTGCTTGGCAAGGAACGCCTTGGCATCCTCGGGAACTTCATCCAGATTGATGCCTATGACCTGCAGTCCTTTATCCTTGAGGTCACGATTCATCTCATTCAACAAAGAGAAGGATTGGGCGCAGGGATTGCACCAAGAGGACCAGAAATCCACATAAAGCACTTTGCCGCGAAATTGCTTCAAGGCATAGCTTTGCTGCGTAGTGTCAATGGCTGACAGAGCGCAGTTGGGCACTTCGTTTCCCGCATCAGTCGCTTGGGTCTTTTGCGTTAGGCCGAGTGCCAGCGCGGCGCAAAGGAAAGGCACTATTCGTAGATTCATAGGTCAACACTTACTGGATTTGCAACACTTGCAGGTCAGTGCCCGTGCTGACATTATTGCTATCCCGGCAATCCCATCCGACGGTGAAATTCCTCGCGCCTACATTGGTTTTGCGGACTGACAGATAGTAAGTCCCCGCGCCACCGTAGACACTGACGATATCACTCCAATTACCGTTCGTAGAGGTGGCAGTCGTCATTTGAGTGTCCTTGTAAATATGCACACTGACCAACAACCCTGCAACCTGCGATGACGTGTCCAGCACTGCGGCAGAAAAATGGTCTGTGCCGTCTGGGCAATTGACTGACGCAAGGTCGGTCGCACTGGCATTGTTGCCGGCGGAGTCCAATACTGCACTACCGATGCCATAAGCCATCGCGAGGCTGGTGTACAGAGACGCGGCCAATATTGATGCGCCAATAAAAGCTTTCTTTATAGATGGGGTTTTCATAATAATATCCTCATGTCGCTAATATACTAAAGCCACTCACTCACACTCACTGGACTTGAAGCACAGTAATATCCGTGCCTGTATGCACATCTGCAGCCGTTTGGCAATGGTATGTGACAGTGAAGTCTCTCGCGCCAGTAGCAGTTTTGCTGACGGAAAGATAGTACACTCCGTCACCGCCGCTAATCTTAGCGGAAGGACTGGAGTTGGCATCCCCGGAGACAGTATCTGTGACATTAGTCATGTGGCCATCCTTGTAAACTTGAGCGCTTAGCAATAATCCCGAAACAGGGGGGGAATTATCCTGAATCGTGACATAGAGATGGTCTGTCGGCCCGTCACCGTCATCATAACAAATGACTTGGGCAAGATCGGTGGCACTGGCATTGTTCCCGGCGGAATCGATTGTCGCGCCCGCACTGTGGGCCAATGTGTGACCGGAATACCCTATTACTGCCAAGATTAAAGCCGTAATAAAGCCATTTTTTAAATATGTGTTTTTCATAACATTACCTCATGCCTCTTTCGTCCTAAGAGGAAAATTATTCTAATAGTGCCGTCCACCCGTTTCAGAGTGAAAAGCTTGGTTTATTGCACCCTCTCTCGATGCATTTCTACGGCCAATAATTATAGCATTAAGTGGCCTTACAATGCGCGTCAAAATTATAATTTCTGGGTCTTATGACTTTGCGATTGTTAGCCATTACATATTGGCTGGTTCCTAAGCTCCAGCTTGGGAACCCTTATCTTGCAAGCTCCTGCTTGGCCGTTCTTCGTGAAGTTGGAGCTTCAAAAACCCCATTCCCAAGCGGGAGCTTGGGAACGAGCAAAAAAGCCACGGCTTTGTCTTCACCGATGAATCGCCAATAGCCCAGCACCCTTAATTGCCAGGGTACTGGGCCACTGACGTAACCCGCTTATTAACAGAGGATTACTTCAAGATGCTGCCTTAAGCTTACTGCCAATAGACCGCACCGGTTTGATTGGCATTCTGGTAGACGGGCAACTCTGAATTAATCTGCTGTGCGGACGGGAAGACGAAAATATCGTCACCCGCGCCACCATTACCCGAACAGCCCTTCGGCAATGGATTAGTCGTCAGATTTCGCGTGACCTTAAGCGTGGCGGGCGAAGCCCAGCCGTCGCCTGGCAGCGTGTGGGCGGCATCTGCATAGCCATCATAATTAGAATACTTCTTGCCGACTGGAATACCACCGGGGAGATTCGTGCTAGTCGCCAAGCCGGCAGGGGTGCCAAAAGGCTGGCCGGGAACGCCGGAGAAGTTGGGGATCGGTGACCAATAGAGCACATCGTTGTCCGTTGCAGTGGTGCTCACGGCGTTGATATTGCACACATCGGCAATCGCGAGTTCAAAGGTGATGGAGCGTGCGCAGGAGGTTGTTGCAATCGTAACAGCCGCAGAGTAGAAAGGCACATCAATCGCCGTGGTGATGGATTGGTCCATTGCCACTCCGCCCGCCCAGAATCCATCTTTGTTGCCGGCAGCATCAACTTTGTTATTGTAGGAATTCCATGGGATGCCGCCACGAAGCAAGGTGCCAATGCCGGCCAATGGCGAATAATAGCTGCTGGCCGGATTGGTGGTATAGACGGCACCCGCCAGCCCAGCCGTGGCTCCGGTATTATTGGAATTTACGCCAATGATAGGGTTGTAGCTGACGGCATTCGGAAACACTACCGTCGTACCGAAAGTGGCAGCATTTTTACCGCCGGTGCTGGGACTGCTGCATCCGTGTGAGATGACCACAAAGTTATGAACCTTGGTGCCTTCCAGAACTGTCGGTGTTTCCAACCGGGTGTGGGCAATAACACCTTGGCTGGCTGCCAATGCGGCGGCCGCCAGCGAACCGAGTGCGAGTTTCTTTAAGTTTATTCTATTTGACATAAGTCCTCCTTTGGACAATTTTTTCTACAGTTATTCTTTCCGAGTTCCGTTGAATCATCAAGTGAGCAAGGATAGAACTTAAAACACTAATACATGTTTTATGCCACAATTTCATGTTGTTGATTTATATATTATATATTTTCAAAGTAAATAATGTTTGCCATGGGGCTACGGCATATCACACGGCGTCTGCGGCATATCACACACTTTTAGCGGAAATGCATGAGTAACGCGCAAAAATTAGGTAGCGCGGTCTGCAACGGGAAAACCTCATCATTGCGATGATTACCGGCAGAAAGCACGGAAAACCCAATCAAGCCATTCCCAATAGTCATTCGCTGATGGCCGTGCTCTTGCTAACGGCACTCATCGGATTTTGGATATGGGCTTGGCCGGGTTCAAGGTAATTTCCGCTATATGACATCCGGCTACGGCAATCCTTCAGCGCCAGCAATTCTCATTTTGACCAGGTCCGGGCGGGTTTGGAACCCGCCCCTACGAATCGTTGTCCCGTATCCTGTTTATAATGCATTGGTGATTTGGAATTAATTTCCTGCGTAGGGGCGGGTTCCAAACCCGCCCTTATTAATCGAGAATTGCTGCTTCAGCGTCCGGCAGCTTCTAAGAATGTGTCAGTGGAGGTATAATCAGCAGCCTACAACTTAAACCTCACCTTTACGAGACTGAACATGCCGCAATGCTTGCCATCAATGATCCGTTGAATGAGTGACAGCATGATCGATATCAGCAGCCTGTGGAACCGCGCACATCCGCATCTTCAACCCATGCCGGCAACTCTGCCCTTAGCCAAAGAGCAGATGCAAGGCTGCGGCACATGCGGTCATGCGGGAGCTTTCAGAATAGTGGCGCACATACGGTATAGCGACGGTCACTGGCACGAAAACAGCCAAGTATTGCACTGTGCGAAATGCCGTAAATGGCTTCTTCCTGAGGATCAGCTTCCCAATAGAGATGCCGTCCCGACGGCTGTAAATGCCAGGCTTTGGTCCCACTCGCCCACATTTCTTAATATAGAACCCACCACGCGTTGCAACTTTAGTTGTTGGTATTGCGTAGGAAGGCATATGGAGCAAAAGGACATTACCGTCGAAGACTTCAGGCATGTCCTCGACAATTTTCCCACCGTGAGGACCATTGCCCTAGTGGGCGAGGGCGAACCCTTGATGCACAAGGGATTCTTTGAGATGGCCCGCATGGCTACCGACCGGGGCATTCGTGTCGTGACCCTGTCAAACGGTTCAACCTTCAGTTCTTCGAATGTGAAGAAAATTTGCGCGGTGGGCATCGTTTACATTTCGGTGTCGATAGACTCGTTTGACCCGTCCACCTTCGCCGCTTCTCGCATCGGTGGCGATTTAACCCAAGTGCTTACAGGCATCAAGCGTTTGGCGGATTATCGTGACTCCCACGGATTCCAATATCCCAGGATAGGGTTGAAAGGTACTCTGTTCGACCAAACCCAAAACCAGATACCAGCCATCGTAGCTATGGCTAAATCGCACGGCGTGGAAATTTTCGAAGGCTTCCAGCCTTTAAACCCGATGTCCACCTATTTACCGATCTATCCGACCGAAAAGCTAAAGGCTTTGGATACAGATGAAATGGGCCAAGTAACCGCAGCCATCCTTCGTGACTCGGCAAAAGCCCTCACGCAACTGAAATCCGTATCGCAATTTTGCGAGGATGAGGGTATCGCACTTAGCAAAAACGGACGCGGCAACGGGTTGCGGCCAAACTGCGACGAGGAATGGGTTTACGCATTATTGTCCGGTGATATCACACCTTGCTGCCAGATCAAAACACCCATCAGTTCAAATTGGAACCTCACCTCGCACACCCTTGATGAGGTGTTCGCGGATACTCTTTACGAGAATACCCGCTTCAATTTATGGAACGGTTTGTTCCCCGACCACTGTAAGGGATGTTTTAAAACAAATGTGTGAAAGAGTGCTTTTGGAATCTAAGGGAAAACTGCCCAAATGGCTCACCGCTTGGGCAGGGCTTGCGGATGAAACCGAGTTGCTGGCCTTGTTTCGCCGTGCCTTCGGCCAAGACATGGACCCGGCTTTATGGCGCTGGAAATACCAAGGGCTCGATTTTTACGGTGCATTGGTAAGAAGGGAAGGGCGGGTGGTGGCGTTTTACGGCGGCATTCCCCGCACGGTTAGCCTATTTGGTTCGCAGGCCACCGCCGTACAGATCGGCGATGTCATGGTCGATCCTGGAGAGCGCGGCATATTGACCCGGCGGGGGCCGTTTTTTCAGGCCGCCTCACATTATTTACAGCATCGTGTAGGGCTTAGGCAAAACTTTCCCATCGCCTTTGGCTTTCCTTCGCAACGCGCTTTCCGACTAGGCGAACACTTGGGGTTTTACGCCAAAGTGGGCGAAATCATGAGAATCGAATGGCCTGCCCTCAAGGCTTGGCCCAGCCCCCTGTTGCGCGTCCGCCCTTTGAGTGCCTCGCAGGGTCCGGCGGCTGACAGGCTGTGGCTGGAAATGGCGGCTGCCTTAAGTCGGCAGATCGTCGGTGTGCGCAATTTTGCCTACCTGAAACACCGCTATCTTGAACATCCGACGATAAGTTATCGTGTGTTTATGGTTTCCAACCGTCTTAGCGCCAAGCCCTTTGGCATCATCGTGGTCCGTGACGAAGGCGAAGTACTGGAACTGGTCGATGTGGCCGCACCGCCGGAACGTCTGCCGACATTAGTTAAGATTGTCCGCAGACTGGCTTGGAACTTGGGTAAACCCAAGGCTTACACTTGGATCACAGCCCAATACGCAGGGCTTTTTGCCGGCGAAACTGGGACGGTTTTACCGGCAGGAATCGTCGTACCGGCCTTCTTGTGGCAACAGGCCATGCCCCCGAAAGAAATTGATGGACACTGGTGGTTAATGTCTGGCGACACGGATTTCCATTGAGTTGAACCTTCACCCACAGAACTAGACCGACTCGGTTTTAAAAACCGAGTCGGTCTGAGTGTAGTGTAAGTTATCATTTTGCAGCAACCTGATTGTTGGGGGGTGCGCCGAGGAATCCCACGTCGCCGAACCATGCGGTGACGTTTTCCCCTGTGTTGTCGGTATCGGCGGCTAGGGCGATACCGACAATGGGGGGGGCTTCCTCGCCGAAGGCGGCGCGGAAATCGGCGGCTACATCGCGCTGTTCCATCCGCCAGTGACCGGCATGTTGCGGCCCGCTTTCCACAACGATCATCCGCACCCTATTGCTGTACGCGCTCCATGCGTCCAGTCCGGTTGGATGGTGGTTGTCCCATACATAACAGAGCGCGGCGGCGGGTAGTTCTTGCCCATACAATGATTGCCCCAGGCTCATTTTGACACGGTCGGCGAGGGAGAGTTTTTCCACCGGGTAATCGAACAAAACATAGATGCGGGCGGCGTAATCATCGCCTTCCTGGTGTTCGAGGTTGGCCGAATCAAGCATGCGCGACACCTTCCACCGCCAAGACAGCCAAGGGTTCGCCGATGCATCCGCATGGAGTTTATGGGTCAGTGTGGCCGCCGCCGCCTCGGAAACGGCACGCAATACGGTGACATGGTTTTCGTCACTCACCAGATCGAAACGCGTGGCGTTGTCTACGTTCGGCAATAGGTTCAAAGCCCATGGAGCAGGAATGGCAGGCCCAGGCCTGACACTGGAAAACGCAGCAGGTTGTGCGGGATAATCCACAGCTTGGGACACGTTGCCTAAGCAGAGGAGGACAATGGCCAGTGGCAGTTTCATAATTACTTCCCTACATATCCCCAGTTAGTGCCGACACCCGTGCAGAAATCCCAGCCTGTGGCCCCCCAATATTTTTTGTTTAGCCCACAGGAGCCGGAAGTGATGTCTCTGAAATTTGCAGCCACCCCTGTGCCCCCAATATTGCCGTAGATAGCCGCGAGTTCTGCCACCGAGGAGGCTGCAAAATGCCCCGCCGCATTCATGATGCCGGCGATGGTCGGGGCGGCCCAGCTTGTCCCTCCCACTGCATACCAGCCCGGTTGATTATTATAGCTGCCATTATACACCCAAGCCGCGTTATTGGGGTCGGCAACCGATGCCACATCAGGACTACCCCGCTGCGCACCCACCTTGGCTTGAACCACGTTCTGGTAAACTGGTCTAGTGTTAGCGGCAATGGTGCTTAAACCACCGCCGGTATTGGCCCAAACGCTTTCACTCAGGAATTGGCCAGTAGAGGAGTTCCTGTTGATTGTAGTGCCGCCCACCCCGATCACATAGGGGGACGTGCTGGGCCAACTGGTGCCTGGTGAATCGCCTGCAGAAGCCAGGTAAATAACATTGGTGGTTTGGAAATGTGTGTCAAACTGGCCTTGACCGAAAAATTCGCTGCTGCCCCAACTCATAGTCACTTGCCCACCGCCTGCTGCGGCGACTAAATTGCTGGCTCTGTCCACCGCCTTTAGCAGTTCGGTAGTCGAGCTGTTTTTAGCCACTACTAAATATAGCGTGGCATTGGGAGCCATGGCATGGGCCCATTGGAGATCAAGAGAGGCTTCCAATTGCCAACCACTGGGGCCATCGGAACTAGTGCAATTGGGCGTGCCATTGGCGTTGACGACGCTTAGCGTCTTGGGTACAGCCAAGCCAAACTGGGTTGAGAATTTCTGCAAATCGGCCAGCGCCGTTGGATAACTGCACGCATCGACGATGGCGATGGCCCTACTGCCTGCACTGACAACAGGATTACGGATCGTCACCTGCTGGGGATGGCAGCCTCCCGAGGTGGTCGCAGCGGTTAGGCCGGTGAGCCCGTAGATGCAAGCCAACGAAGCCGGGGTTTCAATCAAATAGCCTGTGTAAGGAGGCAAGCCTGTGGCGAACGGCCTAAAACTTGGTTTAATAGAGTTCCTTGACGATGCTTCGTCTTGCGTCACATGCACAATACGAATATGGGTGTGGACCTTGAACCCAGGGTCTTCTAGATTTTCTATGCTGGAATCTGGTCTAAAATTGCCATGGGCGAATGACAATGGGCTAACTCCCAATAGCCAAGCCGCCATCGTATATGCAAAGGGTTTTACAAAGGATTTCATGTCGAGAACTACCTCTCTGAATAAATTAAGTGACTATCATCTGCGGCCTTGGGAAATATAGCGCCACAACCAAACGCGTAGGTTACGTAGAACCCCAATGATATTACAACCTTTACGAAACAATGGGTATACTTTTTTAAGTAGCGGGTAGACACAAATAAACGCAATTAACACACCAAACTCTTACAGCCAGTCAAACAGAGCAAGAATCAGCGCCTCCTTCACAGGTAAGCGTCAGCAATTCTCATTTTGGCAAAGATTATATGGGCGGGTTTGGAACCCGCCCCTACGTAAGAAATTTAATTCTGAATTATCAATGCATTATAAACAGCATACGGGACATCAATTCGTAGGGGCGGGTTCCAAACCCGCCCGGTTCGGTTCAAAATGAGAGTTGCTGGGTAAACGTTCACTCCCTCCGCTTTTTCCTGATAAGGGTAGGGAAAGCTCACAACCTCCCCTCCCTCCGAACCGTGCTGGCGGTTCTCCCGCACACGGCTCTCCAGTCGGCAGCTTCCAATTCGGGACGGATTTTAGTATTCCCGCTGATAAATCACCCCGACACTATTGGTGTTCGAAGTGCCCGGAGCAGTGCCGGAGGATGTGCCGGTTCCGGCAGTGCCTTCAACTTTAAGCCCCTTGGTGATATCGATCTGCACCGTGGCTTGGGTTCCTGTCCCGGTGACGCCTTGTTTCGCACCGACATAGACACCGGGGGCAACGTAGCGGCCGGCTTCGAGGGTCGGGCTGGCACCGCCGATGGACAGTCGGTCTAAGCCCAGCCCTCGGCGCACACTTTCCAGCGGATCGCCAATGCCGGAAGTGACACCGGTCAGCGAGGCCACTGCGGAAGCGATCTGGACCATTTCCAGTGGGCTTAAACTAGTGGCGCTGCGCCCGAAGAGGAGTTGGGCAAGCACTTCGTCCTGTGGCAGTTCGGGGATGCTGCTCAGCGTGATCTTGGGGTTGCTGGCGTTGCCACTCACGGTCAGCGTCGCGGTGACGTTGGCACTGGTGGTGTTGGCGACGAAATTCAGCGAAGGGTCTGTCAGGCTACCGCCATCGAAGCCGACCTCGCCTTTACTGAAGGTCAAGGTCTGCCCTGCCAAGGCAAATTGACCCCGCCGCATGGCGAAACTACCGTCCGGTTGCGGTTTGTCCGCCATGCCGTGCACATGGATTTTCCCAGCGAGTTCGGCATCCAGCCCCCGACCGCGCACAAATATTTCCCGTGCTGCATCCATGGTCAAATCCAGTGCTATGCTAGGGCCTGGTGTGGGCGGCGGCGGCACCACGCCGAGCCGGGTCACTTTTAGCACGGCAACTCGATGCCAAGTCTTGGCGGGCTTTTTCGATGGCTTTGGGGTCGAACGGATCACCGTAAAAAATACGCAAGCGACCACGCACAAAAGACTCGTTCACGGCAACCTAAGGCCAAGGGCGCAATAGCGGCTTGCCGCGTATTGCGCCGTATGTGGATGATCCGACCATTCGGCGCTTTACGCTTCGCTATTGCGCCCTTGCGAGCCACGAGCTGTTCCAAGCATTTGCATCCGCAAATTGCGAAATCCTTCTTCATCAAATCCTGCATTTTGGCTAAGCTCGGTTAAGCGGTGTACGATCTCATCTGCACTACATGCTTTTCTTCGCAACACATCAATATAATTGGCGAGTACACTACGCAATTGTGGCTCTGGCTGAGTATTATTATATGAAAACCTAAACAGTATGTTTAACGCCCTGCGCAATGAAGCCTCGGCGGAGTCAGTTTGGCCTATTTGTTGTTGTAATGCTGCCAAATTATTAAGTCGATAAGCTACTTGTGGATGGTTTAATCCGAATGTGTTTTCATCCAAGACCAATGCGCGACGCATTTGAGTTTCCGACTCTTGGTATCGGCCTGCTTCAAAAAGCAATGAACCTAAATTATTGCAACGGCGGCTTATCGCCGCGTCGTCACGCTCAGGTTGTTTTTCGTCAATCTCCAGTGCCAAGCGCATCCAACGCTCAGCTTCCTTTATGCGACCAATGGACCGCATCGCTTGCGCTAAATTGTTGCAGTCGGCAGCGACGGCCGGATGCCGGGAAGTAAAATGGTGCTTGTCGATATTCATGGCCCGCTCAAGTAATCGTCTCGCCTCCAAGCGCAATTCAGCGGCTTTAAATAATAATAATGGTTCGCCTCGCAAGCCTTTTTCATCCAAGTCGGCAGCGACCTCTACCAATAGTAAGGCAAGATTGTTGATGTCCCGGCTTACCAACGGGTCTCCTCGCCCGTAATGCTGTTCATCAATACGCAAAATACGGCGCATGATTGCTTCCGCTTCAGTTGGGCGTTCCCTAGCCACTAGCACTTTAGCGAGACGATTAAGCAATGCGGACAAATCAGGATGGGCTGATCCAAAGTGATGTTCATGAATAGCTAAAGCTTGCCGCAAAAGTAGTTCCGCTTCGTCCAAACGCCCTGCGCTTTCCATTGACATCGCCAATTGCTCAACATCCCGCGCTACAGCAGGGTCGTTTGGTCCAAGTTGCCGCTCATGCAATTCGCGGGCGAGGCCCAAATGGTCTTCGGCTTCGGCGAAATGGCTTTGTTCCCTTAATGCAACCCCGGCATCGTATAGTAATGCCGCATAAGCTGACCCTTCCTGCAATTGTTGTTTTGCCAAGGGTAACAATCGCTGCAATTCGGACAATTCAAGAAACGGCTCTTCGAGTAAAGCACGGATTTTAGTGGCAGCATCTTCCGGCTTTGCCACATTTGTGGTAGAGAAATGAAGAATGATATGTTCAATTTCTTCCAAATCACTCGCCAATAACAGGGCAGCTATGTTCAACTTATAACCGGGCAATCCAGGATCGGTCAGGCTGTCGGTTAATACTGGCAAGGGTTCCCCAAAGCTATAATAGGGGAAGTAAGGAATATAAGTCGCTTCTACCAACTGCCTAACCGGATAGTCCTTCCTCCAATCGTAAATAAAAGCCATTTCATCAGTTACCCGTCGTAACCAGTTTTGCGCCTCTTGAAACTCCTCACTACGATGAAACTTTGAAAGCAAAGGCAGAATTTTCACCGGGGGTCGATACAAATCAAGTTTTGCGCGTGACGATTGGATATTAGAAGCGAACCTAGCAGCATTTTCAAAGCTCTGGTTATTGGCTTGAAAAACCAAGGCCAAAATATCCGGCATCAAAACCGTGCAAATTCCAGCCGTATCAGTCAAACCGGTACGGGAATCGATAAAGATGAAATCATAACCATCGCTGTCTGTAGCCTTCCATTCATCCGACCAGCGATTAAGAATCTCTCCGCCTGAACAGTCGCTAAAAAACTTAGTCCAAGAAAATTTATGCAACTTTTCGGAATAGTTGCTTGACTGAGTACCAGTTGAAATGAAAGAAAACTCATACGCTTCAAGTCCTAGTGAGTTATGGTCACATACTGTTACTGTTTTGTAATAATGTCGCCAATCTGCTTGAGCATCTGTCTCAGCCTCAGTTAGCAAACCAATAAGCCCCCCCGGCTTCAAAGGCTTACTCGTACTGATAACACCAACCATTTGTTTAGAAATTTCAGGTGTAGGTTGAAAATAATAGTCTAAGCCAGGTGCTTCCAAATCCCAATCAATAACTAACACTTTATTCTTTTTAGCGAGCAACACCGCGATATTAGCTAAAGCAAAGGTACGCCCTACCCCGCCTTTAAACGAGTAAAAAGTGATAATAGAACTCATTTATATTTAAATTTTCATAATAGGTAATGAACGCTGGGGTACATCTTGTTTATATTTCTCTTTTTCATAGGTTTCAATAAATTTAGCTTTAGCAATAATTTCATTATCTAAGCAGTATTCTGGTACAGATTTTAATGAAACTTCAATTATTCGTGCTAGATCCCTGATTTTATCTGAGAATTTTGGGTACTTTTCTTTGTCGTAATCTAAACAAGGACTATCGTAAATGCGTAAATCTAAATGTTGAAATCTATCGATTTTTGCTTGTAGATTTTCGTCTCTATGTATAATTATAGGAATTATTAGGTTTATATTTTTTTCCGGATATTGTTCTTTTGCGATTTCATAGCGTGTATTCATCAAATCATATTCTAACTCACACCAAGGGCTGGAAAAATACGAACCAGTATAGATTGGAATTAATATTTTTGAACGGGCATGGGCACAAGCTAATTCGTTTGACCATTCAACTCCCGGTTTCATTTTAAAATCTATAAAAAATATTTCTTGATCTGATTTTTCGTTACTACGTCGAAGGAAGTGACTCAAAGTTTCCATAAATATTTTAATCCACCGAACATGGCTATCATTAGGGTTTTCATTTTTCGGTCGACGATAGCTTATAAAAATATCATACTCATAATTAGCCATAACCAGCATCAATGCATATTACCTGATTCTCAAAGCGATTGAGCTAAACCATTTATTTTTTTCTTTTGAGCATCAGTTAATGGATAACTTTTAGCATTATTACCTTGATATTTCTTTAGTTTCTCTTTTGCAATAGTTGGATCTGGAAGCAGCCTAAGATAGTTTATATAAGAATTATACATATCTTGTAATACTGTTGATATTTTATTTTTAAAAGTTTTATCTTGTGTTGACTTATATTTTCTTTCAAGATTGTTCATCAGCTTTTCACTGTCAACTGTCCACACTTGGTTCTGACTTAAAAATGTTTTCGCTAAGGCGATATCGTCTTCGACGTGTGGGGCAGGTGAGCTTGCCGTCGTGGTGGACAGTGGCGTAGTTAATTTAATGCCAATATCATCAACTTTAACCGAAAGGGCATCTAGCCTATTTGTGAGGTCTGCAACTTGTTTTTTAATCTCAGCTATTTCATCGGATTTAACAATGCCGTTTTGAACATCAGTATTTTTTGAATTAATCCACTGACTGCCTAGCCATATGCCCAGCAAACTTAAGCCAAAAGCAACTAACAATAGTAGTAAATCACTTTGTATATTGCCTTTTTTAGGCAGTGGCTTGTCTATTGGCTTTGGATCGGATAAGGGGAAATTTTCTTGATTGCCTGACATGGGTCTTTGTACTCCGAAATAGTGTGGTTAAGGTGAAGGCATTGCATAAATAAAAGTAGCTCGTTATTCCCGTCAAATTGCGAAGGTTTAGGTTGTGATACTGAGTGACGTACATGAAAAAGAGGTGCAGCCCACCCTAGATTTACCTCATCTTTGACAAGATTAGCGATTTATACCGGAATGCCAGCGTTCTTTCTATTCTGTAGCATTTTACCATCGTTAAATCGAATGGTAATGCTTCATTCAATAGCCATAATGTTAAGTTATATATTATTGGTAAGCTTCTTGCTTACATTTCCTAACAAAAATGAATAATGAAACAAAAAAAAGAAAACCCAAAGAGACCAAACGCGGTAACATTTGTGGCATATTTAACGTTAGAAAATCTGTTGTTATTACGCCAGCAAGAAGCAAAACACCAATTGCAACTATAGATATAATAGTATTTAATGCATTGTCAATAATAACCTTTAATGCCGTATCTCTAAATATACCTTCTTTAAGAAAAGAATTATAAATCCTATGCCATGATCTTTGCTTAACTGGCGAATACTTTGCTGGTGAAACTTTAGAAGGCGACGGGTTTGTTCCATCAGCTACCACTGATTCTTTTCGTCGTGGTGTATCGTCTTTAAACAAAGTTTCAAAGGCTTCTTCAAGATAATCAATATCTCCACTACGATTATGTTTACGTTTTTCACTTTCACCCCAACTACGGATAATATCATCCCATTCTTTCTTCATTGCAGCCATTGCATCACTGGGGAATGTATTGCTTAACAAAGCATCATTACGCTGACGCAAGACTTCAGTTTGCGTCCTTGCAGCATCGGACCTCCACTTGGATTCCTCCTCACGTTCGACGGCTTCAGCAACGGCGGCACTGACACCCGCTTCGGCCAGACGTTTTTCGCGTAGGATCAGGAAATCATACGCTGAACCTTTAAAGAAAAACTTGGCTAGGATGGGTATGATCTCAAAAAGCATAAAAACAGAAAACACAATCCAACAAGCTACTCTGACTCTTTCTTTATCAGTTTGCAACTTTGCCAACGCTTCGATACGGGTCAATAGTGAAAACTTTTTGCTATCGGCACTGTTGATGTCATTCTTGCCGTCACCCCCATCGTAGATTGCTTTTATCTTGCTGTCCAATTGCGCTAGTTCGCTTTTTAATGCGGTGGGTTCAACATCCGGCCTAGTTTGCATTTCCACCGCTTTTGCTTGGCGTAGTTTGAGCAAGTCTTGTAGCTTGGCTTCGCGTTGTTGATCGCTTAATGGAACCCCCCCCGCTGTCAGGCTTTTTTTCTGACTTTCTAGGTGTGAAAGTTCTTCATCAATAGGTTTTAAGGCTTCATTGCTTTGTTTGAGAATATCTTCGGATTTTGATTGCCTCGTTGCAGACAGTTTCCGCAAATCGGCTTCCTTATTCTCAAGTTGGACATTAAACTTGTCAAGTTCCCCAGAGAGTTTATTAAACCTCTTGCCAGCCCCAGGTTTTGCACCTCCATTGCCTTTATCGAATTCAATAACCCGTGATTGTTCTTTTTCACTTATACGCTTTTTCAACTCTTTTATTTCATTATCAATCTGTTTTTCTACAAGGGAAGCACTTGCAAGTAAATTACTTTTATTTTGATAATCATTGATTGTTGCGAGTTTCCTAGCCTCCACTGTTTCAAGTGATGCAGCAACACGGGCTATGTTAATTTCTTTATGTTCCGAAAGAATTTGCTCCTCAATTTCCGGTGCAAAAATCTTCAATTCAAATGGGGTCGCGATAAAAAGCCCTAGCAAGGCGGCGAGTACTAACCTAATTGACAGTGTCTCCCACGCCGTGGCAAGGCGGTCATTGCTTATGTTTTTTGACCGACTGCTTGTTGAACGATACGTCAGAACGGGAGAGACGATTAAGGTGCGGTCTAACAGGAAAATGGAAATGCACCAAAGCGATGAAAAAATCAAGATGCTCCATGTCTGATCAAAGGCATAGGCTAAAGCAAAATAGGATGAGAAAAAGGCCAGCACGGCGGTGAAAAACACATGTGCGCCGAGTTGTTCTTGGCGTATCCGGTCGTCTTCCAAACACTGGTCGAGCAATTGACGACTCGTCCCTGCGCACCAAAGAAAAAACTCAGATGTCATATGAACTACTTCCCAAAATTTTTGACTTACAACTCATTATAAAACAAAAGCAATATTTATAAAGGCACAATAACGATCTTAGCCTATATTCCACGAAGAACGATGGAGTATATGAACCCCATCGTTACGTTTGGAGCAGACAAAACACAAGGCATCGACCGGAAACTTAAGGTTGCGGACAGGTTTGCAGTCCCGTGCATTTTTCAAATTTTCTCCACCAACAGCGTTTCCATCAATGCCCCCAAACCTCATCCAAACTTTTAGCATCAAGAACCCGCTCGCCCCACACCAATAAGGTTTCGGCATCGGCGGCGGCGATGCGCTGGCGGGCGGACTCCGGCAGTGTGTGGAATTTGCGTTCCAACTGGCGCAACAACATGGCTGCTTCACCTTCCACACGGCCTTCCACACGGCCTTCCATGCGGCCCTCTCCGAACACGTCTTGATAAAACCGGGTTGTCTTCAAATCAACATCATTTAGGCCAAACATCTTTTGAATCTCCTCGCGGGTGAATGTGGGTAGTTTATAGACCAGCACGGTTTCTAGCAATTCCAGCCAGTCTATGCCTTCGGCAGGATTAGCTTCCCTATGAGCTTGGACTTTTTGCACGATGGGGGCTACTTTGGCAGCATCGGCGACAATCAGGGCGATCAGCCAAAGCTTGGGATTGGCACTGTCCAGCAGGGGCAGGCGGTCTAGATAAACCCTGTGCAGGTTGGGCAAGTTAAGGAATGATGCAGTCGCCGGGGTGTGGCGTTCGACTGTCGAGTTAGGGTAGATCACCACGGCTTGCCAAGGATGCAAGCTTGGGTATTGGCCGAGGTGGAGCAGTATCTCGCTAAAAAAGCGCGGGTAAAAATCGTCATCGGGTTGGAACTGTACCTCTACATAGCCCCTAGGCGCGTCGGGCTGGTCGGCTGGCGGCTCGGCAATGCCGTCCAGTCGGAAAGCCGTTTGTTTGATTTCCTGCGAAATGAAGCTGTAACCCGTCTGTTTCGGCACGGCAATCCCCGCTAGATCAAAAGCCAAGGTCGGCTCGACTTGCAGCAAGCGGTAGAAAAGGCTATCGGTTTTCATTAGCCCAGACCGGATTTATAAAACTTCGCCGCCAACAGTGTATGCATCAATACCCCCAAACCTCATCTTTTGAATCTCCTCGCGGGTGAATGTCGGTAGTTTATAGACCGGCACGGTTTCTAGCAACTCCAACCAGTTAGTATTCACGCTGATAAATCACCCCGACACTATTGGTGTTCGAAGTGCCCGGAGCAGTGCCGGAGGATGTGCCGGTTCCGGCAGTGCCTTCAACTTTAAGCCCCTTGGTGATATCGATCTGCACCGTGGCTTGGGTTCCTGTCCCGGTGACGCCTTGTTTCGCACCGACATAGACACCGGGGGCAACGTAGCGGCCGGCTTCGAGGGTCGGGCTGGCACCGCCGATGGACAGTCGGTCTAAGCCCAGCCCTCGGCGCACACTTTCCAGCGGATCGCCAATGCCGGAAGTGACACCGGTCAGCGAGGCCACTGCGGAAGCGATCTGGACCATTTCCAGTGGGCTTAAACTAGTGGCGCTGCGCCCGAAGAGGAGTTGGGCAAGCACTTCGTCCTGTGGCAGTTCGGGGATGCTGCTCAGCGTGATCTTGGGGTTGCTGGCGTTGCCACTCACGGTCAGCGTCGCGGTGACGTTGGCACTGGTGGTGTTGGCGACGAAATTCAGCGAAGGGTCTGTCAGGCTACCGCCATCGAAGCCGACCTCGCCTTTACTGAAGGTCAAGGTCTGCCCTGCCAAGGCAAATTGACCCCGCCGCATGGCGAAACTACCGTCCGGTTGCGGTTTGTCCGCCATGCCGTGCACATGGATTTTCCCAGCGAGTTCGGCATCCAGCCCCCGACCGCGCACAAATATTTCCCGTGCTGCATCCATGGTCAAATCCAGTGCTATGCTAGGGCCTGGTGTGGGCGGCGGCGGCACCACGCCGGGCCGGGTCACTTTTAGCACGGCAACCGTCGCTGGCAAGTGTTCGGGGATACGGATTTCTGCACGGTTGATATGGACAGTGCCAGTGACCATGAGCTTTCCCATAGCCTGGCCTGTCACCGCAAGGTCAGAATCCAAGTTGACCGTCATTTGATCGCCTGCCAAGGGTCTGGCCTTACGGGCGGATAGGGTCAAATTGACCGGCATGCCTTCGCCAAGCAAACCTACGGTACCGCTGGCGGATACCGTTCCTGGCCCAGCGCGGCCTTCGAATTTGCTGAGGCGTAGCGTTCCGCCATCGGCTTGCAGCAGTGCGGTGATGTGGTCAATGTGGGCACCGATGGCGAAATCCTGCACCTCACCTCCGGTTAGCTGAAGGCTGCCTGTCGGGCGTGGCTCGGATAGTGTGCCGTTAAGGTCGGCATTCAGCGCGACTTGGCCGTGCATACGGCGGCCTTGGGCAGTCAGCAAGGGGTCCAGCAGTTTTAAATCCACGCCACCGGCGGCATGGAGGTCAAATTGACCAGACTGGGTAAGTGGCACTTCCCCGGTGATGTCCAGGTTCAAGTCGCCGCCAGTCGACAGCCGGGTGGAAAGCTGGGCAGCCGTCCCTGTCAATTGGGCGGTTGCGGTCAGCTTGGCCGGTGGCAGGGCGCGGCCTGCACCAGTTCGCATCTGTAAATCCTTGACTTCGACAGTGGCACTACCAACGGGGCGGTCGGGCTTGCCTACGAGCCTCGCCTCCGCGCTCAACGTTCCGGTGACAGCCAAATCAGGGGCAAAAAGCGTAGCCAAGTCTGCGGGAAGATTGTCTAACCTGGCAGTCAGGTCAAGCGTTGGGCTAACCCGCCCTGCCACTTCCAATTCCGCCTGACGCAGGCCGAGCCGCAACCGGTACACGGATAATCCGTCGGCAAAGCCAATCCGCACAGGCTCCAGCAACTCAAGGCTTTCGCTTTTCCAATCCGCCTGCAATTCGCCAATGGCTAGCTTTCTGGATTTTGTGTAAAGGCTTGCGGTACTGCGAAGTTGCATTTCGGCGCCAGCCACATTCTGCATAGCGGCGGAAAGGACCAAGTGCAGCGTTTCCAAAGGACCGGACAGGGCTAACCGCGCAGAACCGGACAAAGCCCCGAGCGATATCCCGTCCAGTTGGATTTGCCCGTCCGAAATTGGATGCCGGACGGGATCGGCGACGGTGACGACAAGCGAGGATTTCCCGATCATGGCGGTTCCGCTCAAGCCGGCATTGTGTGCATCTAGAAACAGTCTGGCTATCGGCCTGCTGCCCTGCATGGCGGTTTCTAGGCTTGCGTTTATGCTCCCGGTAAGTGGCTGACCTGTCAGGGGTTCAAAATCCTCCATCCGCGCTATGTGTACATCGGCTCTACCGACCGGCAAGTCTGCCCCCTTGGGTAAAGTCAGGCTAGCTTTGGCATGGACGCTTTTCCAACCGGCCCTGTCAAGTAAAAGTTCTATGGAGCCGTCGGAGGAAGCCTTGGCTGCAAGCACAAATTCAAGTGGCGAACCTTTTAATATGCTTTTTGCTGTGAGCTGCCCCGAGGGTGCAAGGGGTAATCCTTCCAGGCGGATATTCGCGGCGATTGGACCGCTAGGGAAATCTTTGGTGGAAAAATCGCCTTTCATGTCGGCGGTCATGGCGAATTTTTCCAGCGGTCCGGCAATTTGGCCTTGCGCCACAATTTGACCGGAACTTCCTGCGATGACGGATGCGAATTCTTTGAGCGAGAGCTTCCAATCAAAGCTTGCTATTTGCTTGGCAAGTTTGCCTTCGGCTGAGGCAGTCAATGCTTTTCCATCTAGCGAGAAACGTGACAGAACGATATCCTCGCCGCTCAGTGAAGCAGAAACGCCGATTTTCGCCGCATTACCCAGCAAATTGACTAACACTGGCTCCCCGCTATTTAAGCCTAAGGTTCCCTCCACATCCAGTTTTGTGGCATCCCCCTGCTTCTCGGCGCGTATTTTCAAGGTCGTTTTGCCCTGCACATCCATGCCTCCCAGCACCGCGAACGGCTTCAAGTCAGGCAGATTCAAGACTAGCTCGCTACGTAGGCCATCGGCAGTATCAGCCTTGCCTTCAGCGATAATGAGAGGATGTTTTAGTTTGAAAACGACGGGCCGTTGCAGTGCATCAAGCTGGATGTCGGCTTGGAACGCCAGCGGGGCGGATTCCAGCAAGTTCGGCTGTGGGCCAGGCAAGCGGAGTCCTGTCAGTTCCCCATTCAGCCAAACTTTCCCGGCGTCGCCTTGCACACTCATGGCGATGCTGCGTATGGCGGTATTAGCGGCATTCAAGCCATCGATGCGCAACGTACCGTCAGCGACAGGCCGGGTGAACGGACCTTTTAGTTTTGCATCCAGCGAGATGGCCTCCCAAGACAGGTCGGGGCGCAGTCGCATTGCAGGCGCTTTGGCGTTGACGGTCACATCGGCGCTATTGTTTATCAAATTCAGATTTCCTTGCAACTTAGCCTGTAAAGGGCCTAGAGCCAGTTCCAGCCGGGTTTGCAGGGCGGATAGCGGTCCTTCGACCGTTGCTTCGGCAGAAAGTGAATCCAACTCTTGGATGTTGGCAAACGATGAAATTAAGCCGTGTGCTGGTTCCTGTAGCGACATTTGTGTGTGTATAAAGGCATCCTTGAGGCTGCCCCGCAGGGTATAGGTTCCATCCCCATCCAGCCGCTTTAGCGAAAGGTCGATTTCACCCTGTTCTTGCGAGGCGATGTTGGCCTTGCCGTCAATGGCGAGGCTGGCGGCGATGCCGGCGACGGGCGGGGCCAAATCCAAACGTGCCACACGCAAGCGGCGCACAATCACAGCGATGGGAAGCGAAGCGCTGGCCGTGGATTTTTCTGCCTGTGGTGACGGGGTGGGGAGGCGGTCGAGTGCAATATGCCCCGCCTCCAGGCGGTCGATTTCCGCTGTCCATGCCAGAAGTCGCAATGGCGTCCAGTCCAGTGCCAAATCGTCAATTACAAGCCAAGGCCCATCGGTGTCGCGCAGTTCAAGGCGACCTAGGCGCATACTGTCAGGAAACTGACCGTAAAGCCCGGTCAGAACAACTTCCCCGGCGGTCAGTGTCGAGACCGTCTGTTCAATCCATGCACGTCCATGCTGAGTATTGGCAGCGAATAGGGCCAACATGACTGCCAGTAGAGGCAGACCCGCCAGCAGGACGAAAATCCAAACTAGCCAACGAGTGGTTACCCTTCGCATCAGAAAGCCTGCCCGAGGCCGATGTAAACCTCGAATGAGCCGCTACCGGCTTGCTTGTTGACCGGCAACGCCAAGTCCAATCGAATCGGCCCAAACGAGGTATAGTAGCGCGCACCCACACCTAGCCCCATGCGCCAGATTCCGCCGAAGGGCAATCCATCGGCGTTGACTTGGCCGATGTCGGCGAAGACGGCCGCGCCGTAATCTTCCAAAATGCGCTGGCGAAACTCAACCGTGCCGGCCGACATGGACGTACCGCCTTGCGGATTTTGGTTTGGAAACTGTGGTCCGATGGATTGGTATTTATAACCCCGCACCGTAGCGCTACCGCCGGCGTAGAAGCGTTTGTCCGGTGGCAGTTCAAATTGGCTGGCACCTTGCACATCGCCAACCATCCCCCGTAAGGCCAATACGCTACGACCAGGTTCGCCCACGTCTAAATAGCCTGAGCCTGAAACCTGCATTACCAGGAAAGTGCTGGTGTGTGGGCCGGTCAAAGGCTGGATGGGTGTAAGGGAGGCGGATGCGCGGACTCCCTCGGTAGGGTCAAGCAAGCTATTAGTGCTATCGTACTTCAAAGTCATCGGCAGGCTCAGCAGAGTGTAATGGTTGGTTTGGCCTTCCTGGGTGATTTCTGACTCTTCGCCAGCCACGCCGATGCTTCCGTTCCAATGGTCAGGGAACTTGCGATTCAACGAAACATCGCCCATGATAGCTTTCTGGTCATAGGCGATCAGGCTTTGCTTGATGGCACCGAGATTGATAAGCAAAGATTGCCCTGTTTGCAGAAAGTCAGGCTTGACGAATCCCGACGTGGCCTTGTAGCCGATGCCGGTTGTGCTGTTGCCACCAATTTGTGTCACCCCCACCATCAGGTTCAGTTGTTCCGCGTTGCCCAACAGATTGCGGTGCTGCCAAGTAGAGGAGAGGCTGCCGCCCAAGTCTGTGGAATAGGCAGCGCCAATGTTGGCGACCCGTTTTGGGCGCTCGGTGAACTCAAAGGTGAGCGGCAAGCGGCCTTGACTGTCCAGATGTTCTGCTGTATGGACACGGACAGAAGAGAAAACGCCAATCGAAGCCAAGTCTTGGCGGGCTTTTTCGATGGCTTTGGGGTTGAACGGATCACCGTAAAAAATACGCAAGCGACCGCGCACAAAAGACTCGTTCACGGCAACCAGTCCGTGCAACGAAATTTCGCCCAGCGTCGCAACAGGGCCTGTTGTCACTTGATAACTGACATCAAGCGCGTTGGCATCGGGTACTAATATGACAACTGGCTCAGCGACTTTTGCCAACGCATAGCCGTCATTGCGCAAGGCATCAAGCAGCCTTTCACGCGCTGCCAGCACATCAGCCGCAAGCGCTGGCGCACCGGGCTTCAACCCTAGGCTGGTCGCTGCCCGGTAAGGCATCGAGCCTTTTATCTCCACCTTGCGTAGATGAAACAACGGCCCGAGTTCGGTCGCAACCACCACTGGCACAGAGGGGTTGGTAGGCGCACGGGCAAGAAAGCCATATAGGCTAGGATCGTCCAGCGCCTTACCGGCAATCCGCACATGCACCTTGGCCTTATAAAATCCAAAACTATCCAAGGTGACAGAAAAGCGCTCAATATCCTTCTGCGCCCTTGCCACTAGAGCGAACGGGCCTACCGGGGCGCTCTGTTTCAGGCTGATTAGCGTGGAGGAATCCTTCAAGGCTTGGTTCAGCGCCGCGTTGCCGGTATCATTGAAAGTCACGGTGTAAGGTTGCGGATCGGCCGCGTGGGAAACCGGGCCGGTCACGGCAAGCACGGCGGCAAACAAAGCGGGTAAAGGCCGTAACATTAAGCTGGGATTTGCAGCAGTTGGAAAAAATCTATCTGTTGTTGCTATTTATGGTCAGACATTCGAAGCCCCATAAAATGCGCCACCAGCCCTGACACCAAAATAGCCATGTAGAATTGACCAGTTATCATTTCCAAATAGGCAATCGTCCTGACCATTGGGTTAAGTGGCGTGATGTCCCCATAACCGGCGGTGGTCAGTGTCACAAAGCTGAAATATAAAAAGCTATCGAACTGGAAGCTGTTTTCCTGCGCCGTTAGTCCCTGGAACGCGCCGATAGGCCAGAGAAATCCCAGCAACTCATATAACAGCGCCCAAATCAGCCCTAGTAACAGATACACGCACACTGCCCCGGTGAGGCAGTTGGCGTCGGTTTCGCGCCAACTGAACACATGACGTCCGGCAATGAAACAACTCAACCCCGAGAACAAAATGACCAGCACGAAGGCGCACAGTTCGACAACGTGTGTGTGGAAGAATAGCGCTGCCACCGCAACCACAATGTTCAGAACCGCAAGCCCAAGCCCAATACGGAAAATCACCCCCTCCCGGTAAAGGCTCCATACGCTAATTACAGTAAATAGGCTAAATGCAACCAGGACCAATGACCGCAGCAAATCAACTTCCAATGCCGTTCCAGCAAAGAGGCGCAAACCCGGAATCAGCATAAACAGGGACAGCAAGCCGGCTAATAAATAAAAAAAATTGTTTTCTATGCGCTTTTTCATGCCTAAGACCTTTTAACCACCGTTTAGATCGTCATGGCGTTTTCACCACCCATGGTTTTTTGGATCAACCCTATGGTGGAAACATTCTCTATACATTCAAACTACATAATTTTTAACCATAGTCCAAATTTTGCAGAAACGGGAGGCACTGAATCGGCACTAGACTTTTTTACCGCCGACCCGCCGAATATAAATCCCCAAGGAGCTTGATCGTTTTCGCAAACCGGGTAATACTATAGCGCAGAAAGCGGTTGTGATGTTCGTCGGTAGTTTATTCGACAACCGATGCTTCCCCCATTATTGGGCAAGGAGAGTCCGATCCTTCAATTTCTTAAAGAGTAGGCCGCAATGTCCATGTTACCCACATTAGAGCGGATTTTCGGTTTTGATTATGGCAAGGAAGAATGGTATTTCAGGGCGCGCGAGGGCATACAAGGCCCGTATGCCACCCGTGAAGATGCTGCTTGGGCGTTGATTATGTTTATCAACCAATGTATTGAACATGATCTGACAGGCGGGAGGATGGCTCTACCGCACAAAATGGCGGAAGTCGTCATCGAGGCCCCCCGCTGGAAGAGCAATTGATTAATTTTTAAATGGTTTCTTACAGCATTGTCTATGCGGTGTTCGTGGCCAAGTCCGTCCAGCAGGAAAACCAGGTCGTGGAGGGCTTCATTGACGGCGGACGCGCTGCCTTCCACACTGTCAACAAAGCCTTATAGGGTATCATGTCGCAGTAAAGGCATCCGGCTACCTAGAATTTATCCACGGGTTTAGAGTATCCTCAGCACACATGGGCGTCGCATCACGCCCTTATAAATTCAAAACCCTTTAAGGTAATACAGTCATGTTTGATGATGGCAGACTCAAGTTCCGCGCCAAAACCAATCCCTTGCCCCCGGTTGATGTCGCCCTGTCCTTCCCCGGTCCCGGCATCATTCGCGTACAGAGCGCGGCCCTGTTCGCCGAGCAGGACAATGCCGACTGCCAGCGTTTTCTGCACCACATTTTTGCAGCGGGGCAGGTAGTCGGCGGGGTTACGCTGAACCGCGATGCGGCCCCGGCGGCGGAATTGCGCTTCGATGCCCGACGGCACAGCCTGCGGGACGTCCTGGCGCGGCTGGCGGAAGCATTAAGCGCGGAGGGGCAGCCCGCCGCAGACCATGGCCTGACCCACGCCCTTGTCATCGCCCCGGCGGCCACCGCCCGCGACCGCCACGGTGTGGTGCATTATCACCGCTACGGGCATGTGATCACCGGCTTCCAGGCCATCGCCGAGCGGGCCGGGTACATCAAGGTCAAAAACCCGGCGCTATACCGCAAGAACGGCCTGTGCCAGGCCATCGAGCGCGAACTGATGAGCGTGCTGGGGGTGGACCGCTACAAGACCCATTCCATGCAATGCACGGTGATCGTGGAATACGACCCTAGGCGGCTGACCCGCCACCAAGTCATTGAGATTCTGGACGGCGCCCTGGCCAATGCCGAGCATCAGGCCGAGCTCGACAAGCTCGACCTCGACCTGACCGTCTGCGTCGGCTCGCTGGCGCTGGCCGGGGCCGCCCAGTTTGCCGCCCCCGCGCTGTTGCCGGCCGCCGCCGCCGTGTTCGCCTACACCACGATCCCGAGCTTTGTAGGCGCCTACGACGTGTTGTTCAAGGAAAGGCGCCTGGGCGTGGACCTGCTGGATTCCGTCGTTGTGCTAGGCTGCCTGGGCACCCTGCAGGTATTCCCCGGCGCGGTGCTGGCCCTGTGCCTGTCGTTCGGGCGCATGCTGGTCAAGAAGACCGAGGACAACTCGAAGAAGCTCCTGCTCAACGCCTTCGGCAAGCAGCCGCGCTTCGTCTGGCTGGTAGCCGAGGCTGGCGTGGAAGTTGAAGTTTCCCTGGACAAGGTCAACGCCGGCGACATCGTCGTCGCCCACACCGGCGACATGGTGCCGGTGGACGGCCATGTGGTGGAAGGCATGGCAATGATCGACCAGCAGGCCCTGACCGGCGAGTCGACCCCCGCCGAGAAGGGCGTGGGGGACCGGGTGTTTGCCTCCACCATCATGGTGGCGGGGAAAATCTACATCTCGGTGGAAAAGGCCGGCAGCGAGACCGCCTCGGCGAAGATCAGCCAGATACTCAACGACACCGCCGGCTACAAGCTCACCTCGCAGAACAAGGGCGAGCGCCTCGCCGACACCGCCGTGCTACCGACCTTGGCGGTGGGGGCGCTGGCCTTCGCGACACTGGGGCCGCATGCCGGCGTCGCCGTGCTGAACAGCGACCTGGGGACCGGCATCCGCATGGCCGCGCCGCTGGCGATGCTGTCCACGCTGGCCCTGTGCGCCCAGAAGGGCATCCTGGTCAAGGACGGGCGCGCCTTGGAACTGATGGGCGAGATCGACACCGTGCTGTTTGACAAGACCGGCACACTGACCCGCGAGCGCCCCGAAGTGGGCCGGATCATTGCCGCCAACGGCCACACCGAAACCGAGATTCTGCTGTTTGCGGCGACGGCGGAGCAAAAGTTCCACCACCCCATCGCCATGGCCATCTTGCACAAGGCCGAAGAGCTTGGGCTAGAGCTGGCGAAGACCGACGAGACCCAATACAAAGTCGGCTATGGCATCAGCGTAGGCATCAACGGCCACACCATCCGCGTCGGCAGCAGGCGCTACCTTGAAATGGAAGGCATCCCGCTCACCCCCGAGGTCGAGGCGGCCCTGGACGAGGCCCACCAAGATGGCTACACGATGGTGATGGTCGGCGTGGACGGCCAACTCGGCGGCGCGCTGGAACTCCAGGCCGCCGTGCGGCCCGAGGTGCGCGACATCGTCGACGGCCTGCGCAAGCGCGGCATCAAGCACCTCGCCATCATCTCCGGCGACCATGAGGCCCCCACCCGCAAGCTTGCCGAAGAATTGGGCATGGACATCCACTTTGCCCAAGTCTTGCCTGCCGACAAGGCCGATTATGTGAAGAAGCTGCAAGACCAGGGCATGAAAGTCTGCTTCGTCGGCGACGGCATCAACGACTCCATCGCCTTGAAACAAGCCAATGTCTCCATCTCGCTGCGCGGGGCGACCTCCATCGCCACCGACACCGCGCAGATTGTGTTCATGGAACAGGGGTTGGGCAAGCTGTGCGAACTGCGCGACATCGCCCAAGCGATGGACCGCAATGTCCGCAACAGTTGGGTCATGATCGTCGTGCCCAACGTCGCCTGCGTGGCCGGGGTTTTCACGCTGGGCCTGGGCATTGGCTTTTCGGTGCTGACCAACAATGTCGCCGCGCTGGGCGCCTTGGCCAACGGCGTCTGGCCGATGCGCAAGGTCGCGCAATTGGAGGCCGAGCGGCGGCACCGGCTGGAGATGGAGCTCAAAGCTGCTGGCTACGGGGCGGACGATGCCATAGACTCGTCATCAACTCGCTTGGATGCGTCTGCACCCGCCTAATGTGTGTTGCTAGCTAGGCCGACGCGGTTATTAAAACCGCGTCGGCCTGACTATGGCTGACTGATTCGGCAGCCTAATCAACTGGTGTGGATTAAGACCTTCCTTAAACTGAACAGGAGAATAACCGATATGGCAACACGAAAAACCCCGCCGCAAAAATCAACGGCTGCGTCACTGCTGGAAGATGCGGGCAAGGCTGTGGCAGAGGCGGCAGTTGAGACTTCCGAAATGGTGGAAGCGCTGATTGCAACAAGCCTGGAACCCGATGCAACGGGCGATGAATCCCCTTTCGAGGGAGCAACCAGCGGGTTTGCAGACTCTTCCCCCGATGCGGCGGTGTCTGAACCCGGCGCGGCGGAGCCGGAAAATGGACATCCGCCGCGCTTCCACTTTTTCGTCATTGACGCGGGATGGAAAACCGAACCATCGAAGGTGCTGCGCGACAACTTCCATATGATTCGCTTATTCCAGAACAACGACCCGCTGTATATACTGAACCGCGAACAGTCGATTGCACTGATCCGCGCCAACCCCGATCTGATCGGCAAAGACCCCATCCTGCTGGTGCATGACCTACATGCACGGGGTGGGAGGGGCGAGTCTGGCTACCACGGTTTTCGCCTGTGCCTCGGCCTCATCAACAATCCCCAGCAGGCGCTGGCCGCCCTGCAAAAGTTCCTGCGCTTCGTCCAACAGCACCGGGGTAGCGAAGATATCGAGAAGCACATCCGTGACAAGCTGCACCGCAAAGGCTTGGAAAATGCAATTGAGGTGATGCGGGAAAGCATAGCGGCATGATTGAAAGAAAGACTGATGCTTAAACTTAAACAGGGGAAAACAAAATGAGCGAAGTGAGTGAAGCGGTGACCCTAGTGTTCTTCAGCTTTTTGATGGTGGCGGCAGGGTATGAAATCAAGCGTCGGCAACAGAAGCTGCGGGCGGTTTACGATGTGCTGGATGTCGAGACCAAGCACATCGCGGCTGGTTTGGAACAGATGGTCCAGCAGGGCGAACTTCGGCCCTATACCGGGGAAACCGTGGCGTGAGCGAAGTGTCACAAGTACCACGGATTCGGATTGAAGGTGGTGCGCTGCATATCGAGTTTGCCGGATTGTTCGGACTCGGGGCTGAAAGCCAGTCCCGCCGTTTTGCCCGCCGGGTATTTGCTTTCCCGCAGGTCCACGCAATGCATTTGGAGCCGGCCTTTGATAAGGCGACTGTTCATTACCAAGCCGACAGGGACGCACGGGCGGACTTTGTCTCGCACCTTGCCGCCGTCTTAGGCGGGGTGGAGGAAGGGCTGGACGACTCTCTTCTGCCTCTGTGGGCGCAAGGGGAGTCCACCACCCTCCACCGTTTCGGTGAAGCCGTGTCGGTTTTCGAGATAACCCAAGTGGGTCCGGCACGTTTGCAGTTACGCCATGCCGCGCTGGCCCGAGACCCCGCCTTGGGACGGCGTGTGGAGGATGCCGTCAGAGCCCTAGTCGGCGTGAGGCAAGCGACGACCACTGGCACAGTGGGCAAGCTTTGGGTGTCCTACGAACCAGGGCTTGTCGATATTATGCAGTTAATCCGCACCGCCGAGACACAACTGGGTTCACCTCGCACCGCCTTGGCGGTACCGGGTCCCACCCCGGTCAAGATGGGGTTTGCCAACGCCACCTTGGGGCTTGCCGCGCTGGGAGAATTTGCTTTGCCGGTGGTGTTGCCGGTGTGCATCGGGATGCTAGTGGTTTCCAACCTAAGCACTGTCGGCGATGCCGGTCGGCAGTTAAGCAAGGGCAAGGTCGGTTTGCCGACCCTCCATACCGCGTTGCTAGGCTGTTCGATAACCACAGGACAGATCGTCGCCCATGCCTTGATGGAATGGTCGTTCCGCTACTGGGCGCGGCGTTCCAATGCAGTCATTGCCGAGGAATGCCGGGCCCTGTTGGAGGAAAGCCTGCCCATCCCGGCTCACTCGCGGCTGGTTCGCTCTGACGAGGTCGATGCCCAAGTCCCCACTGGGGCCTTGCAAGCTGGAAACCATGTCCGCATTGATGCTCCTGCGGCGGTTCCCGCCGATGGACGGGTGGTCGCCGGCAGTGCGCTGGTTGCAGAAGCCGCCGTGTGCGGGTCTAGGCGACCGGTGCGTAAATCCTTTGGCGACAAAGTGTTCGCTGGAAGCCAAGTGCTGGCCGGCGCTATCGAACTCGAAGTCTGGCACACCGGCACACAGACGCAGGCTGCACGAATCGCTGGCAGCGTGATCGAGTGCGCCCGCGACCTGAGTCGCAACCCTGCCCTGCAACGCAAGGCCGAAGCGCTGGCCGACCGCACCGTGCTGCCGACCCTGGCCGTTGCGGCGATAGGCTGGCCTGTGGGTGGCCTGTTCACCGTCGGCGCGGTGCTGCATGCGGACTACGCCTCGGGACCGAAGCTTGCCGTACCCTTGGAAACCTTGCGTGGGGTCAACCTTGCGTTGCGCAGCGGCGCGGTGGTGCGTACCGCAGATGCCCTGCACCGGCTGGCCGAAAGCCAATTCCTCGTGCTGGACGACCATCCAGCCTGGTCGGTCGTGGGCTTGGAACTGGAACGCATGGAGCATAGGCTGGCAGAGTCTGAGGCCGACAAGCTGCTGTGCCATATCGCCGGGGCCGGGTTGTACTTGGGTGACGGGCGCTCAGATGCACTGTTAGACGCATGCCTGGCCCGTGGGTTGGTCGTCCGCCAACCACCGCTTATTGCGCTGGATGCCGACCGGGTCGCCGTCCGCCAAGGCCAGCACACGCTGATCCTACGCAACGGTTCAGGCGAGGACTGCGCCGCGCCGCCGCTGACGGTGGAGATCGACGGCACCTTAGTGGCCGTGCTGGGCTTCCGCCTCAGCGCTGCCCCCCGCGCCGCCGCCGCCGTGGCCCGCCTACGCCAACAAGGCGTGGAAGTGTTTCTGCTGTCCAGCTACCCTGAAGCGGAAAATAGCCGATTGGCCCGTCGCCTAGGCATAGAACTCAGCGGCGGCGATTTTTCCTTGGATGAAAAGCTGCGGTTTTTACAGGGACTGGCCCGCCGCGGCATACGGGTAACCTATGTCGGAAACGACGACGCCCATCCCGAATTGATCCGGGAGGCGCATGTGTCGGTATCCTTGGGCGGTGCGGCAAGCCTGGCAGAAAGCATGGCCGACATCGTCATGCTGGGCGAGGCTTTGGATGCTGTTACCGACGTGACCGAATTGGCAGCGGGCTACAATGGGCGCATCCGTGCGGCCTGCCGCAAGTCTTTACTACCCAACCTGCTTTGTGTCGCCGGCGGCTATGGCGGGGTTTTGAACGGCATTACTTCCGGCCTGATCGCTAATATCGGCGTCAGCAACGTTTACCGGCAAGCCGCCCAATCACTGCGCGACAGCCGACGCCCAGCCATTATCAACAGGAGTAACGTGTGACAGCAAGCAAACAACCAGTGCAGACGCCTCGCAAGCGAGCCACCAAAAGCGTCCGCCGCCTACCCGATGAACCCGTCGCCGAGATGGGTTTGGCGGGGCAGTCGGCCCAGCCCGAAACAGACGGCGAAGCCTTGACCGGGGAATTCATTGGCAAGGCCACGGAATCGCGAGCCTTGGTTTCTCTTTTGGACGAACCCGTGCCGGACGAGGACGAAGAGGTCATCAAGCGGGTGGAGCATCTCAACCACAGCGTGGGATGGCTGCTGGTTTCGGCTGGCTTGGTGGGCATGATCGTCCCCGGTGTGCTCGGCACCCCCTTCCTGATCATGGGGGGCTTGGTGTTGTGGCCGGGCAACCACAACAAAGTGGAGCGCTGGCGGAAGGGCCATTCACCCAAAGTGTTCCATGGGGCAATGAAGCAGATCAACCGTTTCCTGGACGACCTCGAAAAGCGCTACCCGCACATCGACAAGCCATAGCGTAGGCTCTGCGATACAGCAACCGAAAGGACTAGCGAGGATTAAATAATCGCGCAGCGGAACTTGAGCCTAACTGGGATGCCACGCAAGTACGCAATGAAATAAATCGTACCGTCCATCAGAGACATAGGAGGAGCAGTGCCATCCAAAGGCCATCCCGCAATGAAACACAAAAAGAATTCCAAGATTGGTTCATTGCTCGGCATAGATCATCCGTTATTGTTGTGGATGTTGTGGTTCGTACCGATCGCTTTTATGGTCAAATGGCTTTGTTGCGAGCCGTTGCTGGTTTTCGCCATTTCTGGCTTGGCTATCGTCCCTTTGGCGGCGATCATCGCCACTGCGACGGAAAAAATTGCCGATGTCGTGGGTTCTGTGGTCGGAGGGTTGCTTAATGCGACCTTCGGTAACGCCACCGAGATGGTCATTTCCATCGTGGCGCTTTCCGCAGGGCTGGTGGATGTCGTCAAGGCCGGCATCGTCGGCACGGTCATCGCCAACCTGCTACTGGCGCTCGGTGCCGGCATGTTGGTCGGCGGAATCAAGCACCCCGAGTTGGAATTCCGCCCATGGGTGGCGCGTATCAATGCGTCTTCGCTCATTCTGGCGTTAGTGGTGTTGTTGACACCCGCATCCATCCACTATACTTCACAGGGCTTGGACCCGTTGATAATTGACCGGTTTTCCTTGGTTGCGGCCACCTTGTTGCTGGGGTTTTATGTATTGTCCCTGCTGTTCTCGATGAAGACGCATCGGTATTTATACGAACTCCCCTCCGATACAGGGAATGGCAATGCGACGCTGACGGGCGAGACCTTGCTGCCCGGTGGGATTGGCAGGCAAGTCCTGCTATTGCTTGGTGCCAGCGTCGTCTTGGTGTTTGTCTCCGAGGTGCTGGTTGCCAGCTTGGAAAGCGCGATCAAGACCCTCGGGCTTACTCAAATGTTTACCGGCGTGATTCTGATTCCATTGTTCGGTGGCGTGGTGGAATATATCACAGTAATCACCTTTGCCCGGAAGAACAAGATGGACCTCGCCATCAGCGTGGCGATGGGTTCCAGCTTGCAAATCGTCATGTTCGTCGCGCCCATTCTCGTCTTCGCCGGGCAGTTGATGGGTCAGCCGATGAATCTAGAGTTTGAACCTTTTGAACTGATGGCCGCCGCGATGGCTGTCGTGGTCATTAATTCCATTAGTAGCGACGGTCGCTCCAACTGGCTGGAGGGCGTGCTGTTGCTGGTGACTTATGGCATTGTGGCCACCGCGTTTTACTTCCACCCGTAGAGACCCATTCCTCACAGGAGTCGAATTCATGCCCTATCCGCAGATTGCCATGCAACAGAACCGGACTATTCGGATCGACTATCCCCGGTTATTTAGCGACCTCGAATATGGGCCATTCAGGGAATTTTTGATTCGCGGCTTTGAAGTGCAGGAAGTCGTTTCGATGGAGGTTGACCGGCTGGCCGGCTCGGCGGTGGTGCATCTTCACCCGAGGTGTGCAGCCGTGTTGGAGGTTCTAATGCGATTGGCCGGAAAGTACGAAGAAACCCGAACACAGGTGTTCACGTCCTCATGCTGTCCCTACTTTGTGTTACAACAGGAAGCTGACGGTCGCACCATTTACTCCAGGGCACCGGAAACCGTCTCGGGTATCCGCCGTTTGTTGTATGGTGGGTTGGGTTTGATGTGTTTCGGTTTGAGCATCGTTGGCGTAATGACACCCTTGTTACCGACGACGCCCTTTGTCATTTTGTGCAGCTACTTCGCGCTGCGCTCTTCGCCCGAGCTTAACAGCCGGCTGCTTCGTTCAAACCTATTTGGACGCATCTTGACTGACTGGCATTTGCACAGGGCAATGCGAATCTCCACCAAGAAAAGACTCTTCATTTTCATGGTGATCGTTTACTCTGCTACTTTTGCACTCGCCAGGCCTTCCGGTCCCGCGCTGCCGCTGACACTGGCCATTGCATTGTTGAGCGTCGGTTTCGTGTTGCGGATGCCGACAGTGGAGGACGAATCCAGGCTAACCGGAATCACCCATCAACAGAATTTTTTAATCACCGACACAACACACGAGGAGCAACTATGAATCTAAGATGGCTACTGATTTTCATACCTTTAGGGCTAACCTTGGCTTGGTTTAACGCCAACCCGCTGCTGGTTTTTGCTGCTTCGGCGCTGGCTATCATTCCCTTGGCCGGTTTGATGGGGGATGCCACCGAGTCGCTGGCGCGTTTCTTGGGTCCGACGTTGGGTGGCTTGTTGAATGCCACCTTGGGCAATGCGCCCGAGATAATCATTGGTTTTTTCGCATTGCGGCACGGGCTGGTCGATATGGTGAAGGCATCAATCACAGGCTCAATCCTGGGCAACCTTCTGTTCGGTCTAGGGGTTTCCATTGTCGCAGGCGGGCTGCAAGCACCGAAGCAAAAGATGGGCTTCGGCGGGGAGTCATCCCGCGTGCATACCGGACTGTTGATGATGGCGACTTTCGGCTTAATCATCCCGGCGGTGTTCAACTTCAGCACGAATACAGATCGTGAGATCAGCCTGGAAATTGCCGTCATTCTGTTCTTGGTTTATCTGCTTAGCGTCGCGTACACCCTGATGATGGCCGCGCCGGACTCCCAAACCGATACAGGCGCAGTCGAACATAAGCATTCCGAATCGGAAGGTGAGGAATCAGGCTGGAGCCGCAACCAGGCATTGGCCATATTGGCAGCCGTCACCATCGGGCTGGCGGTGATGAGCGAGACCATGACCGACGCGCTCGACCCAGCCGCCAAGGCCATGGGGTTCACGCCCCTGTTCGCCGGCGTGTTTTTACTCGCACTGGTCGGCAACACGGCGGAACTGATCAATTCCGTGCGTTTCGCCCGCCAAAACCAATTGGATCTTTCCTTGGGGATTACGGTTGGCGGCAGTACCCAGATGGCACTGCTGGTCGCGCCCTTGCTGGTGTTTTTCGGGCTTGCCATCGGTCAGCCCATGAACCTGTTGTTCTCGCAGTTCGAGTTGATCGCCATCATCTTGACGACCTACGCGGTCATCACGATGCTCCAAAGTGGTTTTGTAAGATGGGCCGCCGGTGCTACTCTGGTTGCGCTTTATCTGATGCTGGGTGTCGGTTTCTATTATGCGCCGGCTACCGGGATCTAGCCGCCAGTGCTTGCCCTTGGCCGTTTTGCTGCTTCCCGCACTGCAAGGCTGCACGGGCGTGGTGACGCACGCCCCAAAGATCGCAGACACTCTCCCCTTGGCAGAGAGTAGGGTAAAAGAGGGGATGCCAGCTAAGACCATGGGTTCGAAGGAACTTCCAGACTCTTCAACTCTCGCCCCAACCGGATCCGCCCCCCCCGCTACGCTCTTCCCCCGGGGCGATGAGCCTGATGCAACCGCATCGGACCTGCTTCCGCAGCAGGCCGCTCAAGCTGCCGCGACCGATGTGAGCCCTTGGCGACCCTTGGGCCGTTTGCTCAAATTCATGGGGCGCAAGCCGTCTGAGAACGTTTTCCTGTGGCGGTCCAATGCCGATGTCAGCCTGCCTGGGCCTGATCTTGCAAACTTTCCCAACAGCTCCTATACCCTCCCTAGGGGCGGCGTTTACTTGGAAAGCAGCCCCGTCGGGTTTTATGGTGTTAGTGCCATCTCCTCGTCCCAGTGGAACTGGGAGTATCTGCTGCGCTATGGTCTGACTGACAACCTCGAGTTCCGCCTGTTCTCCAACGGTTTGACTGCCGTGCCGGGTGCCACCGGCTTTTCGCCACTGGCCTTCGACACCAAGGCCCATCTCTGGGCGGCGGACTGGGATTGGTTCAATGTCTCGGTGGGCGCGGAAGCCTATATCCAAACCACCTCCTGGCTGGCTTCGCCGGCTTTGTACAGCCCCTTGCAATATGCGTTCAATCTGCTCGTAGACCACGATTTGCCATGGGGGGTTTCCTTCGAATGGAATTTGGGCTTTGTCCGCCAAACCAATCCGACGAGAACCCTCTATCTGCCCACATTCCAATGGGCTTTCCAGCGCAACATCACCGATGACATCGCCTTGTTTGTCCAAGGCTACCACAATGCCGATGCCTTGCCGCGGGTGCCGGGAGCTAGGCCATCTTTGGCACCTTCCTATCCCCAGCAAGAAGCGGTTGGCTTGGGCGGTCAATGGTCGGTGAATAAACAGATCGCTTTCTTTGGCAGTTACAACTGGGGACTGACCCGGTTTACCCCCGCTTACAATGCCAATCTCGGGGTGGCGTTGTCCTTTTAATGACCATGAATCATCAACCTACCAACAAGGAAACACCAATGAACGAAACAGTTTCATTTGAGGATAGGGTCAGGCAGCATTATCCGAAGGCCGTGACCATGTCCACCTTTAGAGAAAAAATACGGGATGTGCTTGCCAACGGGCATTCCATCGACTTAGCCAAGGTATTGTTGGCCACTTCCCTATGTGCCGATGATATCGTCGCGGTCCGAGGGCCGGAAGTGCCTTCGCACAAGACCAAACTCAAACACGATTTTTTGGGCCCATTTTCCATGGGCGGCTTAGCCGGGTTGCCCTATTCGGGGCTTACCGGCATGTCGACGATTGGTCACCATATACCCGAAAAAGGTTCCGTGCTCATTGCCTATGGCCCTCACATTGGCATTTCCGACCAAGGCGAACCGGGCAAATTGCTACGCCCAGGACAGCGCTGTGAATCCTCCGCCTGCGGTGCGCTAACACTGGCCCTTAAGCACTTTCAATCCTCGCCCGGTTATCAGCCTGCCTATGACGACGACGATACCGAACTAATGACCTTGGAACGGCGGCTTTTACCCTTCCGAGGACATATCTTGACGGCGGACAATCCGCTTAAAGCTGCCACCGACTGTGCGTACAATATCATTCATGGACTAATTGGACGCTATTTGCGCAGCCAGAAAAAGGTATTCGAATGCGAATACATAGCGCTGGTCGGCGGAATCATCATCAACACCGGCTATCAGCACGATGACTACATCGACCTGCGCCATCTTAGTGTGCGACGGGCGCAAGAACTTTGACCGTCAGCAAAATATTGGTTCAGGCCAGAGACACCATTGGCTTTTTTTAGCGCACCAAGGTGGCAGCCCGAAAAAGGCGAACAAAAAAGCCCGGTGGCCTGAGCCACCGGGCTTTTTGTTTGCCTTAAGCCCCAACCAAGGTCCCGCGCCGGGGCGCGGGAACCCTAAGGGGTGTTACAGGATGGACTCGACCACGGCGGCGACATTCTCGGGCGTGAAGCCGAATTCCTTGAACAGCTTGGGCGCGGGGGCGGATTCGCC
>Ga0118677_10002593_pt1 | contig 35934 bp, 38 predicted proteins | sample AliMusrvi5mmetaG_FD_86154 | JGI IMG/M metagenome (GOLD analysis project Ga0118677, IMG submission 86154)
CCTGAACCCTGAACCCGTACTCGCTACTTTTTCAACCTGCTCAGCTCCCGGATGGTCTTTATCTCCTGCTCTTTTTCACGGCCCCGCCTGTCCTGCTCCCACACATAATACCAGTAGCCTTTTTCAGGCACCTGCTCAAGCAGCACCATTCTGCGCGGCGAAACAAGGATCAGGTTCAGCACCTTGCATGCCTCCCGCAGCTTTTCATTTTTTTTAGCTTCGGCAAAAAGATATTCCGCGTGACGGGAATCGCTCGCGGTGATAACTTCAGACGTTCCCCAGATCTGGAGCCCCTTTAAAGGGTGGCTGGTTGAGTGCAGGGCCAGCGCCACAAGGGGATTTTTTTTCAGACAGGCGAACTTGCGCGTAAATTTTTCCGAATAAATAACAATGTTCATGCCGGCTGTTGCATAGCGCACGGGTGTTGCCCGCACATCATCGCCCGTTCCCGTGCAGAGAACGCAGTACTGGTTTTCGCCGAGATAGGGAAGAATTTTTTCTTTGATTGCTCCCATATCGCCCGTTCTCCAGTTGTGTTCATTTATACATGTGGCCATAGCTAAATGCTTATAACCCAAATTTTGCAAATTGGGAATCTTTGTCTGCCTGAAGTTGTGAGAAAAGCGGGCTCCTGCAGTGGCTGGAAATTACGGTTAATCCGGTATACGCCTTTACTTCAGTGCTGTGGCCGTGATATGAAAGCTTAAAAAACAACTGCAAGGAGACTCGTTATGAAGCAATCGATTTTTTTACTGGCTGTACTGCTTATTCTGACCAGCGGCTGCATCCGCATTAAGACAGGATTCTATCCGGAGTCGTACAAGGCCGACTTTCAGGGCTGGTTCAAAGGCTATGCAAGCTACAAGGAGATGCCCAAGTGGGACGGCACCATCCTGAAGATCGCCACCTTTGATGATGATAATCGGCCGGGCGAGCTGCTGACGCTGGATATACCGTTTCTAGCCGGCATAGGCATCGGCCCCCTCGGCGCGCGGCTGCGCATTCTGCCTTTTGCCCTGGGCGTGGGCACCATTGCCTATGATCCCAAGCCCCATGACAAGGCCGATAAAAAGGAAAAACCGGCAAAAAAAGAGCACGAGAAGGAACAGGCTAAATAGCACGATGCCCTCGTAGGAATAGCGGGCCTTCGGCGTCCGGCCGCAGGCCCGTTTTTATTTTTTTTCAAAAACACCCCGCGCCTTTTATACTTTAGAGCAGGTAGCTGTATTCTGTAGCCGTTTACACCGGGGAGTTTTTGGTTCATTCGCCCGTGCTATATTCTCACAAGATAGGCCACTATGGGAAATACGCTAGTGGCTCGAACCGCACGGGCTGCTTCGCCAAAAACCTCCCGGTGAACATATGGATACAGCATTTTGTTACATGCTCTAGCTCGAAAAAGGATTGACTGCCTTTTATGACGCAGGATACAAAGGGACATCGAGCGTGTTAAAAAAAACCTCAGCACGTCATTTTGGGCATACTGCATTTTTTTATTTTTAAAACATGCTCTAGGATTTTATCATCACGAGCATCATTTTCATGCGTGTTACCGCTTTTAGCGCATGGGGCTTATGGGCCGGCATGATGATCATGTCTCCGGCTTTGAGATCATGCGGCGCACCGGCTAAGAGGATCTGCACCTCGCCGTCAAGCACCTGCACCAGTGCGTCAAACGGTGCGGTATGCTCGCTTAAGCCCTGGCCTGCGTCAAAGGCAAAGACCGTGACCGTGCCCGTATCTTTACGGATAACCTCGCGGCTGACGATGGAGCCCTGCTGATAGCCAACCAGCTCTGTAACGCTGCATGCTGTGCCAGACAGTGCTGCCTGTGCTGCATTGTCCATAAAATTTTCTCCTGATAAAGGGTGCGCATAAAAAGCTACCGTGTTTGTTCTGCTATGTTCCTGCCGAAAGTGCTGCACTGCGCGAGCATGTCGTCGCCGGGCATCCAGTTTGACCGAATGCCGTCGTTCAACAGCTCGAAACCGCTCTCCCGCAGGCTCTCCGTTATAATTTTTACCGACTCGCCGCTCCAGCCGTAACAGCCGAAAGCTGCTGCTTTCTTGTTTTTAAATGAAAGGCCCTTTATCATTTCCAGCAGCCCTGCCATGGCAAACAGTATGCCCCGGTTGATGGTGGGCGAGCCTGCCAGTATTGCTTTTGATCTGAATATCTCGGTTATCACGTCGTTCTTGTCCGAGCGGGAGATATTATAGAGCTTCACGGCAACAGCGCTATCAGCCTCCGTAATGCCACGGGCCAGGGCCTCGGCCATTCTGCGTGTGCCCTCCCACATGCTGTCGTACACTATGGTGATCTGGTTCTCCTGATAGTCTGCGGCCCACTGCTGATACTTCTTCACAATCTGCAGCGGGCCGGAGCGCCAGATAACGCCGTGGCTGGGGCAGATTATATCAACAGGCAGACCAAGGGCAAGCACATCTTTTATTTTCCGGTCAACCATCAGGTTAAATGGCGTCAGGATATTTGCATAATACTTGATGCACTCCTGATACAGCTCCGCCTGATCGACAAGATCATTATACATAAGCTCCGAGGCATAATGATGGCCAAAAGCGTCATTGCTGAAAAGCACATTGTCGCGGGTGAGATAGCTGAACATGGTGTCGGGCCAGTGCAGCATGGGCGCTTCGACAAAGATAAGCTCCCGCGAACCCAGATCCAGCTTATCGCCCGTCTTCACCACCTGAAAATTCCAGTCCTTGTGATAATATCCTTTAAACGATTTTAACCCGTTGGCCGTGCAGTAGATCGGCCTGTCGGGTATCTCCTTCATAAGCTCTGGAAGCGCGCCGCTGTGATCGGGTTCGGCATGATTGGCGATAACATAATCAATGTTCTCAAGGGGAATCACTGTTTTAAGATTTTCAACAAACTCTTTGTCGAATCTTGCCCATACCGTATCAATGAGCGCTGTTTTTTCATCCTGCACAAGGTAGGAATTGTAGCTTGAGCCCCGGTGCGAAGAATACTCCTCGCCATGAAATTTGCGAATCTCCCAGTCGATCTTGCCGACCCAGGTAATGCTGTCTGTTATTTTAAAGCTCATCTGCATTGCTCCTAATATAGGTTCAGTTCTTTACATCAGACAATATTCAGCGCGAAGCCGTGCGGACAGCTTCTGTGTCAGCGCAAAGGCCTTTTCCACCGTTTTCTCCCGGTCTGCGTTCACCAGACAGCAGGTTGCCGGCGAGAGCATGCTTTGCGATAAGAGAAGGTCTCTGTCGATGCCGCTCTTTGTGAGCTTTTCCCATAAGCTTTTAAGCCGGCTCTCTATGGAGGCAAGGGTTTCTTTTTCAAACGGTTCGATATTTGTTGGTATGCCACCCCAGACAATAATGCCGCCACGATCAAGAAAAGTGCGGATTGATTTTGGATAGGAGATAAATATTTCACCGTTGCTGTAGGTGTCGAGAGACAGAACATTAATATCGAGTTTCAATAAAAAATCCCAGTCAGGATTGCCGCAGAGATGAATGCCGAGAGGCCGCTCTGTTAGAGAAAAAAAGGTCTCCAAATCACGCTTTGCCGCAAGGTCACTGTAGCCGGACATGCCGCTAAACACAAACTGAAGCCCCGGCTCATCAATGAACATAAATGCATTGGAGTTAAGCTTTTTCAATTTACGTAGCTGCACATTCACGCGCCGGGCCAGAAACTCAAGCATGAACGGCCGGACAGTATCATTAAAAATGATGGGCCTTTTATCCTGATCGAGGATATTCAGCCCAAGGCTTACCGGACCTTCAAGCTGCCCGCGAATGGCTGGTCTGTCTGCAAGGTCCAGACCCAGAAACCGGTGGTAGACCGCTGAGTAGGTCGTGCTGATATCAAAGTATTCCGGCGTTTCAAAATGAGCGGCTGTTTGCTCAATTTCCTGAATAAATTTTTCAAAAGAAAAGCTCAGCATCCGGTCCGGCAGGCTTAACTGTATGCCCGGAAAATGTTCTGATGCCTGCACATACATATCTTCATAATAGCTGTAGTGAGGCAGCTGCGGCCAGAACGGCACATCGAGAGAAAGCGCTGCTTTCAGGGCCTGATCGACATCGGTATGCGGCATGACGGCCATTGCTGTTGTGAGCAGGTTGCCGGGTATGGTCATGTCATGCATATCCTTTTTCAGTTAATACGTTTGCACAATCCAGTTCAATAAAAATTATTATTGCTTCAGACCGGCATTGAATTACCAAAGAACCACTTCATAAAAATGCGGTGCTGGCCTGCCATCAAACCAGGGCAGTACTCCGTTGTAAGCGTTCCTGATGGGTTTTTTTATTCATAATTTAACCTCACAATAAAATCATTTTTTTAATGCTCCTGCTTGGGCACATCAGCTTTTTCAGATTCATGGTGATGGTCATGAGGTGATTTGCCTGCTGCTTCATATATCCCCTCAATATAGTGCATGAGCGCCACATATGCCGCAACATATTCCCGTCCGGCTGCAACATCATCTGCCCTGAAATTCTTTTTTGCCGCAGCCTGTTTGAATTTTTCCTGCAGGCCCTCGTCAAGGGCAAAGGTGAGAAAGTTTTTAAGCGCTTCGGGGTTCCCGGCGGCTAGCGCCTTTTCCGCAACGGCAACAGCTGGATTTATTTCCGCATCAGTAGGCTGCAGACCGGCGAAGGGGGCGCTTTCACCGGCTCGGTGCAAGCGGACAAGCGTCTCCAGAAAATACCTGTCGGCAAGCTCCTGAGAATCCTTGCCCTTTGACCGCACGGCAAGGGTTTTTTGAAATGCCCCGCTAATGGCCGCCTCGTCGCTTTTTTGTACCCATTTGAGCACCGGGGTAACATCACTTTGTTCAAGCGCTAACTTTGCGTCCTTCACAATGGGGCCGTCAAGAGTGTCGCAGTGGGCTCCGGCGGGATGAAAACTGCACAGCGCAGCACAGCAGATAAACACACACAAAGCGTATGCTTTCATGCTCCCCTCCTCTTTATTGGTTTTGTTTAGCTGTTCTCAAACCCCAGCCACCGCGTTACCTCATCAACCGGCGCGCGGGTGCGAGGAAAGCTGTTGAGCATTGAGCCCTCCACGGGATATCCAAGAGCCACGCCGCCCAGCAATTCGCGGTCGTCCGGAATACTCAATTGTTTTTTAATATCCTCGGCGCACACAACCGTTACCGTCAGCCAGCAGGCGCCCAGGCCCCGGGCATGGGCTGCAAGCAGAAAATTTTCAAGCGCTGCGGCAGTGCTGAGCTGGTACTGGCTGTCCGCATCCTTATGCGAGACAAAGTACACCGCCACGGGCGCATCGAAAAAGCGCAGGCTGTTTTCAAAGATTTCATTGGGATCAATGCCCGCCTTTTCGGCTGCCGCTATCATGGCGTCAAGCACGTCCTGCTGCCGCGTTTTTAGCGGCTCAGGGGGGTCTCCGAAGGCATTGCCATCCGGCAGGCGCTGGAAAAAATTTTCTTCGGTAATAGCATTGACCGCTTCAAGCGCAGAGCCCGTCAGGACAATGAACTCCCAGGGCTGCTGGTTCGTGGCGCTGGGCGCCCAGGTGGCTGCCTCCAGGCACTCGGCTATGAGCGCGCGCGGCGGCATGCGTTTGTCAAATGCCCGAATGCTTCTTCTTTGTTTTATGACATTAAGAATATCCATATCAGCTCCTTTGTTGTACTGCGTAGTCCCTTTGTGACCAGGCTGACAATAAAATTACTGAAAAGCCTCAATGCCGAGAAGGCTGACCAGCTGATGAAATGAAATTTCATTTTTTTCAACAGGGAAATTCCGGTATGCTGTAATAAATTTTTCAAGCAGCGCAACAGCACCTGCTGCATCAGTCCAGCCAGATGCGGTCTGCGCAATATGGGGATGGCGCGAACCGGTTCCGCCGATAACCACCTTATAGCCTGTATCCTTCAGCGTGATTACGGCTTTTGCGCATTCCTTTTCGCATCCCCCGCACATGACGCAGCGGTCGTAATCAATGACGGGATTGCCGTTGTTCAGGGTGATTGCGCCTTCCGTGCAGCAGCGCACGCAGGCCTGACACTGCGTGCAGCCTTCGGGCTTTGCCGCAGGGCGAAGCTGGCAGATGATGCCGAAATCGGCAAAATAGGGGGTCGTGCAGCAATTGGGGCAGCCGATGATGGCCACGCGCAGTACATGATGCGACATGAGGGGTGTGAGCGCTTTTTCGAGGATAATACGGGTTGTGTTCAGCTCTTTCAGCTTTGCCCGCAGGGGCAGAAGAACCGTGAGCATCATGTTGCGCTTTTGAGCCGTGCAGGCGCCGTACTGTGCCGGGCAGAGCTCGATTTTGAAAAGCTCGTTTTCATCATCTTCAAAAAAGGCGTCCGGCAGACCCACATCCTCGCCCCGGCCCATGCGGCGAATCACCTCGGTAGCCTCGGGGCCGAACACGCGCGCATAGCCCTTTTCAGTGGCTTTGGCAATTGCCGGCGTGATCATTTCCAGACCTTTTTGCCATGCCCGGCGCTCTGCATCAAGGCGGGCAAACCGGGCCATCATGGGAGGAACAGCCATGTTTTCCACTATTTCTTCAGCTTCTTTTTCCCAGTGCATATACTGTAATTTCCTGAAGTCAGTTTAATTCCTCAATTCCCCAAATTCCTCAATTTTCGATTGTATTTATTCTTTTCTTCTTTCCACAATATCGCCCTCGACGCTCACAATCACGGTTTCCAGCGGCACTGATTTTCCTGCCGCCTTCAGACCAGCCTTGACGATCAGGGGCATGCCCTGGCAGCACGGCACATCCATGGCGACAACCGTCAGGCTTTTAATGTCGTTTTGCTTGAAAATTTCAGCGAACTTATCGACATACATGCTGCGGTCATCGAATTTCGGGCATCCCGTCAGCGCAACCCTGCCCTTGAGAAAATCGCTATGAAATCCGGCGTAGGCAAACGGCGTGCAGTCCGAGGCGATCAAGAGATCGGCATTTTTCAAAAACGGCGCGTGTGGCGGCACAAGGCGCAGCTGCACCGGCCAGGTGGAAAGCGCAGACCGCTCGGCAAGCTGCGCCCCGGCATCATCCGCCTTCGGCTCGATCTGCCGCACTGCCTCCGAAGGGCACTGCTGGTGCATGAAATGGTCGATAGTGCGCGGGTTATGCCCTTTCATGTGTTCGATTGCCGCGGCTTCATCAAACAGGTCGGCTTCGCGTATGACGATCCGCAGAGCATCCTGCGGGCATTGCCCGATGCAATTCCCAAGACCGTCGCAGTATATATCGGAAATAACCTGCGCCTTGCCGTCCATTATGGCTATGGCCCCTTCGGCGCAGGCGCTCACGCAGGCGCCGCAGCCATTGCAGCGCTTCTGATCAATTTCAATAATATTTCTCTTAAGTGGCATGTCCTTCCTTCTTTCTGCTGTATGTATTTTGTTCTGCAGCGGCTGGCGCAAGACCGAAAGTGCTTTGCGCAACGCTCTTGCCGGTTTCGGATAAAAACCGCGAATTAATAAGCGCGGCAAGCCTGCCGGGCTCCCGCGGCTTTTCAATATCGCCTTCCTGTATATTGACGATCAGGTCGGCATCATAAAGCGCTTTAAAATTTACTGTTTCCTCGGGCCCCGGATGGTGATGATGGCCGATTATAGCACAGATTTCATCCACAAGTCTTTCTTCGGCATGCAACTCCATGAGAATCCCCCGGGCCGTCGGCGGGCCCAGCTCTTCCTGATATCTTGCCGCGGTGCTGTTGTAGAGCCGCTCGGCATCTTTAATGCCGATATCATGCAGATATGCCGCGGCGAGCACCACGGCCATATCAGCTGCCTCGCCCCGGGCGATCTGTTCGGCCAGCTGCGCCACTTTTTCAGCGTGCCTGATTCGCTTCTCATCATCGCCGAAATACCTGCGCATCTCGCACGCAACGTGCTCGGCAAACAAATGCTTCTGCTGAGCAAGCACCTCGGGCGGCAGTTCCTTCAGACACTGGGCTGCAAATTTGCAGTATGAGGCACAGCCGAAATCAAGGTGCGGATTTGCCACCCTCGCACCGCAGCCGCGGCAGGTGCGCACGGCATCATCCTTGAAATACTCAACAGCCTTCCTGCAGGTGGGGCAGGGGGCCTCAAAGATGTCCGCCGGTTTCCAGTACCGCGTGTCCTGACCAGGGCACTTCATGCGATATCTCCAGGAGTTTAGGGGCACGGCATGCCGTGCCCCTGCTTGTTTTTAATTCCTTAATCCCTAAATTTCAAAATCGTAATCGATTTATCCCAGTATCGCCTTCAAATCCGCATCGGGCGTGCTGATAGGCTTTATATCAAAAGTTTTCACGAGCACGTCCAGCACCCCCGGCGTAATGAATGCCGGCAGCGACGGCCCGAGACGAATGTCCTTAATCCCGAGGTGCAGCAGCGTCAGCAGTATCGCCACGGCCTTTTGCTCGTACCAGGACAGCACCATCGACAGGGGCAGATCATTTACCCCGCAGTTGAACGCGCCTGCCAGCGCCACGGCAATCTGCACCGCGGAATAAGCGTCATTGCACTGGCCGATGTCCAGAAGGCGAGGAATGCCGCCGATATCGCCAAGGTCCTTGTCGAAAAACCGGAACTTGCCGCAGGCAAGGGTCAGCACCACGCAGTCTTTGGGCACCTTCTCCACAAATTCGGTGTAATAGTTGCGGCCCGGTTTTGCGCCGTCGCAGCCCGCAACCAGAAAGAAATGCTTGATGGCCTTACTCTTTACCGCGTCGATCACCGCGCCTGCCACACCCATGACAGCATTGCGGGCAAAGCCGACCATAACCGATTTACCCTCTTTGTCTTCAGTGAATCCGGGCAGCTCCAGCGCCTTTTTGATAAGGGGTGCAAAGTCATGGTCTGTGATATGAGCCACACCCGGCCAGCCGACCATACTGGCCGTAAAAATGTTGCCTTTGTAGCTCTCGGCAGGCCTCTGAATGCAGTTGGTGGTCATGAGAATCGCGCCCGGAAATTCCGTAAACTCTTTCAGCTGGTTCTGCCATGCCGTGCCATAGTGACCGTAAAAATGGCTGTATTTCTTCAATGCCGGATAGCCGTGGCAGGGCAGCATCTCTCCATGCGAATAAACAGTAATGCCCTTGCCATCGGTCTGCTTTAAAAGCTGCTCAAGGTCTTTAAGCTCATGGCCCGACACGAGAATTGCTTTGCCTTTCTTAACACCCAGAGGCACCTTGGTGGGAACGGGATGGCCGAAAGTGCCGGTATTGCCAGCATCCAGAAGCTCCATGGCGCGCAGATTGATCTCGCCAGTCTTCAGGGCAAGGCCAACCCATTCATTGGCGCCAAGGCTTGTATTAAAGGGCGCTGCCAGCGCCTCATACAGAAAATCATAGACTTTTTCATCTTCCTGCCCCAGCACCTGGGCATGGTAGGCATAGGCTGCAACGCCCTTGATGCCGAACAGCACGATATGCTGCAGCGACAGCAGGTCCGCCGGCACCGACGGGTCCGACTTGAGACCAACGGCTGCACCCTGCTCGATAAGGCCGTTCAAGTCTGCCGCCGGCGCAAATGCTGCTGCTGCAGCATCCGTAAGCGCTGCGCCGGTCTTTGCTTTAAGCTGGTTGCGCAGCTCCACGGCTTTTTTGATATAGGCCGGAAACCGGTCCTGGTCGAAATTCACGTTAGTGAGGGTGGCAAACAGGGCCTCGGCGGTAAAGACATCCTGTCCGGAAATTTTCACGCCCTTCTTGATGCCCTCAAGAGCATAGAGCGCCAGACCGCGCAGGGCGTACACCAACACATCCTGCAGAGCCGCCACGTCGGGTGATTTGCCGCAGACGCCGCCGACGGTGCAGCCTTCGCCTTTTGCAGTCTGTTCACACTGATAACAAAACATGTTTTTCTGTACCATAACTTTTACCTCCCTGTATGTTTGGGTTTGTGATTTTAGCGGGAATGTTTTTTTTATAGCATAAAAAAGCTAGTCGCCGCTGTTAATTATGAGTACAGTCTACCTGATTATGGCCCGAGAAACCTTGACGCAGGTCAAAAGAAAATGCTATTTTTTACTTCACGAAAAAATTTGCAGAACCTGCTTCTGGTCCTTAAAAGAACTGAACAATCAGGCCAGAGAGACCCTTAACCATAGCACTGACGAAGGAGCTGACCATGGACATTGCAAAACAGCTCTCTCATATCCCCCTGTTTCAGGGCCTTGAGCCCCAGTACCTGCAAACCCTTGCCGGCATTGCCGTAAAAAAGTTCTTCAAACGCGGTGAAACCGTATTTGCCGAAGGCGATCCCGGCACTGGTTTTCATATCATTACAACGGGGCGGGTAAAGGTTTACAAAACCTCGCCCGACGGCAAGGAGCAAATACTGCACATCATGAGCCAGGGCGAACCGTTTGGCGAGGTGCCGGTATTCACCGGCCAGAGTTTTCCAGCCTATGCCGAAGCCCTCTCAGACACCAATACGCTGTTCATACCCCGCGACGGCTTTATCAACCTCATCCGCACCGAACCGTCGGTGGCGCTCAGCATGCTTTCGGTACTCTCCCTGCGACTCAAGCGCTTCACCGGCCTTATCGAGGATCTGTCGCTGCGGGAGGTGCCGGCAAGGCTTGCCGCGTATTTGCGCTATTTAAGCGATCGCGACAAGGGAGCGGCCGATATCAATCTTGAAATTTCAAAAACCCAGCTGGCAAGCATATTGGGTACTATTCCCGAAACTCTTTCCCGCATACTGGCGCGCATGACCAAAGAGGGCGTTATCGAGTCCGGCGACAAGCGCCATATTCGCATCTGCGACCGGAAAGCACTTGAGGAGCTTGCTGCAAGCGAGCGACGACTCGGCTAAACAGCATTCCGAAGCTTTCTTGACAGAGTTTTTTTTAGAGCCTAGAAAAAAATAAAATTTATAAGAGAGGTGGCATTATGGCACGGATAGCACTAGTATTTGTCTTTGCATTTTTGGCGACAACAGGCTGCTCGGATGACAAAAATCCCGTAAGAGAATACGGCTCTACGCTCACCGGCGCAGTGAAAAAAGCGGAAAAAGCAAAAACAGTGGCAGACCTTGTGACGATCAAGGCGGAAATTATGCGCTATAAAGCAGAAAGCGGCGAGTATCCGCCAAATCTGCAGGCCCTCAAGATGAAAGATCTCTACCCGAATCTGTACACCTATGATCCTGAAACCGGCGAGGTTGCTCTGACGCAATAGAAGCTGTCATATGACACGCCACGGCATGAAAGAACTGCACTATGCAAAAATCAGGCATTCAGTAGTTGTTTATTCCATTGCTGTCTATAGAATGTGAACAACTCTATAAACCCCATTGCCGAAAAATAGAATAAGAAGGGCAGGTATGGCAAATGAATTCTGGGGAAAGACGGGGCAAAGAGTGATATGAAAGCCTCATATATCAGCAAAGACAAAAATACAAATTCCACACCTTGAACTCGAAAGCACTTTTTGACTAAGTAGAAAAAAGAGAGTACCACAAGAACTATATGGTACAGGCTATTAAAAACATTTGGCAACGGCAGGTTTTGCGGCAAAATCCCCGAATAAGAATACTCCAGCGAACCGGCTTTAAAATATTCAAACGCAACACCCTTTATTTTTTTCCAGTAATAGTCCGCAAAATCATAGTTTGAAAACCACATGATATCATACATCCCCTGAGCATAATATTGCATATCCCTTTCAACATCTTTTCGATTCATAAAAGATTTTATCGTATTCTCCATACGTCCTATGCCAAGGTTTTCTAAATTTTTGTCATCTTTCTTCCTTTGTGCCATAATCAGCAAATTCATCCCATAGTCTGCCCTTGGCGACATATGATTTGATTGATATAAATTCTCACCGACTACGGAGCTGTAGCACACCTTTCCATAGATCGAGTAATTTCTAAGAAACCACGGCGTCAGCACAGCCATGAAAACAATCAGATAAAGGGGATACAATTTGAAACTCGTTCTATTGATAGCAAAAAGCACAGGGCACAGCACAACTAAAAACAAAGCAATATTGGGCCGTACAAGAGCGGTGAGCGCCAAAAAAAAAGCAGATGAAAGATAGTACACATATGCCTTTTTTGATATGCCGGACGAAAACTCAAAAATTGACGCACACATGGAATAAACAGAAATCACCATTGTAAACATATATAAACTTTCGGTGAGGAAACCATTGGGGTGCAGAATAAAAGGGTAATAGAAACTCATGACCCCGAATACGACAGCATAGTATTTCAAGTTTCCTTTTATCTTATAGGCAAGAGTTGACATCAAATGCATTGATATAAGAACAATAAAATGCTGAATGAGAAACACCAATAAAATAAAAAGGTCCGACAGCAGAAGGAAACGACAAACCCTTGATACAACAAACAAAAAAAATGGGTAAAGGGGTAATCGTTCGCAGTTCCCGATACGCCACCATACCGAAAAAATATCACACAGTATCCGATATCCAGACTGATCCCCGGAAAGGTTATTAACCTCAGCAGCATAAATTGAAAATTTTACACGAACAATGATTTGAAACAACCAAAGCAAACCTATTGCTAAAATAAAAACGGTCCTATTTGTTATCTGCAATTCCCCCCCCCTCCAAAAAAGCAGCAAATGATGCTTTTGCAGCATTCTTCATCCTCCCGATGGTATGGGTTAGCCATGCGAGGTGCTCACAAAAAAGTCTTTCTAGTTGGAACAGTGCCACAATATCAGACAGTGCTGCCTAGCACAAATTTTTAATTGCAGCACTCGCTTTTTTACCGGATGTCACTGGCCACATCTTGCGTTATCATTTGCCGTATTTAAGTTTGAATGCTTGACTAAAATCCGGCATGCCACGATAATAAAAAAAAGAATGCCTTGTTTATTTTGCAGCCATTTTTTTAAAAGAATGTACTAAACCATAGGCTGATTTTACACCGTAACGGGACTGTCGCTCCTGCTCTTAGGCCCCCGGGGTGTAAATTTTAACATGCTGCTAAATAATCCGGTTTAATAGCCGCTTCCAAAATCAATCATTTGCTTTTGCAGGATTGGTTAGGGCTGGTTTGATAAATTGAAATCGAAATTTAAAAGTTTAGTGATATTAGAGAACTTGACTAAATTCCGTTCTGCTATGATAATAAATTAGCTTCTTTGAAATACCTTTTGCTCGTGAGTAAAAAACCAAACGGTGCTTTTTATAAAAGAAATGTGGCCGAGAGGGCGGAGCTGTATGTTATGGCTGTTGTTTCCATCGGTGCCGCGTATGGGAAACGGGGGCAGTAAGCATTAAGCATGCAAGTTGCAAAATCCGAAATAAATGAAATTATTATTGAACGCTCGCAGGGCCTGACATCCCTTGGTTTGAAATATATCTGGGAGTACCGGGACCTGCTTTTTTTTCTGCTCTGGCGTGAAATCAAAGGGCGGTATCGCCAGATGGCGCTTGGCCCTTTGTGGATGATTATCGCTCCCCTGGGGCAGATGATTATTTACAGTGTGCTGCTGGGCGTTATGGCGCGCCTGCCCTCGGAAGGCATTCCGTATGCTCTTTTTATCTATGTTGGACTGCTGCCATGGCAGTTCTTTGCCAATTCAACAAGACAAACCGCCGACAGCCTTGTCAATCAGCGGGCGATCATAGCCAAGGTGTATTTTCCCCGCCTGATTATCCCCCTGGTTGCAGTGCTTTCCGGTCTTGTGGATTTTTTTGCCTCCCTTGTCGTACTGGCGATCCTGATGCTTTTTTTTCGCGTCGCACCTGTCTGGACTTTTGTGACCCTGCCGTTTTTTCTCTTGCTCGCGACCATGCTGGGCCTGGGTATCGGGCTGTGGCTTGCAGGCTTGAATGTTAAGTTTCGCGATACGGCTATCGGCCTGGGTTTTGCGCTCGAAGCATTACGATTTTTAACGCCCGTGGTTTATGCGTCAAGTCTGATCCCCGAGCGCTGGCAAACACTGTATCATCTTAATCCCCTGACAACAGTGATCGATGGATTTCGCTGGGCACTGCTGGGAGTTGGCCCCGGGCCAAACTGGACAGCCGCATGGGCAGTAGCAGTAGCACTCCTGGTGCTCGTGAGCGGCGCATTCTATTTCCGACATACAGAGCGCACGATAGTTGATATTCTATAATCGCTACATACGTTAACGGAAAGCATGGACACGCCTGCAATCAGAGTTGAACACTTAAGCAAAATGTACCGCATCGGCGCACAGGAACAACAGTCGCAGACCCGTACCGGCGCATTTAAGCGGGCAGCATTGTCGCCGATTGCCTATCTGCGCAGCACGCTGCGCCCCCCCAGCGAAGAGGAAATTTTCTGGGCACTGCAGGATATCAGCTTTGAAGTGCGCCATGGTGAGGTAGTCGGTATTATCGGCCGCAATGGCGCAGGAAAATCAACATTGCTTAAAATACTTTCCCGCATTACCGAACCCACAAGCGGTAGAGCTGTCATTAAAGGGCGCGTGGGGTCGCTCCTGGAGGTCGGAACAGGATTTCATCCTGAATTGACAGGCCGCGAAAATATTTTTTTAAACGGCACCATCATGGGGATGAGAGGCCATGAGATACAGCGCAAGTTTGATGAAATTGTTGATTTCTCCGGCGTTGAAAAATTTATCGACACCCCGGTGAAGCGCTATTCAAGCGGCATGTACGTGCGGCTGGCATTTGCCGTTGCCGCGCATCTTGAACCCGATATACTTATTATTGATGAAGTGCTGGCGGTGGGCGATACGGAGTTTCAAAAAAAGTGTCTGGGGAAAATAGAAAATGTCAGCAAAGGCCAGGGCCGGACTGTTCTGTTTGTGAGCCATAATATGGCGGCGATTACAAATTTATGCAGCAGATGTGTCGTACTGGAACATGGTAGTGTTTCTTTTCTCGGTGCGGCTGCTGAATCGGTGTCGCTCTATCTGGAGACAATGGTTCGAACAGGAAATAATCAGCAAAACCTGAACGCAGGGACACAGTCATCCGTGCAATTTTTATCTGCAAACGTTCTGGACGGAAACGGCGAGCATATTTCTTCAGTATCAATTTTTCAGGATTTTTTTATTGAAATGACCTATAGGGTCGGAAAAGATGCCACTGGGTCTGCGGTTCCAAATTTTCATTTCAAAACATCAGATGGCACATATGCATTTACCGTAAGCACTCCCGATATACAACCGGTATCGCCGGGGATATACCGCACGCGGTGCAAAGTGCCCGGCGGACTGCTCAATGACGGGACATACTCTATAGGGATTGCGATAACGGAGTGCCACAAATGCGGCTATGATGTGCGCTTCTTTTTGCCCGATTATCTTATGGTTGCGATTATCGATCCGGTGCATGAGAACCCTTTGCGCTATAAGTATGCGGGCCCGATCCCCGGCGTGGTGCGCCCCACACTGGATTGGGAAACTTCCTGCATTGAAAATGAGACAGTATGAAAGCGGCCATTTTTGCGGGCGGCCTAGGAAGCCGGATCAGCGAAGGGATTTTTTTAAGCCCACACCCATGGTGGTGATCGGTGGAAAGCCGATCCTGTGGCATATTTTCTCTCGGGGTCGGTGGGTGTGCAGAAGCCTGTAATTCCTGCCCGACTACTCAGTTGCCCGCTCTATTTTGGGATCGTGGAGCAGCTGTGTGCAGCCATCTCCGATGCTTCCTGGCAACAAGACCCAAAGCCGCAGCCGCATGAAACCGCAACCCTCCGACTTGACAGCTCCAAGGTGAAAGTCAAGCTGGGCTGGACACTTCGCTGGAGCATTCCGATGGCTCTGGACAAAATTTTTCGATGGCACCTGCCATGTAAAAGCAGGGTGGATATGCGCCAGATTTCGCTGGCTAAAATGCGCAACTACAGCCCTGCCGAAGGTCATTCATGATGCCAGCCTTGCACATCATGCCCACACCAATTGCAGGGCTACATCTCATTCGCCGGGAACCGGCCGAAGACAGCCGGGGGTATTTCGAGCGAATTTTCTGCGAAGAAACATTGCGCGAACTGCTTTCCGGCAAACGTATCGTTCAAATCAACCACTCCTTTACACACACCAAAGGGGCCATGCGGGGTATGCATTTTCAGTATCCGCCCTATACCGAGATTAAAATCGTCTCTTGCCTTCGGGGCAAGGTGTTCGATGTTGCAGTGGATCTGCGCAGGGGCTCTTCGACCTTTTTGCATTGGCACGGCGAGGTTCTGAGCCAAGACAACCATAACGCTTTTGTCATTCCGGAGGGTTGTGCCCATGGGTTCCAGACTTTGACCGAAGACTGCGCGATGCTTTATCTGCACACTGCCGCTTACCATCCAGACGCTGAAGGAGGAATTCACCCGCTGGATACTCGCGTGGGAATCGACTGGCCTCTGCCGGTTACCGAGCTTTCGCGGCATGACGCGGCGCAAACTCTACTGAAAAAAACTTTTACTGGAGTGAGGCTATGAAATGCCGTCATTGTCAGAACGAACTCACTTTGACATTAATTGATTTAGGCAGCGCGCCGCCCTCCAATGCCTACCTCACAAAACTGACCATGCGGCGCCCGGAAAAATGGTTTCCTTTAACAGTTAAGGTGTGCGAGTCCTGCTGGTTAGTGCAGGCCGAAGCCTACTCGCGAGCCGCGGAATTGTTCAATGAAGAGTATGCCTATTTCAGCTCCTTCTCCGATATCTGGCTCAAGCACGCTTCCGACTACGTTGAAACCGTGGTGGAACGTTTCGGCCTCGGTTGTGAAAGTCATGTGGTGGAAATTGCATCCAATGACGGATACCTGCTGCAATATGTCAAGCAGCGGGGGATCCCGTGCCTGGGAGTCGAGCCCACCGCCAGTACGGCAACCGCTGCACGGCAGAAAGGGATTGAGACGATTGAAGAATTTTTTGGACTTAGCCTCGCGAAAAGCCTGGCCGCCCAAGGCAGGCAGGCTGACCTAGTGGCCGCCAATAATGTACTTGCGCATGTGCTGGATATCGACGATTTTGTTCGCGGATTCACCGTTCTGCTCAAGCCTCATGGCGTGGCAACTTTCGAGTTTCCGCATTTGATGCACTTGATTAAAGAACTGCAGTTCGACACAATCTACCACGAGCACTTTTCATATCTGTCATTTACGACTGTTTGTCAAATATTCGAGGCCAATAGTCTTGTCGTTTTCGATGTCGAAGAACTGGAGACACATGGCGGCAGCCTGCGGGCTTTCGTACAGCGAACGGACACCGGCCGACAACGCATCACCGCAAACGTAGCCGAACTGCTTGCACGGGAAGCCACCGCGGGCATGCGGCAGCCTCAGTATTATCGCGGATTTCAGGAACAGGCCAACAAGGTTAAAAATGATTTTCTAGCCTTCTTGCTGGAAGCCAGACGTCAAGGCAAGACCGTTGCCGCCTATGGCGCCGCCGCCAAGGGTAATACCTTGATGAACTACGCCGGCATCCGGCCTGACCTCATCCCCTTTGTGGTTGATCGCAATCCCGCAAAACAGGGAAAATTCATGCCAGGCAGCCGTATTCCCATCGTGTCGGAGGAGCATTTGAAAGCCGCCCAACCGGCATACATTGTTATTATTCCCTGGAATATACGCGAAGAAATCATGGACCAGTTGTCGTATGTGCGGGAGTGGGGCGGTGTGTTTGCTGTAGCTGTGCCGGAAATGAAAATTATACGTCGTTAGCCATGAGCCGCATTTACTATACAAAACCGAGCATTACGGAATTGGAAATTCGCTATGCCCAGGATGCCGCCGCCAACGGCTGGGGTGAGCGATGCTACACATACATCTCTCGCTTTGAGGATGCCTTCCGTCATCATCTTGGTGTGAAGCACGCGATAGCGACTTCCAGTTGCACCGGCGCCCTGCACATGGGACTTGCTGCTTTGGGCTTAGGGGCTGGCGATGAAGTCATCCTGGCGGATATCAACTGGATCGCATCGGCGGCGCCTGTCATACACATGGGAGCCAAGCCGGTGTTGGTGGATATTTTGCCCGACAGCTGGTGCATTGACCCTGATTTGGCAGAAGCCGCCATTACCCCGCGCACCAGGGCCATTATCGCAGTGCATCTTTACGGCAACCTGTGCGAGATGGACCGCCTGTTAGACATTGGGCAGAAGCACGGCATTCCCATCATCGAGGATGCAGCAGAGGCCATTGGCTCGGTCTATCACGGCAAGCGGGCCGGCAGCATGGGCAAGTTCGGCGTTTTCTCTTTTCATGGAACCAAAACGATCACTACGGGCGAGGGAGGGATCTTCGTCACCGATGACGATGATCTTTATGAAACCGTGCTGACGCTCTCCAATCACGGTCGCGTACACGGCCAGATCAAACAGTTCTGGCCGGACATGGTTGGCTTCAAATATAAGATGAGCAATATTCAGGCTGCTATCGGCTGCGCGCAGATGGAGCGCATTGATGAGTTGGCCGCTGCAAAACGCAGGGTTTTTCTGTGCTACCAAAAACGGCTGAAGGATTTGCCCGTACGCATGAATCCTGAAAAAACAGGAACTGTTAATGGTTACTGGATGCCCAGCATCGTGGTTGATGCAGACGTTCCGTTTGATCGGGAAAAGCTCCTGGCTGCGTTTCAGAAGGAAAACATCGATGGCCGCGTTTTTTTCTGGCCCTTGTCTTTGCTGCCAATGTTTGCCTTGCAGCCTGAAAATCATGTTTCCTATGGTATCTATCCTCGGGCCTGCAATCTGCCCAGCTATCATGATCTTGATGATACACAAATACAAAGGGTGTGCGACGTTGTTCGTACGGTTCTGAATAATGAAGCCCCATGATGAAAAGCGCGTGGTAATTTCTCAATCGATGTACTTTCCCTGGGTTGGACTTCTCGAACAGATACGTCTTGCCGAAATATTTGTGCACTATGACGATGTGCAATTTTCGAAAGGCAGTTTTTCGAATCGTATTCAGGTCAAAACGCAGGCTAAAACAAGGTGGCTTACGATCCCATTGCGTGACGTCCAGCTTGGCCAGCGTATAGATGAGGTAGCACTTGATGAAAGCAGGGATTGGCGAAGTCAACACCGTAACATACTGGTTCAGGCTTATAAAAAAGCAGCTTTCAGAGATGACATGCTCTCTATTGTTGATCAGGTTTTTTCGCAGCCTGCATTCTCATTATCTGATGTAGCAAAAGCTTCTGTTGGAGCCCTTGTTAATTATTTTAATCTTGCAGCCCACCGGCTCTTTGTTGATTCTAAAAATTTGGGTATTCATGGCAGTAGTAGCCAGCGGGTCCTTGATATAGTTAAGGCGGTAGGCGGTAATGTCTATATAACTGGACACGGTGCTCAACATTACTTGGATCATCAGTTTTTCGAGAGATCTGGCGTTTCCGTTCAATACATGCACTACCGTTGCATTCCCTACCCTCAACTACACGGTGACTTTACCCCGTATGTCACAGCACTTGATTTGGTGGCCAACTGCGGAAAAGACGGGGCTTCTGTCATTCAGTCGGAAGCTGTAGATTGGAAACGATTTATTCAGGATCAGCAATGAACAACCTTGATGCCGTTTCATCAGCATATCTCCCCAATGCGGCCACGGCCATAGAAAATGATCTGGTGTTGCACTGGTATCCACGGCGCATCGTTGAACGATTCGGACATTGCGAGTCCTTGCTTGAGCTTGGGATCGGGCATGGGTTTACGGCTTCCATCTTTAGTGCGGCCTGCAATAAGCATGTCATAGTCGAAGGCTCGCAGGTTCTCATTGACCTTTTTCGAAAGAATCAAAACAATTTCTTCGCAGAGCTGGTGTTTGATTATTTTGAAACCTTCGAACCCCGTGAACTATTTGATGTCATCATCATGGGTTTTATTCTTGAACATGTTGATGACCCCGGGCTACTGCTTGCGCGATACAAGAAATTTCTCAAACCAGCCGGCAAAATTTTTATTGCCGTGCCCAATGCCAAGTCCCTTAATAGAAGGCTTGGGCTCGAACTGGGGATAATAGACGACATCTACAGTTTGAACGCCAACGATTTGGCTTTGGGACACAAACGCCAGTTCTGCAGGGATACCTTGCGGAAATTGCTTGTCGAGCATGAGTACCGTGTGGTGCATGAAGAGGGCATCTATCTGAAACCCCTGCCGATTGGCATACTTAAAAACCTGCCGGATTTCGAGGCAAATCTGCAGGCTATGCTGAAAGTTGGCATCGACTTTCCCGATCTGTGTGTCGGCTTGTTAGCGGAGGCTGCACCGCAATGAAAACAGCGGGAGTAATTGGCGCCAATTCCATGCTCGGCGCACAGTTGATGTCATCCCTCGTATCAATGGGGGTTGAGGTTATTTCAATCGGACGATATGCAAAGGCTGACATTCAACTCGATCTCAAAAAAGGATTTCTTTCCCCATTACCTCCACATGCCCGTGCGGATATAATTTTCCATTGCGCCGCCAGCTTTGCCGATGACAGCAGTAAAGGTATAAGAGAAAATTTCGAAATAAATACGGCTGGCTGCCTTTGGGTGCTGGAACTTGCAGAGTATCTTGGATGCACTGCTATTGTTTATGCAGGGTCTGTTTCTTCAATGGCTACTTTGGAACCCGGCAAATTCATGTCCTATGGTTTTACCAAAGCCCAAGCCGAAGAGCTCCTTGCCTGGGGCATACAACGGCGACATGGCCGTTTCTGCAGTTTGAGGTTCTCTCAGCTTTATGACACAGCCGGCACATGCCTTCGCCACCAGCTGTGGTTTGGCAGAATTGTTGCTTATGCGGCAAGAGGCATCGATATACACATGCCCAGATCCGACGGTGTTCGCAACTTTCTGCACCTCGATGATGCCGTCCGCATGATGGTGGCTGCAGGCCAGTCTTCAGCAGATGGGGTTCTTCCTATCGTACATCCAGAGTCTCTTACCTATAAGGAAATTGCCACGGCAGCCTACACTATATTCGGCAAGGGCGGCCATGTAGTGCTAGATCCAAACAAAACGCCTTTCAGGCCAATTCATTTTCCAGATGCTGCCCACAGCTTCCACTTGCTGCACCATACACCAGCCATATCGATTTCGGAGGGCATGGCTCGTATCCGTGACCAAAAAACCTGGCCTGCATTTGGGCCGCTGGATGTGACATGATGAGTGCCATACAAAGCCATAGCTATCGAACCGTTATGGTTACGGGTGTTGGCGCAATTATCGGCCAGGGGATAGTCAAGTCGCTGAGACAATCCGGTAGGGCCGTTCGCGTGGTTGGCATAGACCGCAATGCTCATTCCATGGGTCCGCATCTTTGCAATGTTTTTTTTGCCAAGCCGGTATGTGAAGAATCCAGTCCCGCGTATCTGGCCTTTTGGCAGGATCTACTCGTTAGAGAATCCGTTGATCTGGTTTTGCCGGGCCTTGAAGTTGACCTGTTCTTCCTGAATGCCCAAAGGCAATCGCTGAGCGCTACCGGAGCTACGCTTGGTCTCAACAGGGCCGAATTGATTGAGTTGGCAAGGGACAAATGGCTGCTGGGGCTGGAACTGCCCAAGGCAGGTCTTGCGCCCATTCCCACCATTCTGAGTCGGAATTGGCATGAGTGTGTCGACGCACTTGGCATGCCTCCCTTCTTGATGAAGCCCCGTCAGGGAAATGGCTCACGTGGCATTGTGCGCTTAGACGACGAAACAGATTTTCAGTACTGGGCCAATAAATCAGCCGGCAATTTCATGATCCAGAAAATAATTGGTCATGATGACGAGGAATTTACCGTGGGCGCATTCGGATTCGGCGATGGCAAATCACTATCACCTATTGTTTTTCGTCGTCGGCTTTCGCCTGCCGGCAATACCCAATATGCGGAAGTGGTGGCAGATACTGCTATTGAACATGCAACACGAATGCTGGACATTTTTTTCAAACCAATTGGGCCGACTAATTACCAGTTTCGCAAAGAAAATGGCATTCCTTATTTGCTTGAGATTAACCCGAGGCTATCCAGCAGCACGTCGCTGCGTGCCGGTTTCGGCTATAACGAGGCGGAAATGGCGATTGACTTTTATCTTGATGGCATCAAGCCAGAAATGCCAAAGGTAATACATGGGCGTGGCTGGCGTTATTCTGAGGACTTTATTCTTAAGTGATCGCTGTTTTGTCTGACATTCATGGTAATCTGCCGGCATTGCAGGCAGTATTAACTGCCGCGTGTTCTCTTGGCTGTAACCGTATTATTTCTCTTGGTGATGTCGCTGGATATTACGCGCAGCCGGGTGAGTGCATTGATCTGTTAAAGGCGCATAACGCTATCAACATCCTGGGCAATCATGACAATTATCTAGCCAGTGGTACAAACTGCCCGCGTTCGAAAGCGGTTTCTGAAATCACGAATTACCAGCGCGGCATAGTATCCTCTGAACAGGTGCTCTGGTTAAGCAGATCTGTTTCCACCCTGACCGAGGATGGCAACTATTTTGCTCATGGCGGTTGGCAAGATCCGCTGGATCAGTATTTATATAAGGTTTCTGCGAAGCATATCCCTCCTGGCGCAAGAAATTTGATTACTGGTCACACGCATGTGCAGGCATTGATTGAATTTGGCCAGCAGAAATACTGTAATCCCGGGTCGGTTGGCCAGCCGCGTGACGGTGATCCAAGAGCCTCTTTTGTTGTTCTCTGTGGTAATGACATCCATTTGCATCGGATTGAGTACGATATTGATCAGACAGCATGTGCCATGAAGGCAGCAGGCTTATCTCCAAGATATTATGAAAATCTATATATCGGAGCGCAAATAGGAGGTCGCATAGATACAGTTACTGTCGATTCTGCTGGTTAGGAGGTCTATGAGTAGCGATGCACAATTTGCAAAAGAAGTTAGGGAAAACATCATTCGACTTGGTGATGCTGCCGAGCTTCAAAAAAAATCTTTGGATTGGATGCTGGCTGTTGGTGCTGCAGGACGCTACACGTATAACTTCTCCTGGCTGGGCCGGCCCATCATTCAGTATCCCCAGGACATGGTTGCCATGCAGGAACTGATCTGGCAGGTCAAACCTGATCTTATTATAGAAACCGGCATTGCCCACGGGGGGTCTCTCATTATGAGCGCGTCAATGCTGGCAATACTGGACTACTGTGAAGCGGTTGAGTTTGGGCAAAAACTTGACCCTCAAGCTACACGACGACGAGTACTTGGTGTCGACATCGACATCCGTTCCCATAACCGTCACGCTATCGAAGAACATCCTCTGTCACATTACATTACGATGCTTCAAGGTTCGTCTATCACACCAGAAATTATTGCGCAGGTACACCAGATTGCTCAGAACCATGAGAGGGCCCTCGTTTTCCTTGATTCCAATCATACACAGGAGCATGTGTTGGCCGAACTCGAAGCTTATGCTCCACTTACCGGCAAAGGAAGCTATTGTTGCGTCTTCGATACATTAATTGAGGACATGCCCGACGACATGTTTGCAGACCGTGCATGGGGCAGGGGCAATAACCCCAAGACTGCCGTATGGGAGTACCTGAAGCGTTTAAACGGCGAAGGCCGTAAGGCAGCCGATGGCGATCCGCTTAATCTTGAGGTCGACAAGACGATCGAGAACAAGCTGCTCATCACCGTCGCTCCGGATGGGTACCTGCATCGTGTACAATGAAACAAATAAGCGAAACTGGCTACATCTTTGTCTGCGATTATACATCGTAAGGAGGCATCAATGAAAGTGAAGACAAAGCCAACGAAAGAAAACACCTACCGTAAGATGTTGAAGGAGATAGTTCAGGAAAACCCGTTTTCCACTGATGACTATTTCCAAACGTTATTTCCACCGCAGGTAGTTATTGAGACTACCTGTGCGTGTAATCAACACTGCACCTACTGCGGGCGCAGCTATATGGAGCGCTCCAAGGGTAATATGACCCGGGCGACGTTTGGTAAGATCGTGCATGAAATCGCACTAGAAAGCCCATTGACTGATGTATTGCCTGCCTTCATGGGAGAAGCTCTAACATACGGCGATGAACTTTTTGCCCGACTGGCCATGGCCCGTCGCCTCGGCTGTCAAAAGATTGTCCTCAATACCAACGGGACCCTGGTTGAGAAGTACATTTCCCAGATACTTGCTGGTAACGTTGACAGAATTATCATAAGTTGTGATGCTCATAAACCTGAAACGCACCAAAAGGTTAGGCCCGGAGAAAAAACCGGGGGGCTGGAAGTGGTCTATCGGGGGGTCCATGCATTGACGGCGGCCATGAAGCAACGGGGGTTGGATAAGCCGTTTGTTGAGGTGGGATTTACGGTCTTTGATGAAAATGAGCAGGAGGTTGACGACTTTGTGGCCTATTGGCAAGATCACGGGGTCATCACTAAAACGCATCCAAAGGGTTATCACGCAGGTGTTATACCGGGGGGTGAATTTCGCAGGTCCGTTGGCCCCGACCGGATTCCGTGCGGTTGGGTGCGGGATACGGCTGTAGTTCTGTGGAACGGCAACGTTGTTTTGTGCCCGTGCGATGCTGAAGCAAAATACGTTGCTGGAAACATTGAAACACAGTCCCTTCGAGAAATCTGGAATGGTCCGTTGAAGTGGATACGCGAGCTTCACCACCGGCGGCGTTTTGCTGATCTCCCGGAAGTCTGCCGGAAATGTCCCGATTGGCAGTCTAGGACGTCGAATGTGTTCTTTCCTGACGAGGCACGTAAAAAACAATATATAGACTATGTGCAACTGGGCAAACCGGTTGTCCATTCGTCATCGACTGCCACGCCGCCGCCCAAAGTTGACTGACAAATGCGGTTTTCATACTTATCTCATCCCGGGTGAAATTCAACGGCAATCCGTTGCTCGAACTATTTGACAGCTTGGTCGCTTACGCCAACATGGCTTTGCAAGAGTGGGGATGGAAAATTTTCAGGAGGCTCTATTGAAACAATACTATTTCGCTAGGGAACACAGATGAGTATTCGCTGCAATGTGTGTTATAAAGAATTCGGGGAGCCCCTCTACGAATCGCTCAAAGACCATTCCATCACAACCATGAATAAGTCTGTGGCCGGGAAAACCCGTGTCTATTTCTGTCCTGGTTGCGGTCATCTTCAGACCAGCGAACTACCGAATCTAAATGAGTACTATGCTCACGAATATGCGATTAATATTTCAAGTGAGGATGACGATCAAATATACACCGTAGTTGACGGTAAACCTGTGTTTCGGGCAGAGCATCAAGCTGCGGTATTGTTATCAAAAGTAGACTTATTCCCCGGTTGCCGGGTGCTTGACTATGGCTGCGCAAAAGCGCCAACGCTTAAAAAGATCCTATCCATACGCCCTAAAATCGAAGCATTTCTTTTTGACGTTACAGACAAGTATGTTCCTTTTTGGAACTGCTTTCCCAAACGGCCAGCATGGTCTGTGCATCAGCCTGACCCTTCATGGATCGGCACGCTTGATATAGTGCTCTCATTTTACGCATTAGAACATGTGTCGGATTTGCATGCAGCCCTGGCTAATGTAAAGTACCTGTTGAAATCGGGTGGACTGTTCTATTTCGTGGTGCCCAATGTGTATGCAAATGCTGCTGATTTTATTGTCGCCGACCATATCAACCACTTCAGCGCTGGTTCTTTGCACACGTTGCTCAACAACGAAGGATTCGGCCACATCGAGGTAGATCCTGTTTCCCACGATGCTGCTTTTGTGGTTACCGCCCGCTTCAAAATCGATGCCAATATCGAGGAAGAGGCACAGCACCTGGAGGTGACGGACACATTCACGGCAGCCCGTGCTATGGCGCACTACTGGCGTGACATAGCACAACGCGTTGAAGCGTTTGAGGCAACGACCCGGGCAACCGATGTGATTGCGATTTATGGCGCGGGCTTTTATGGTAACCTGATTGCGTCATTGCTGAAAAATCCCGAAAACATTGCGTGTTTCATCGACCAGAATCCGCACCTTCAGGGCTCTGCGGTATGGGGCAAAAAAGTGCTTTCGCCCGTCAATTTGCCTCAGAATGTGACGCAGGTGCTTGTCGGATTGAATCCCCGCAAAGCCCACGCAATAATAGAATCCATTGCAAGCTGGCACGATAAAGCTCTCAGCTACTTTTATCTGTGAATGTCGGTGACGACCCCTGCCCTTCACGCCTCAGGCTACCATGCCCTGGGGATTGCCCACGGCAGCAAAGCCCTTACAGAACAGCCTTATAAAACAAACCGGGAATCATTTTGTCTGACAACTGACTCACCGAATTTTGATATTGAGAAAACAGTTGCTGATTTTTTTGCGGCCGCGCCAGCCGAACGTGAGGTTTAATTGAAATTTTGCATTGTAATTCCCACATGGAATCGGGCTTCATATTTAAAATATCCAATACTTTCATGCCTCAACCAATCGCACAGTGACTTTTCGATTATTGTCTCGGACAATTGTTCAAACGACAACACTCGAGACGTCGTGCAAAGCTTCGGCGACAGCCGCATCCGATACTACCGGACTGACAGGCATCTGTCGATGAGCGGCAACTGGAATTATGCACTCCAGTTTATTGACGGCGATTATGTAATGTATCTGGGGGATGATGATGTGCTGCTTCCGGAAGCATTTTCTATCGCTAAAAAAATTTTTGAAGCCGAGGATGTTTTAGCCATTCGCCGCCAGGGGGGCTATTATTTTTATCCGGAAACAAACGTGCCAAACAACGGCTGGCTCTCTCTGCCTAAGGTGAATGGTACGTATGAGATTCGGGACTCCTACTCTGAGTTGGGAAAACTCATACAGTTTAACTATTGGTACGGGCATCTTCCCGTTCTTTATCACGGATTCGTGTCTGTTCCGTTGCTGCGTGATATTCAAAACAGAAGCAACGCACCGTTTTTCAGAAAAGCGGCGCCCGACATTTATTCCGATATACTGCTTGCCTCTCAGGCGATTAGATATGTTTATCTCTACTACCCATTAACCATCGGTGGTGCAGGAAGTTCATCAAATGGAGTTCAATTTAAAGATGATAATGCCCAGGAAATAAAGAATGATTTTATTGTTACGTCGATAAAGGAATTTCCTCACAATTATAGCATAAATCTTATTGCGACACATGTGCTTGATTGTTTGGAGGATGTTATTGAGAGATTTAAAATACATGATCTGCACATCGACTACTACAAGGCATATCATGCGATACTGCAAGAAACCTTTGCAAGAAAAATGTTTTGCAATGATGAGATTGTAAAGACTATCTATACAGTTGGCAGTAAGGCTGGCATTGCTGCAATAAAAATCAGTGCCGATATATCCGCACTTCAAAATACTGATGCGGCTGAGGAGCATCAAGAAAAACCGGTTGCTCGGCATGCCTGCATCGAGCAAAAAGCTCATAACAGTTTATCCCTTTCCATCAAGTCTGCAGTAAAAAAAGTATTGCAATGGAATGCATCGGAACCTGCAGCTGAAAAACAAGTACGTGAGCATGTAGAAGTTAATTTGGATGTGCGGGAATTTGGAGTTACCAATGCTTTAGAGGCCGCTGATTATCTGCATTCACTCGTTAAGCATTTACCAATCGTTCATGTGGAAATTCCTGCCGAACAGAATCCGTGCAGCAGCAGGAGGAGAAAAATAAAAAAAGCATTAAAGCACATTATGCAACCCCCCACCTTTTACTCTTTTCTGCAAAAATGGTATTCAACAAATTGGAGCCAAAAGAAAGCGCAGGCCCTTGAAATTGCAGCATGGCGCCTCAAGGGCAGTCCGGCCCCGCCGCCGCATATAATAAAACAGCAAACAATCCTGTCTTATGCATCACGGTTTAATATTACCCTTGCGGTCGAAACGGGGACCTTTTCCGGAGAAATGGTTGCGGCCATAAAGGATCACTTCGCCGTAGTGTATTCCATTGAGCTGAGCAAAGAGCTTTTTAAAAAAGCCAGAAAGCGCTTTCACAATGCTGCTAATGTCCATCTCATACAGGGTGACAGCGCAAGAGAGCTCGGACTTCTCATGAAAAAAATAAATACGCCAGCCATTTTTTGGCTCGATGGGCACTACTCTGGGGGCATAACAGCTAAGGGCGCAACTGATACTCCGATTTTGAAGGAACTGGAGCATATATTGAGCAGTGCGCATAGTGGCCATGTAATCATCATTGATGATGCGAGACTGTTTGGCACTGACCCTGCTTATCCGACACTGCATGAATTAAACACATTTGTTTATGCTTTTGATGACAGCCTTACCATAACCATTAAGGATGACAGCATCAGAATCACCCCCAATCAAAAAAAATGATTCTAATGAGCTTATAGCTTTCTTATGATTGGCCAAAAACTGCGATATATGGTTTCACAGAGCATCAACCGTTTTTTGATTGCAAAATTACAGCACTACAAATTCCGTAATTCCTTCAACGAATTTGCAAAAAAAACCAGGGGCATGGACCGTTTTACGCTTGACTGGGCAAACCGGTGGCCGTGTTTAAATGATAATACCGAAAATACTTTTTTTGATCGGCATTATATCTACCACCCGGCATGGGCGGCAAGAATTATCAAAACAACAGGCCCAAAGCTGCATATTGACATATCTTCAAGCTTGCGTTTTTGCTCTGTCGTCTCTGCATTTGTTCCTATTGAATTCTATGACTTCCGGCCGGCAGCCCTTGTTTTATCTGATTTACTAACCGCGCGAGCTGATCTTACAAATCTCCATTTTGCAGATAATTCTATCACCTCATTATCGTGCATGCATACTGTCGAGCATATTGGCCTGGGACGCTACGGTGATATGGTTGATTATGATGGCGACTTGAAGGCCATGTCAGAACTCGCCCGAGTGCTGGCGCGCGGGGGTAATTTTTTATTTGTTGTTCCCATCGGAAATAAGCCGATAATTCAATTTAATGCACATCGTATATACACAAAAGATCAAATTCTTGAACAATTCACAAAGTTCAATCTGATTTTAAAAGAATTTAGTCTCATTCCTGAAAACGAAGTCGATGGAGGGCTTATTCTTAATCCTCCACTACAGTTGCTGAACAAGCAAAAATATGCTTGCGGCTGTTTTTGGTTTACAAAATAAAGCGCGTCATGATTATTTCACGTTTAATTGGCGGACTGGGCAACCAGATGTTCCAATATGCAGCAGCTTGTCGACTGGCAAGTCGGCATAGGACCAACCAGAAACTAGATCTCACTTTTTTTAAAAATATTCAGCAAGGCACGACCACGAGAAGGTTTGAACTCGACAAGCTGAACATTTCAGCAAAAATTGCTTCAAAGCGCGAAATCGCTGAAATGAAGGGGGAAATAAAAAGCAAATTTCACTGCTCATCTCTATTACACCTGAAAAAATTGCAGAAACAAGCTATATCGCCAATGGTATTCACTGAACAGTTTACGTATTTTAATGAAGAAGTTCTTTCTTTGTCTGATAATGTTTATCTTGATGGCTATTGGCAAAGTGAAAAATATTTCACAGATATTGAAAATATTATTCGTATGGAGTTTACGGTAAAGCGAAAACCTGATTCTATAAACATGCAAAAGTCTCAAGAAATAATAAAAGTCAATTCCGTCTCTCTGCATATTAGAAGAGGTGATTACGTTACCGACCTGGAAACAAATCAACATCACGGAACTTGTTCTTTAGCGTACTATGAAAATGCTGTGAACATACTAGCAGACCTTACTAAAGATCCTCACTTTTTTGTGTTTTCAGATGACCCTGTTTGGGCAAAAACAAATTTCAAAACAGACTATCCTGTTACATTTATCGACCACAACAGCGCAGATAAATGTTATGAGGATATGAGACTCATGTGCCTTTGCAGGCACCACATTATCGCAAACAGTTCCTTTAGCTGGTGGGGGGCATGGCTGAGCAATAATCCGGACAAAATTGTAATTGCCCCATCACGATGGTTCGTTGATCCGGAAAGAAGCACGGTCGATTTGCTTCCCCATACTTGGATAAAGATATAATTCCCCATTCAACCGCAAAGCTTTTGCGTCATACAATAAAAACTTTGTGAAATTTAAATTAAGTTGCGCAATGACACAACCTGAAGTAACGGTCCTCATGCCGGTGTACAATGGCGAAAAACACCTTGTAAAATCCATTGCCAGTGTACTATCGCAAACCTTTAATAATTTTGAATTCCTTATTATAAATGACGGCTCTACCGACAACACAGCTGCACTAATTCATAAATATCAGGACCATCGCATTCGTCTCATCTCCAATGAATCAAACAGGGGAATCACTTATTCCCTCAACAGTGGGCTTGAGACAGCCCAAGGCGATTATGTTGCCCGCATAGATTCCAATGATCTCGCAAGCCCGGATAGGCTTAAAATACAGATGGCATTTCTGCGGCACAATCCCGAAATCGCTTTGCTGGGATCGAGCTACTCTGTGATCGACGACCTTGATGCAGTCATTAAAACTGTCCGGTCGCAAACCCATAGTGCTGAAATTAAGTGGCGGCTTCTTTTTCAAAATTCCATACCGCACAGTTCTGTCATATTCAAAAAAGGGGTGGCCAGGTCACTGGGCAGTTACGATGAACAGTTTCGCTATGCTCAAGACTACGACCTCTGGCTTCGCATAGCGGAGCGATATCAAGTCGCGTCGATAGATGAGCCGCTGCTGTACTATCGCTTCCCCGGCGAAGGCTCGATTTCGCATGAAAAAAAAATGGAGCAGGCAGCTGCAGCCAACCAGATACGCCTCCGCGTTTTTAGAAAACTTGGCATTGAAGCCGCGCATCTGTTAGCAGCTGTCGACGAGCTTGGCGAATTCCTGTTTTATAACGGAGCACTGTGCAGCCCTCAAAAAGCTGAGGCGCTCTTCAACCGTATACTCCAAGCCTTTTGTGCATCGTCTTTTTGTGCCGGGTTACCACGGGAGGAAATGATTGGTATCCGGAAAACTTTTTATTGCAACCTGTCACGGATGCACCTTCAAAACGCTTGGGAGAACTATCACCAGAACAATCTGGCAAAATTTCGCCACTGCATTTTAGAGTCCATGCGTTATTCCCCGTTTCGTTCTTCTTTTCATTTAACTATGCTTTATTTGAAATCTTTTTTTGGAAAAAAAACATTGTAAACAATCAGCAGAATCCGGGAAAAACCTCATATTCTCTCACGAAATTTTTATCATTATATGTTTCCGACAAGTAACGCAAATTTAAGTATCGCAGGTATACCTATTTCGTAGAGCTGCTTTCATACATAACAAATCAAAGCGCGTAAAGGTAATGACAACAAACCCACCGATAATTCATGCAATCATTGCAACCTGGAATAGCCGGAAATGGATACGGCAGGCTATAGAAAGTTTGCAAAATTCGACCATTCCGGCCAGCATTATAGTGGTTGATAATGCTTCTTCCGACGACACGGTAACTATTATACGGGGTTTACCCGGCGATATTGAACTTTTTCAAATGCCGGAGAATCTTGGTTTTGCCGGGGCCAACAATTACGGCTTGCGTCATGCCCTTGATCATGGAGCTGAATATATCGTATTGCTCAATCAGGATGCAAAGGTCGCTCCGGAGATGATTGCAGGGATTATACGCTTCTTTGAGCAGCATTCTGATTACGGAATCATAAGCCCGCTGCACATGAATTATGAGGGGGCTGTTGTTGACCCTGTTTTTCTTTCATTTGTTTCAGAAAATACCAGCATAGCATCAGATGCTCTCACGCAAAAAATTCGCGAAATTTACGAGGTACCGTTTATCAATGCGGCGGTATGGCTAATCTCACGTGCGCTGGTTGAAAAAATCGGTGGATTTGATCCGATATTTTTTATGTATGGTGAAGATCAGGATTACTGCCACCGGGCGCGATTTCATGGATTTAAAATCGGCGTGGCGCCGAAAGCCATGGCGTATCACTGGCACGACGGCGGGAAGCATCTGCAGAAAAAATCATTTCGAGAGCAGTGCCTGCGACAGTGCGCTCAGATACTCTATCGCCTGAAGCGGCCGGACCATATTTTTATTCTAAGCTTATTTGGCATTCTGGGAACTTGGGTTCAAAGAGCTCTCATCGTTCTGGCATATGGGGATTTTAGGCAATTTGCCGCTATGATTGTCGCAGTGGTAAAGGTGGTGCCAAAGATTCCTTCTGTCAAGCGGCACCATGCCGAGTGCAGGCGATCCGGCAGACTATGGCTTTGAAGGGGCTGTGCTTATGACATTGCAGAAACATCCGGAGATAGCCTACCTGCTGCCAAACCTCGGAATATCAGGGGGGGTGTCAATTGTCCTGAGCCATATTTCCGAGCTGCGAAAGCGTGGAAGAAATGCGGCTGTATTTTTTCAGAACCCTTCCGCAGACGGCCCGTGGCACTATTTGCTGCGGGAGGTTCCAGCCTTTCCTTTTGCCGATTATTATAAAGTATGCGGCAGCAGCGGCGCACAGCATCTTGTTGCAACCTGGTGGATGACGGCCTTTGATGTGGCAAAAACTAAGGCCGGCAACAGGCACTATTTTCTTCAATCGCTTGAAAACCGATTGTACCCCGAAGGCCATATTCTCCGGAGTACTTTTTTCCTGTCTCTTTTGCTCAACTTAAACATTTTTACCGAGGCACACTGGATACGGGATTGGCTGCGGGAGCATCTGCACATTGATGCTCCCGTTGTCAGAAACGGCATTGACCCTAAAGTGTTTTATCTCCCGGCAGAGCCAAAGCAGCAGCGGGACAGGCTGCGCGTCCTTATCGAGGGCCCGCCGGACAGGCCGTTAAAGGGTGTTGCTGAATGCTTTCAGGCTGTCAGCGGCCTTGATGTTGAGGTGTGGTACATTGCATCACAGGGCGAGCCTGACCCCTCATGGCGCTTCGATCGCATGTTTAAGGCCGTGCCGTATGCCCAGATGCGCGATATATATGTCGCGTGCGATGTTCTGCTGAAAATGAGCAGGGTTGAGGGGTTCTTCGGTCCGCCGCTTGAAATGATGGCCTGCGGCGGAACCTGCGTTGTGGGGAATGTTTCCGGGCACGAGGAATACTGCGTGCATAAAAAAAATTGTCTGGTTGTACGCCAGGATTCACCAGATGAGGCGCGCCAGGCCATCAGCGCATTGATGCATGACCGGGGCCTCTTGCAGGAACTGCAGATAAACGCCTTGAATACTGCGCAGCAGCATGTCTGGGGTCGTAATATCGATATCCTGAGCAATGAAATTTTTTCTGGCCGGAAAACCGCCTGCCGTGATACCGATCAGGCCATCGTTGAGAGCCTGATCGCGATAAAGGAGTTTATCGTTCCCACTGTCATGAGCTCTCCGGTCCGGGAGGATTTTAAGGGCAGGGTTCGACAGGCTGTCAGGGCTTTGCTGCCGAAGAAACAATAAACAGGAGAACAGCGCTGCGCTGCGTGCACAGGAATTGATGATTCGGTTTATTTTCAACAGAGTCCCTCATCATTCTGATCATTCCGGCTATGATCAGCTGTCGAAATACATGCCGGGCAGGCGGGTCGTTACCAATGCGCTGCATGGCCTGCTCGATTGTGTTCCGGAGCGGGTGCTTGCACAACTGCGCCGCAGTGCCGGGCCGTGGTATAATTCCGGAGCTCTCAAGCAGGAACTGCAAAATATCCCCGACTTTTTTTTGCAATCGCACAGAATGTATCATTTCCTTTATGGCGAGGATACGTTTCATTACTCGGCGTATCTGAACCCGAGAAAATCAAACAAATTTGTTGCCACCTATCATCATCCACCGGAAAAATTCCTGAAAATCAACCGGGGCTTGCGGCATTTGCGAACGCTTGACGCCCTGGTGATTATCGCTCCCAACCAGGAAGCTTTTTTTAAGAATTTAATCAATCCCGACAGGGTGCACCTGATCCCCCATGGCGTGGACACGAGTTTTTTTAAACCAGGGCAAACTGTACGCAGGCAGGGGAAGCAGTGCCTTTTTGTCGGTTCGCATATTAGAGATCTGGCCACATTTCGTGAAGTGATTAAGTCGCTTAATAAAAAAGCTCCCGAGATTTCATTTATCGCAGTTACCTTTGATTATAATTTCAAATTTTTTGAAGGGCTCAACAATGTCCAGACATACTCGTCGATTTCCGAAGATCAGCTTGTGAATTTTTATCGCATCTCGGATCTTCTTCTTTTGCCGTTGCTGGACGGTACGGCCAACAACACAATTCTCGAGGCCATGGCATGCGGACTGCCGGTCGTTACAACAGATGTCGGGGGCATTCCGATGTATCTGCCAAAAGAAGCCGGGCTTCTGCTCCCCCCCGCAGATGCGCAGCTGATGGCGGAAGAAACAATAGCGCTCATCCATGATCCTGCCAGGCTCGATTCTATGTCTTTGGCTGGCCGCAAAGTCGCCGAATCCTTTGACTGGTCTATGGTTGCTCAACAAATGAGCGCGCTGTATCAGAGCATTGCTAATTCATAAAACTCAAACGCCAGCTGCTTTCATGGAAAAAACCGCACCCAAAAAAATACTTATGCTGATCGGGCAGTTTTATCCTGCAATCGGGGGAGCTGAACAGGAATGCCAGAACCTTTCCAGAAAGTTCATTGCATCCGGGCATACGGTGTCAGTGCTTACGGAGTACAGAGATGGTCTGCCGCCATTTGAGAGTATCGATGGCATCCCGGTATACCGTAAAATCCGCGGCTGGCATTTGTTTGAAGTAACCTATATGCTGTCTGTCTTTTTGCTGCTCTGGAAATTGCGCAAGGAGTTTAATCACATTATTTGTTTCGGACTGTACCTGTATACGGCTCCCGCGGTGCTCTTTGCCCTGTGCAGCGACAAAAAGATCCTTCTTCGTCTTGAGTGCAGCGGTGCGTCGGGCGATTTTTGCCGAATCGCTCAGCTGAAATTAGGCCGGCTTGTCAGCCGTTGCGCACAATGGTCGCATCGTATTATTGCAATCAGCAGCGAAATTGAGCGAGAGCTTTTACGCGGGGGCTTTTCTCAAAAAAAAATTATCCGCATCCCCAACTCTGTTGATACCGAACGGTTCACCCCCATACTCAATGCTGCAATTCCAGATGTGCCCTGTATCAGCTTCATCGGCAGGCTCGACAGGCAAAAAGGAATTGACCTGATGCTACGGGCGCTAAAAAAACTTGTTGAGCACGGCGTACAATTCAAGGCCTTTATTGTCGGTGATGGCCCAATCAAGCAGGAACTCACGGAGCTTGCTGAGCAGCTCTTGATTTCAGATGTTGCAATTTTTACGGGTCCGCAGCACGACACAGCGCCATTTTATCGCCAGACAACCATACTGCTTCTGCCGTCTCGTGATGAAGGTCTGCCCCTGGTGCTGCTGGAAGGTATGGCTAGCGGCCTTGCTATAATTGCTTCTGCCGTGGGCGGCGTTCCCGAGCTTCTGAATCCGGGAAATTCTGTGCAGATAAGGGCGGATGCCCACACTGTTTGCCCCAATGGGATACTCGTTCACTCCGAAGATTCCGTTGAGCTTGCAGCTGCGATTAAATACCTTATTGAAAACAATGGTGTTGCAAATCTGTGCGGGGTGAATGCCCGAAAGCATATTGAGGAAAAATATTCTATTGACATTGTTATTGAAAAATATTTGCAGCTCATTAGGTAATGTGAAGCCGGCAGCATAACTGGCTCGTAAGTATTTTTCCAAAGCACACTGGCATTTCGGTATGCACATGGCTTGCGTTTTACTCCCCCCCCAGGAGGCTTGACTGCTCAAAATGAAAACCCCTCGCGTTTTAATGGTAATCTCTTTTTTCTATCCCGCGCTTGGCGGTGCGGAGCAGCAGGCACTCAAACTTGCAGAGCGATTAATTGAAAAGGGCATACCCGTATCCGTTCTCACGCGAAGGGTTCCGGGTATTCCATCTTTTGAAATAATTAATACGGTTCCCGTTTACCGATATATTAGAACTCTTTCCTGGGGAAAATTTTTTGGCATAACGTATTTTTTATCATGTTTATGGCAGCTTTTTTGTATGCGGAGCACATATAATATTATCCCTCTCTCTTATACAGATCTCCGAGCC
>Ga0118677_10002594_pt1 | contig 35930 bp, 30 predicted proteins | sample AliMusrvi5mmetaG_FD_86154 | JGI IMG/M metagenome (GOLD analysis project Ga0118677, IMG submission 86154)
TCGTCTTCCTTGGTTCACACCTGCCATCTTTACGATGACTTTTCCGTAATGCTCACGACGAGAGCTTTTGACCAACGCCGCTTACGGTGGTTTGCACCCTGCTCCTGCAAGCCGAGTGCGAGGGGCCTTCCCTCATCTCTTGTAAGGCTTGGCTACAGCGCACAGTAGTTATGGAACTTTCTTATACTTTCCTTATGGATAAGTTTTTCGTTCCATAAGTTATTGTACTCTTGCAAAAGTACTTCCCTATCTTCCATAGCGAATATACTCCTTATTGGACATGCTGTTTGATTTGAAAACACATTACTACTCAGACCTTATAAGGATATAAAGTATAATTATAAACGATAGAAGTGCGAACAAAAATGAAATATGCTGAGAAAATGCAAGAATCCAGATAGGAATGCCTATGTAGTTAGGAAACTGATATATACTTTGATATTTGATTGATAGTTCCGGCAACCTTTGAGTAGACCAAGGAATTGTTCCTATAACGTTTAAAGCAAAAAGAATGGAAATAGCCGAAAACGTTACAGACGCTGTCAGCCATAATCGAACCTTCGCTATTTTATTATTATCTATAAACAGACACAAACTTGCAAGGACAATAAAAACAATAACTTGAAGAACAAGTACTGTAATACTCCATTCTTCAAGACGTTTTAATGCCTCAAAATAAAACTCTTCTGATATTGTCATTATGATCAAGTAAATAGGTTATCCATACTTTTTTTAAAAACTGTTTTTTTATTCCCATTAGATAATGGCATCCTAATTTTTTCCATACTTTGGTGGATAACGTCAAGCTTATCATCTCCAGAAAATTTCCCTTCCATAATATCACTTATTTTGTAATGCTTTGATACGAAAGCTTTTCTTGCACCACTAAACTCGTCATAAGCAAGTGCCCATACAACCAGCTCAGCTTTATCGCCAAGAGATAATAAATTCTCCAGATTAATTTCTTTTCCTTGGAGTGCATTTTTAAATTTCAAAGCATGTAACTCTTGTGTTTCTTTTAAATGAAGAATTAATATCCTATTATTGTTTTTTGACAAGTGAGGAATATGGTTTGTATTTGTATGTAAAGTAATGATAGTCCATGTCAATTTAAATCCTGGCGTTTGGGATAAGTTGCGCACTCTTAGCCTAACAAATACTTCAATATCAATTGCATTTCTCTGTCCAACATTTTTGAATTTTATTCGATACACTGCATTTTCTCCACTTGAATACAGAATTTTATTAATTTTACTTGAGAATTTAAACTTTGGGACGAGCATACGAAAAAGAATAAACCAGCCCACAATAGAAGTAATAACACCAAGTATTGCATTAAAAATCAGCGAAACGCTAGTGTCAATAAATTTTAGGATTTCTTTTTCAGATATATCAATAACACCAAATATCATATTTTTCTTTGGAAAGGCCTGTATCAAAGCATTTAAAATCAACTCATTACCAGGCTTATTCCATTCTTCAGGGTGTTCATCAAGCCATTTGCCCACCACGGCACAAATTTGATCATCAGTTACATTTGATGGGAACTCTATAGATTTTTGACCACAATACGGATAAATATTTTTTATATATTTTTTATATGCAATAAAATAATATGAGTTATAATCAATGCCAAGTTGATATTTTTTATATTCATGCCATTCTTTAACCAATACATTTTCAGCTACAGAGTTGGCGCAAACGTTATTAATTGAACCATGTGTCAATATAAAACAAAAATAAACGAGGGCTATTTTTGTTAAAATATTATTCATATAAGGCATCTCCCGTTATATGCGGACAAGCAATGACCCTGAATTTTGGTTATCAAAAAAAACTGCGTAAAGTATTAATCTTTTTCTTCTCAATTTTCATTACACCAACGACACCCAACTTTTGCCGGAAGATACACATACTGCGTAAAAACTGCTAACAGGTCAATATCAAACAATACTACAGTTCAGGGAACTCAGTTTCGAATAATTCGTTTTTTAAAATAAAGGCTGAGTATTTATCTGTTTTTAAACTTTTTGTTACCTGAAATAACGGTAAACGGTCATGACAGTTTTTAATCAACTCATCCATTTTTTTTGATTCGCATCCAACTAAAATCGCGAATGGTTGATTTTCACATACGTCAGACCATGTAAGCCCATTTCCAAGAACGAAATGACACTTTTTAGGATAAATTGGTGAGTCAATTTTTGAGGCATCTATCATCAAAATAATAGGGATACCTGTTTCGATAAGATAGCGCTTAAATACCATGTTTTTATAACTACCAACATGTGGACCATAGTATTTTTTAATCGAAGCTATATCATCCTCTTCTAATTTATATTCTTTATCAACTACAATATTATGATTATCTTGACCTAACTGGAGACCCGATGCAGCCATTACAATTAGTGATGTATTGCTTTTTGTTAAACCATTTGGAACTGCTTTAAGTTGTCCAATTGCAGATGCTGCGTGTTTGTTGAGGGGAGTATCATCAAATCTGGGTGTTTTGTCAAAAAGATTAGCTATTGGGCCATAACTTGCACCATAGGTTCCTTCTGGTTCTCCCCCGGGAAAATGGCCACAAGGGATATGTTTTTCAAGCCATAAATGCAAATACACTAACACGTTATTTGTCAAAATATTACAATCAGGATTACCCTTTTCGTTAAACTTAACTTTATTCCAGAAACTTTCAGGAAACTCACGCGCCAAAAATGGCGGTGTGCTGCCTGATTCAAAAAAGATTCCTCTGATCTCATTTTTTTCAAGACTATTATTATATGTCTCAACAAAAAATTTTGCTGACATTATTCTTTCTTCAATATTTGTCTCGGTTCTTTTTTACAGCTTTTCAAAACCTACTATTGATTTTATTATTGGACTTAAAAACATGTTTCTTGCTGCGCCCACTGCAATCTGTTCATCCGGGTTATCGATTTCTTCAACGAGACCTTTTGGAGGATTTGCTTCTGATGGAATTGTTGATAAACGATGTATCACATACTTTTCAAGGATATCTTCTTTTCCTAATTCAAAAGGCTTATAAAAATGATCGCCTTTTGTGATATATGAGTGGAACTTGTGCAATTTTGTTTGATTGTCTTGTTCGACAGCGTCAAGCTCCTTTATTTTTCGCTGTTTAAGTATTTCCGGCCAAGATAAAGCAAAAACTAAAATTGGTTTCCTTGCTTCCTCTGCATGACGAAACTCAATTTCAGTATAACTTTTATCACTTCCAGCAGGAATTGAACCGTAACGATAACCAAGAATGAGTATGTATATATGAGATTTTTTTGTTTCACGACTGATGACGTCGAGGTCAGCAGCATCTTCAGGACCATAAGTATCTAATGCAACAGGCACATGGCGACAAAATGAAACACCAGCGACTACAGCTTTCCTAGCTTCAGTCAAATCATTAAATGTAGAGCTAATAAAAACCCTGTAGGTACGTTCAACATCCATAGTACACTCCTATTTATATTAGAAATAATTTACGAATGATAAAGAGTTGGTGATAAATTTTTTTGTAATTCTCTCCAAATATAGTATTAATTTTCTTGCGATCTTACCATATTCTCGAACGTAGCAAGATAATCTTGAGGGCTTAGGACTGTGTCGTAGAGGCCTATGTTTTCGCCTTCATGTTTGTTGATGCCGGTGTAGGAGAGGCTGGCGTCTTCGTAGCGTTTGAATTTGTAGATGGCGTCGTTCATGAGTGCGCTGTTGAATACTCCGAGGCTGACGAGGAGTTCAAAATCTTTGACTGATAGACCGGTTACTTTTTTGAAGAGTCCTGGCTCAAGTTGGGTGATTACGTCTTTGAGGGAGCGTTCACGGTAATCGGTCAGGTACATGAAGACCGGTATACGGGTGGCGAATTTGATGAGTTTTTCCTGAATTTGTTTTCGGAGGGTTTTATACTCTTTTTCTTCTGCGGTGAGTTCTTTTTTCTCCCGTTCGGTTACCTCTTTGTCGTTTGCCTCTTTCTTTGCTTTTTTGACGGCTTCTGATTTGTTGATAATGGTTTCGATTTCCTGATTCAGATTACGGAACCCTTCGATGTTCATGAGGGCTTCCAATGCTTCCTTGTTGCCCATCAATCGTTTCAGGGTGTTGTTATCGACATTGACCAGCAGTGCGCTTTCCCAGCGGCGCGCAAGCAGTGTGGCGGTTGTGCCGCTCATTGCCATGTCGAGAATGCCTGCTGCGTCGATCTGTTTCATGGAGCTGCCGTCGTAAGCAAGTACTGGCAGAAAGTTGATAAACTCTTCGATCTTTTTTTCCGGGTTCGATTCGTTGACGTTTAACCGGCAACTGTAATCGGCAATCTGGCGCAAGGCTCTGTTTGGAGCGAAGTCAAAAACATAGCACTCCTCTTTAATGACTTGCTCACGGTTCGGTGAAGCACTGTCAGGGTTCTTGATTGTCCAGGGTGACTGCACGCGGAATGCGGCCTGAAAATAGGTTTCGGGGCTGGAGGCGTTGCGCAGCATGAAGATTCCAGTCCAAGGCTTTACGGTTACTCCGGTGGTCAGTTTGCCGCATGAAAGGGTGATTGTTTTGGTTTTTAGGGGGTTATCCATAGCTTCCTTGACTGGCGGCAAAGCCTCAACACCAATACCTGCGCTGGTTCCGGCGGCAACAACTACTTTATAATCGTGATAAAAGCGGTTTTGTTTTTGTTCAAGCAGGTTACGCATGGCATGGCATGATGCAACGCTTGGCATAAACCAGAATGTATGGGAGAGAACATTGAGCAACCGGACATCTGAAAACGGCATGGGCGGTTTTTTTGCTCCAAGTTTCAGATTGTCAACAGTGGTTTCAAGAAATGCACCCCGTATCAGATCAAGCCACTTCTGCACTTCATTTTGATACTTGAAGAGGGCATCATTGCCTGTGCCTGAAGCGGTAAAGAATTCGTTCAGGTCGAACTCGCTGAACTCTCCCTGCATGGCAATTTCATTGATGGAATCGGGAAGCTGATAGGTCATGAGAACCATACGGGGCAGCGATGCGTATGGATTATTTTTTTCTTTCCACTCTTCTTTTGCACGCTGCTCGTCGGAGTAGGTCCAGTTGAAAATTTGCTCTTCAATGAACTCCCCTGAGGCAATAGCACGGAATGGTGTACCGGACAGATAGAGATAGGCTCCGGTGGTTATGGGCATAATTTCTTCGTCGAACAACTCGATGCCCTCCCCTTCGCCGAACATGATCTCTTTTCGGTCTTCAGCTTCAAAGAGTTCTTTTGCGTTTTCGCGCCATGCCCCGTAGTGGTATTCATCGAGAATGACACAATCCCAGTTGATGGAGTGTACCCATTCGTTTCTGACCTTTATGCCGCCGGTACTACTGTTTTTGCCGAGGAAATCCTGGAACGAACCGAAGCAGATAAATGGCCGCTGTTTATCGGCATCCTCATAGGCCAATCCGTTTCGGGCAATGAATTGCCATCCCTCAAAATCAATATGCCCGTTCAGATCTTCTTCCCAAGCGCCCTGAACTCCCGGCTTGAAGGTCAACACAAGAACTCTCGACCAACCCATCCTTTTGGCAAGCTGATAGGCGGCAAAGGTTTTGCCGAACCGCATTTTAGCATTCCAGAGAAAATGGGGCGCTTTGTTGGCGTTTTCTTGCCTGAAACTGGTAAAGTATTCAGCGGTTTTTTCTACTGCGGCCACCTGCTCGGGGCGCATGGCAAAATCAAGCGAACGATTTTCATCGTTTATCTGGCGAGACCGCAAGGCAATAACTGCCGCCTTGACATCATCAACCGAACATTCAAACCATTCTCCGTTTGGATTTTTGATACTCCGTCGCCTCAAAAAACGATGCACCTCATGGTCTGTGAAAACAGTGCCATCGTTACGCATGGCGGCTTCTTCAAGATAAATACGATAAGGCAGTTCACCGGGGCGTAACACAGGGTACTGCTGCGCAACCCGCGACTGCACATCGACTGTGGTATAGCCTATCTTGAGCAATCCCTGATATTGAGGATGGGTATCCTCATAGGCATAAATCATCGGGCGTGCGTCAGGACGCGGTGGAAAGAACTCCTTACTCATCACCAGCCTCCATTGGGCGTATTTTGGATTCAATAAAGGCTATATCGTCTGTAGATAATCCATAGCGATGGCAAAGCAGAGCATCTGTCCAGTTGATGGACATATCAAGTAAGGGCACAAAAAAATATGAGTCTTTCGTAATGTGATGTGAATACATAAACTGCGCCACCAAAAAACGAAAAAATCGTGTTTTCATATAACTGACAAGATTCTTTGCGTATAATTCTGTGTCGTATGCACCAATAACCAAATATGTTTCTGTACATATTGTACCGGGTGGAAGAATATCTATTTTAGAAAACACTCTCCTTTTTCCGTCTTTGCCAGGACTCCCCGCATGGTCATACCCCACATAGGATGTAATGACCTTCCATTGATCAATCATATCTATCCCAACGATTATCTCTTCACGATTGTAAGGGCCTTCCCCTTTTTGCCAACGAAGTATTATATCCCCTACATTTTGAGGTCGAACAAATGTTCTTAACCCAAATGGCTTACTTGAAGAAACCTGTTCGCTCATACTCTTTTCTTTGTATGCCAATATTTTTCGAATGATAGGCACTGCCTGACTATGGCGAACAAATGTTTTGAACTCGTTGAGATCCCTGAATGAAACGGTTTCATTCCCATTATGGGCATTAACGATTTCGCATGGTCCGGTAGAATCACGTTCCCAAAGGAAGTAACATATCCCTCCGGCAATATCTACACCGGGAAAACATTCAGAAGCATCTTCAAAGTCAACAATCTTCCTCATTCGATCATCGTTCAGCATTTCGGCACGAAATTCGTTGAGGCCTTTACCACCAGCAAACCAACGAGAGGGTATGATCATGGTGAGAAATCGTGGGTTCAGTTTTTTTGCCTGATGGACAAAATTCTGATATATAGGCGACGCACTTCGCCCAAATCCACCATCGCTCATCTGGTATGGCGGGTTACCTACAATGACATCAAATTTCATATTGAATAGTTCCTCGGGATTATCGGTATGGATGAACTGGTAGGCATGGGTTTCCAACTCTTGATTTCTTTGATATTCCAGCCTGCTGGCTCCGCAGTAGATACAGCGGTTGTTGTTCCAGGTATGCTCAATATTTTCATGCAGAATGTTGCCTGCCGGATCTTCAAATATTTCAGTGACGGAGTATTTACCATTCGCCGACTTGGAGCAATAGAGCGACCTTCTGGAAAGCAGAGCGGTCAGTTCGGTAATTGCGATACCAAAAATCTGGTTACTGAAGATGTGGTTGATTCTTTGTTGCTTGTCGGGTATCTGTTTTTCGAGCCCCTCCATGAGGCGCTTGGCAATCTCCCGAAGGAAGACGCCTGATTTACAGAAGGGATCGAGAAACCGGGCCTGCCGGTCATGCCAGATTGATTCAGGCAAGAGGTCGAGTATCTTGCCTGCGAGTTGTGGCGGCGTAAAGACTTCGTCGCTGCTCAGGTTGGCAAGGCAGGTGAGCACATCAGGATTGTAACTACCGCTGTTCAGCATCGGCAACCTTTAAATAGTGAGTCAAGGGATACTCTTTCACTGGTGTGGGTAGAAACACGTCTTCACCGCTGTCTGAGAAGAGGGGTGTTTCTTTGTATGATTGATGGTTGAGCAACTCCTTGAAGGCGAAGTCGCGGCGTTTGAGCATGCTACCGTTGACTGGAGACCACTCGGAAAAAATAATCGGCTGGGGATTCTTGCCGACCGTTTTCAGGGTAAGGGCGTCGCCTTGTATGATGTTGCGTTCAAGGATGAATTGAACGGCATTCAAGCACTCTTGTTGAACCGTATCTTTAAACAGTGCCGTGTAGCGTTGCTTAAAACTGTTATAAAGCCGTGTTTGGCACTCTTTGATATTGTCTTCAAGAATGTCAATTCCGTAGAGAGAGGATACAGCAAGGAGTGCGTACCGTTCGTATTCTATTTGATTTTTACCGTACCGTGATTGCACGACGGTGAGTTTCCGGTCAAGAATTTCAGCCAAGAAATTGCCCGTTCCACAGGCGGGTTCAAGAAACCGTGACTCAATCCGCTCTGTTTCATTTTTTACGAGATCGAGCATTGCATTGACTTCACGCTTGCTGGTGTAGACTTCGCCGTGGTCAGCTACCCTTTTTTTTGAGACAACCTGCTTGGCGTTATGTAAAGAGGACATGGTCTTGGCTTTTCATTGGGGAGTTACACAATTGTAAGTCGTCGAAAAAGAAGATGTTTTTTGAGAAGCGTTTACTGCCAGTCGGTTGGCTGGCGCAAGGAGAAAACCATCTCGTTTTTTCACCGATTCACCGAACTGGCTCTCAACCAGTTTTTTTCGTCCGATTGTCATTGATCCTTTTGCAACCAATGCGACAGATTGATTATGACGTTTTGGTGGAAATGCCACAAAGACTCTTTTCAAGGGAAAGAGTTCATGAATTTGACGAATGGGAGGGACCAGATCACTATCGCCTGAAATCAGCATAGCCATGTCGTACTGATCCTGATAGGCACCTATCAGCATCTGTGTAGCAATATTGACATCGGTCATTTTCTCGTTGTAGGAGGCCCAAATGTTCCCGCAACGTTTGCATTCTATGGTGTTTCTCTGGTAGTGACCGTATAAGATGTGTACTCCTTCTGACTCAAGCGCTTCAATATAGGTTACCTGCCGTTTTTGCTTATCAGGGTTGTTACTGACTCTACTGGTAAAATATTTTACGCAGACCAGTTCCTGATTCGGCTTCAGCAGGTTTGTTGCCAACAGTTTCAGGTTTAACCATTTACAGTAGTCAAATCCTGCTTCGAGCATACCAAAATAGAGGTTAAATCCATCAACATAGACCTGAACCCTTTCTTTTACATGGTGTGTGTTTTCTTTATTCATCACGATCGCTTATATTGGAAGCATAACATCGCCAGAGATAGCATCTCCGGTCTGACGCTCTCGACTTTGGTTGGGAGCGTTTCTTTTTTATACCCTGCCTTTATAGACGGCCTTCTTTATGGAATCTACCCTCAGGGATAAGTGAGTATTAATATAAACAAGGGCTTTGATTTACAGCGGTTTGGCGGTTTGGTTTTTTTTGTCTTTTTAATAGGTATTTATTTCTATTTATAAAAGATTTACGTATAATTTATTTGATAGTTTTATCTATACAGTATAACAGGAGTGGGTATGAGTGGTGATGGTGGTGGCAGCGGGGCTGCGGGTGAAAGGTCTGGCGGGGGCGGTTATCCTGAAGGGGCTGAGCGGTTGTTCAGCCAGGCGGAGGTTGATGCGTTGGTGGCCGGGAAGTTGCAGGGGTTCGCTGGCGTTGATGTTGCGGAGTATCGGTCGCTGAAGGAGGCGAAGGCTCGGCAGGAGCGGGAGGCGCTGGAGAAGCGGGGTGATTTTGAGAAGATTCTGGCGCAGACGGTTCGGGAGAAGGATGAGGTGATCGGGTTGCGGGAGAAGGATATTGCGGCGCTGGGTGAGCAGTTGCGGACGATCAGGGTGGATAATGCGCTGCTTGCGGCGGCTTCGGCAGCGAAGGCGATCAGTCCGGCGCAGATTGTGACGTTGTTGAAAGGGTGTGTGCATTATGATCAGAAGTCGGATTCGGTGGAGGTTCGGGAGAACGGGGCTCCGCTGTACCGGGGTGGTAAGCCGGTGTCGGTGGAGCTGTTTGTGCAGGAGTTTTTGCAGGCGAATCCTCATTTTTTGCCGGCTGGGCCGTTGGGCAGCGGGGCTGGCGGTGGGACGGCAGTGGCGAGTGGCAGCGGGTCGGCGTATCGGTTGCCGGTTGAGGATGCGAAGGACCCAGCGAAGTATCGGGCGGCGCGGGAGGCGGCGGCGAAGGCGGGGATGACGGTTGAGATTGTGCGATAAAGAAGAGGGCGGGATGACCCCGCCCGTACAATAATGATATAAGAGGAGAATTGAGAGATGCCTACAAATGTGTTGAGTGTTTATGATCCGTATTTTTATGCGAATGAGGGGTTGATTGCGCTGGAGGCTTCGCTGGGGATGGCGGCGCGGGTGCATCGTGGTTATGACAAGGAGTCGAAGGCGAAAGGGAGTACGATTGAGATCCGCCGTCCGGGGACGTTTGTTGCCCAGGATGCGCCATCGAGTGACCAGAATGTTGAGGCTTCGGGGATTGAGATGAAGCTTGATTACTGGAAGGAGGTGAAGTTTTCGTTGACGGACAAGGAGTTGACGTTTACGGGGCAGGAGATTATTACGGATCATATCCGGCCTGCGGTGTATGCGCTGGCGAAGGATATTGATACGAGGCTGAATGCTCTTGCTGATTATGTGCCGTGGTATGTGGATGCGCAGGCGGTGACGTCGATTGATGATTTGACGGGGGTGAGCCAGGTGATGTTTGAGAACAAGGTGCCGATGGATGACGGGAATTTGTCGCTGGAGGTTGGTTCGACGCTGAGGGCCGGGTTCCAGAAGTTGTTTGCGAACAATAATCTTGCGGGTGGTTCTGCCCGTGAGGTGCTGAAAACGGGACATATCGGGAACTGGCTGGGGTTTGAGATTTTCGGGAACCAGAATGTGGGGTCGCATGTGAAGGGGACGTGTTCGGTTACGGCGTTGGCGGTGAATGGTGCTTTTGCGAAGGGTGCGACGACGATTAACCTGGATGCGGCGGCGGTGACGGGGACGTTGGTGTTTGGGGATTCGTTTGCGATTACGGGTGATGCTCAGCGGTATGTGGTGGTGAACAGTGCTCCGGTGACGGCGTCAGGGAATGCGTTTACGGGTGTGCAGGTGTATCCTCCGCTGGCTCAAGCTGTGGCGGATAATGCGGTTGTGACGGTGAGTCTGATGAATTTTACCAATAACCTTGCGTTTCATTCTCATGCGTTTGCTTTGGGTATGGCCCCCCTGTCGGATATTGGCGAGAAGCTGGGCAATGCGAAGGTGGCGAGTGTGGTTGATACAAGGACGGGTTTGGCGATGCGCTCTCGTATCTGGTATGCGCCGGATGCGTCGGCGGTGAAGGTTGCGCTGGATGTGTTGTACGGGGTGAAGTGTCTGGATGGAAATCTGGCTTGCCGGTTGAGGAAGTAGGATGCTGTTCAGTGATGACAGTGATTTGATGCGGGTGCAACCCTCTGTGTTTGAGCATGGGGTTGCTTCGTTTGAGGAGCTGCATGAGGTGGCGGGTGATGAGCTGGTGCGGGATCTGAAGCGTTACTGGCTGCGGTCGCTGCATGTGATTTCGCTGGATTTGCCGACGTGGTGGGATGGTTCTTTTGACCCTTACCGGTTGAATGCGTTGCAGTGGAATAGTGCTGCGGTGTATCGGGTGCTGGGGTGGCATGTGCTGCCGATGCTGCATTCGTCGGTGACGCTTGACGGCATTTCTCTGGCTGTTGAGGGTATGAAGATTAATGAGTTGCGGTTGTTTTACCGGGCGGCTTATGATGAGGAGTTTGCGGCGGTGCTGGAGGCGGGGCTGGAGTATGATCTGGGGAACGGGTACGTGGTGGTGAACAGGCGGTCGGTTGCTGAATTACAACGGTTGCGGAGATAGGAGGAGCTGGAACGATGAGCACGAATACCAATTATCTGCCGGCGGTGTACAATACGGGCGTTGTGCGGGGGGATACCTTCACGGAGGAGTTTGCCTTCAGGCTGGATGGTGTGGTGTATGATTTGACCGGTTCTACCCCGCTGCTTCAGCTTCGGGCGCGTGACGGGTCGCTGGTTGCTCAATTTGCTGTGGGTTCGGGGCTTGCGATATCGGGGAACCTGTTGACCTGGTCGATCTCCTCTTTGGTGACAAGTGGCTATGAGCCGGGCTCGTACCTGTTTGATCTTGAAATCAGCATCAGTGGCCAGAAGAGAACCTATGTGTCGGGGGCGTTCAGGGTTGTTAAAGACATTACGCGATGAGTACGGAAATCACTGTTGGGACACCGGCTATGATTGAAATTGATATCACCAATCGCGGCTCTACTGTGGGGCCGCAAGGGCCGCAGGGTATTCAGGGGATACAAGGTTTACAAGGCCCTGCAGGGGCGGCGGGCTCGAATGCTACGGTTACTGAAGCGTCCATTGCTGCGGCAAACGGCGTGACCCTGGCCGGTGTGCAGACGTTGACGAACAAGACGCTGGCTCTCGACTCCAACACCATCAGCGGGACGCTTGCTCAGTTCAATGCTGCCGTGACCGATGCTGATCTGGTGTCCTTGACCGGGGGACAGACACTTTCAAATAAATACTATCAACAGCCATATATCACCTACGGGCTTTCAGAATCTTACGGACAGGGTTACGGCGGTACGTCATACATTTTTCAGCTTGTTAATGGTTCAATACAAACCATCACACTGAATAATGCGATTGCTTGCACGCTGACGCTGCCAACGCCACAAGTAGGGATGACCATCAAGCTGTGTGTGAAATGGTCTTTGGCGACGGGTTCGATTACCTGGCCTGCTACGGTGAGGTGGCCGGGTGGTGTAGCTCCGACGCTGACGAAGGTGGTTGGCAAGGCTGATTTTTTTATGTTTCACTGCCCTGATTGTATGTACTGGTATGGACAAACGATAGGGATGAATTACCCGCAATGATGGCGTTTAATGACATGCCTGTTTCGGGCTTAAGCAGGGGCTGGAATGAGCGATGAACAATTATGATTTTTTAGGGCTGGTGCTGAGCGGGTTTATCGGGGCGATCGAGGCTGGCGAAGTTGCTGCAATGAGCTGATGGCACGGCGGTTTGCGATTGACCGGGGGCGGATGCTTCCCCATCAGCGGGCGTTCTGGGAGTTGCCAAATTTTGTGAAGCTGCTGGTTGGGGGGTATGGGTGCGGGAAGACGCATATCGGGGCGTTGCGCTCGATCTGGAGTTCGTCGTTCAATGCGCCGATTCCGGCGCTCTATGTGTCGCCGACCTATAAGCAGGCGAAGAAGACGGTGGTTATCTCGATCAAGGAGATTCTGAGCAGGGCCGGGGTGCGGTTCCGGTACAACAAGACGGATCATGAGTTTTTTATTCCGGGGTGGAACGGGACGATCTGGATTGCAAGCGGTGATGAGCCGGAGTCGTTGAAGGGGCCGAATTTGGCGACGGCGGGGATTGATGAGCCGTTTCTGATGAAGGAGGAGATTTTGAGTGTGGTGTTGTCGAGGCTGCGGCATCCGGATGCGAGGTTGCGGGAGCTGTTTTTGACGGGGACTCCGGAGCAGTTGAATTGGGGGTATGAGCTGGCTCAGAATGTGGATGGGCGGTATGACTTGGGAACGGTGATCGGGCGGACGGCGGATAATGTGCATTTGCCTGGTCAGTTTGTGGCGATGCTGGAGCGGGCGTTTGACGAGAACCAGCGGGCGGCCTATATGGAGGGGCGGTTTGTGAATCTGGTTGCGGGGCGGGTGTACCGGCATTTTGAGCGGTCGATGGTGGTGGAGCGGGCGGTGCCGCAGGGAACGGTGGTGATGGCGGGGATTGATTTTAATGTGGATTATCTGACGGCGGAGCTGTTTTTTGTTGCGGGTGCGGGGGTGCATTTTTTTGATGAGATCCGACTTTCGGATGCGACGACGTTTGAGCTGGCGGAAAGACTGCATGAGCGGTTCCCTGGCATTACCGTTTTTCCTGATCCGTCAGGGCGGGACAGGCGGACTTCTTCGCTGGCTTCTGATTTTACGATTCTGCGGGATAAGGGGTTCAGAGTGGAGGCCCGCCCGGCTCATCCGCCGGTGCGCTCCAGGGTGAATGCGGTGAACCGGTTGTGCCGGGAGGGATTGCTGACGGTTTCGCCGAAGTGCGCTCATTTGTTGCGGGATATGGATCTGGTGCGGTGGCGAAACGGGGAGATTGACAAGGTGACGAATCCGGCGCTGACTCACGCTTCTGACGCGGCGGGGTATGCGGTGGAGAAGTTGTTTCCGGTGCGGTTGCCGGAGCGGGTGTATGGGAATCAGCCGGGGCATTGGAGAGCTTGAGTTTCGAAGAATAGGATTTATGGGAGGGATGGAGATGAGCAAGCGGGCGGAGCTGGAGGAGGTGCATCGGTTGTATCGGGCGAATTGCGCTGAGTGGGAGTTTTTTCGGACGGCCTATCTGGGGGGCCGGGAGTGGGAGGAGGCATCCCTTCTTTACCGGTATCTGAATGAGACGGCGCCGCAGCTTGCCGAGCGGTTGCGGCAGACGCCGATGGAGAATCATTGCAAGTCGGTGGTGCATACGTACAGCGGGTTTATCTGGCGGGTGCCTCCGAAGCGGAGTTTCGGGGCTTTGGAGGGAAATCGGGCGGCGTTGGCGCTGAACGTGAATGCGGACAAGGAGGGCGGGTCGCTGAATGAGTTTATGAAGGAGGTGCAGCTTTGGGCGTCGGTGTTCGGGTGCGTGTGGGTGGTGATGGATAAGCCTGCGGTGCGGGGGGCGACGAAGGGTGATGAGATCAGCCGGGATATCAGGCCTTATTTGAAGTTGTATTTTCCGCTGCATGTGCTGGACTGGCGGTTTGAGGAGTCGGGGTCGGGGTGTTATGAGCTGGTGTTTTTAAAGGTGCGGGAGCGGGTGGATGGGACGAATGGCTCGCATGGCTCAAATGGTGAGGGTTGGGTGTACCGGGTGTGGACGCGGGAGCGGGTGGAGGTTTGGCGGGTGGATGGTAGTAATGATGAGGCCGTGCTGGTTTCGGAGGGGGTGAATGAGGTTGGTGTGGTGCCAGCGGTGGTGCACTATAATACGAAGCCGCTGGAGCGCGGGGTTGCGGTGAGTGATTTGCAGGATGTGGCGCGGATGCAGCGGTCGATGTATAATGATATGTCGGAACTGGCTCAGATGGTGCGGGGGTCGAACCATAAGACGCTGGTGAAGAACAAGGGGGATGATGCTTCGACGGGTGCGGGCGGTGTGATTGTGATGCATGAAGATACGGTGCCGGAGAAGAGGCCGTATTTGCTGCAGGCGGATGCTGAGGCGCTCTTGGGGTTGCTGCAGGCGATTGAGATGAAGGTGGAGATGATTAACCGGATGGCGCATTTGACGCCGGTGCGGACGTATCGGTCGGCGGTGGCCTCGGGGGTGGCGATTGAGACGGAGTTTCAGATTTTGAATACGCTGCTGGCAGAGAAGGCGGCTCAGCTTGCGGTGACAGAGAGTCAGTTGTTCAGGATATTTTGCCGGTGGGAGGGAGTGGATTTTGATAGGGCGAATGTTGTGGTGACCTATCCGCAGCGGTTTGAGTTGCGTGACCGGCGGGCTGATCTGGATTTTTTGGTGCGGGCGAAGGAGGTGACGGAAAAGATCGGGTCGCCGACGTTGCAGCGGGAGATTGAGCGGCAGTTGGCGCGGGTGGTGCTGGAGCGGGATGATGTGCTTGAGGTGGTTGAAGGGGAACTTGCGAGTTGAGTGCACTTTTTTTGGGTATGGGTGGGCGGAAATAACACTTTAAACCTGCATCGGAGCAAAGCGAAGTAGGCTGCATTTAGGTTGGGCACTCCCCTCGTCCTTTGTGACTTCATTTGCTTGGCAAGAGCGCGGCAATGTCGGCGGCAACCTTTCTCACTTCGTCTTGACGCAACCCCTCTTCCCATTTTGTGATTATGCCTTGTACGCCCTCCAAACCGTAGGGTGCAGGGACGGCAGAGCCTCGGAGATAGATAGGCACAATGCGTTGATTCTGCGTGCGAGCCAACTCAATCGCCCGTAGGTACTCGGCCTGTTGGAACCACGAGGTCCCAACTGATTTCCCGATGAGCAACACGGTGATCTCGGCATTGTCTTGGGCTGACCGAATTCTCTCAACCCACCTATCTCCCGGTTGCAAGCAATGCACGTCAAGAAATGTAGACACATGTTGGACAAGGGCGCTATGTAGGGACTCCGCAATCCACCGGCTGGCACTCTCGTACGCGATGAATGCTCTGTAACGGGAGACCGGCGATATGGAAAGAGCGTCGATGTCCCCTGCGAGCTGTATGGCGTTTGTCCAAGTAGTCGCCAACGCGTTTCTTGTCTCAGTTCTTTCCTTGACGCTCCGGTACTCTTTGACCTTGCCATCAAGATCTAGCTGAATGTCAATGTGTCGTTGCAACACTGGAAAGTCACTGGTGCCCTTAAGAACTGCAAGATAACGGAAACACTCCCTGCGTGCAGCGGCAATTGCCTCCAGCGAGGATGGGGTTGTATCGCACACCGCAACGATTGCTCGCGCCGCATCGATCTGTTCTGGAGTCTTCCCGTCAGAACTCGGGCGGTATGATGATGTCCCGGACCTGTGATATTGCGAATCCTCTAACTGTTTCAAACGCATGTTCATGCGTCGTATTTTTCCGAAGCTCTCCTCGAACTTCGCCACAATGTGTTTCACCGTATCATATACAGTTCGTGAAGACAGGGGGATGATCGACGAATGACTCTTGTAGTCGGGATCGAGAAGGGCGAGATGAAGGCAAGGTATTCGTGATTCAGGAACGGCTAAGCGGCGACGCAAGTCCCCGACAGCTCTTGTTTGGTGACCTATGAGGTCTCGCACTGGTGGTGCGGCAGAAGTGCCAGAGCGTGGGGCCCAGTGACGGAAATTTGGGCGAAGTTCGCGCCATGTGTTTCCTTTGACCGCCGCGTTCTGAGTGGAATAGGCAATGGAGTTCTTATAGTCGGGCACTCCATGAGACCCCACCTTGCTTGCTGCATCAGGGCCCGCTAGTACGAACAAAACATCCGGTCCAGTCACATCGTGCAGCGAATCCCAGTACCTGGATATGTCTTCGTAGAAAGAATCCGAGTCAGCCTCACGGACAAGCGCGGTGATGACCGCGAGGTATTCTGCTTGTTTGGCTGCATCAAGGATTGTACTATAAAATTCAGCCAGAGGGACATCTACCTGCCACATCTATTGCTCCTTTCTTATTCCGTCCAAAATGGTTTAGACTGATCCACATAATTCAGAAAAAGCAGATTGTTTATTTCTGTGTAAGAACGTAAGTGCCTGATGATTGCGGATCAGGTTCACCCTTTAACAATTCGTACCAGTAGCTCTCGTTTGCATTCTTATCAAGATATTGCTGAAACAGGAGAATAAGAAAGGATCAGCAAAGGAATTACCGGTTTTTTTGTTCAAAATGGCGGATTGTGTACGTCGAGGAGGTAGTCGGCGAGGTCGAGGCCCTGGGTACGGTCGGCGCGGGGGCTCGTTTTTCGAGGATGGTGGATACGGCCACACGGGTGGCACGTCAAATTGTATCACCGACGTTGCAGCGGGATATTGACCGGCAGTTGGCGCGGGTGGTGCTGGAGCGGGATGATGTACTTGAGGTGGTTGATGGAGAACTTGCTGGTGGTGGGGACAGTTAATTCGATGCTTAAAGGGTGACGCAAAATTGATATATTAATGAATGTAGTGAACAGGTGAAAATTTCAGCCGGTCAATTACGTTTTTCCTGCCTGAGGGTGATCAATTTTCACTGTTTTGCAACAGATTTGTAACAAAAAGTTCTGAAGCGCCTGTAAAATAAGGGGTGCGTATGAACTTACGTAAATTAAATTTCTCTTTGAATTATTCTCTGGCGTGCTTTTTTGTCAGTTACGCTGCAGGGTTTTCACTATTTCAATAACTATCTGGTAATATCTCCTTTTTATGGGTTTTTTTGACAAGTTCAAAATATCAAGGCTTAAGGAAGGGCTCGAAAAAACCCGGGATACTCTTCGGGACAAGCTTTCTATCATTACAAAGGGAAAAACAGAGATAGACGACGAGTTTCTTGAAGAACTTGAAACGATTCTTGTTGCTGCTGATGTCGGTGTTGAAACCACACTCGGTATTGTCGATGCCATCACAGAGCGGGCAAAAAAGGAGACCTATCGATCGGAAGAGGAGCTGAACAGGATGCTGATGGAGGAGATTCAGCAGATGCTTCGCGAAACAGGAGAGGATCATCCGCTTGATTTTGAGGCAGTGCTTCCTGCAAAACCCTATGTTATTTTAATTGTTGGTGTGAATGGAGCCGGCAAGACCACCAGTGTTGCCAAGCTGGCACATAACTATGAAAAAGCAGGCAAAAAAGTTATTATTGCCGCGGCCGATACCTTCAGGGCCGCTGCCTATGAACAGCTTAAAATATGGGCTGACAGGGCTGGTGTTCCGCTTATTGGTCAGGGTCAGGGTGCTGATCCGGCATCAGTGGTCTACGATGCTGTCAGTGCTGCGGTTTCCAGAAATGCCGATGTGGTGCTGGTGGATACTGCCGGCCGTTTGCATAACAAAAGTCACCTGATGGAAGAGCTTGCCAAGATCATGCGGGTAGCTACGAAAAAGATTCCTGAAGCTCCCCATGAAGTGTTGCTGGTCCTTGACGGTACAACCGGTCAGAATGCGGTGCTGCAGGCAAGGGAATTTACACGGTTTGTTAAAGTGACCGGGCTTGTCGTCACCAAACTGGATGGAACCGCCAAAGGAGGTATTGTGCTTTCCATTTCACGCGAGCTTAATCTGCCGGTCAAATATATCGGCGTTGGTGAAAAAATAGATGATCTTCAACTTTTTGATCGGGCTGAGTTTGTTGAAGCCCTTCTGGGTCGATAGCTTTATTGCATTGCAGGCGAGTGGCACAAGAGCGGAATGTATTGGCTGAGCTGCTCAAGAGTCTTTTGCCAATCAGTGACATGGAGAAGATGAGTGCTGTTGCGTGTATCCTGAGCGCCAAGGCGGGGTGCCAGCGGAGAGGTTTCATGGAGAGAAGCGAGAAACTCCGACAACTTGTGTTCTATTTTTTCAGGATTTTGTATGATCACGATGTGGGCTATTTCGGTTTCAAGATGCTCAAGAAGATAATCGATATGCCAGTGGAGTTTTTTTGCCGTCGGTTCAACGGTGCAGTTTAGGGAAGCGTCATTTTCGGAAAAAAATTGTATTAACGAAGCTTGGATTTCATGGGGTTGCACTCCCTTGGAACGTGAAGCGTGGCGGATAAGTCTCCTGGCAAGAGGATTACCCCTACTGCCGAGTGCAGAGCCGATATAGAGGTAATCTCCAACAGGAAGTGTAAACAGTCGGGAGTGTTGAAACCTGCCGAATGCAAGTTGAAAGGAACTGGAAATCCGGATGAAGAGGATATAGGAGCCCATAGGGTATTTAGAGCCAAAAATGGTAAACTGTGAGCAAGTCATTGTTTTTTGTTGTTTTTGATGCAATATTAGCCATCCGGAGAGGAATAGAGACAATGTTCCTGTTGATTGAAAGATATGTGTTTCAGGATGTTTTCGATCGGTAAAGGTACAAAGGGTGTTTTTCGATGAAGAAGTCGGAACAACTTCAAGATCTCAGACGCAGGGAGATGGTTGAAATGTTGCAACGGTACGGTGTTGCCAACAGGCGTGTCCTTGATGCTTTTCTTGAGGTTCCACGCCATCTTTTTTTGGACGGAGAAGCCAGAGAGGTGGCATACCATGACGCAGCTTATCCGATAGGGTTCGGACAGACCATTTCCCAGCCCTACACGGCAGCCTTTATGACGGTCTTGCTTGTTGAACGCTGCGCATCAGGAAAGGTGCTCGAAATTGGTACAGGATCGGGTTATCAGGCTGCAATTCTTGATTACCTCGGTTATTCGGTTTTTACGGTGGAACGAATTGCAGAGCTTTATGAAAGGGCAGAGAACCTCTTTTCGAGGCTCGGTCTGGATATCACCTGTTGCCTGGGAGACGGGACACTTGGCTGGAAAAGTGAATCTCCTTTTGATGGGATTATGATTACTGCCGGCGCTCCTCGGGAACCGCAGACCTTGTTGGATCAGCTTGCCCAAAACGGGTGTATGGTTCTTCCAATAGGTGATTTCTGTTCCCAGCAGATGACGGTTATCCGCAGATCGGGTGATGAGTTCAAAAAAGAGGTATTTCAGCAGTTTTCTTTTGTGCCGCTGGTCGGCAAGGAAGGGTGGAACGACGACACTGTTTATTAACAACATCTTAACGAAGGGATAATCTATGGCTGTAATGTCCAGCTTGCGGGATAAGACTCATATTATATTGTACACCCTTTTGGCGGCATTTCTTGCGCTGATTGTTTTTGAATGGGGTATGAATTTTTCCGGATTTACCGGCAAGGCCAATCAGGCGGGAAAAATCAATGGAAAGTCTATTCCATTCAGTCAATATGATGAGGTATACAAGGAGTATACCGAGAATTACCGGAGAAATAATCCTGGTGCTGAAGTAACGTCGGAAACCGAACTTGGACTTCAGGAACAGGCATGGAATACTGTTGTTGACCAGACCTTGCTTGAGGAGCAGTTTGTAAAATTCGGTATTGGACTTCAAGACCAGGAAGTTGTCGAAGCACTTGACAGCCCTACTCCACCTCTGGTGATACGACAGAATTTCAGCGATCCTGCTACAGGAGTTATTGATCGAAAAAAATTGGAGAGTGCCCGTCGTGATCCGCACAATAAAGAGTTGTGGCTTCAGATTGAACAAATTGTCCGCAGGGAGCTTAAGATAAACAAGCTGATCAGAGCTCTTCAAACCCTCGATCATGTGACTGACAGGGAGATAAGCGATATCGTCAGCAGACAGTTTTCGCGTTTTTCAGCCTCGTTTATTCCGGTTCCCTACAGTTTTGCCGGAGCCGACAGCAATTTCCCTGTAAAGGAAGAGGAAACGAAAAAATATTTTGATGATCATAAAGAGCTTTTCAAACAAGTTCCTTCAAGAAAAGCTGATTTTGTTTTTTTTCCTCTGGCTCCTTCATCAAAAGACAGTCTTGGAGTTCGCAAAGAACTTGAAACCATCCGGACCGAGTTTTCCGGGCCTGTTAACGATGCCGATTATGTGAAGGTACAGAGTGACCGTCCGACAGGAATCAATGTTACGTATAGCCGGGCTGATTTTTCTCCTTCTGCAGGGGAGGCTGTTTTCAGTTCTGCAAATCTCAAACAGGGAACGATTGTTGGACCGATAGCTGATCGGGGTGAATACCGTTTGATAAAGATCAAGCAGGTCACCACATCGGCCCAGCCAATTGCCAGAGCTTCGCATATTCTTCTTCGATTCAATCCTGCAAGCAGGGAAGATGTTCAGAAGGTACGCGAACTCGCTATGCTTATTTTTAAACAGCTTCAGGCAGGTGTTCCTTTTGAAGCTCTTGCCAAAAAATATTCAGCCGATACTGCCAGTGCCGTTAATGGTGGTGATGTAGGATGGTTCAGCAAAGATCGTATGGTCCGTGAATTTTCAGCGGCTGTTTTCAATGCTCGTCCCGGTTCTATTGTCGGTCCGGTGCAGACACAGTTCGGTCTTCATATTATCAAGGTTACTGGTTTTGATCAGACCGCTGTTGTCTGTTCGGAAATAGTAAGAAAGATCAAACCTTCAACGGAAACGGTTGACAGTGGTCGTCGTCTTGCTATGGTTTTTCAGCAGAGTGCCAAAGAGAAGGGATTCGACAAAAGTGCTGCCAGTGCGAGGTTGGCGATCAACAAGAGTGCGGAGTTCGGTAAACGTATGCCTGTTGCACCGATTGGTTATAGTGAAAAAGTTACAGCATTTGCATTCAAGGCCCAGGAAGGCGACATTTCTGAGGTTCTTGAGACTGAAAAAGGTTTTTTTGTTTTGCGTTTGACTGGTAAGAATGATACTGGATACCGCCTGCTTGACAAGGAGCTGAAATCGAGGATTAATGCTGAGCTTGTACGGGAAAAGAAAGGTGCAGCGCTGGAGAAGAAACTTGCTCTTATGGCAAAAGGGCCGGGTCTTACTCTTGACAAGATTGCTGCACAGTATCCCGGTCTGCATGTTGTCACTGCTGACGAGATTCGCTGGAGCGATGGATTGATTCCCGGATATGCGCTTGACAGACCTCTTGTTGAGGCGATGTCTGGTCTTGAACCAGGGAAATTATCTGCCCCAGTGAAAACAACCGATGGATATGCCCTTGTGGTGGTCAGCAAAAAAACTCTACCCGCCGGGCTTGACCTTAAGGTTGAACAAGCCGGCGTAGCTCCGCAATTGCTCCGAGCAAAACATGAACAGTTGTTTGCCGAATATTTTGCTTCAGTACGAAAGAGTGCGAAAATTGAGGATCTGCGTCCCTGAAAACATCTGCTTGAAAGTTCAATCAAAGGCTGCCTGGAAAGCTTTCAGGCAGCCTTTGATTTTTGCTGAGGTGTCAAGAGTCAGACATTCCTTTGCAAGAGCTTCTGTTTCGGCAATGGTGTAACAGGAGACTAATGATTTCAGTTTCGGGATATCAGAGGTGACAACACTGAACTTTCTCAGCCCGCACCCTAATAAGAATGGAAGAGCAAGAGGGTCTGAACCCATATCTCCGCAAATCATGACTTTGCAGTGGTTTTTATTGGCAGTTTGAATGACGCGGTGCAACTGTCGGATAATTGCCGGATGGAATTTTTCAAAGAGATTCTGCACAATGACGTTGTTTCTGTCAACAGCAAGAGTGTACTGAGTGAGGTCATTGGTTCCTATGCTGATGAAATCAGCACAGGTTGTGATTTCTTCAATAAGCTCCACTGCTGCCGGCACCTCTACCATGGCACCGACTCCGGGTTTTTCAATCTGCAACTCCCCTTCTCTGGTTAATTCTGAATAATGTTTGTCTACGGCTGTCCTGACATGCATGATCTCATCGACCGATATGATCATGGGAACCAGAATAGCTATGTTGCCATGGATATTCGCGCGTATGATAGCCCTGAGCTGGTTATCGAGTATGTCAGGCAGATCAATCAGGATTCTGATCCCCCGCCATCCAAGGTTGGGATTTGGTTCCTTGACCGGAGAGTAGATAAGTTTATCCCCTCCAATATCAAACAGGCGTACATCAAGAGGCATGGGGCTGATCATTTCAGCCATTTCCAGGTAGTAGGAGTACTGCTCTGACTCTTTTGGTACTTTATTACCGTCGGTAAAGAGGTTTTCGCTTCTGAAGAGTCCTACCCCTTCAGCACCGGCAGGGCTTATGGAGTGCAGTTCTTCCTTGAAATCGATATTGGCATAAAAGGTAATTCTAATGCCGCATTTTGTTGTAGCCGGAAACATCGCCGTAAGAGATGTATCCTCTTCAGATTTTTGCTCGGCATCTTTTTTACTGTTATACTGCGCAATAGTTTTTTCATCAGGATTTGTGATCACCGTTCCGGTAGTTCCGTCTATGATCAGTTGCATACCGGTTGTAATCTTTTGTGAAAAGTTGCCGAGTCCTACGACGATAGGAATGTTGAGTGACTTGCATATCAGGGAGATATGCGAAGTACTTCCTCCAGAATCGGTCAAAAATCCCTTGATACTGTTTCGGCTTAAAAGAATAATATCGGCAGGAGAGAGGATATCTGCTACAACAATAACCCCTTCCGGCAGCCATGAGTGCAGTTTTTTGACGTTAAGGTTTCTGATAATCCGGTTTTTGATATCATGCAGATCGTCAGCACGATCCTGAAAAATGACATCATCGGAATGTAAAAACCTTTCAAGGTATTTGTCAAACTCCTCTGCAATAACCAGATGCGCTGGTTTACGCTCCGAACGGATACGGTCGGTAATGGCATCGATCAGCACTGGGTCATGCAGCATCATGATCTGGGCCTGAAACAAATTGGAGTATCCCTTTCCAAGTTTTCTTATGGTAACCCGTTCAATTTTTTTTAGTTCCTTTTCAGAGCGGACGAGGGCTGTAAGAAACTTTTCGATCTCTTCACTGATATTTTTTTCATTCAGTTCCCTGATGTCATGATCATCCTTTTCTTTAACAAACACATAGCACTCCCCGATCGAAATGCCTTTTGATGCACCAATTCCGGAATAGCTCTCTTCGTGACTCTTGACTTCAGGTTCTGGCGTTATTGACTTGCACGAAGGGGAACTCAGTGGGTGTTTATTTTCTGGCATAATGGGGTTTTTAAAAAGGTGCGTCGTCCTGAGTTATAAATGCGCCAGTATGCGTTTTACCCTGTTCCGGCGATGATGGCAGATAATGCATCTCTTCATGAGAGGAGCCTGATCCATCTCCGCCGGAAACATAGGTGTTGGCTGTTGACTGAAAACGTCCATAGTTTTTCAGAAATAATAACCGTATATCCCCGATTGGTCCGTTTCGCTGTTTGCCGATGACAATTTCTACGACATCTTTTGTTGATGAACCGTCTTCAAACGTTGTTTTACCATACATTTCCGGCCTTGAAAGGAACATCACAACATCGGCATCCTGTTCTATAGAGCCCGATTCCCTGAGATCGCTGAGCTGTGGCCTTCTGTCACCCGATCGTTGTTCGACAGAGCGGTTAAGCTGTGCGAGGGCAATGACTGGAATATTCAGCTCCTTGGCCAGTGCTTTCAGGGAACGGGAAATCTGGGCTATCTCCTGCTCCCTGTTTGTTCTGCCATCCCTGACAGGTGTCACTAACTGAAGATAATCAACCACAACCATACCGATATTGTGCTCCTGCTTCATCCTTCGCGTTTTGGCGGCAAGCTCCATAATGGAAATACCAGCTGTGTCGTCAATAAAGAGTTTCGCTTCATTGAGTTTATCCATACTGTTAATGATCCTGCCCATCATTTCAGGCGTTATCCGTCCGGTTCTGACAAGCTGTGATTCAACATAGGCTTCGGCGCACATAAGCCTGATAGCCAGCTGCACCTCAGCCATTTCAAGGCTGAAAAAAAGCACCGGGGTGTCGAAATCCACAGCCGCATTACGGGCAACGGCAAGTGCTAATGCAGTTTTTCCCGCAGAAGGCCTTGCCGCAATGATAATCATATCGGACGGTTGAAATCCAGCTGTAAGTTGGTCCAGTTCAGAAAAACCGGATCCGACACCGGTAACAGATGACTGTGATGCCCTCAGGCTCTCGAGCATCCGAATACCATTTTTTACAAGTTCTTTGATTAAAGAGGCTTTCTTTTTAATTCCTGCCTGAGAGATGTTAAAAAACTGCTGGGAAGCATGTTCGACCAGATCAAAAATATCCATCGAAGAGCTGTAGGCGGCACCGGAGATTTTAGCCGATATCGAGATCATTCGCCGGTAGAGAAACTTTTCCTTTGCCAGCCGCGCATAGTACTCGATGTTTGCCGCGCTGATAACTTTTCCCGAAAGTTCGGCAAGGTAGTGCCTTCCGCCGACAGGTTCAAGCTCATTCATTTTCAGCAGCTCTTCACTGACTGTTATAATGTCGATCGCCTGCCGTTTATGGTAGAGCTGCAGCATAGCCTTAAAAATGAGCTGGTGGCGCCGCTCATAAAAAACTTCCTCGCCGTTATCGCCAAATATCTGAATAACCAGTTCAATGGGATCATCTTCAAGGAGAATACAGGCAAGAACCTCCTGCTCAATTTCAGTGGAATAGGGCGGAACACGACTCTCTTTGCTGAAATCGATATCTTTGCTGAAATCTATGGCAACACTGGTTTGCTTATTCATCGTTCAGTGGGATTTGCTGGGGGATTTTTCGGCCCCGAGATCTGTTTATAATGGTGCATCATCAATTGTATATCCTGCCAGCACCCATGTTTCCAGTTAGGGTTACGAAGCAGGGCCGCAGGATGATAGGTAATAAAACAGTCATACGTTTTCCATTTTTGAACTTTTCCTCTCATTGACCCTAGAGCAAGATTGTTTTCAAACAGAGTATTGGCAGCAACCTTTCCAAGAACAAGAATAATTTTCGGGCTCACAATCTGCAATTGACTGAGCAGCAAGGGCATACAGAAGCCGATTTCATCGGCGAGTGGGTTACGGTTTCCGGGTGGACGGCATTTAAGGATATTACATATATAAACCTCATTGCGGTCAAATCCGGCAGCCAAAAGAATTTTATCCAGCAACTGACCGGATCGGCCAACAAATGGTCTGCCTGACGCATCTTCATCTGCACCGGGCGCCTCTCCAATAACAACAAGATCAGCACAAGGATTTCCTTCACCGAAAACAAAATTCAGTCTTGTTTCGGCAAGTCTGCATTTGTGGCACTCTTTTGCTGTATTATACAGCTCGCCCAATAAAATACCTTGCATGACAATCGAACGTTTTCAGGGGTTATTGCTAGGTTTTAAGGCAGAGCTTTTCAATAAAGTCAAGAAGTTTTTCAGCGGCGTCATCTTTCGTCAGTTGCGGGAGCTCGGTCGTTGTTCCTTCTTTATCTATCAGGGTAAGAATATTTGTATCGACTTCAAAGCCTGAGGTTTTACGATCAAAAAAATTGAATGCAATAAGGTCGAGGTTTTTAGCGTTCAGTTTTTTGCGGGCATTATCGAGACCTGCATGTGTTTCAAGTGCAAAGCCGACAGCAAGTTGACCTTGAGCTTTCTGCTTGCCGAATTCAGCAAGGATATCTGGATTCTTTATAAGGGTAATCTCAATTTCCGGCTTCTCCTTTTTCATTTTTCCCTCAAAAGGTGCTGCAGGGCGATAATCGGAAACAGCAGCAGCTCCGATAAAAATGTTGCAGCTTTTAAAAAAGTTCTCAGCGACATCGTACATTTCCATCGCAGTTTCTACATCAAGGCGTTTGACTCCCGGCGGTGTTTCCAGTTGCACTGGTCCGGTAATGAGTGTAACCAAGGCTCCTCGTTCTGCGGCGGCGCGGGCAATGGCAAATCCCATCTTTCCGGAAGAGTAATTTGAGATAAACCGGACGCCATCAATTTTTTCTCGTGTCGGTCCTGCGGTAACAACCACCGATTTTCCATAAAGTAAGGAGGAGTCTGCAGTGGCGTTCATTGCCTTTTCAAGTGATGATACTATTGACTCAGGTTCAGGCATTCGACCAACTCCGCTTAGCCCTGAAGCAAGTTCACCGATATCAGGGTTTATCACCATGCATCCTTGAGCGGACAGGATGGCAATATTTCTCTGGACAGAAGGCGACAGGAACATTTGACCGTCCATAGCGGGAAAAACCACAACGGGTTTACCAGGACGAAGCGTAAGAAAAAGAGCGGTCAGCATGTCATCACAAAGGCCTGTACTGAGCCGGGCAAGGGTATTGGCCGTAGCCGGAGCAATCACGAAAGCATCGGCCCATTCCCCAAGAGAGATATGACGGGTATAGTCAACACCGGTGGTATCAGCAGGTGGAAAGAGAGAACGGTAAACCCTTTCTTCCGAAACTGTTGCAAGGGCAAGTTCGCTAACAAAACGGGTGGCACTTTCGGTGAGGACAACTCTGACATGAGCCCCGCATTTTTTTAACAATCGTACCAGCAACGGCGTTTTATAGGCCGCAATTCCGCCAGAAATGCCAATAATTATATTTTTTCCTCTCAACACGTTTTCCATGATGTCATGCACCTTGTTTTTTCAGGCAATTTACAAAAACAGAAGGACTTATTTATTGTTGTCGGATGAGGGAACAAGACGTTTCCAGAACTGTTCCCAAGTTTGGAAGCGCTCCCTGTAGGAGATGCTGGCACCCCAAATTTCCGAAGGTGCCTGCAAATTGGTGCTGGATGTTCCATTGGCGTTAAGTCCATAAGAACGGTATGTTTCGAGGTAGATTTTTGGAGTAACCCTGTATTCAATTTTCTGTTCGGTGCCATAATAATTGGAGAGGGGTGAATCCTTAAGAGTTGGGGCGCTGCCAGAGCCGATAAAGCGGATTTTTCCGTCAGTACCGGGGACACTGAGCGCAACATATAGATCAAGTCCGCTGAGAGCACCTCGCTTATCCATTCCTACATTGACATTAAAACTTTCAAAACCGGCAAAATTCTGAATGACCTTCGAAAACTGGGATGACAGCAGTCCAGAACCAGCCGACATCCCTACACTGGAAACTGCAATATTCGAAGCCTGTCCGGTGCTTCCCGGTCTTGCGTACCACTGTTTGGAAAGCAACATGGAAATAACGTTCAGTTCCGCATTAGGGTCGATCTGGCTCGATTTTCCACCAATCATATTTGACGAAGCATAAGGCTGAGTTTGTTCATTCAGATAATAGCCCATGGTGACCATCGGTTCATTTATCGTGCCGGTAATGGCAATGAGCAGTTTTACATTATCCCGTTCACTGCTCTGCTGGTTTGTTGCGCTCAAATACTTGTTTCCATACAGATTGTCCATCACGGCACTTCGGATATCGACATTGTTCCAGGTGATTTTACCTCCATCCTGCAAGTCAAAATTGGTGTTGGAAAACTTGTATTTGCCACCAACGACATTGACTGATCCGAACAGTTGATATTGCTGATTGCGTTTGTTGACAATAAGAGAAAGATTGTTGATTGAGGTTTCAAGCTGTTCACCTCTGATGCGGTCAAAAATAACCGTATACTTGAGAGGTTCGACACTGCTCAGCCTCAGATTTTTTATCTGCAGGATATCAATGACCGAGTGATAAAACTCCGTCTGTTTTGCAGGCTTATTCAAGGTTTCCATACCAGGAGCCTCACGGGAGGGGTAGCGCGGTACAAAGTCGATGAATTTGTTAATACCGATATACTTGGCGTTTACATTGGCTCCAATACGGTAAAGCGAGTAGTCTGCTGCATTGACTCTCAATTCCCCTTCGGCAATAGGTTCAGAGAGAGTGCCTCGAAGCCTGAGGTTATTCGATGTTGCGGTTATCGTTCCGAACGAGGTTTCATCTTGACGGTCTTTTTTATTGAACAAGAGCAGCTTGTCAAATCTGCTACCGAGATCCAGTCCCATCGGCTGCAGTTTATCAAGTTTTACGACGCCGTCTATTTTTCCTGTTCCATTCTGATGATCATCAACCGATATATTGCGCAGTTCAATACTGTTCGGGGTGATATAAACCTCGCCGTTAAGCACGTAGGAAACCTGTGTCGGTTCTACCTTGATCTTTGTATTACGAAGGAAGGTGGTCAGATAAATGTCGGGCTTTGGAGTTTTGCCCTCGATCTTGAGAGTTGTGGGTATCATACCTTCGGCTGATTCAAAAAAAGGCAGCAAGGTAAAGCACTGTGCGGAAAGGTTATCCGAATGCAGTGATGCGTTGATTGTCTGCTGTTCGGGAATCCGGAACTGAAGGGGATACAAGTTGAGCACAAGAGGAACAGTTCCTTTGCCCTCGATAGTGTTCATTGACGGCACGCTGCTCTGCAGATCAAAACGAAGCAGGTTGCCACTGTGAAGAGCATTGCACTGCAGGGTGCCTATCGAAAATTTATCATAACGAACATCCTTTCCATTCACAGTGAGGGTGGTTGTTTTGACGTCGGGGTTACCGCTTACCGCCAAAGAGGCATTGATGGTGCCAGAAAGCTTGTCAAGAGAAGGGGTAATGGAAAACCGTTTCAGTTCATCGAGTTCTATATTTGACAAAACACATTGAAAACTGCCCGGCAGCAAGTTGCTGAGTTCGCCGTCCAATACAGCCGTCTGCGAACCCTTTGTTATCGTGAAACGGTTAAACCTCGCCGATGTTCTGCTGAGCATGATACGGGAGTTTTCAGTTGCCTTCCATATCCCTGTGGCGTCATTTATCGCTATATGATGAATAAGGAGGTTATAGCCGCTACTCTCTTTTATGCCTGAAAATTTTGTCGAAAAACTTTGTGCCGGATTGGGAAGCACCAGATCGAGAACTCCATCGAGTCGTGAAGGAGTATACATGCCCGAAAAGAGCGCGCTCCCTGTTTTTTTTCGGCCTATCGTGATTGCGGATGCTTTGCCGCTGACCGATACTTTTTGTGTTCCGCTGGTGCTGCATTCCAGTTCAGTTTTCATGGAAATTTTTTCAACAAGAACATTTCTCGGGAACTGCAGTCGGGCAAGGCTGAGTGAAGAAGCTATTGAACATTGTCCGTTTCGGTAGACTGCACGTCCGTCAGCACTGCCTTGAAGGGTAAGGCCATGCAGCGGGAAAAGCATAGCCAAAGGAGTGATATCTTTTACTGAAATGCTGAAGTTGACGGAGAACGGTTTTTTAAGGGTATTCAATGCTGTGGTTGGCGCGGGAAGAGCTGTGTTCCAGATATTCTGTGTTGATATCTCCCTTGATATACCAAAGCCAGCAAGTTTGCCGAGCGCCATCAGTTCATCAAGGCAGTAGTCCCCGTCAGCAAGAACATCAAGAAAATCACTGCTGATGCTTATTCGGGAATAAGCAGGTGTCTGGGCAATTTCGAATGCTGCTTTTGAGTGCTCTTGCAGTTGGAGGCCGTTGATGCTGGAGGGGGAAAATTCCATAACAGCACGAAGATTCAGACTTTTCGGATCATATCCCGATCCATGTACAGCAAAGACTCCGTTTAAATCAGTCTTAAAAGTATTTGATCCGATGAGAGCCGAGATATCAAGTCCTCCAGTTTTACCGGTAGCGTGGTAGCGGGGAGTTGTATCGCTCAAGTCGATGGCAGCGTCAAGATTAAAACTGGTCACTTTGTTTTTCAAAGAGAGGGCACTGTTCAACTGATTACCGTTGTACTTCAGAGAGAGAGTCCCATCGTTAACCCGTTGATTTTTCCAGAAGGAATTGGCAAGCGTTATATCTATCGTTACCTGTTTGATTTTTTTACCGACTACTCTTCCTTCAAAACTGCCTGAAGCGTTCACAAGACTTTTTTCGCTGCTTCCCGATGCCAAAAGTTTATGGGGTTGAAATCCTTTCAGTACAAATTTCCCCTTACTGGTAACCTCTTCTGACGTCGCTCTTGATGCCTCTGCACTCACTGATATTTCACCGAGAGAGGAAAGAGTTGCTATATCTGTTTTTACTGCATTCAGGTTTCCCTGCGCATGGCCGAAAAAAGTAATATCGCCGGTTTTACGTACTATATCCTTATAAGGACTTTCTTTCAGGAGCGATTCAAGAAAAGGCGCAGTGATACTTGAACTGTCGCATTTCAAGCGGTAAGCAAGTGCATTGCTGTTGTGCAGGTTCAGCAGTTCACCCTTTAGAGCTATTTTGCTTTTGAGGTGAGTTACTTTCGCGTCAAGGATCTCAAGGTTATCCTTTTTTCCTCTTGCGTTACCTTGAAAAGTATAGATGCCGACAGGAAGGGAAAATTTCGGGAACAATAGTTCCAAGTCATCGCTATGAAGAGCCAGTTTCTGGACTGTGAGAAACGATGTACTGCGGGCCAGCTGTTGCTGCCAATGACGGTCGAATATATTGAAACGGTCAATCGTAGTTGACAGTTCAGCGCTGCTCTTCTTACTCACCGTTTTCCAGGAAAGGAGTTCAGTACGGTTTTCAGAAAAGAAAAATTGTCCCGAAGCCTGCCGCAAAGAGAACTGAGAGGCGGGAATGTTGAGCTGCAAGGTGTCAAGAGTACCTTTCAGAACTCTTTTCTTGATGGTGATTTTTGAGAGTGCAAGATTGATATTCTGCACATCGACCTGCTGATTACTGCTCTTTCCGGCATAGGAAAGGCTGCTGTGTTTGATCTGCAGACGTTTACAGAAAAAATGTTCCAGTTGTGTTTTTGTTGAATCGGGGTCGCGGGAGGTAAAAATCAACTCAAGATTAAACTTGCCGTTTTTCAGTGTCGAAATCCTTGCGTTGAGCGAATCAGCGGTCAGTTGACGCAGATATATTCTTTTGATCTTAGGCTGAAGGAGAGTGAGAAAATTGAATTTCAGTGAAACAGTGCGGGCTTTGAGTGCTGGAGTGTTATGTTCCGGGTCGTAAATACGAGGATTGATCAGAGTGACTTTGTTTGGAAACTGAAGATGAACCTCCTGCAGTTCAAGCCGACCAAACAACTTTTTGTTAAAAAGGTCGATCGCCTGATCTTTAGCCATTCGGTCAAGCAATCCACTGTTCAGGACAATCAGGGAGGTGAGCGACAGAAGAAGCAGAACGGCTGAACATGCGATCAGTACTCTGAGGATATGGCGTTTAATCAGTTCCACTGCCGATTGATGATTTTGTATGGAGCTGTAAAATTTTTTCGATGATGCCGGTTGTTGAGCGGCCCTCCAGCAAAGGCAGGGTCAGAACCGACCCTCCATGATCAAGGACAGCTTTGGCGCCGGCTATCTGCTCGATTGCCCAGTCCGATCCTTTGACGAGCATGTCCGGCAGGAGGATGCCGATCAGTTCTTCGGGCGTATCTTCATTAAAAATGGTTACCCCGTCGACCATCTGCAATGCCGAGAGCACCGATGCACGATCACTTTCACAGCAAACCGGCCGGTTTGCTCCTTTCAGCCTTCGAATCGAAGCATCACTGTTCAGGCCGATAATGAGCATATCGCCAAGTGCTTTAGCAGCCGACAGGTACTCAACGTGACCGGCATGAAGAATATCGAAACAGCCATTTGAAAACACAACTTTTTTTCCTGAAGCCTGCCATTTCCTTACTTTTTCAAGCGCTTCTTTTCGGTTCAACAGCTTTTTTGAATTACTCATAAATCTTAACTTCTTTGGAAGGATTAGCTGTGAGCTGGTTAAAAGTTACATTGATGATATTTTCCAACAATTTAACGTATACTTTGCGATTGTAATAATATGATAAAAGATAGCCGATTTCTATGAAGCGCAATTGGGATGATGAAGATACTCTGGCTGATAGGGTACTCTATCACCTTATCATGATGCTTGGTGTACTCGTCAGAAGCATAAGTCGTAAAAATTCAACGGCTATAGCGTATTTAATAGGCGATTTTCTTTATAGCGTTCTTAAAATGAGGCGCCCGCTTGTTGAAAAAAATCTTGCACTGACCTTTCCTGAAAAAAATATATCTGAAATCAACACTATTGCCCGCCAGGTTTATCGGAATCAGGCCGAGAATATGATCGAAGTGCTTCGTCTTCCCATGATCAAGACTACTGAAGATGCTGCCCGATTGCTTGATGTTGATGCCAGTTCTATTTTTGCAAAAACCATCGACAAAAACAAAGGCGGGGTGTTGGTTTCTGCTCATTTCGGGAACTGGGAACTCCTCGCTTTTTGTAGTGGCTTACTTGTGATTCCAGTAAGCATTGTGGTCAAAAAAATAAAAAATCATGCAATAGATGAGCAGATTAATGTGTGGAGAACGATGCAAGGCAACAGGATTGTCTATGACGATAATGCCCTTCGAGAGGGTCTGAGAACTCTCCATAAAGGCGGGCTCTTAACCATTCTTGCTGATCAGTCCGATTTGATCGGCACATTTTTTATTGAATTTCTTGGGCGCAGAACCACTGTTTTTCTTGGCCCAGCCTATCTTGCCCTTAAAGCCGGAGTACCGCTCTTCGTCGTTATGTGTCGCCGAACTGAGAGTGGACGTTATACAGTCGAAATTGAGGAAATTGATCTTACTGGACTTGGTACTGCCAAAACCGATGCAGAAGAACTTGTTCGCCGCTATACCAAAGTGATGGAGCGCTTTATCTACCGCTACCCTGAAGAGTGGCTCTGGCTCCACAACCGCTGGAAAAGAAAAGAGATGCTTTAATATCATTATGGAATGCGTTAGGGGATGATATCAATGTCCTCCCCTAATTCCCTATGATGTAATTGGTTTTTTATTTACTTTAAAATCATGTGTTTTTTTACGTTCGTAAAAATTCGAACCCTTTATATCGGGAATACTGTTTTACTGTGCATAACTCTCCAAAATCATTGGTTTATGAGCGACGCATAATTTTATGCGTGGTAACGATTAATCAAGGAGTTTATTATCATGTCTGGGCAGATCAATGAGCTTGCGACTCTTTTCGCTGATGATTTTAACAGTCCATTAAATCCAGCTAACTGGGACTACAACCACTGGCAAAGTGGCGCTTCAAACACTTCATTTAACGGACGTACTCAATACCGCCAGTCTCTTCCTGGCGTGTCAAATGGCGAATTACATCTTGAACTTGATACATACAATCCTACCAATGGGCCTGTGCCGTCTTTTTATGGCTCTGAAGTCATTACTCATAATCTTTATTCACCCGGGGTTTCTTTCGAAATAAAGGCCCATTTCGAAAATCCGTTGGCAGCTGGTATCGTGGGAGGTATGTTTGGATACTCTAATTTTATAGGCCTCAACCATGATGAGATCGATTTTGAAGCGTTGTCGAATACTCCAAACCAGATTCATACCAACGACTATGCGAATGAACCTCTTGGCGTAGGTCATCCTCAATTTACCACCATTTCCAGTGCAATAACCGTAGAACACACCTATCGCATCGAATGGTTCCCAAATGCAATACGATGGTTTGTTGACGGTCAGTTAGTTCGTGAGCAGACCGATCATATTCCACAGCATCCAATGGCACTACGGTTGGATATTTATGCTCCAGCTGCGGAATGGGCAGATGCTTTCAGTGGAGAACTGAAGCCAGTTACTATTGCAAGTGCCAATACAGCCTATTTTTTCGATATCGATTCGGTGCGTATTGCACAGCTACCACAAATTCTAACTGGTACGTCCGGAAACGACATTTTTAATGGTGATGCAGGGGTTAAGACTGTTCTGTTTTCAGGAAATGAAGCCAATTTCACAATCTCTCAGTTTGGATCAGGATTTGCAATCAAAGATAATGTTGGCACTGGCGGTAGTGACACGGTTATCAATATCGATACGCTTCTTTTCAATGACCATACCCTTACAATTGCTGCAACGCCAACGGTTAATCTTTTGGAATCATACCGCATTTATAAGGCTGCATTTGATCGCGTTCCAGATTATGGTGGGTTAGGATATTGGTTTAAGGTTATGGATCATGGGGCCTCTTTAACTGATATAGCAGGAGGCTTTATCGGGAGTAATGAGTTTAAAGCCATGTATGGTGACAATCCGAGCGACTCGACCTTTGTCAGCCTTCTCTATCACCATGTTCTCGGCAGGGATCTTGATCCGGGAGGTTACGATTTCTGGATGAATGACTTGAAAGTGGAGAGTCGTGCACAGGTGCTGGCGCATTTCTCTGAATCGGCTGAGAACATTGCCAATGTAGCTGGTGTCATTGCCAATGGGATTATCTATGAGGTTTATGCAGGGTGAAATGGATAAAAAAAATTAAAGAGAGGGGAGAAAATGCTTATCCAAAACTATGTGGTTCAACAAAAAAGTGTTGGTGTTGACCAGATCACGGATTACAGTTTACAACTATGGCATAATGGTGATGTTGTTATGCTTGAAGGTCCCGTGAGTATCAGCGTCACTTTATTTCATCGTATGACCGAATCTGAGCCCTTTACTTATGAACCTACAAAGCATATTGTTCTCTCTTCGGGGCAACCCCAAATATTTTCATTAGAAGAAGGTAGTATTGACTATCCTGGAGATTGGAATATGGAGATTGTCATTCAACCAATCGACACCACCCCACCCACAGTTATTATTTTCAGCCCTCCCAGCGACACCACACGTGTTTTCGTCAACAGCAATATCGTTTTGTTCTTCAGCGAGCCGGTTCAAATGGGTACGGGAACCATTGCTATCCATAGTGGCTCTGCAATAGGTCCCGTTATCGCAAGCTACGATGCCCCGACGAGTTCAAACCTCACTGTTTCAGGAAATACACTCACCATCAACCCATCAGACGACCTTGTTGAAGGTACGCACTACTTTGTTACTGTAGACCCAGGTAGCATTAACGACATAGCAGGCAACAGTTATTCTGGCACTACCTCCTATAATTTCACAACAACAACAACAATTCTATCTGGAACCGCGGGTAATGATACCTTTTATGCTGTAGCAAGCAACCAAACTTATGATGGTCGTGGTGGTATAGATACCGTTGTTTTTAACGGTAAGGAAGATAACTACTCAATCGCTTTAGCGGTATCTGGTTTTTCTGTTAAAGATAATGTCGGTACTGATGGTACTGATACCGTTGTCAATATTGAAAAGCTTCAGTTCACCGACCATACCCTGACTATTGCCGTAGCACCTACCGAGACACTTCTTGAGTCATACCGCATCTATAAGGCAGCCTTTGATCGTGCCCCAGATTATGGTGGGTTAGGGTATTGGTTTAAGGTTATGGATCATGGAGCCACTTTAACTGAT
>Ga0118677_10002595_pt1 | contig 35929 bp, 32 predicted proteins | sample AliMusrvi5mmetaG_FD_86154 | JGI IMG/M metagenome (GOLD analysis project Ga0118677, IMG submission 86154)
ATTATACTGATTTTAGGCTGCTTTTTGCCGGTCGTCATGACCGGAATAGGTGGTCGTCATGGAGCGGAATCAGTGGTCGCCTTGCACCGGAATGGGTGGTCGTCATGCACCGGATTTTACAGTTTATCTTATATCTAGATAAAGAGTTTGAATTCTGCTGACATAATATATATTTTTATACTGAAAAATAGTCTTAAAAATGTTAAAATTAATAAGTTTATTAAGAAAAATTACAATTATTTCTGCTAAGTGCCTTAAGATTTCGCCTTATTAGTGTTGGTACCATATTTGGAATAATGTTCATTTGGATAATTATCAGAAATAAAAACAAATTTCATTTTTATTCTAAAATAATTACATAAAACGTTTCTAAATAAATTACAGAATAGGTGGAAAAATGTCTTTTGAAAGAAAAGCAATAGTTGGGGTAATATGGCAGTCAGTAATGAATTATGCCGGTTTTGCCATAACTTTTTTTATTAATATTGCATTGGCGCGCATTTTATTTCCGGAAGATTATGGAGTTTTTGCGCTTGCTACCTCGTTTGCTGAAATATATTTGATATTTTTTAGTTTTTCTTTTGGAATGGCAGTTATCCAGATGGAAGATAGTGATGAACTCTTCGGAACCGCTTTGATACTTGCAATGATCACCGGAGCAGCAATAATGCTCGGAGCTATTATCTTAAGCCTCATATTTATCAACACTTTGCATTTGAAAATCACGCTTATTTTTCTACTTGTTTGTTTTGCAAGTGCATTAAATGCTACTGCCGGGGTGTATTCCTCAGTCTCTGAGAAAGAGCTTAAGATGGTGCAAAATTCTGTTGTAAGAGGGTGGGCCTCTGTTGTTGCGATAATAATAACCTTAATACTGGCTTTGAACGGTTTTGGCATCTGGGCGCTGGTGATGCAGAACTTAAGTTATTCCATATTTTTATTATTAGGAATGATGAAGGTAGCCGCAATAAAAAAATCCATAAAATTTAACCTGCTTACGGCAAAAAAAATACTGCTGTTTGGTACTAAAGGGTTGTTTGCAAGAGGAGCGGAAATAGCCATATTCAGGATCCCAAATTTTTTTATAGGGACCTTTATAGGAATTAAAGAACTGGGGTACTTTTCGCGCTCCCTGTACCTGATCAGCTTACCTAATACAATGCTAAGCTCGGTAACCCAATCCGTGGCCTATCCCTTTTTCTCCAAGATCAGCAGCCAGAAAGAGAAAATAATGAAAAGTTTTAAAATTATGAATTTTCTCATTTTTGGGATACTGGCGCCGCTGTCTGTGCTCTGCGCGCTTTTTCCGGGAGAGATTATATTTATTGTTTTTGGCAGCAAGTGGGCCGGGGCAACAGAATATCTTCGCGGGTTGACTTTATTGATGCTTTATATGCCAATGTTAAGTAATATCAGGATAATTACATATTCCCTGAATAAAATAGAATATACAGTAAAGTCCTATATTGCGGGAATTCTGCTCACTATGTTTGCAATACTCAGCGAGATATTTTTTATAGAAGGGTCTTTTGTAGTCCTGTATTCAATAAGTATGGTCTCTATAATATTATTTATTGCCTATTATCTGAGAGGGATCAAGATCTTTGTCAGCAGGAAGGAAATATTTTCTATGCCTGCAATTTTTACTATCATCTCCCTGGTCCCGGCCTACTTCTTCAATACGGGCTTTGTCTGGAAGATCAATATGTTCTCAAGAATAGCAGTTATGTTATTCTTATATTTAATATTAATGTCTTTCTTTTTCCTTTATAGGTTTGAAACGGTACGGAAGTATTATAAATTAATAACAGGAAAGCTAAAGGAGTTAGACAATTAATAGACATACCCGCGGGGCGCCGGAAAACTTAATACCCGGAAAAGCTGAAGCTATGAGGCAGGAGAATAAGTGTCAAATTATGAATAAAAGACTGCTTAAATTAAGCCGTGAATACGTGCTAGTTAATGCAAAATGGTATGCTCCGGAAAAACTTTATAGAAAACTCAAATTATTTTATTATTCTTTTCATCGTCCTCTTGTATCATTTTTCCTTTCAAGAAAGAAGATATTTGAAGTGATAAGAAATAAGTACCATGTCGACCTGATACTGAAAGGAAGCGGTGGTACTTCTAAGGAATATAATTACCGGCAATGCGAAAAGCTGAATGGAATAGAAGGGAAAAATATTCTGGTACCGGGATGCGGCCCGGGAGAACATCTGTTGACCCTGATGTCTTTTAAGCCTGCCAGAATAACAGCGTTTGACTTGTTTGAATATACGGAGGAATGGGAATTTGTAAAGCAAAAAGGAAAAGAAAAAGGCGTAGAAATAGTACTGCTAAAAGCTGATGTTGACAGCGCGCAAATAAAAGAACGCGGATATTTTGATTGGATCATTTCTGATGCAGTGCTGGAGCATATAAAAGAGCTGGAAAACTTTATGAATTCCTGCGGGGCACTCTTAAAAGAGGACGGTTATTTTTATGCAACTTTCGGGCCTTTGTGGTATGGCCCCGGAGGTGATCATATGGCCGGTGAAAAGGCCTTATTTAATCACCTGTTATTTTCAGCTGAAGCTTACCGTGAATATATCGGTTTATTGAAACAAACTAACGACCGGGATTCAAATGACGGTATTTTTTTATATGAGCAGGGTTTGTTCAGTTATCTATACGCAGAAGATTATCTGAAAATAATAGAGAAGACCGGCTTTAATATTAACCTTATGCATCTTCAGTACTCAAATGCGGCTTTCCGTTTTCTAAGCGGGCATCCGGGAGAGAAAGTAAAAATAATTGAAAAGTACGGTGTTGTTTTTGACTTGTATTGCGGGGGAATAAATATTTGGGCGCGGAAAATTGGCGCAAGGGAGACCTTGTGAAAGTTACTGTATCAGTTTGCGGAAGATTCCACGCTTTTAATCTGGCCCAGCAGCTTTTAAAGCAAGGGCATCTCTATCAGTTGATAACTTCCTATCCTAAATTTGAAGTGGTCAAATACGGGATTCCCAGAGAAAAGGTCAGTTCCGTGGTAATAAAGGAAATACTGAACCGGGCCTGGTATAAAATGCCGGCGTTCATAAGGAACAGGTATGACCCTTCGTATGCTTTACACGAGCTGTATGATATTCTTGCTTCGAGAGCTCTACGGGACCCTGATATTTGTGTTGCCTTTTCCGGGAGTGCTTATAATATTTTTAAAAAGGCAAAAAGACGGGGAGCTGTTACCGTTGTTGAAAGAGGAAGCGCCCATATACTATATCAAACAAAAATAATGAAAGATGAATATGGAAAACTTGGCATGCATCCTGAACTGGCGCACCCGGGTATCATAGAAAAAGAACTTAAAGAATACATAGAGGCGGATTATATTTCAATACCGTCTTTATTTGTCAAAAGAACTTTTATTGAACAAGGGATACCGGAGAATAAACTTATTTGTAATCCATACGGAGTTTCCTTGATAGAATTTAAACAAATAAAAAAAGAAGATAATAAGTTTAGAGTTATTTATGCCGGCGCAATGAGTATTCAGAAAGGAGTTCATTATTTACTGCAAGCTTTTTCCGAGTTGAATCTGCCTGATTCAGAACTACTGTTGGTTGGAGGGGTAACTGACGAAATAAGGCCTTTTTTTAAAAAGTACGAAGGACATTTCAAAAGTATCGGACACAAGTCTCAAAAAGAATTGTACAAATACTACTCGCAAAGTTCTGTATTTGTCATTATGTCAGTTCAAGATGGATTTGGGATGGTCTTATCACAGGCAATGGCTTGCGGGCTTCCCGTGATCTGCACGAAAAATACGGGAGGCGAAGATGTCTTGCAGGATGGCGTAGACGGATTTGTAATACCAATTAAAGATGTAACCATGCTGAAAAAACACCTTTTGTTTTTATATGAAAATCCCGAAATTTGCCGGAAGATGGGGCAGGCCGCTAAAGAAAAAATTAGCAATGGTTTCACCTGGGATGACTACGGTGACAGAATGATAGGGCATTATAAACGTATTCTGGCTATGCAAAGAGGTAAGGCGATATGAAAAATAATATTATTATGTACCGTTAAGGCAAAAGATGAAAAAATATAAAATAGCCATATTAGATACGCACCCGGTCCAATACCGGGTCCCACTTTTCCGCAAAATTTCAGAGGTGGCAAATATTGATCTGATTGTTTATTATTGTTCCAACCTCGGAATGAATAAGAAATTTTTTGATGCAGGATTTGGCAAACAAATAAAATGGGACATACCCCTAACGGAAAGTTATAAATATAAAGTATTGCCGAATAAGTCGCCTTTTCCCGGTATGCATTTTTTTAATTTGATAAATATCGGTATCATAAATGAAATACGTAAAGGCGATTATGATGCCCTTATGATCTATGGATACACTACGGCTACGGTCTGGCTCACCTATTTTGCGGCCTGGTCCAGCCGGACTCCCGTGATGTATCAAAGTGAATCACATCTCTTCACGCGGGCTTCGCTACCCAAGAAAATAATAAAATATATTATTTTTAAATTTCTTTTTCCCCGAATCTCGGCGTTTCTTGCTATCGGGAGCCCCAATAAAGATTATTATAAATACTACGGAGTACCTGAAAAAAAGATATTTTTGACTCCCTACTCTGTGGATAATGATTATTTTCAGGAACAGGCAAAGAAGTTAATACCGGAAAAAAAGCGGCTCAGAGCCAAATTGCGCCTGCGTTCTGATATACCTGTGATACTATTTGTAGCGAAAATGATACCGCGAAAAAACCCGTTTGACCTGCTGCAGGCCTATGAAAAGCTAAGAATAAATACCCCCGCTCAGCTGGTACTGGTCGGAGACGGGCAACAGCTGAAACAGTTAAAAGCATATGTTAAAGAAAAAAAGATAGCTGACGTGCATTTCGCCGGCTTCAAAAATCAATCACAATTGCCGGAATATTACGCCATGGCGGATATATTTGTCCTCCCCTCTCAGGAAGAAACCTGGGGGCTGGTGATTAATGAAGCTATGAATTTTAAACTTCCGGTGCTCACGACCGATAAAGTTGGAGCGTCTTTTGACCTGGTAAAACACGGCAGGAACGGCTATATTTATCCTGTCAATAATATCGAAGAATTGGAAACCTGCCTTGTCGCGCTTCTCCTGAAGGCCCGCTTAAGGCATAAAATGGGCAGGATGTCAGGAACCATAATTAATAAATGGAATTACGCGGCCGGTATTAAAGGGATATTAAGGGCCCTGTCCCTAATGGAAGGTAAAAAATGAAGATATTTAAGAAAGAAATATATGATAATTATGTTTCAAAAATGTCGAAATATATGTATAAAAATGTTGATAAAAAAAGTATTTTCAGGAATTTTCCGGTCTGGGATGTCCATTATCTCCGGTATTTCCCTGAAGATAAAAATATTAAGATACTGGAACTGGGCTGCGGAAACGGCGGTTTTATGCTTTATCTGAAAGAAAAAGGTTATAAGAACGTATTTGGTGTAGAGATCTCAAAAGAGCAGATCAGCATGGCAAAAAAGTTTGGAATAAACGGTATAATACTGCAGGATCTTGTGTATTTTCTTAAAAAAACTAAAGAAAAATACGATGTTATTGTAATGAGGGATGTGCTTGAGCACTTCGGAAAAAAAGAGATAACGCTTATTTTAAAGCAGGTACATCGGGTTTTAAGAGCTGAAGGGATACTGGTACTGCAGGTTCCAAATGCTGAAGGGCTTTTCGGCGGAAGATACAGATATGGTGATTTTACGCACGAGATAGCTTTCACCGGGTCAAGTCTTTCTACCATACTTAGAATTGCAGGTTTTGATGAAATTAAGTGCTACCCGTCAAGGCCTGTTGCTCATAGCGTAGCTTCATTTATCCGCTATATTCTATGGTTCTTTTTGAATTTTAAAACAAAAATATATATGCTTATTGAAACAGGTGGTTCTTCCGGTATTTTCACTCAGAATATTATTTCTATTGCTAAAAAGGCGCAAAAATGAGAAGAATAATCAGCCTGCTGACGGATATCTACAGCCGCCTGAGAATGCAATATAAAATAAGACCAAAAACCGTAGAAACAAAACTTAATCTGGGCTGCGGGCTTGCGGTTTGCAGGGGCTGGATCAATATTGACGCGAGTCTCAATATTTTGGCCGCGAAATTACCGGGTAGCTGTAAAAAAATATTTTATAGACTTTCCGGAGCTAAAGATCATTTTTCTTTTTCAGATTACCGTGATATCCTGAAAAGAAATAGTTTCGTTTTTCAGGATCTTAAATACGGAATCCCCTATCATAGTGAAACAGTAAATTTTATCTATTGCTCGCATTTTTTAGAGCATTTATACCTAAATGAAGCAAGAAAATTAATTGCGGAAATATACAGGGTTCTAAAACCCGGCGGGAGGGTCAGGATCGTGGTCCCCGACCTTGATCATATGGTTTCATTATTCAATGAGGGAAAAACCGTAGAGGCCTTAAAATATTTTTATGAGGAAAAAAAGGTTAATGAATACACCTCGCATAAATACAATTATGATTATGCTATTTTAAGTAATGAATTGTTAAGTGCCGGTTTTAAGCAGGCAGATAAACTCGGTTATAAAACTGGAAGTTTGCCAGATCTTGAAGAGCTGGAAACAAGGAAAGAAGGCTCATTGTTCGTTGAAGCGGTAAGATAAGCATAGATAATTTTTGACTGGCCGGCGGAGTGAATATGTGCGGAATTTATGGGTTTCTAAATATCAGCGGTCTGCCCGTGGAGCGTTCCATTTTTGACAGAATGGAAAAGCTCTTACAGCACAGAGGGCCTGACGCTAAAGGTGTCCATATTTACGGGGACCATAAAATAGATTGCGTCTTGGGCCAGACCCGCCTTTCCATACTGGATCTTTCGGATAATGGAAGCCAGCCGATGTTCAATGAGGATAATTCTCTGGCGCTTGTGTTTAACGGTGAAATATATAATTATAAGAAGATTAGAACCGGGCTGCTGGAAAGAGGGCATATTCTGAGGTCAAATTCCGATACCGAAGTTATACTCCATCTTTATGAGGAAAAAAAGGAAGCTCTCTTAGAGGATCTGAGAGGCATGTTTGCTTTTGCCCTGTATGACAGGAATAAAAACGAGTTCTTTGTCGCGCGGGACCGGCTGGGAATAAAACCCCTGTATTACGTTTTCAATAAGGATTATTTTCTGTTTGCTTCGGAAATAAAAGCGCTTCGCGGTTCCGGACTGGTAAAAGAGGGCCTGAATTATAAGGCGCTGAACAATTATCTGGCTTCCGGCTATATCCGCGCTCCTATGTCCATTAATGAAAATATCGCGGCGCTTGATACCGGATGTTTTATGAAAGTAAACAACCGGGAACTGAAAATCACCAGATATTATAACCTGGCCGATAAACTTGAAAACCGTCTTGAGAATATTTCCGAAGAACTTGCGGTAAATACCGCGAGAACAGAACTTCTGGAATCGGTAAAGCATCATCTGGTTGCGGACGTGGATGTCGGTGTTTTCCTGTCCGGCGGTATTGATTCCACGGGGATAGTTTCCCTTATGCGCAAGGTCAGGCACGAAAAGATAAAAACTATTTCTGTAATATTCCCGCACACAGTTTATGATGAGAGCAGCAACGCGAGATTGAGCTCCAAAAAGTATAATACCGACCATTATGAAGTGGAAATAAAAGGTAAAGATATCCTTGAAGCTATGGATAATTATTTTGAACATATGGATCAGCCCACTATAGACGGTATAAACACCTATTTCGTTTCTCTGGCGGCAAAAAAAGCGGGCCTAAAAGTGGTTTTATCCGGGCAGGGAGGGGATGAAGTATTTGGCGGGTATCCTTCCTTTGCTGTTATACCCAAGATCTGCAGGTATCTTAAACTGGCAAAGAAGTTCCCGGTTCCAGGTTTTCTTGACTGGCTCCCATCAAAAAGAATAGAAAAAATTAAATATATGCTGGATAATAATATCAGGAGTTTTAATGAGATCTACACGGTCTACAGGGGAATATTTAACAGGCAGCAGATAATAAATAAATTGGAACCGGGCCTGGCCGAAAAGATCAATAAAACCGAGAATATTATTTTGGAAAATAACCATGAGACGGATAAAATAAAAAATGATTTCACAAAAATTTCATTTTTAGAACTGAATTATTATATGGCGGGGCAGTTACTCAGGGATTCGGATGTATTTTCTATGGCAAACTCCATTGAGTTGCGGGTCCCTTTTGTTGACCATAAACTTATAGAAGCTTTGACCACTATTCCGTCTATTTATATGAATAAAAAGAAATTGCTGGTAAAGGCGGTCGCAGACCTGCCGGCTGAAATTACCGGAATGAAAAAAAAGGGTTTCACATTTCCTATTGACAACTGGCTTAGAGCGGAACTCAAGCCCGTTGTGGAAGCAGAATTATTTAATTCTAAAATATACAATGAAGCCTACATAAGAAAGCTCATGGAAGCGTTTTATTGTGGCAAACTGCATTATTCCCGTATCTGGAGCCTTTTCGTGCTGAGCAGGTTCTTAAAAGTTAAAATGTAATAATGTTTTCAGGGAGAACGGCGTGAAGATCTTATATGTCAGCGGGCTGTATCACGGTAGTACCAGCCTGCAAAGATTAAATATTATGCGGGAACTTGGGCACACTGTACAGGCTATTGATTTTGAGCCGGGTATCCATACCAGCCGGCTCAGGGCTCTGCTTGCGAAAATAAATGCCAAAACCGGATATATCCTGGACATTCCGCGCGTAAACAGTAAAATATTAAAAGCGGTAAAAACCTTTGCTCCGGACCTTATCTGGATAGATAAGGGCTTGTGTGTTGATCCAAAAACCCTTATCAGAGCCAGGGAACTGAAGAAGGATATTGTTATAGCGTGCTATTTTCCAGATGATATAACAAAAAAGGAGAATCAATCCAGATATTATCTCGGGGCCGTGCCTTTATATGACATTCATTTTATTAATAGATATGAGAATGTAAATGACCTCAAGCTGATCGGAGCTAAAAGAGCGGTACGCATATTCAAGGGCTTTGACCCGCATACTCACAAACCCATGCAGGTGAGCCGTGAAGAAAAACTGCTTTACGGCTGTGATGTCGGTTTTGTAGGCAGTTATGAGGACGACAGGTACAATGACCTGCTTTTCCTGGCTAAAGCCGGAATAAAGGTCAAGGTCTGGGGTGTAGGTCCCTGGAAACATAAAATAAATTCTCATCCGAACCTTACGGTTATTTATAAAGTTTTATGGGGCGAAGAATATACCAGGGCGCTTTGCAGTTTTAAGATAAATCTTTGCTTTTTAAAGAAGCTGAACAGGGATCTGCATACTTCCCGGAGTTTTGAAATACCTGCCTGCGGGGGCTTCATGGTCGCTGAGCGCACGGTGGAGCATCTGGAACTTTTTGAAGAAGGCAAAGAGGCGGTCTATTTTTCAGACAGGGAAGAGTTGCTGAGAGTTGTTAAATATTACCTTGAACACGAAACGGAAAGGGAGCTGATCGCAAAAAATGGCTATGAGAGAAGCCTGCGCAGCGGTTACAATTATTATGAGCGCATAAAAGATATGCTTAAGCTGGCTATGGAGAAGAACGTTTAGATTCTGAAAGGTATGGTAAAAAAATGAAAGACTTTATGGATAAGTTTAAAATAAAATATGTATTATTGCTGTATAAACTGGCAAACTTCAGCCTGGTTTGCTTCCGGACCCTTGTTTTTTTAAGGTTAAAACCTCCAAAAAAGGTCAAAAGCATATTAATATTCAGGGTGGGGAATATCGGCGATATAATTTGCGCGCTTCCGGCCTTAAATATTATAAGAAAGAATTTCCCGGACGCGGAGCTTACTTTCCTGTCTTCTCCCGGAGACAGGAGCCTGGGAGGGGCGCTGGAACTGGTAGATAGCATCAGGGCTGCTGATAAAATACTTATTTACAGCGACAAAGATATAGACGATCTAAAAAAAATATTTACCATTTTCAGGATATTAAGAAAAAAGAAATGCGAGCTTTTTATTGAGTTGCCCTCCAATTTGGCGAAGCTTTCGCACGAGTACAGGAATATTCTCTTTTCCCGCCTTATAGGATGTAAATATGGAATGGGTTTCAATATTAATAATATTAATTTGTTTTTGCAGCTGCAGTCAGAATATATTGATTTCACCCTGGAGGAAGAAACTCTCGCAAAGCTTCTGGAAAAAGAGGGCTTAACGGCAGGTGAATTTGAGTATAAATTTTCTATTTCTGAAAAAGACAGGCAAATTGCGCGGGAAATGCTCATAAAATTTGACCGCGAAACAATATTAGTACTGAGCCCGAATTCAAAACGAAATACAAATATTTATGACCTGAATAAATTTGCTGAAATCGGCCGGACTTTGGCCGGGAAGCACAATTTCACTCCGGTGATCATAGGCGGAAAAGATGACCGGGAAAGAAGCGCAAAGCTCAGCGGTTTGATAGGCGGAAAGGCGGTAAGTATTGCCGGGCAGCTTAATCTCTCCCAGACAATTGAGTTCTTAAAATACTGCAGGCTTATGGTTGCCGTTGACGGCGGGCCGGTGCATATGGCTTCCGTTGCCGGGCTGCCGGTCGTCGGTATATATTCCGCGCGGGAAGTTAATGGCAAGTGGTATCCTTTCGGTAAAAAGAACATTGTTATCAGAAAAGAGCCCGCATGCCATACCTGTTTAAAACTGGAATGTGAAAAAACCATTTGTCTTGATATGATCTCTGTCGCGGAGGTTGTTGAAGCAGCTGAAAAAGTATTATCGAATACGGCATCTAAGGTATAAATTTCAGGCGGGAGAGGCAGGAATGCAGATACTATTTTATATGGATGATTACGGTTTGAACACCGGAACCAATAACAATATTAACTCCGTGCTTTTATCGGATAAAAATAATATCTTTGGTAATATCGGAGTTATGGCTACCGGGCTGGCGGTTCCCCTGAAGGCTGCCGGGCGTGTAAATTACGGCCTGCATTTTGATCTTATGGAAATAGAGCCGCTAAGCGCCGGGTTTAAGGAATATAAGAAAAAAAAGATGCCGGTCAACAAGTCCCGGCTGCTGCTTAACCTGCTGTCTGGGAGAATAGACAGAAAGAATATTATTGAAGAGCTTAATGCCCAGTATAAATACCTGCAAAGTAAGGGCTTTACCATAAAATATATTGATTCGCATCAGAATATTCACGCTTTGCCGGTCATTAGTAAATGCGTTGCCGGGTTTGCAGCAGCAAAAGGCCTGCAAGGCAGTATCAGGAGCACGAAGCATATCAGTTTTGACTTCAGGAAAAACTTTAAAATGCTTGTTTTTGATATGTTAGGTGATAAAAATGAAAAACAGACCCTGGTCATAAATTGCCCGGGTTATGGACTGGAATATTATAATGTTACTGAAGCCGTTCTCCGCTGGAAACAGTTCTTTTTAAAGGCAAAAAGAGTTGGTTTGGCGCAGCTGGGAATTGCCTGCCACCCCGGCCTGGGGCTGGCGGAAAGCAGGATATACACCTCTTTAGAATTCAAGAAACTCCTGGAAGAAAATAATATTAGGATTGCGAGGAAAGAATGAGCAGTAAATTAAATGTAACTGTGTTAATTATTGCTCAGAACGAAGAGGAAAATATAAGGTATTGTCTGGAAAGCATAGTCGGGAAATTCACGCAAATTATTCTGGTAGATTCGTTTAGTACTGATAATACTATTATAATAGCAAAAGAATTCGAATCAGTAAATATTTATCAAAATAGATTCATTCATTGGGCGCAACAGAAGAATTGGATGCTTGAAAATTGTAAAATAGAAAATGAAATAGTATTATTTTTAGATTCTGATGAATATATTGATGAGAAATTCATTAATGAGTTGGAAAATATTTTAAAAAATAAAAAAGAATTTGATGCTATATGCATAAAACCGAGTTTTATTTTTATGGGTAAACGCGTCCGGTTTGCGTACAATCATCCTATTGTAAAAAGGATTTTCAGGAAGAATAATGTTTCTTATAGAATAGAAGGTGCGAGAGATTATCCGAATATTAAAGGTAAAATATTAAAGATGAGGTCAGTTTTTAATCATTATAATAGAAAAAGTATGAGCAAATGGATTGAAAAACAGGTTGATAATGCAATAAAAGAAGCAGAATTGTTTAATTTGAATAATAAATCGGAAGAAACTGAAGTTTCCCTTAATCATTTTAGTCTCAACGTAAAAATAAAAACCTTTATCAGAAGAAATATCTGGGACAAATTACCGCTGGTAATAAGGCCGTTCTTCTATTTTTTTTACAGATATATTGTCTTGCTGGGTTTCCTTGACGGCCGGGCCGGGTTCATTTATTGTTTTATGCACGCCTTCTGGTACCAGATGCTTATCGCGGTCTTAATAATAGAGAAAAGGAAAAAATGAAGATCTTACATGTTACTCCGTGCTATGAACCGGCTTTTGAAATGGGCGGTATAGTTAAAAGCGAGAGCCTGTTATGCCGCGGCCTGGTCAAATTGGGAGCGGAGGTCACGGTATTTACCACCAATACAAATTCCCTGGGCAATTCCTTAAAAGTGGCTGTTAATACGGAGACCGATGCCGGGGGCGTTAAAGTCTGGTATTTTGAAACAAAATATTTTAAAAAGAGGTTCTATTACAGCCCTGAACTCGGCAAGGCCTGCTATCAGAGAATAAAAGAATTTGAGCTCCTGCATCTTACCTCTTTTTGGTGTTATCCCGGGATCCCGGCGGGCAGGGCCGCGAGAAAATATAAAGTTCCCTATATTATTTCGCCGCGGGGTACTCTTGACCGCTATTCTTTAAAGCATAACCGCCTGCAAAAAGCGCTGTATCTGCAATTGTTCGAAAATGCGAATATACGCGGCGCCGCGGCCGTTCATTTTACCAGTGAACTGGAAAAAGAATGCAGTATTATCCCGCAGAATCCTTCTTTCCTGGCAGCAAATCCTGCTGAAATAGGATCAACAGGCGGTTCTTTTGACAGGAAAAAAGCCAGGGAATATCATAATATCCCGGAAAACTATACCGTGCTCTCTTATATGGGACGGCTGCATAAAAGAAAAGCAATAGACCTGTTGATACTTTCTTTTAAGCAGATCCTAAACAGCGTGCCCCGGGCGGTTCTCTTGATAGCCGGGCCGGATGACGGGGTGCTCGAAAACCTGAAAAAAATAGTAAACGATAATAAATTGCAGGACAGCGTTCGGTTTCTCGGCTATGTCAGTAAAGAAAAGAAAGAGCTTCTGCTTGCCGCTTCCGACCTGTTCTGGTATGCGACCTATCCGGGGGAAAATTTCGGCCACTCCGCCGTTGAAGCGATGCATGCGGGTGTACCGGTCATATTTTCAAGAGACGTGGGTATTTGCAAAGACGCGCTGGCTAATGCCGCGGGTATTGTTGTGGAGCATAATGTGGAAAGTGCGGCAAATGAAATACTCGCTCTGCTCAGGGATAAGGAAAGGATGCTTGAGATCTCAGAGAACGCCAAAAAGCAGGTCCGCCTTTATTCTTCCGAAAAGATCGCGGAGCAAATGTACGCGGAATATGAAAAAGTGATAAAGGGCGTCCGGGAAAACAAAAAAGGAAGGTAAATTGAAAATATTAATGCTTCCCAGGTATTTCCCTCCGGAGATCGGGGCCGAGGCCACTTTGTTCTACGAGTTGGCGGAGGGCCTGCAAAAAAGAGGAAATTCCGTTAAAGTAATCACAAATTTCCCGTGGTATAATCTCAAGGAAATCCCCGCAAAATACCGCAAGAAATATTTTTTGAAGGAAAAAACAGGTAATATTGATACCCTGCGGCTTAGACTTCCCGCTTTCGGGCCCAAAAAACTCAGGCTGGCGCAGGGGCATATAACGGTTCCTTTCACTACGCTTCTGGCGGGTTTTTTTACCGAAAAGCCGGATATTATTTACGCGTATTCTCCGCCTCTGTTCATGGGTATAACGGGCTGGCTGCTTGGTAAAATAAAAAGAGCGCCTTTTGTTCTGGGCGTGCAGGATCTCCATCCGCAATGTTATATTGACCAGGGGGTGCTGAAAAACAAAGTACTGATATGGATGTTCAGAGTACTGGAAAAATTCTGCTACAAACACGCCTCTCTGATCACGGTCCATTCAAAAGGGAACAAAGACTATATAGCGGGCCAAAAAGTAATAAAGGAAAGTAAAATAATAGTTGTTCCCAATTGGGTTGACACGGATAAGGTCCTGCCGCTTTCCCGGGACAATGATTTTTCAAAAAAATACGCGCTTAATAATAAATTTACGGTAGGTTATGCCGGAACCATAGGCATGTCGCAGGGTTTACCGGGCCTGATAGAGGCCGCCAGGCTTTTGAAGAATGAAAAAGACATTGAAATAGTTGTTGTCGGCGACGGTATAGATAAAAAAAAGATGCTGGAAAAAACCGCGGAATACGGCCTGAGCAATGTCCGGTTCCTGGAAATGCAGCCCAATTCCTTATACCCGTTGGTGCTGGCTTCTTTTGATGCGAGCATTGTTTCCCTGAATTCAAAAGTTAAGACCCCCACGGTCCCTTCTAAAATATTAAGTATCATGTCCGCAGGAAGAGCGATAATCGCAAGCGTGCCTTTGAACGGAGACGCGCCCGCTTTGATCAAGCAGGCGGAGTGCGGTTTGTGTTCGGACCCTGCTGATATCAAAGGGTTTGCCGAAAATATACTTTATTTATTCAGGAATAGGGAGCTCTGCAGGCAATACGGGGAAAACGGGAGAAAATATATCCTGGAACACTATTCCCTTAAGATCGCGTTAGAAACTATTGAGGAATTATTCGGCTTCTGTATCGCAAGCACAGGCAAAAAGAAGCCCGGAGTTTGAATTTATGCTTCGTATTGGTAGAAAAACAGCTTGATAGGACAGCGGTATAAACAGAAAAGACAAAGTTCTTTAAGGTGTATAAACGCATTGTAAAAAAAGTGTTTTAATGGTATTATTTAAAAATGAACGGCAAGCAGCCATAATAATTTTAAGGGGGCTTAGTTATGTTTAAAAAGAAAACCTTATTAATAACCGGCGGAACCGGTTCTTTTGGCAACGCGGTCCTTAAAAAGTTTTTAGGAACGGATATCGCTGAGATACGTATATTTTCCCGTGACGAAAAAAAACAGGATGATATGCGGAAACTATATAAAAATGAAAAGATCAAGTTTTATATCGGAGATGTAAGGGATATCCGGTCCATAAAGAACGCGATGCACGGCGTTGATTATATCTTTAACGCGGCGGCGCTAAAACAGGTCCCTTCCTGTGAATTTTTTCCGATGGAAGCTTTTAAGACAAATGTCCTGGGCACGGATAATGTTCTGACCGCGGCGATCGAAGCCGGGGTAAAAAAGGTTATTTGCCTGTCAACCGATAAAGCCGCGTATCCTATCAATGCTATGGGTATTTCCAAAGCCATGATGGAAAAGGTGCTGGTAGCCAGGTCCAAAACCGTTGCTTCCGATAAAACACTTATCTGTGGAACAAGATACGGCAATGTAATGGCTTCCCGGGGTTCGGTAATACCGTTGTTTATTGACCAGATAAAAAGCGGGCAGCCCTTAACTGTTACAGATCCAAATATGACCAGATTTTTAATGAGTTTGGAAGAAGCCGTGGACCTTGTGGTGTTTGCTTTTGAAAATGCCCGGGCCGGCGATATTATGGTGCAAAAATCCCCGGCTTCCACAATAGGTGATCTTGCCCGGGCGGTAAAAGAATTGTTTAACGCAAAAAACACGGTGAAGGTAATAGGGACGAGGCACGGGGAAAAATTATTTGAGACACTCCTTACGCGGGAAGAGTATATCGTGGCAACCGATATGGGCCGCTACTTCCGGGTTCCTGCGGACAAAAGGGACCTTAACTATGATAAGTACTACGTGGAAGGCGATAAAAAATTATCTTCTGAGGAAGAATATAACTCCAATAATACCGCAAGGTTGAATATCCGGCAGATCAAAGAAAAACTGCTGGCTCTGGACTACGTGCAAAATGAACTGAAAGGCTGGAATAAATAATGAAGATACTTGTGACCGGCGCGGAAGGTTTTATCGGTAAAAACCTTGTTGCCGAACTTAAGAATCAGAAGTACGGGGTTTTTGAATATGATGTAAATACTTTGCCTGCTTTACTGGATAAATACTGCAAAGAAGCAGAGTTTGTTTTTAATCTCGCGGGAATAAACCGTCCCAAAGAACAGTCGGAATTTATGACAGGCAATTTTGGGTTTATCTCAGCCTTGCTTGATTCTCTGAAAAAAAATAATAACACCTGTCCTGTGATGCTTTCCTCTTCAACCCAGGCGGCGCTTGATAATCCTTACGGGAAAAGCAAAAAAGCCGGGGAGGAACTCCTGCTTGCATACGGGAAAGAAACAGGCGCGAAAATATTGCTCTACCGGTTTCCGAATGTTTTCGGCAAATGGTGCCGGCCCAATTACAACAGCGCGGTTGCGACCTTCTGCAATAATATCTCCCGGGGCCTGCCCCTGCAGATAAATGACGCGGGCACGGTACTGCAGCTGGTTTACATTGATGATGTGGTCAGGGAGTTAATTCAGGCGCTTAAGGGAAAAGAAAATAGAGAGGGTAATTACTGTTCTGTGCCGGTAACCTATACCGTCAAACTTGGAGAGCTCGCGGAGTTGCTCCGGTCTTTTAATGAGAGCAGAGAAACACTGGAGCTCCCGGACCTGTCTGACGGCTTGACGAAAAAATTATACAGCACCTATTTGAGCTATTTGCCGCCGGATAAGTTCAGCTATCCCCTGAAAATGAATGTGGACGCCCGGGGTTCGTTCACGGAATTTATTAAGACCGCCGACAGCGGGCAGGTTTCGGTTAACATTTCCGGGCCCGGTATTACCAAAGGGGAACACTGGCATCATACAAAGCATGAGAAGTTCCTTGTGGTCAGCGGCAAGGGGATCATCCGGCTGAGGCAACTCGGGACGAAAGAGGTAATTGAATACCCGGTCAGCGGTGAAAAGCTGGAAGTACTGGACATCCCGCCCGGCTATACCCACAATATTGAAAATCTCGGGACTGCCGATATGGTCACCCTGATGTGGGTAAACGAGCGCTTTGACCCGGAGAAACCGGATACTTATTTCCAGGAGGTGTGAATGAAAAAATTAAAAGTAATGACGGTTGTCGGTACCAGGCCTGAAATAATAAGATTGTCTGCCGTCATAAGAAAACTGGATACCACGCCTGCCATAGAACACGTACTCGTTCATACGGGACAAAACTATGATTATGAATTGAATGAAATATTTTTCAAAGACCTTAATATAAAGAAGCCGGGGTATTTTCTTAACGCCGCGGCCGGCACCGCAGTGGAAACTATCGGAAATATTCTTATTAAAATTGAGCCCGTTATGGAAAGCGTAAAACCCGGGGCTTTTCTGGTCCTGGGGGACACCAATAGCTGCTTATGCGCTCTTGCGGCCAAGAGAAGGCATATACCGGTGTTCCATATGGAAGCAGGAAATAGATGTTTTGACCAGCGAGTCCCCGAGGAAACAAACAGAAAGATAGTGGACCACATCTCGGATATTAATTTAACTTACAGTGATATTGCAAGAGAATATCTTCTTAGAGAAGGGCTGCCGGCTGACAGGATCATTAAAACTGGCAGTCCCATGTTCGAGGTGCTCCGGTCAAAACAGGAGGACATCGAACGCTCTGAGGTGCTTGAAAGATTAAAACTGAAAGAAGGGCAGTATTTCGCAGTCTCAGCGCACAGAGAAGAAAATATTAGCTCCGAAATTAATTTTTTTAATTTAGTTGACAGCTTAAATGCAATAGCAAAGAAATATAAAATGCCGGTAGTGGTAAGCACTCATCCGCGAACGAGAAATATGATAAAGGCAAAAAAGATAAAATTTAACGCTCTTGTTTCACTGCTTAAACCGCTGGGCTTTACGGATTATATTAAATTGCAGGCCAAAGCAAAGGCGGTGTTAAGCGACAGCGGAACTATCAGTGAGGAAGCGTCCATACTGAAATTTCCGGCCCTTAATTTAAGACAGGCGCACGAGCGGCCGGAAGCAATGGAAGAAGCAGCGGTGATGCTGGTGGGCCTGGAGAAAGAAAGAATACTGCAGGGCCTGGAAATACTGGAAACACAAAATAAAGATACTTTAAGGTCAGTAGAAGACTACAGCATGCCAAATGTGTCGGATAAAGTATTAAGGATCATATTGTCCTATACGGATTATGTAAACAGGGTGGTCTGGGGGAAATAGCGGCGGGTTAAGAACCCCTTTTTGTAAAAATGATCCAGATAGTTTTTAATATTATCAAAATGTCCAGGGTGAAGGACACGTGCGTGATATAGAACTCGTAAAAAGGCTGGATAATCCTTCAAATCCGTGATCCCGCGACAAATAAAAGTACTGTTTCTATTCTTGAAACCATTGACAAAACGACTAATAGTGTATATAATACAGTATATAGTAATGTAAACAATACACTAAAGGTAGATAATATGCGAACATTTGGAAATGTAAGTGCAAAGCTGATAGGCCGGCTATATGACGAGGACAAAAATATATTTGATATTGAAACTGCCAGTTCTATATTGGGTAAAAAGTACAATGAAACTACCGACCTCTTAAGCAAGCTGGTTAAAAGAAAAGTTCTTACCAGGCTTAGAGCGGGAAAGTTCTTGATAATTCCTGCAGAGATGGGAAGCGCCGGAAACTATATAGGGAACTGGTATGTTGCCGCCAGAGAAGTTGTAAATTCAAGCGGCTATTATATAGCTTTTTACAGCGCGATGCATTACTGGGGAATGCTTACCCAGCCTGCGGTCAGGATCTTTGTCGCGACACCAAAAAGACAGGTCGTTCCGACAGGGCTTAAAGGCAGGTTGGTCTTTGTTTTTACAAAGGGGAAATATATTTGGGGCGTGGAAGAGGTGAGAGTTTCAGGAGGAGAGAAAGTAAGGATTTCGGACCGCGAGAAGACAGTTTTGGATTCACTTGTCCATCCTGAATATTGCGGAGGGATAACTGAAGCTGCAAAAGGAATATGGATGATAAAGGATAAACTGGACTTTGATAAGCTCACCGGCTACGCTGAAAGGCGTGAGAGCAACGTGGTTAGAAAGCGCCTGGGATATATTCTTGAAACTCTTGAGCTGGGCGGCGAGGCAGTCCTGACAAAATTAAGAAAAGGCGTAAAAGACAAATATGATCTTTTTGACCCGTCGCTTTCGGCGTCAAGAGTTGACAAAAATAACTGGCGCTTGACTGATAATGTGGGAAGGAAAACAATACTCTCACTGATAAGGAACTAAATCGAATGATCAATTATACTAAAGCTCTTAAAATGGCTTCCTTGCTTGGAGTGCCGGAAGAGACGGTTGAAAAAGATTATTTTATTGAACTATTGTTATCATTTTTGTCGGACAGTAACTTCTTCAAAACCAATTTCGTTTTCAGGGGAGGTACTGCGCTAAGGAAAATGTATTTTAAGGATTACAGGTTCTCGGAGGACCTTGATTTTATAACCCAAAAACAAAATGCTCTGGAAGATTCTGAAAAGATCATCAAAGGACTGCTGGCCGGTATGAGCTCTGAATATACGGCAAAGCTGGCCCCCGGCGCAAAGTATCAACAAGGCAGAGCGCAATATTTTGTTATTTATGATCTAATCCCGGAGATCAGAGCCGTAAAGGAACTTAAATTGGACCTTTGCCTGGACCTGCAAGCGTACGCCAATCAGGAGAGAGCCCTGCTTTCTGCATTTGGTGAGTTTGAAAAAAAGAAAACTCTGCTTTATACCTGCGATCTGGAAACCATCGCGGGAGACAAAATCGGCGCTATTATGGATAATAGGAATGAAGCAAGAGATGTTTATGATATTTGGTGCATCCTGAAAGCTGATATTGACGTAAAAAAAGTAACAAAATCGTATCGCGAAAAGTATGGATATAAAATATACTTACAGGGTTTGCTTGAGGCAGTGCAGAAAGAAGCATATAGAAATACCTGGGAAACCAGGCTTAAAAATCAGGTCGCGGGCTTGCCGGATTTCAATCTGGTTATTAAAGAAGTTACTCATTTACTTAAAGAGAAATTTTCGTGAGGCACACGATAATTAGGTACAACAGCACCCTATTAATTCTCAAAACCCTGCCTTTTAATAGCCTTTTCAGGAAAAGATAATCCATGCGGTTTAAAGAGCTAAATAGGCTTTTTTTTAATTCGTTTTGAGACTCACGATTGAGGCAACTGTGCAGTAGAATGCGCATATATCTTGACAATTGTGCAATATGATGCTAATATGCTGCTATGAAAAGATATTTACACGAAAACATAATAAAAGACTTAAAGAAGAAAATGGTTATGATTACCGGGCCGAGGCAGGTTGGAAAAACTTACCTTGCGATGGAGATTATGAAAGAATTTAAAATTGCGGAATATATGAATTATGATAATATCAAGGATAAAGAAAAAATAGAGAAGCAGTCCTGGCGGACAGATGCCGATCTTCTTGTATTTGATGAGATACATAAGATGAAATCCTGGAAAAACCGGATCAAAGGAATTTACGACACAAAACATAAAGACACTGCGATACTGGTTACCGGAAGCGCGAGGCTGGATGTTTTCAGACAAGCGGGGGATTCCCTTGCCGGCAGGTATTTTCATTACCGGCTGAATCCATTTTCAGTAAAAGAAGCCGGGGCAATTATGACGCCTCAAAAGGCTCTTATGCTTTTGAACGAAACAGGAGGATTTCCCGAACCGTTCATTTCGGGCGCGGCAGAAGAAACTGCCAGGTGGCAAAAGCAGTATTATACAGATGTTATCAGGGATGAAATATCAGATTTGTGGACCATCCACGAAATGAGGGCATTAAAAATTCTACTTGAAATGCTGCGGGAGAGGGTTGGAAGTCCTTTATCCTTCCGGTCGCTCGCTGAAGATTTGCAGGTTTCTCCCAACACAGTCAAGAAATACATATATATACTGGAAGCTCTATATGTTTTATTTCTTGTAAGGCCATATAGTAAAAATATCGTAAAATCAATAAGCAGAGAACCTAAAATGTATTTTTATGACAGCGGGTATGTGAAGGGAGATGCCGGTATCAAACTTGAGAATACCGTCGCGGTTTCTTTGCTTAAACACGCGCAATATCTTGAAGATTCATCCAGTAAAAATATAGAGTTGAATTACCTCAAAAACAGACAGGGGGTAGAGGTAGACTTTGCGCTGTCAGAAAACGGAGAAATTAAAAAGATGATAGAAGTTAAAGTCTCGGATGATAATCCATCAAAAGGCATAAGATATTTTCATACAAGAATCCCTGAATGCGAAGCAATTCAAATAGTGCAAAATTCCGCCGTAAAAAAGGATATAGGAAAAATAAAGGTGCGTCCTGCTGCCGAATGGTTGTCAGAATTGCAGGCATAGGAATTACCGCCCTATTAATTTTCAAAACCCTGCCTTTTAATAGCCTTTCTTAAAAACTGTAATCCACTTATATGATATATTGCTTGACAAGGGCAGTTTATCCTGTTAAAATACCGGCATGAAGAAGATTATCAAACGCATATTCGAGTTAAATTTACCTAAAGGCAAATCCGCATATTTATGGGGTCCAAGAAAAGTTGGAAAAACTTATTGGATCAGGCATGAATTATCAAAGCATATAATAATTGATCTTCTGAAAACGGATGTGTTTGCGGAATATGCAGCCAGGCCTTCTCTTCTAAGAGAAAGATTTATTGATCATAAAGGGCTTATTGTGATAGATGAAATACAGAAAATCACTTCTTTGCTGGATGAAATCCACTGGCTCATCGAAAACAGTGACGCTTCATTCCTAATGACAGGAAGCAGCGCCCGTAAGCTCCGCAGAGAACATGCGAATCTCCTTGGGGGAAGAGCGTGGCGGAGAACAATGCTTCCTTTATCGTATTTTGAGGTTGAGGGCTTTGATCTAGAAACAGCAATGGTCTCCGGTTTACTTCCACCGCATTATCTTTCTCCAAGTCCTTTGGAAGACCTTAGAGCATATATAGCAGATTACTTAAAAGAGGAAATAATTAACGAGGCCAGAATTCAAAATATACCGGCTTTTAATGAGTTCCTTCGAGTATGCGCCCTTACATCAAGCGAACTTCTTAATTATGTCAATATCGGCCGTGAATCCGGAATTTCTCATAAAACAGTCCGGTCATATTTTAACATACTTGAAGATACTTACCTGGGTTATAGAGTTTCGCCTTGGAAAAGCTCTAAAACAAGAAGGATGATACAAACTGAAAAATTCTATATTTTTGATGTTGGCGTTGCAAATTATCTCGCAAGGCGTAAACCTGTAATAGGCAGCAGCGACTTTGGCAAATCATTTGAGCACTACATATTCATGGAATTAAAAGCTTACCAGGCTTATAAAAACCCGGATATGCCTATAACTTTCTGGCGCACCAGCTCAGGCTACGAAGTTGATTTTATTCTTGGGAATAAGGATATCGCATTAGAGATAAAAGGTTCCAGTAGAATTCATGATGGCGATACGATTCCGCTAAAAGCTCTGCAAGAAGACGGCCCAATTAAAAATTCAATTATTGTTTGTCTTGAAAACGAACCAAGGCAGCTCTCCAATAAAATCCAAGTCCTTCCATGGAAATTATTCCTAAATAAACTTTGGAACAATGATTTTAAACTTTAGCAACATGACAAAAAAAAGACAGTGCAGGCAATCTAAATCCGAAAAATTGCTTGTAGAAGCAGCTGCAAACAGATATTTACTAAAAGAAGTTTGATAATACCCCCGCGTTCGCGAGGATGACAGAATGCAAGTTAAGACCCTTTTTTTGTAAAAATGATCCAGATGGTTTTTATTATTATCAAAATGTCCAGGGTGAAGGACGTGTGTATGATATAGAATTCGTCAAAAAGCCATTTCTCATCGGGCGTGGAGTGATAGTGCCCCTCGATCTGGGCCAAACCGGTTAAACCCGGTTTTACGCTTAGACGGAGCCCTTGAAGTTCCTTATGCTGTTTGACAAAGTACTCGCGCTCCGGTCTCGGCCCCACGATACTCATGTCGCCATTTATAACATTCCAAAGCTGGGGAAACTCGTCCAGGCGTGTTCTTCTCAGGAGTTTACCCAGGAAGGTCACTCTTTCATCTTGCTGTTTTGCCAGTACCGGACCGGTATGTTTTTCGGCGTCTGCTACCATGCTGCGGAATTTATAAAGTACAAAGATCCTGCCGTCCCTGCCGACACGTTCCTGCGCGTAAATAGCCGGGCCTTTGGAAGTAAGCTTGACCGCAAGAACTATCAATATAAACAGAGGTATTAGGATAATTGAAGCCGTAACCGAGAGTAAAAGGTCTAAAATGCGTTTTAAAAAGTTGGAAGCGAAATCATTCCGCCTTATGAGGACACTTTCGATCAATACTTGATCTTTTATCCCCAACAAATCCTTATATGGCTGTAGTTTTTTTTGTGGTGACATTTTTATCCTGTGTTATAACGACAATATACTATAAGACAAAACACTATTATTGTCAATACAAATTCCGACGATTCCGGCCACCTGTTCCGATTGAAAGCGGCACCCTATTCCGTTTCATTCCGGCAGGGTAACAGCTGAAAAACTACAAACCAGATCTACCAATTAAGTGGACTAAATCTTAAACCAGAAATATTCTATTATAGAATTCTTGTCTGCCAAGAGAGTTCAAATATTCTATTTTTCGTTTTTCAAAGAAATCGTCAGCCTGTCCTCTTTCAAATCTCCAAAGACAATCTAACATGACACTTAACTTAAAAACATCGTAAAGATGTCTTTTCTCGGAATCATTCAGAGGCCGATATTTCATATATTCCGATACAATTTCTCTTGTTTCGTTGAAATCAAACACATTTGCATCTTTTTTAAATTTATGCCATGTGTTCCAGTCATAGGATTTAACAAAGGGACTAATTAACCCGGCAAGATCAAAGATTAAGAAAGTATAATTTGCATCATCAAAATCAATTAAAGCATTAAACTTCCCAGCCTTAAAAAGAATATTTGAAAAGTGAAAATCACAATGGCAAATACCTTTTGGCAGAGACTTAGGAATATCTATCTTTAGTAATTCCTTCTCATACCATTTCAATTTTTTCTTAGAATTAACCGTGTTTAACTCTTCTGCTTTATTTTGAGATAATTCCCGACAAAACTCCACGCCATAGTTCCATCTGCTTTGTTTGTTAATCGGTTTGTAATACTGCGTAATATTGTGCAGTTCTGCAACCTTTTTTACAAGCTGATTCCTCTGGGTTTTATTTGGTTTTTTTAGATGCTGTCCCTCCATAAATTCAAATATTACGTAAGGTTTTTCTTTATACATACTAACGAATTCTTTATATTTATTCTTGAAAGGAGCGGGGCACTGATATTTCTTGTTTTTCAGATACCCGATTATATTGATTTCAAAAAGAACGGAATCTTTTGGACGGCCGTTATAATATCTCAATACAAAACGGCCATTTGTCGTTATTAGCAAATAGTTTGTTTGCACGTTGCCATTAACAAAAGCCCTCGATCTTTTATATCTCCCTAAATCATAATTAGATAGAATTGCCTCAAAATCTATTTTAAAGAATTTTGTTTTTGCTACCATGATAATCCGCCTTATAATTAATCGTTCGTTCTTTCCAGTATTTTGAACATCTCTCGTCAACAGTATATCATTTGCCTTTTATTGAATCAACTTATGACTGTCTTTTTCTCATGGAACCGCCTTTCATCTCTATTATATGAGCTGCATGGAAAAGTCGATCGCAGACGGCATCAGCAATGGTCGGGTCTCCGATGAAGGCATGCCACTGTTTTGCCGGGAGCTGGCTGGTAATTACCGTCGAGCCGGTGTTATACCGGTCCTCAATAATTTCCATGAGGTCCTTTCTGTCGGTATCGCTCATCGAGTTCATTCCAAAGTCATCTATTATCAATAGCTTTGTCTTGCTGAGTTTATTGAGGTATTTGAGATATGTGCCGTCGCCTCTGGCGGCGTGTATATTGCTGAGCAGCCGCGACCAGCGAAAACAGAGCGTGCTATGTCCATTTCTACAAGCTTTGTTGCCAAAGGCACAGCCGATGTAGCTCTTACCTATGCCGGTAGGTCCCGTAATTATGACATTCTGGTGTGCCAGGAACCATTCTTCATTTTGCAGTGAGACCATCTTGGCTTTGTTTATTCCTCTGGCGGTTCTGTAATCGATATCCTCAAAGCAGGCGGAAGGATACTTTAACTTCGCTAAATGCAATAGTCTGGCTTGTTTCTGGTTTCTCCTGTAAATATACTCATCATCCACAAGCATTGAAAGGAACTCTTCAAAGGACAAATCCCTGTAGTCTGGCTTACCAGACTTTTCCTCGTAACCCTTTGCCATGCCGATTAGTTTCATTTCATACAGCTTGCTTACAATCTGCTCTTTCATCTGAATCCTCCTTGTTAGTTCATACTGACTGTGGGTTCGTAATATTCTGAACCTCTGATGTTCTCATGATGTATCTTCTCCGTAACTGTGGGTTTGTCCTCTAAGAGGTCTAAGTTTCGATCCAGGATGCGTTTAATCGAGTGATAGGTACAGCTATGGTGTTCCAATGCTCTCTTGCAAGCTGCGTCCAATCTTTTTGAGCTGAACTTCTTCTCAAGACTGATTATTCCAAGACAGGACCGGTAAGCTTGTTCTGGAAAATATTTCTTCTCTATGATAGTTTTGACGGCTAGTTTTACCGATTGCCCGTATCGCTCTGCCCACTGTATGATCCTTTCCGGAGTCCACTCCAAGTATTTCCTATGCCTCTCAAGCATATGCGCCTTATCTGTTGTGTAGCCATTCTTGATGTAGCTCCTTTTGTGGATACATATTCTCTCATTCTTGCGGTATATTTCTATCACCCGGTCGGTTGCTTTAATCTCCAGTTCTTGTTTGGCATATGTATATGGGATTGAATAAGAATGATTATCAAAAAGAACATGATAATTTATTCCAGCTTTTGCTTTCTTCCACTCAGAAAACTGGTAGGGTTGCCCAGGAAGAGGAAGAGCATTGGGCTTATCAAGTTCAAGAAAGAGTTGTTTTCTGCTTTTACCTCTGCTCTTGATGATCTTGTTGTCCAGTATTTCGAGCATTTCAAGGATAGCTTGATTTATCTCGGCGAGAGAGAAGAATTGCCGGTGCCTTAATCTTACGAATATCCATCGTTTCACAATCTTTACACCGATTTCAGCAAGAGATTTGTCTTGTGGTCTTCTTACCCTTGCCGGTATTATCGCGGTGTTGTAATATTCTGCCCAGGCTGCGTAAGAGATATTCAATTCCGGTTCGTATCTGCAGGCTTTACTTACACCTGATCTTAGATTGTCAGGAACGGTTATTCTTGGGCAACAGCCAAAGTACTCAACAGCATCGGTGTGAGCATTGACCCAGCTATGGATTTTCTCGTCATGGGTACAGCAGGCAAACATACGCAATGAGGCTCCCCAGACAAATACAAATGCTCTGGTTTTTACTTCTTGGCCGGAAATCATATCCGTATACGAAAGGCCTTCGCCAAAATCCACAAACGCTTTTTCTCCACCTTTATGGATCTGAACCATGCTGTATTTCCGGGCATCAATGTATTCACTAAATAGCCGGCAGAACTGACTGTACTGGTATCCGTTCGGGTTATCCTGTTTATATTCTTCCCACAAGACCATGAAATTCATATTCGGTTTAGCCATTTCAATGGCTAAGTCTTTGAAGTCAGGAAGAGGTTTAGAGGCTACTTTATTTTTGGAAGGGAAAAGCTTATTATTTAATTCGTCGTCGTTTAAATTAGGAGGTAACGGCCAAGGTAAGCCACTTTCGTCAAACCTTTGCAGGTATTCTTGGACTGTGGTTCTGCCTACGCCACAGCTTTGGCCAATTTTTCTTGGCGAAAGCCCAAATTGTTTCCTCAGACGCAGTATTTCTCTCAGATGCCGCATGCTTATCCGCTCCTTTGCCATTTAAAAGCCTCCTTTGAAAGGTTTTGGCTCTTATTATGGCTTATTTACTGGAGTCTTTCAGCATGTTTGCCCCCTGCCGGAATGAAACGGAATAGGGTGCCGGAATGGATCAGAATGGGTGGCCGGAATCAATCGGAATCAGGTGCCGGATTGGATCGGAATTTGCATCAATATTCGAATTTTACAGGAAAGATGATTTTTACAGGGTTTTAAGGTATAATAAGAACAAACCGTATTCTTATGTTCTTAAAAGGGTGAATATGCGGAAGTTATTTGTGGAAATTTAAGAAAATGATAAGGGCTAAACTCGTAGATACGGATATAAGGCTTTATGAGCTTTTACTTGCCTTACTCGCAAGTGTAAGGGGGAAAGGCAAAGGCGCCTCTGTTTTTGAGGATTTTTTGAGAAAGAAAGCAAAAGTTTCGGAGGCCCTTGTATTCGGGTCCGGCCGCGCCGCGCTTCTGGCTTCTCTTATCGCCATGAAAAATATAATAAAAAGCGGAAAGACCGAAGTGATAATCCCGGCTTACACGCCTCATTCACTTTACACCGTAATAAAACAAGCGGGCCTTCAGCCGGTACTCTGTGATATTGATCTTAGGGATTTCGGATTCGACTCCCGCCGTCTCCGGGAGAAAAAAAACAGCCGGACGCTTGCGGTGATCCCGGTAAGGCTTTTTGGCCTGGAAAGTTCTCTCCAGGGAAAAAATGACGGTATTTTTGTGCTTGAAGACAACGCTCAGGGTTTTATTACACCGCTCAAATGGGACCTGGAACTGCTGAGTTTTAACCGGGGAAAGAATTTCCCGCTTTTGAACGGAGGTGCTATCCTTACCAATGATGACGGGCTGGCTTTTGAGATAAGAAAGGCCAGGTCCTCCCACTCCGCGCTTAAATTCCCGGCTAAGCTCCTGGCGTTGATGAAATTCAAAGCTTTTTGCCTTTCCAGGAATATGTTATTGTACAATATACTGCTTCCTGCTATTGATAAAATGAGGGAAAATAACCCCCCGGGCCGGGTAAAAGAAGAACTCTTAACCTCCTGGCAGTGCATGCTGGGCGCCGGACTGCTCTTTTCTTCGGATAAAAAAATGCAGCTAAGATACGAACACGCTAAAAAATATTTTCAACTGCTGGGCGGGCTCGCCGGGTTGGAACTTCCTGAGGTTAAAGACGGAAGCATGCCCAACCGGTTCCCGCTCTTGATAAAAGACAGGGCCAGAGTTGAAGGGATACGGCTTAAATTAAGAAGAGCGGGGATAGAGGCCTCCCGGATGTATCTTGAGCCGGTCCACAGCAGGTACGGCTTGAAGAGCCGCCCCGGGGAATTTAAAAACGCGGAATATGCCGCGGAAAGGCTCCTGGTCCTGCCCTGCAATCCGTTTTTATCCGGCAAAGCGGTTGAATATATCGCGGCAGAGGTGAAAAAATGTTTCCTTTAAAAACTCTGGGCAGGAATCTGCGCAAAGCGCTTCTGGAACCCGAATTTGCCTTAAACACGCTTTTAAAAAGGAATCGGGCTCTGTTGAGCTATAGCTTTAAGAATAGCGGGAAAGCGCCGCTGCCGGAAAGCCTTACCTTATTTCTTACCAATAAGTGTAACCTGCGCTGCAATATGTGCGGGCAGTGGGGAGAGGAAGGCGCCAGCAGGCCTTTTACGCCCGGAAAGGTCAATGAAAAACTTGACCCGGCAGTATATTTTAAACTTCTTGATGAAGTGAAGGCCTGTAACCCGCATATAACTTTATTCGGGGGCGAACCCCTGTTATATGAGGAATTTGAAGAACTTGTTCGAGGAATAAAACAGAGGAAAATGCATCTTGGCCTGATCACCAACGGGCTCCTGCTTAAAGAACACGCGGAGACGATAGTGGACGCCGGGGTGGACGTGGTTTCGCTCTCGGTGGACGGCCCGGAGGAAATACATGACCGGGTGCGCAACCTGGAAGGGGCGTTCAGGCAGGTAAAAGCCGGAGCGGAAGAAATTGCGCGCCTTAAAAAAGAAAAAAATTCGCTCAAACCCCTTGTTAATATTGTTTGCACCATTTCCGAACTTAACTATAAAGGCCTCAAAGAAATGCCGGCTGTTGCCAAAGAACTGCGGGCCGGCTCGTTGAACCTGCATCATCTTATCTTTATCGAAGCTGCCACCCTGGAAACTCATAATAAATATTTTTTAGAGAAGTTCGGCGCGGCTTCAACGGACTGGTCAGGTTTTGTCAGGACTGCTTATAAAGGGCTGGACCCGGAAAAACTGGCAAACGATATTTACGCGTTGAAAGCCGGCAAATACCCGTTTTTGTTCACGGTCTATCCCGATTTCAGCAAAGCAGAGATCATTGAATACTACACCGCTGAGGATTTTGTTTCAAAGGCCTATCCCGGGCGCTGTCTTTCCCCCTGGATAAACGCCTATATCTATCCTAACGGTGACGTCCAACCCTGTCAGGGGCTGGGTTTCATAGCGGGAAACATAAATGAAGAACCGTTCCAAAAGATCTGGAACGGAGAAAAGTTCAGAGCTTTCAGGCAAGAACTTAAAAAACAGAAGTATTTCAAGGTCTGTCCAAAATGTACTGAAATGTACAGGTACTAATAGAACAAAAACGTCTATAACGGTCCATAATGTCCATAAAAGTTCATAATGGAATAAACACTTTTACGGACCTTTACAGACCTTTACAGACCTTTACGGACGCTTACAGACTTTTATAGACTTTATGGACGTTATTGTTTTTATAGACCTTATGGACCTTAGACCTTGTGTTTTTATTGGAGAGGCATGCAGCGGAAAAAAGTTCTCCACATAGTGACGCGTCTTGAGAAGGGCGGTACCCTTACTGCCGTACTCTCTCTCCTGGAAGGGCTTGCGGCGGAGTATGAGATAGTCCTTGTTCTGGGAGAACGTGACAGCGAGAAGGATGCCGTGACGGCTTCAGCGGCCGGGGCCGGGTACAGAGTTATTTGGCTTCCTGACCTGGTCAGGGAGATCTCACCGGTAAGGGATTTTTTGACTTTCCTGGATATTATTGACCTGCTTATACATGAGGCGCCGTTCATTCTGCATACGCATAGTTCCAAAGCCGGCTTTCTCGGGCGGCTGGCCGCGGGCCTGACCGGTTTTAAACGCGTGCTCCATACTCCGCACGGCCATGTTTTTTATGGTTATTTTGACGGTTTTAAGGCCGATCTTTTTATTCTCATGGAACGGTTTGCCGCTTTGTTCACAAAATCGTTTATTGTATTCTCTAAAGCAGAGCGTGATGATAACCTGCAAAGAAAGATTGGAAAAAGCAGGCAATATGAGGTTATCCCCAACGGAATAAAAGCAGCGCCGTATGAGGCGGTTGTTGACGTTATTAAAAAGAAAAAAGAGCTCGGTTTGCCGGAGAATAAAAAAATAATCGGCTATGCCGGAAGGTTTTCCCGGGTAAAGGGTTGTGATATTTTTATTGAGGCCTTGCGGCTTCTTTCACTGAAACGGACGGATTTTGCCGGTGTTCTGGCCGGCTCGGGCACCAAAGCGGAAGAAGAAAAGCTCCGGGGGCTTGCGGAGGGACTGGAAAAACAGGGGCTGGTCCGGTTTATCGGTTTCCGGAGGGACCTGCCGGAGGTGCTTAAAACTTTTGATGTCTTTGTCCTGCCCTCGCGCAATGAAGGATTCAGTCTTTCTGCTCTGGAAGCCCAGTTCGCGGGAGTACCGGTAGTAGCCGCCTCGGTCGGCAGTTTAACCGAGAGTATTACCGGAGGCGAGACCGGAATTCTTGTCAAGCCGGGACAGGCCGCGCCGTTCGCTTTTGCCCTGGACACCCTGCTTGCGGACCCGGCCCTCGCGTCAAATTTAAAAGAGAAGGCAGGGAAAAGAGCCCGTGAAAGATACGGTTACGCCGTCATGCTGGCCGCGGTGAAGGAACTCTATGAAAGAACTTGACACGGAACATGATATTTTTAGCAGGGAAAAGAGAGTGAAGAAAACCGGAGCCAAAGAGGTGCGGGAATGAAACTGTCAGCCCACCAACCGCAGTATCTGCCCTGGCCGGGTTTCTTCCACAAGCTGGCGCAAAGCGATACCTTTGTCTTTCTTGACAGCGTCCAGTATAAAAAACGCGAATTTCAGAACCGTAATAAAATTCTCTCGGCTAAAGGGCCTCTCTGGCTGACCGTGCCGGTAATAACGAAAGGCAAATATTACCAGTTAATAAAGGACGTGGAGATAGATAACTCCGTGAACTGGAAGAAAGACCATTTTGGTTCTCTCCGCGCCAATTACAGCCGGGCGCCGTACTTTAAAGAGCACGAAGCTTTCTTTTCTTCGGTCTATTCAAAAGAATGGCTTAAACTTGCCGAGTTGAATGTTTATATAATTATGTATATACTTAACTATCTTGAGCTCCCGGTGAAGGTCCTGTTTGAATCAGCGCTGGCTCCGGAAGGCCTTAAGACTGCAAGACTGATCGAGCTCTGTAAAAAAACGCATGCTTCCGTTTATCTTTCCGGGCAGGGTGCAAAAGACTATCTGGAGGAAGCCGGGTTTAAAGAAGCCGGCCTGGTCCTCGAATATCAGCAGTTCGAGCATCCCGTCTACGAACAGGTTTTTCCGGGCTTTGTGCCCCGCCTGTCAATACTGGACCTGCTTTTTAATAAAGGAAAAGAGAGTATAAAACTCATCAAAGGCCGCGGATAAAAATGAAAAAAAAGCTCAAAGACAGGATCTTGATAGTTGACGATGAACCGCAGATCAATAAAATGCTGGTTGCGAATTTTTCTGATAAGTATGACACGGATACCGCCGAAAGCGTGAAAGAAGCGGAGAAAAAAATAACGGCCGGGAAGTATGCGCTGGTCATAACAGATATGAGCATGGAGGGCCAGAACGGCCTGGACGTCATACGGCTGGTCAAGGCCAAGAGCCCGCAGACAATGGTCCTGATGATAACGGGCTACAGTTCTGTTGAGGACGCGGTCAATGCCCTGCGGCTGGGCGCGGAGGATTATGTCCAGAAACCTCTGGATCTTGCCCGGTTCAATGTTACCGTAAAAAATGTCATAGAAAAATTCCATCAGAGCCGCCAGCTCAATAAAATTCAAAGATTATTTGAACTGGAGAAAGCGAGCCGGGCCGTCCTGGAATCAGAAAATATAGGCCGGAGCATGCCGGAGATCTTAAAGATGATCCTGGGCATGTTCAAAGCCGACAGCGGTTCGGTAATGCTTTTCGACAAGAGCAGCGGCCAGCTCGTAGTTTCCGCGGCCGAAGGCATCTCGCCCGATATTAAGGCCTCCATAAGAGTTTCAAGCGGGGATAAGATCTCCGGCTGGGCGGTAAAACACAACAGGGCTCTTTTGCTGGACTCCAATTCCGGAAAATCAAGAAAAATGTTCAAGAATTATGAACCACGGAGCGAAATTAAGTCCTCGCTGGTGGTCCCGCTCGCGATCAGGGGAAAACTTCTCGGGGTCTTGAACCTTAACATTCTTTCCGGCCTGAAAAGATTTACCGAAGAGGATCTCGATATAATAACCATCTTCTCGTTTTCTCTCGCCTTAAGCATAGAAAACGCCAGGTACAAGAACGAGCTCGTGGAAAATAACGAACAGCTTAAGGAAATAGACAAACTCAAGACCGAACTTATCTCAAATGTTTCCCATGAGTTAATGACCCCGCTTACGGCCGTAAAAGGTTCCCTGGACCTGCTGCTTTATTATACCGCCGAGACCCCGGAAGCTTCAAAAAAGCTGCTTGCGATAATAAAAAATAATCTTGAGCGGCAGATAAAACTGGTCGCGGAACTGCTGGAATTTTCCAAGCTGGAGGCCAACAAGATAAAGATAGAAAAAACCTCCGTGGACGCGGCCGGGCTGCTTAGGGAAGCTGCCGAAGAATTAAGCTCTCTTGTAAAAAAATCCGGGCTTGAGCTCAAGTTCGGTTTTCCCGATAAACCGCAGCTGCTTAATGCCGATCCGAACCGCGTAAAACAGGTCTTAATAAATCTTATTGCTAACGCGATAAAATTCACTGCAAAGGGATATATCGAACTTTCTCTGGAAGGAAAAACTGAATCGGTGATCTTTTCCGTGAAAGACACGGGCTGCGGGATCCCCGGCGAGGCAAAGGAAAAGATCTTCGAAAGATTTTACAGAGTGGATAATCCCGTCACCAGGAATACCCCCGGTTTTGGCCTGGGCCTGCCTCTAAGCAAGGCAATAATAGAAGCGCACGGCGGCAAGATCTGGGTTGAAAGCGAGGAAGGTAAAGGCTCCGTTTTTTACTTTATGCTTCCCAGGTAAACCGGTAATTTCATCCAAAGGAAATAGCTTCATAAAGCCCTGACTCATGCTACTCCGTAACCCAAAACCTTAATAAAAGTATATGTTTCCAAGCAAAATCCTTTTGAAAAACCCCAAATTTTCTGATATAATCAAATAATTTATGATTATTAGCAATTTGTTAGCAGCTATTAGTTATTGTCTTACGGGCCCGTAGCTAAATTGGATATAGCAGTGGTTTCCTAAGCCCTTTTGATACTTTTCGAAAACCCTTGTAAAATCAGCAAAACCTTTTTCCCATCAGAATTTTCGAGATATCCTGAGATATGTGGAGATATGCCGAGATATGCTGAAACGACACCAGTTCCTACACACTTTTTGGCTCAGGTTATGGGTCAAAAGTGGTACAGGTCTCGGGATTAAAAAGCTCAAATGTGCGACAAACATAACATATATTCATACGAATAAGTGTAATATATAACAAATATTCGCTTGAATAAGTGTTGGAAATGGAGTAATATTATAGCATGAATACACCTATACTAGTTTTGAATAAGAATTGGAGGCTGAAATGATAAGAAAAGCTATGATGGACCTAATTGATTGGAAGAATGGGAAAGACCACAAACCTGTAATTATCAGGGGAGTTCGTCAGGTCGGGAAAACCTGGCTGATGAAGGAATTCGGGAAAAAACACTTCAAGAATTCAGCGTACATAAATTTTGATAATAATTTAAAAATGCAGAAGCTTTTTTCCGGGGATTTTGACATCAAGCGGATTATCGGCGGACTCGAGATTGAATCAGGAGTAAAGATCAATGCCGGGGATACTCTTTTGATTTTAGATGAAATTCAAGAATGTCATACTGCCCTGTCTTCGTTGAAATACTTTAATGAAAATGCTCCTGAATACATGATAATCGCAGCGGGTAGTATGCTGGGAATTGCTTTGCATGGCGGTATGTCGTTCCCTGTCGGGAAAGTTGAATTTATTGATCTTTTTCCTTTAAGTTATCTTGAGTTTCTAAAGGCGGCAGGACAGGAAAAACTTCTGGAGCCGGTTAAAAAAGGAGATTTTGCAATTACAAATGTGTTTAGCGAAAAATATATTGATCTTCTCCGTAGTTACTATTTTGTAGGAGGCATGCCTGAAGCGGTCGCGGAATTTATAAAAACAAACAGTTATGAAAAAGTTAGACACATACAGCAAAATATTCTTTCAGCATATGAACAGGATTTTTCAAAGCATATTCAATCTAGTATCGTTACAAAATTGCGCATGCTGTGGAATTCCATACCGGCCCAACTATCAAAAGAGAATCATAAGTTCGTATATGGGCTCATCCGTCACGGAGCAAGGGCGAAGGAATATGAAGTTGCTTTGACCTGGCTTTGTGATTATGGACTTGCCTGTAAAGTAAACAGGATAAATAAACCTGATATCCCGCTAAAAGCATATGAAGATAACTCAATTTTTAAGCTATATGTTTCTGATGTTGGATTGCTCGGAGCACTATGCGGCCTTGACGCGAAAACTCTTCTTGAGGGAAGTAAAATATTCACGGAATTTAAGGGATCTCTTTCCGAACAGTATGTTTTTCAGGAGCTAAGAGCTATTAAAAACCTGCAGATATCCTACTGGGTTCCTGAAATCGGATCTGCCGAAGTTGATTTTGTTGTTCAATCAGGAACAAAAGTTGTTCCTGTTGAGGTTAAAGCTGAAGAGAATCTAAAAGCAAAGAGTTTAAAATCATACCGGGAAAGATATTATCCAGAGGTAGCGGTACGCGCTTCAATGTCAGGATTTATAAGCAAAGACGGCTTGTTTAATATACCGTTATATCTAATATCTCTTCTGCCTGACATAATAAGGAAAGAACTAAATGAACATTAATTGGTGTTGAAAAGAACGGCAGGAGTAAGGGCGGCTGTTTTCCCTCATATGGCATCACAAAATAACTATTTTTACGAAACAGACCAAAGAAAAAGATGTGTAAAATGGATAAACTGGTAAAGGCAATTGAGAAGTTGACTAAAATAGTGCAGAGGAAATTGACAGAGAATGACGGTTGGTTTATAACTGTTTCAATGGTTGATAACGGTTGGATAATAGATCTTCCGAGCAATAATTCAGAAGGTCGAAGTAAAGTAGTCGTTGTGAGTCTTCCCCAAAAAAGTGGACACTATGAAGAGGTGGTGCTAATATAGAACCGTCTCAAAGGCGGAGGTGTCCAATGGAAGAGAACCAGAGAAAGAGACAGTTTGATAAGGCGTTTAAGATATCGGCAGTAAAGATGGTGGAAGAAGGGCAGAAAACAACGGAAGTAGCAAGGAGTTTAGGGATTCACGAGAACCTGATATATGCGTGGAAAAGGAAGTATGCCAAGGACGGGGAAAAGGCATTCGTCGGGAAAGGCAACCTGACGGAGATGGCAAAGCTAAGGCGGGAAAATGAGAGCCTCAAGCTGGACAATGAAATCCTAAAAAAAGCAATAGGCATATTCTCGGAAAAAAGACAGAAAGAAATGAATTCGTAAAAGAAAACGAGAATTACGGAGTAACGCGAGTATGCCGGTTATTAAAAGTATCAACGAGCGGATATTACGCCTGGA
>Ga0118677_10002596_pt1 | contig 35928 bp, 36 predicted proteins | sample AliMusrvi5mmetaG_FD_86154 | JGI IMG/M metagenome (GOLD analysis project Ga0118677, IMG submission 86154)
CACCAATGGCCGCAGCGGGCTGATGTCGCTCGAACTGGCTAACGCGATCACACTGTCCAGTTTCGCTGAACGCGCCGTTTCCACGCCGCTCGATCGCGCTGAATACCACGCGCTGCTGCAGGATTTGATCGCGGGCAGGCGGAAGATGTAGAGGGGGAGAGAGGGAGAGGAGGAGCGGAGGAGAAGGGAGAGGTGAGGTAATGATGCGGTTTGGATGTTGTGTCGGGTCGCGCGAGCAGATTGATATTCTGGCGCGCGCCGGGTTTGATTTCTGTGAGTTGCCGGCGGCTGCGGTGCTGCCGTTTGAGGACGATGAGACGGCTGCGCCCGCGTTGCGCGCGCTGGAGTCGGCGCCGTTGCGCCCGGAATCGTTTAATGTGCTCGTCCCGGCCAGGCTGCCGCTGGTCGGGCCGAACGTGGATCGCGTTGCGCTGACTGCTTACCTGGGGCGCGCGTTTGGCCGCATGGCCCGATTGGGCGGTCAGGTGGTGGTGCTGGGCAGCGGCGGCGCGCGGAAGATACCGGATGGGTTTTCGCGCGAGGCGGCGATGGGGCAGATGGCCGAGAGCGTTGCGGTCGTGCTTGAGGAAGCCAATCGCGCCGGGATCACGCTGGCGTTGGAGCATCTTAACCGCGGCGAGACAAACACGTTCAACAGCGTCGCCGAGTCACGCGACTTCGTGAACTCCACCGGATTGGCGGATAAGGGCATGCGTCTGCTCGTCGATCTGTTTCACATCGAGGTGGAACACGAGCCGCTCGACGTGATTGCGTCGGTCGGAGCGCTGATCGCGCATGTGCACGTGGCCGGCGGCGGCCGGCGCGCGCCCGACGTGGCCGGATACGACTATACCGGGTTTATGCGCGCACTCCACGTTGTGGGATACGACAAACGCATTTCGGCGGAGTGCTCGTGGGAAAACCTGGAGGCGCAGGCTGTGGAGTCACTCGCATATATGCGTGAGCGATGGGAGAATGCGTGTCAGTGAACATAGCCTGGCAGACGTTTGTCCATTGCAAATTCCCCGAATATTCACGCTAAAAACATGAATCCAAAAGACTATCAATTGTTCAAGCAATACCCGCTCAATGGCACAGCAACGATCTCAACCGGGGAAGTTCCAACGCCCTATCACATCTATAACGGTTACGGCATGTTCATCGGCGGGTTGTGCGACCTTGGGGCATGCAGGCGTTTGTTGCAGGATGAATCTGTCGTTCCGGTTCAAACGACAGATGGCCATGCGGTTATGGGAATATGGATCTGCAACTTCACCGAGGCAAGCCTGGGGCCGCATCATGAACTACAGTTCTCATTTTTTGTTTCCAACAGCGAGATGGAGCCGATTGCGCCGCATCCATTCTGCGCGCTCTCGCTCATGATGACGCGCCCCGATGTGCTGATGATCTGCCACGGTTTGTGGAATAACACGCCGGAGGTTGTGGCGTATAACCGCGAGTTGCTAAGCCTGAATGCTCGCCAAACTGATAGTCGTATTGAACGCGATGCGCACATCGTTACCTTTGCGTTCAAGGATCTAGCGTCTGGCAAACCCATCATCTCAGGCGCGGTTATCGATCCCCAAAAGGCGTCGGCTCGCGCGACGTTTGTGCTGATGTCCAGGATTGGCGTTGGGCGTAGTATGACTATCACGCAACAGCCATGGTTGAGTATGCACATAACAAATCCTGTTGGGGTTTTGCTGAACCGAAATGCTGTTGCCGAGACATTTACCAAAAACGATGTCAACATCGTTCGGTACTTTGAGAGTAGCACGGATGTGCTTACGTTTGGCGATACGCCATACGGTTCTTTGCAGTTCACACCACACTTTGTGCAGTATATGGATGGCTTCAAGTTCGCGTATCTGCATCCAAAATGACCGAAGAGAGTTACAAATAGATGGCAACTTTTATTCTTAGCGCCTTTGGCGACGAAATCGATGATGACCTGGACACGCAGTTGCGCGTGTTGACCTCTGAGGGCATCAATCACTTGGAATTGCGCGGGGCGTGGGGTCACAACGTGCTCGATCTCGATGCGGCGGAGTTGAAACGCGTGGCCGTTTTGTTGAATGCGCATGGCTGCGCGCTATCTGCCATCGGCAGCCCGATTGGCAAGTCCGATATCAGTCAGCCACGCGCGTTCGAGCTGGAACGGCTGGATCGCGCCATCCACGCGGCGCATACACTTGGCACGCCATTGATCCGCGTGTTTTCGTTCTATCATCCAGACGGTGAGGCGGCTGTCTATCGAGATGAAGTGCTTGCGCGCATGGCCGCATGGGCTGAGCGCGCTTCGACTGCTGGAGTGACCCTGGTGCACGAGAACGAGCGCGGCATCTATGGCGATCTGCCGGATCGTTGCCGCGATATTCTCGCCAGCGTCAACTCACCTTCACTGCGAGGGGCGTTCGATCCGGCGAACTTCGTCGTTGACAAGGTGAAGCCGATGGTCGAGGCCTGGCCGTTGCTGGCTGAGTACACCACACATATCCACATCAAGGATGCGGTGTTTGCCGATGGCACGATCCGTCCAGCGGGCGAGGGCGACGGCAATGTGCCGGGGTTGATCAAGGCGCTGATCGCGCGTGATTACAACGGGTTCCTTACACTGGAACCGCACCTGAAGCATGCCGGCCAGTATGGCGGGTTGAGCGGCGAAGATGGCATGCACACCGCGATCACTGCGCTGCGCAAGGTGATGGCTGACGCGGGCGCATAACTGAACCCCATGACGTTACGGTATGGGGCGGTTGCGCTGATACTCGCGCTGGTTCTGACGCTGCTGGTCAAGTCACAGACCGCACTGAGCCTGATCGTGGCGTGGTTGATCTGCGTCAACCTCGTTACGTTCTTTCTATACGCCTACGACAAGTCGATCGCCGGGTCGGATGCGCGCACTATGAGAGTGCCGGAGCGCGTGCTGTTGTTCATGACATTCGTCGGCGGCACTCCGGGCGCGTGGATCAGCATGCAGGCATTCCGGCATAAGACGTCCAAGCACAGTTTCCAGCAGGGTTTCTGGCTGGTCGTGCTGTTGCAGGTGGTGATTGCGGTCGCAGTACTGGTGCTTTCTCGATAAACAGGAGTTTTGAATGATGGCAAATAACATTGGCCCGTTGCGGGTAAGCCCGAACGGGCGCTATCTGGTTGATGCGAAGGGCGAACCTTTCTTCTGGATGGGCGATACGGCGTGGCCGTTGTATGCGGAGTATTCGCGAGCGGATGCGGAGAACTATCTGGCGAACCGCGCAGCGAAGGGGTTCACGGTGATTCAGGGCGTGCTGGCCTGGGGCGGCGGCACCGGTTTTGAGGGGCCAACCCCGGGGCCCAACGCAGCAGGCGATTTGCCGTGGCTGGATCACAACCCGGCAACGCCAAACGACGCGTATTTTCAACATATCGATCACATTGCGCGGGTTGCGGCTGCGCATGGGTTGACGCTGGCGATGTTGCCCACGTGGGGTTATTACGTTAACGATGTCGGCACACTCACGCCTGAGAATGCGCATGCCTACGGCAAGTGGCTGGGCGCGCGCTACAAGGCGCAGCCGAACATCATCTGGGTCAATGGCGGCGACCGCATCCCGGTCGGGCATGAGGACACGTGGAACGCGCTGGCGCATGGGTTGCGCGAAGGCGACGGCGGCGCACACCTGATCACCTATCACCCATGCGGCTGGACGCACTCGTCGCAGTACTTCCACCAGTCGGACTGGCTGGACTTCAACATGATCCAGACATGGACGGAGTGGGCGAAGGTGTATCCCGCGGTGGCGTATGACTGCCAGCTGGCGCCGGCCAGACCAGTGATCCTGGCTGAGGGCGCCTACGAGAACGGCCCTGAGTACCCCCAGGGGCCGATCACACCGCTGGTCGTGCGGCGCCAGGCGTGGTGGGCCTTTATGGCGGGCGGGTATTCGACCTATGGTCAGAACGAGATGTGGCGCATGAAGCCGGGTTGGGCGGAGACATTCGACACCCCTGCCGCAGGGCACATGAGCATTTACAAACAGATTGCGACGTCGCGCCCGTGGTGGCAGAGGGCGCCAGATCAAGGGCTGTTCGCGAGCGGCGTGAGCAGCGAGCGCACGCTCAATGCGGCGGTGCGCTCGCCTCAGGGCGATTGGGCGATGGTCTATCTCAGCAGCCAGTGCCACGCGCTCATCCACCTCGATAAGTTGCAGGCGCGGCGCGTGCAGGCGACGCTGGTGAATCCGGCGACCGGCGAGCACACGGATGCAGGCATCTTCGAGACTGGCAACTTCACCGGGTCGCAGTTCCCGCAGGCGCGCCAACAATGGTTCAGCACGCCGGGGTATTGGGAAGACGCCGTGTTATTGATCGACGCGTTGAAGGAGTAGACTGCTCCTGGATCGAACCTTAATAGCGTGTTCCTGTTGGGGAACGGAGCCCGGAAAAATTACAGGTCGTTGCCTGAATAGGTCTGGTTGAAGGACTTGTTACACAGTGGGAAATCGGGCACTATGTTCTTGAGTATGGCAAACGAGAGCGCCGGCCAGTTCATAAACGAAGGGTCTCTTACTTTTACACGGTAAAGGCGGCCGCTTTCATCAGCCATCACCCAGTGAATAATCGTCCCGCGCCATCCTTCGACAAGGCCAAATGCCGGCTCCCATGCCGGCAAGGTTCCCACCGGAACAACGATGGACCCCGCCGGCATATCGTTAAGCGCCTGCTTAATGATTTGCACTGATATACGCGCTTCTTCCACGCGCGCCATTGTCCGAGCGCGCACGTCGCCAGATGTATACACTGGAACGGCAAACTTCAAGGCCGGGTATGCGGCGAAGGGGTGGTCGCGACGGGCGTCCACGTCAATATTCGACGCACGGGCCACGTAACCCAGCACACCGAGATCCATTGCAATCTTGGTCGTCAGGCGTCCAGCGCTTTCCAATCGATCCATCAGCATCGTGTTACCCAAGCTGATATCCACAATTTCGTTAAAGTCGGCGATGATTGCATCGAGTTCGCCGCTGAGGTCAAGATCGGCGGGCAGATCATGGCCAACGCCGCCTAGTACGATCCCCCCGTGCATTAAGCGGTTGCCAGTCAAGCGTTTGTTGAGTCGCAACAAACGCTCGCGAATACGGAAGCAGTGCGAGTGGGCTACGGCATAACCAGTGTCATTGCAGAGCATCCCGAAATCGGCGATGTGGTTGTACAACCGCTCCATTTCCAGCAGGATGACGCGCAAATACTGCGCGCGAACGGGCACAGCACACCCAGCCAGCGATTCCAATGCCTGGCAATAGGCCAGCGAATGGCCGATGGTCGTGTCGCCCGATATGCGCTCAGCCAGTTCCACGCCATCGGCGGGCGCGCGACCCTCGAACAGTTTTTCCGTCCCCTTATGTGTGAAGTACAGCCGAATCTTGAGATCAATCACCGTCTCGCCAACGACGCTAAAGCGGAAGTGCCCCGGCTCGATGATGCCTGCGTGAACGGGCCCGACCGGGATTTCATACACGCCCTCACCGCTGACCGGTTTGAATGGAAACGAAGTCCCATCGTCCTCGAATATGGCCGGCGGCACAGCATCTTTGAGCAATGGGTAATAGTCTTCCGGCCAAAAGGCATGGCATACCAGCGGGCGACGGTCTGGATGGCCGGTTGCTTCGATGCCAAACAGGTCCTTGATCTCGCGCTCGAAACGTGATGCAGGATAATAGAAAGTTGCCAGTGAGTCGATGGCACGGTCATCAGGTGGCAAGTCCTTCGTGGCGTGAGCGAACCAGTTCTCACGGTCGTTTCCAAATAGATAGTGGACTTCAAGCACGCCCTTATCAACCCGGCGGTCATTGGCGACCATCAGGATCAACTCGGCCCCGAAATCGGCGCGAAGTAACTCGGCCAGACGCTGCGCATCACCGCGCATTATCTGAAAGTGCAATTCATTGCTGCGCCGCACACGGATATTCGTCGCGCGCCCCTGCAGGTTGTCATGCAGAGCTGTTTGTAGACGGGAAAAGTCAGTCATTTTGCAATGATCTCCACGCTCTGCTTGAGCAGAGTGGCCAATGGCGCGGGCAGTGTCAAGCCCAGCACTACCAGCACACCAATCGAGATATACAACGGTGCGACGTTCCATAACCGATCTGCTTTTCCGGTAATCACCCCCTCTGGGGGCGCGCCATACAGCATCTTGTTGAGATGCACGATAAACGAAATGAACACGATGCTCATCAACACCAGGGTGATGCCCATTAACACCGGTTGATTCAGCGCGAATCCGGCGCGGAACAGCGCGAATTCTGATATGAATAAGCCGAATGGCGGTAGACCGATCAGCGCCAGCAGACCGGCTGCAAAAAGCCCGCCAGTTTGCGGCAAAACCTTCAATAAGCCGTGCACCCGTTCAATTAAAGGTGAACGATAAGCGCGCTCAATGTTGCCAACCAGAAAGAACATCAGAGACTTGGCCGCCGTGTGATTGACAAGGTGCAACAGCGCCGCGAACGCACCCAATGGTCCCAGCGCAAGTCCCAGGCAGATCAGCCCGGTGTGCTCGACACTGGAATAAGCCAGCATTCGTTTATAGTTTTTAGCTCGCACTACACTGAATGCGGCGATGATCAGCGACAGCATGCCGAGAGTCAGTAACAGATTATTGCTATAGCTGCTGCCAAGCACGGCATCGGTCACCGCTTTCCAACGCGCAATCGCGTAGATTGCTACGGCGAAAAGAGCTGACGACATCAATGCACCCAACGGGGCGGGTGATTCACCGTAGGCATCGGGCTTCCATGTGTGCATCGGCGCGATGCCCGCTTTCGTCCCGAAGCCGATCAACAGAAAGACGAACGCGAGGCGGATGACTTCAGGATGGAGCAGTGGCGCGGTCGCCATTAGTGTTGTCCAGTTCAATGCATTTTCGACACGGCCAGATCGCGCGACAAAGTCGAAGTAAGCCAGCACTGTCCCGGCGAAGGCTAACCCAATGCCAACAGAGCTGAGTAGCAGATACTTCCACGACGCCTCAATCGATGTTTTCCTGATAGTGAGCGGAATAAGGAAGGCTGAGAAGATTGTCGTCGCCTCGATGGCGATCCACATAACGCCAACGTTGTTAGCTGAAACAGCCAGCAGCATCGCGGCGATGAACAAGTTGATGAAGATTTGATATCGGCGTAGTTGTTTCGCATCGTAATGCGTAGTGCGCCCAACGCCTGAACTGAGGAACAGCGTAAGCGCCGCGACCGCTGTGATGCACACCAGCACCAATGCCGAGAGACTATCGGCGCGCAAAACGCCTTCAAGCCCTAATGAATTGATGGTCAGGCCCCAGATTGGCACATCACCCGCAATGGTTTGCGCGGCAATCGTGATCGCGGCGCCAAGTGATATCAGTGACAAGAGCGCGCTGACCCAGCCGACGAATTCGCGATGAGGCCGGACGAGTAACGCTAGCAGCGAAGCAACCAGGGGAGGCAGGAGCAAAAGGAAGAAAATCATACTGCTTGGAGTCCTTTACGAGAATTCTCTAGTGTCGAAGTTCGTTCAACTGGTCTACATCAATCGACTCGAACGTATCGTGAATGTGATAGACGAAAACCTGCATGACGAGAAAACCCATTAGCACGTCCAGGAAAACGCCTAGTTCGATAATGAGTGGAATGCCGTAAGTGCCTAGCGCGGCCAGAAGGGCGATGCCATTCTCCATCACCAGAAAGCCCACAATTTGAGTGAGCGCCTTTTTGCGCGTGATGATCACGAACAAGCCAACGAAGATCAGACCGACCGCAAGCGGTAGTCCGCCGCGCGTCGGCAAGTCACTCACCAGAACCAGTGGACGAGTGATCGCATATGCCAGCAATACCAGCAAGCCAGCGACAACCAGCGACGTGGCAACGTTGACGTAAGGACGCGATTCCCGTTCACCCGGAAAACGCTGCTCCAGTTTTCCCAGGTAACGTGGCAGGATCAACACTTTGAGGACAAAAAGAAACCCGGCGACGTAATAGAGTTCGACGTCATGACCGAAGTAGCCAATAATCAAAAAAAGAAAGGTTAACGCTATCGACTGCCATTGGAAGGCAACCGTATAAGCGTGCAGGCTTTTGCGCCACAATAAGGTAAAGCCGTATAACAGGATCACGCTGGAACCGAGCGTCGACAGTTGGGAAAACAGTGCATCGTTCATCGTATATCGCTATTTATCAGGGTAATAACTTGTTACTTTAAGAGAAATGAAGAGGTGACGGCGAGTAACGCCAGCACGAATGACGCGCCCAGCAACTCAGGCACACGGAACAGACGCAGTTTAGCAACGCGCGTCTCGACCACCGCAACGATCCCGCCCAACACCGCGAGTTTGACGATCAGCGCCAGGACGGCAAGCGTCAGCGCTGCAGGATCGAACGTTGTCGCTATTCCCCACGGGACAAACAGATTTGCCAGTAGCGTGAAGAAGATCGTCAGTTTCAGCCACGACGCCCACTCAATCAGCGCCAGATAACGGCCTGAATACTCAAGAATCATCGCCTCATGAATCATCGTCAGTTCAAGATGTGTGGCTGGGTTATCCACCGGCAAACGGCCGGTTTCGGCCAGCGTCACAATAAACAACGCAGCAAGCGCGAGTAGATGGCCGGGGCTTACAGTCACCGCGGGATTCGCCAACTCCTGCGTTACGATGCGCCCCAGATTCGTTGATCCCGCGCTGAGAGCAAGGCTGAAGATAGCAAGCGCAATCGTCGGCTCGGCGATGGCCGCTACCGTCATCTCGCGACTCGCCCCCATCCCGCCGAATGCGGTTCCTGGATCGAGTCCTGCTAAAGCAAGGAAGAACGTGCCCAGCAATAACAGGTAAACGACCATCAGCAGATCCCCCATGCCGTCCAACGCCAGAGGCGCAACAATCATCGGAACAAGCAGTGTTACGGTGACCGTGCTTGCGAAGATGATGTAAGGCGCAACGCGGAACAGCCACGAGGCATTGTTTGACATGACCACCTCTTTGCCAAACAACTTGCGCAGTTCGAAGTACGGTTGCCACGGCGGTGCGCCGCGCCGATTTTGAAAGCGCGCCTTTAGCCATCTCACGAAGCCTGCCAATCCCGGCGCCAGCAATAGCGCCAGTGCGACCTGAGCTATTTCAAGAACATATCCTGTTACAATCATTGTTTACCCATGGTATTTTGCCTGAGTGCTCTAATCAAAACCATCTTGCCGCGATGAGCAGCAGAATGAGTATGACGGCGACATACATAAGATACAAATGCAACGATCCTGTCTGTATACGTCGAACTTGCCGCGAAATGCGCTGTATTAATCGCAATAGCGGATCGTAAAGCACACGATCGAACAGCGGTGTGATCCTGCTTGAGTATTTGATCGACTTCACAAAGTACTTTGATTCGGGATGAAAGTCGATGGAAAGCTCCTTCGTCGGGCGATATAGTTCGGCGAATACCCTGCGCAACGGCTCAGCAAACGAGGTCGCGGTGTACTCCATACGCGGCGTCTGACCAATGCGTCCGCAGCCCCAAGTGTCACTGACACGTCGTTTTCGATTGACATGCATCAGCCTCATTACCAGCGGTATCAGTGCCAGAAGAATGAGCAATCCCAATCCAATCCACGTCGGTGACACTTGAGCAAAGCCTGCTGGGGCTTGCACCAATAGATTGAGAGTAAAGACCGACCGTGTGTCGGGCAGACCGCCAAGTCCGGCCAGCACACCACCCAGCAGCGGCACGACAGAAAAAGGCGCAAGACCGAGTGCAATGCACGCCAGAGCCAGGATTGCCATTCCTATTCGCATCGACAGCGGCGCTTCATGCGCGTGCTCAGCTTCATGCGAGCGCGGAATGGCGAGAAATGAAATGCCAAAGGCTTTTACAAAGCACGCCGCCGCCAGGCCGCTCGTTAGCGCCAGCATTCCAACCGCAAGCGGAAAGGCCACGGCGACTTCGGGCACTGGGATATTGAAGCCGCCGAGAAGCGCTTGAAACACAAGCCACTCCGACACGAAGCCATTAAGCGGCGGCAGAGCAGAGATAGCCGCTGCCCCGATTAGAAAGAACAGCGCTGTCCATGGCATCCGCTTGATCAGCCCGCCCATTTCTTCCATGTTGCGCGTGCCGGTCGCATGCAGCACCGATCCAGCGCCAAGGAATAACAGCCCCTTAAAACTAGCATGATTGATGGTGTGATACAGCCCGCCGATGAAGCCCAGCGTCGCCAGCGCCATCAGACCATAACTGCGAAATATCAATCCCGCGCCGATGCCAATCAGAATGATGCCGATGTTTTCAACAGAATGAAAGGCAAGTAGCCGCTTAAGATCATGCTCCATCAAGGCATACAGCACCCCAAGCAGAGCTGTGACAGTGCCTACGGCCAGCACCAGCGCCCCCCACCAGGCCGGCCCGCCACCCAGCAGATCTAGAGTAACGCGCAGGAGGCCATAGATACCCATTTTTATGACGACCCCTGACATCAAAGCCGAGACGTGACTCGGCGCGACAGGGTGCGCCATCGGAAGCCAGACATGGAGCGGGACCACACCTGCCTTGGAGCCGAAGCCAAATAATGCCAGCAGGAATACTGCATCACGCGCCAGCGGCGCCAGGGTCAATGCATTGGCGCGCATCGCGGCAAACGAGGTGCTCATGGCGTCTCCGCCCGACAATAACAGAAACATTGCCACCAGTGCGGCAAAACCGATGTGCGTCATGGCGATGTACCAACCCCCGGCCTGCAGAGTTCCGGGTTGATCGTGTTCGGTCACAACCATCCAGTAGGCCGAGAGCGACATGGTCTCCCACAGCAGCAGGAAGGTTAGCGCATTGTCAGCCATCACTTGCAAGCTAAGCGTCAACAATAAACCGTTCAACATGGCCCCGATCAGCCGCAGCGAGTACCGCCCTTCATATGCAGCCGAATAGCCGAAGCTGTAGAGCGCAACCGGCACGCCCAACAGTCCAATGACAACGAGGAAGAATGCGCCCAGTCCATCAAGTCGTAATGCAAATCCCGTGATCGGCAGAATGTCTGATATCTGGATGGTAAGCGTCTGGCCTGAAAGGAGATTAGCGCTACCCAGGATAAAAGCGGCGCCTGCGCCGATGATCGCTCCTGATGTCGCTGCCGCCCGCACAAACAAGCTGCGCCCCAGTGTCAACGCGCCAACCGCCCCGATGCCATAGCCGGCAATCATCACGACGAGTAACCATGTCATGGTCTGTGAGCTTATTAAATTTGAAGGTATGGTCATATGCGCTTCTTTGGCATTCGGTCCAATGCGGCCAGAATCCCGCGCAGAATGTCAGCTGGTTCGGGCGGACATCCTGGGATAAACACGTCCACAGGAATCACCTTGTCAACGCTGCCCACGACGGCGTAACTGCTCTTGAACACGCCACATGTCCTGGCGCAATCGCCCACTGCCACAACCAGTTTTGGATCTGGCGTGGCCTCATAGGTCTTGCGTAATGGCACTTCCATGTTGCGCGTCACCGGGCCGGTCACCAGCAGCATGTCAGCGTGTCGTGGCGATGCCACAAAATGAATCCCGAAGCGTTCACTGTCATACACTGGACCGGTAAGGCCTGTGATTTCGATCTCGCAGCCGTTGCATGATCCAGCATCGACCTCGCGGATGGCAAGTGCCCGGCCCAGCAATCGCTGTGTCTTCTGGTTCACCTGTCCAACCAACTGTATGATCTCGGCCTCATCCGGTCCGAGTGGTTCCGTCACAATCCCGGTCTGGAATATCTTCTTAAAAAGAGCAGGCATTGTTATCCTTTGACCTAAACGACGAGACCCATCAACCTCTACTGAGGTTATGGGTCTTTTGGAACGCTGACGAGGTTAGCTGACGGGTTCGGACCCCAAAAGTGATCCTACCAGGCAAGCCTGGATTCGCCCCACATGCGATTGGTTTCCCCGCGTCTGTCAGTCAGACTTTAGCGATTTTCTATATATAAACGATATCAGTTTCTAGGTTGTGTGAGCACCTATTCGCTTAGTGGCGCCTCCGTGCGCAACCCCAGACGCGCCTTCTTCCTCAAGTTGCACCAGCATTGAATGAGTATCAATGAGGTCTGCGTTGAAGATACGACGAGCAACATCCAGTAACTCGTACACCTGGGGATCGCGCACGCGATAGTACACACTTGTCCCCTCTTTGCGGGTCTCGACGATGTTCCGGTTGCGCAGAACAGCCAACTGCTGCGAAACGCCGGACGATTCGATTTCCAGTTTCGTCTGCAGTTCATTGACGCTCATTTCGCCCGCGCGCAAGTGTTCCAGGATGCTGATGCGGGTTGGATGAGCCAGCGCCTTGAAAAACTCGGCTTTAAACCGGCGTAGGGAATCAGGCATAGTCACCAGTGGCTCGTATATTGATGCTTGGTAAATTACTATTTCCGAACATTTATAGATTGCATTCTAGTCAAATAGCGGAGTGGTGTCAAATGCATTCAAGTTAGGAAAAGATCGCAATAGGATGGATCTCTGTCTACACGGCGCGGGTCATCAGGCGACGAAGGTCATGGCCGTGATAGATGGCGAGTGAGACAAGGAGCATCAGGAGGCTCACGGCGAGGAGGAAGGGTTGCTGCAGCAGTATCCCCGACACAAGCCCCATGCCAAGGAAGGCGCCGTGCAGGATCAGCGCTGCCTGACCAGCGAGACGGTCCGGTGGACGGATCAGGCGCGGACGCAAGACCAGAATCAGCACGATAGCACTCATGAGCGCCCCCGCAATCGTGATCTCATAGAGGTTCCCCGGCATCCAGAAGGTGATCAACAAGGCATTGGTTAACATCACACCGAGCATGCCAATGGCCATGGCGCCGAATGGGGCAATCCACTGGGCGACCCGGCCAGGGCGGTAAGTGAGCAACCTCAGCCCGGTGGAAAATGAGAACACGACCCAGAACCACGACCAGAAGTTGGCATATGGGACGCCGAAGTATTGTGCCTGCAACCCTTGACCCCAATCCCACATGCCCAGCCGAATCGCGATAGCGTCCAAGGAAAGGTCGATATTCAGCACGAGAAGACCGTCAAGCACCGGGCGCGCCCATTCGGGCAGGGAGAGCGAGTTTGTAAACCCCCGAACGCTGTAGATCATGCAACCCCAGGCGACGCCGATGGCAAGCGGGACATCGAGGACCATGACGGTGAAATGACCATAACGGTACGCGTCCAACTGGCGGATCGTCGCAAGCTCAAGCAGCAGACCGAAGCCGATGCCCGCGAGGAGTTGTAGCACTGCGGCAATACCCGCGCGCAACGCGTGGATAAAACAGAGGATGAAGACGATCAGAATGCTCAGTTCGAATACGACGAAATACGGGTTGATCACGATGATATCTCCATTGCGCTGCAGGCTGATTTTCTCACCTATGTATGAGCTTCATCATCAGTCTCGCCCACCTCGCCGGCGACTTTGAGCATCTTGCTGCGGCGCAGGATGTAGATGGAGATTGCCATAGCGACTATGATCAGCGCCAGCAGGCCAAGCTCGATCAGCGTGTTGCGGAAGGCTTCGGGGTTGCTCACCTCAAGCTTGGTGCTCTCGGCGGTGATGACCAGCATGCGCCGGATGGCTGCAATGGCGCCGACAATCAGGAACGGTTCTGCGACCAGGCTGTGGCTTTCGAGCGACAGCGCCACGGTGTAGACGATCTCCATCGTCATCATCACGAGCAGGACGCTATCGAGGATTTCGATGGCGAGGTCGCGTATCTGGCCTTCCATCAAGGCGTTGTACATGGCGATAACGCTTGAACCCAGCAGTAACAGCGCGAGCACTGCGAGCACTACCGCGATCAAGGTGAGCACGACGCTTTCGACGCGATGCAGGATGTCAACGACGCGCATCACGCCTGTTTTCTTATATGGATCAGACATTTCACCGCCCTTATGAGACCAAAGGATGCGGCATTCTAACTGGTGCGGGGGGCGGCGTCAATCGGAAGATCGATCGTGAAGCGGCTGCCCTGGCCCGGACGGCTCTCGACATCGACGCGGCCGCCGTGCGCATGCACGATGCTTTTGACGAGCGCGAGCCCCAGTCCGCTGCCGCGCGTGATACTGCCCTTGCCACGGTAGAAGCGGTCGAAGATGTGCGGGAGGTCAGCCGGGTCGATGCCCGTGCCAGTGTCTTGCACGGTCAGCCGGACGATGTGGTCAACCGCCGCCGCGCCGACATCGATGCGCCCGCCATTGCGTGTGAACTTCAACGCGTTGTCGATCAGGTTTGACAGCACGATTTCAATGCGCGCTCGGTCGCATCTAAAGCCGACTCTTGGATCGGGGGGGGTGACGACCAGCGCGACGCCCTTATCGATGGCGCTCTGTTTGTACGCTGCTGCGGCTGCCTGCATGATCTCGCCCGCATCGTTGACCGCCATGTCCATGCTGGCGACGCCGGAATCGAGTCGCGACAGATCGAGCAGGTTGCGCGTGATCCACTCCAGCCGCTCGATCTGCGACTGGCTCTCGGAAAGAAACTCGGTGCGCGTGGCGGGGTCGTCTGCGGCGCCGCCACGAAGGAGTTCGTTAAAGGTCTTGATCGCCGTGATTGGCGTGCGCAGTTCGTGGGATGCGTCGGCGATGAAGCGGCGCAGAGTGTCGCGTTCCGCGCCAAGCTCGGTGAAGCTGGACTGAAGCCGCTCCGCCATCTCATTGAACTGGCTCGCTACCTGGCCGGTCTCATCATCACTGGACACGGCTGCGCGCGTGGTCAGGTCGCCGCCGCTCATGCGGTTGGCGGCTAACGCCAGATTTTTCAACGGCGCAGTCAGCCCGCGCCCGACGAATAACGCCACTACGCCGGCGACCCCGGTTGCTAGCACGGCTGCCACGATGAGCGCCTGAAGCGTTGCGGCTGTTAATTCACCACCGAAATTGGGGGCGCCGCTCAGTTCCACAAAGCCTATGGTGTGCGTCTCATCCCCGATCGGCACACTCACAGTCCGCGTTGAACGGTTATCAGTGTCCAGCGCAGGCGTTGTTGTCGCAGTATCCTGTGGAGGCGTGTCGGTCATGGCCTGGAAAACGAAGCGGCGCCCCCATGGGCCATCGGTGCGTTCAACCAGCATATAACGAGTGCCGGGCGGCTGTTGGACGATCGTCCCGTCCGCATTGCGCATCGGGCGGCGGCGACCCAGCATGATCGACATGACCTGTGGTTCGCCATCGCGGGTCTTGTCAGGATCAGGAGGCAGAATCCACACGAAGCTATCCGGCCCATTGCGCGCGCCTGAGTCCGCGATGATGTTCTTCTGGGTGTCTTGGATGCGCACGCGCAGATTGCCCAGGAATGCGGTCGTCTGCGCCAGTTGCTGTAACTGCGTCGGGCTGACCTGCGGAAACATCAATGGCAACGCCTGGCGCGCAGCGGCGTTCGCGTTTGCTGTGAGATAGTCGAGTTCCTGTTGATCCGCATAGCGCTTGACCAATGAGATTGCCAGCGCGCCAACCAGCCCGGCGGTTAATAATGCCAGGAGCATATAGCTCGCAACCAGTCGCCAACGGATCGAACGGAATCTCATGGTGTATTTATGAAGAGACCTCCGGGTGAAACCGGAGGTCTGACTGACTTTACAAGGATTGACTTACAGGGTATTGCCAGTGTCTTGTGGCTGCGGTTGTGTGTTCGGGTTGCGGAGGTTAGGGCGGCCACTGTTATTGCCACGATTACCGCCTGTGCCGGCTGCGCCGGGATTCGCGTTCATCTGCGGCAGGGTTACCGCGTCACCGAGGCTGACGCCCATGTATGCAGTCCCGGACTTGTCGGGATTCTCACCCAGTGTGACCTTGATCTCGGTTGTAGCGGTGTCGCCGCGATGTTTGACAGTCAATGTCACGTCAGCGTTTGATTTGTAAGTAGCGATGGCGTCCACGAGCGCCTGCGCATTCTCCACCGATACGCCGTTGATCGCTGAAATCACGTCGAAGCGTTGCACACCGGCCTTAGCGGCGGGGCTGCCCTCAGTGACCAGGTACACAATCGCTCCTGGGATGCGCTGAGGCAGGAAACCGCTACCACCGCGTGGGGTAGTCGGAGTGATTGGCGCGCCGGGCTGGATGCCGGGGTTGCGACCCTGGCGACCATTCGGGCCAGCGAATGGCATCATGCCGCCGCGCTGGCCGAAGCCGCCCATGCGATACTGCACGCCAAGAAACGGAGCGCCGGCCTTGTCAGGGCTCTCACCCAGTTTGACGGTGATATCGGTAGGATTGGCATCACCCTTGTGTTGCACCGATAGCTTGACAGTGTCGCCGACCTTATGGCCGCTGATGATGTTGGACAGACTCTCGTTTGCTCCAAACGTTGTGCCATCCACCGAGAGGATGACGTCGCCAACCTTGATGCCAGCGCCACTGGCGGGGCTGTCGGTCACGACTTCAGTCACCAGCACATGCGTGGCACTGATTGGCGCACTGGCGCCGAATCCGGGCATACCGGGTTTGCCGGGCAAACCACGGCCTTTGCCGAACATGCCGCCGCGAGCGCTGAACTCTGTGCCAAGGGCGACCACACCCAGGTACGTCCTGCCATTTGTATCGGTCAGCGTGGCTGACAACGTGATTGGCGTGTCGCCATGGGTAATGTTCAACTCAACGGTGTCGCCAGATTTCTTTGTCGCAAGGTATTTCTGCAAGTCGCCGTTTGTATTAACCTCGGTTGTATCCACCTTCAGGATGATATCGCCGCGCTTCACGCCGGCCTTGTCGGCGGGACTATCGGTTGCAACGATGACCACGACCAGACCCTTCTGGTCAGCGCTTGCCTGCAAGGCATCCTGGACGAGATTTCCCGTCCGGCCTGTCAGCAGGTCGCGCCCGACGCGAGTTGCCGCCTGCGCGATATTCAGCCCGGCGAACAATGTCGCTCCCGCAATCACTAAAGCGCCGGCAACGGCGCCCGCAATTAGAAGAATACGTTTATTCATACTTATATTGTCTCCATAACGAACGATGACTCTTAACCCATGGGTTAACCTATTGATTAACTTACTGGTTAACCCATTGCCTTAAATACTAAAAAGAACTTTTTGCGTAGCCATTATGATTGTGTTAAGGTTTCGCAATATCCGGCTTGAACTTGTAGCCGAACCCGCGCACGGTCAATATCCAGCGCGGGTTGGTGGGGTCTTCCTCCAGCTTCTCGCGCAGGTGACGGATGTGCACGTCGATCGTGCGGTCGTCGCCGATGTCGCTGTCATATCCCCACACTGTTTCGATCAATGTCTCGCGGCTGATTGGACGATCGGGGTTGCTGGCGAGATAGCGCAACAGCCGGAACTCGGTGGGAGTCAGGTTGATCGGCTGACCGTCGCGGGTGCGATGGACTTGCAGACGATCGAGGTCGAGGATCACGTCGCCAAACATCAGTTTCTCGTGCCCGTTGGCGTTTGCCAGGTCGCCATAGGCGCGGCGGAGCATGGCGCGGATGCGCGACACGACCTCGCGCAAGCTGTAGGGTTTAACTACATAATCATCTGCGCCGAGTTCCAGCCCAAGCACCTTGTCCACTTCATCATCGCTTGCGGTGAGCATGATGATCGGTTGACGCTTGCCCTGCGCGCGAAACTGGCGGCATACATCAAATCCACTGACGTCGGGTAGCCTGATGTCCAGCAGGATCAGGTGGATGTCGTTTGACTCAATCAGTTCCAACGCTTTCTTGCCATTTTCCGCCCAGAAGGTCACAAAGCCTTCGGCGTTCAGCCCATAGGTTAGTCCACGCGCGACTGCGGGTTCATCTTCGACGACCAGGATGTGTTCACCAGCCATGACTCGATTGTACTTACTCACCTTAGAACTGCGATAATGGCGGCTGTGATTATTGGAGTAGACGCAAGCCGGCTCTCCGCCAGAGTGACGACGGGCACCGAGCGCTACACGCGCGAGGTGATCAAGTCGTTACTCCAACTGGCCCCACAGCATGAGTTTTGGCTATACGCCAGAGAACCGCTCGATTTGCAGGCCACGTTGGGCGTAGAAGGACGCGAGCCGGCGCGGTTACGCGTCATTTGCATACCGCAGGCGCGCCTGTGGACGCATCTCGGACTGGCGCGCGAGATCGCTACCCGTCCGCCCGATGCGTTGTTTATCCCCGCGCATGTGTTGCCGTTATCGCAAGCTATCCGGCGCACTACGCGGACAGTTGTCACCATCCACGATGTCGGTTACCGGCATTTCCCAAAGGCGCACCCGTGGCGGCAGCGGGCATATCTGGAGTGGGGCACGTGGCTGTCGGCGCGGTTCGCCTCGGCAATCGCGGTGGATTCCGACGCGACGCGGCGCGACGTGCGGCGGTTCTATCACACCCCCGAAGCGCGTATTGCCGTGGCCTACCCAGGGCCGCTGCCGCTGGTCGAGGTGACGGACGCAGCGCGAGAGGCCATCCGCGCGCTCATTCCGGCGCTGCCAGACTCGCCGTATGCGCTTTTTATTGGCACACTGCAACCGCGCAAGAACCTGCGCCGGCTGATTCAAGCATGGAAACTCCTGTTGGAGAGCATGGAAAGCACCGATGTGCCCAAACCAGCCCTGCTTGTTGCTGGGGCGAAAGGTTGGGGCGGCGAGGACCTTGCCGCTGAGGCCGCCAGGCTTGGGCTTGGCAACGCTGTGCGCTTTCTGGGATACGTCAGCGACATGGACAAAGCAGTTCTGCTGCACGGCGCGCGGGCATTTGTGTTCCCGTCATTGTATGAAGGCTTTGGTTTGCCGGTGCTGGAGGCGCAGCAGGCTGGTATCCCGGTGGTGTGCAGCAACTCCTCGTCGTTGCCTGAGGCGGCTGGCGAAGGGGCGCTGCTCGTCGATCCACTGGACACGACTGCGCTCGCCGGCGCCTTACGGCGCGCACTATACGATGATGGCGCGCGAGAGCAACTTATTATTGCGGGCAGAAACAACCTGCGCCGTTTTTCATGGCGGAATTGCGCCACGGTAATTTTGCGTCTGCTGGAAAACGACGTTATGATTAGGGCTACTTAGTCATCCGTTGAACAAATCGTGGATATTTCACAGCAACTTACCATTCCTGGCCGTGCTGCAGCGTCGATTCGCATCCTGGGCGCGCGCATCGATGACGTCACGATGCAGGAAACATGCGACCATGTGGCGCAGATGATCGCATCGGGCGGTTCATGCCAGATTGCGACCGTCAATCCCGAGTTCATCATGCGCGCGCGCCGCGATGTTGAATTTGCTCAGGTGCTCGAGCACACCGCATTAAATGTGCCTGATGGCGTAGGGGTGCTGTGGGCGGCGCGACGGCAGGGACATCCCCTGCGCGAGCGCGTCGGAGGCGCTGACCTGATGCAACGATTATGCGCGATAGGGTCGCAGTATGGTTGGCGCGTGTTCTTCCTCGGCGCGCAAGACGGTGTGGCTGAACGCGCCGCCGCCAACCTGGCGTTTATGTACCAGGGTCTGATCGTATGTGGCACACGAGCAGGGACGCCGCGCCCGGAGGACGATGAGGCAACGGTGGCCGTCATCCAACGCGCCAACCCCAATCTGTTGTTTGTCGCGTATGGCGCGCCCGGGCAGGACAAATGGTTAAGGCGAAATCTACCCAGACTGGCGCAATCCAGCCCGCCTGAAAAAGGGCTAGTTGGCATTGGGGTAGGCGGTTCGTTCGACTATGTCAGTGGTGTGCAGAAACGCGCCCCGGTTCAGATGCAGCGTATGGGGCTGGAATGGCTGTACCGATTGTTGCGCCAACCGTCTCGCAGCGGGCGGCAGCTGGCATTGATCCAGTTTGTCTGCGCCGTGATGCTACAATCGCGATATGACGGAAGAGATGCAGGGACCGCTGGAGGGCGGTGACACTTCATCGTTCGGGCCGACCGACGCCCCGGGCAGTGTCCTGCGAAATCTGCGCCAACTCCCTGTCTTTGAAGCGCTCACCGACGAAGAGTTCAGATCGGTAGTGGGGTTGTTGCGCGCGCAGCACATTCCGCGCGGTTTGCTGGTGCTTGAGCAAGGCGCGCTCAACCATCGTCTGTATATCATCCGGCGCGGCCGCGCGCTGAAGCGGGTGATTGGCGCGGACGATATCGAGCGGCGCTCCGGGCAGATTACTGCCGGGCAGATATTCAACGAACGGTCATTTCTCATGGGCGAGCGCAACGCTGAAACGATCGAGGCGCTTGATGAGTTGACCTTGTGGTATATCGCGCGTGAGGACTTTCACAAACTGTTGCAGGCGCACCCTGAGATCGAGGTGCGCGTGATCGCCCCTTCTAGTGACGAGGCGATTGGGACACAACTTGCAGCTCGAACCAAGTTGGATTACCCATGGCAACGGCAAAACGAGCACATCATTTTGTTCTGCAAGAAGCATGTGATCGTGTTCATCAGGACTCTGTGGACGGCTCCTATTGCGCTAGTCTTCATCATCGGACTGATGCTGCCCCCGGTGGCGTCGATTCTGCCGCAGGCGCAGGTCTGGTTAATAGCTCTGGTGATCATCGTGTTCCTGATCTGGGCCGTGCTAGCCTGGGTGGACTGGCAGAACGACTATTATGCGATCACCGACCAGCGCGTGATCCATCGTGAACGCGAAGTGCTGATTCGCGATGAACAGGACGAGGTGCCGCTCAGTCGCATCCAGGATATCAAGATTGAGCGCCCCAGTTTTTTTGCATCGCTGGTTGACTTTGGGAACGTGACGATAGAGGCCAGCGGATCACACTCGAGGGTGCGGTTCGACGACATAGGAAAACCCGATGAGGTTGCCGAGATCCTGTTTGGCCAACTGGGTCGCGCTCGCCTTGAGACACATGCGACGCAACGGGCGCGCATCCGGCTTGATCTACGGCGCGAACTTGGTCTTGCTCCCCCATTGCCTCCTCCGCCGCCCAGATCCTTCCGGCGCCAAAAACCGCCGCCGGTTGCATTTCGCAAGCGCCTGAGAAGCTTCCGCGAACAGGTTGAAATGCTGCGCAACACGCTGATGCCTCGGATGCGGCTCGAAGTTGGCGACAGTATCACTTATCGCAAACACTGGTTGCGCCTTCTGCAGACGATTGCCGCGCCAGTGCTGGGGGTGTTGTTTTACATCGTCTTGCTGGTCATCATCAACGTCAGCAGCGAAAGCCTGAGCAGAATAGTGTTTGGGTTCCCGTTTGTCCTTGGCGTCATCGGCATTGGCGTGGTGTTATTATTCGGGGTGCTCTATCGGTACGAGGATTGGCGCAACGACATCTATATCGTAAAACCTGACCGATTGATCGACATAGACGCCAGTCCATTTGGCCTGCATGGCATGTCAACGCGCGAGGCCAAGCTGGACGCAGTTCAAAACGTGACGTCGAAGACTCGCGGCGTTCTGGACACTGTCTTTAATGTTGGCGACGTGATCATCCAGACTGCCGGCAGCGACGGCCAATTGATATTTGAACGGGTTTACAATCCGCGACTGGTGCAGCGCGATATTACCGACCGCATGGATGCGTATGAGGCGCAAAAGCGCGAAAAAGAAGCAGCACAACGGAGCAAGGAAATGGCCGAGTGGCTGGGTATCTACGACGAGTTGACGCGGTTGCACGATCGCGAGAAGCTTCTCTAATAATAATGTATTGAAGATGTGTTAGGAATTGGGAGAGATGGTAAGAGATATCAGGAAAATCGGCGACCCCGTGTTGCGACGCAAGGCGAAGAAAGTTGAGAAGGTCACCAAGGATGTCCAGAAGCTGATCGATGACATGATCGAGACGATGCATGCGGCTCATGGGCTTGGTCTGGCTGCGCCGCAGGTCGGCGTGTTGCAGCGCGTGGCGATTGTCGAGATTGAACCGGATGAAAAAGTGCCGGGCAGCGGGACGCTCTACGCATTTATCAACCCTGAGATCGTCAAAGTCTCTGAAGAAACCTGGGTCAACCAGGAAGGGTGTCTGTCGATTCCCGGTTGGCGCGGTGAAGTGGAACGCCCCATGAATATCACGGTGAAGGCGCTTGATCGCGCGGGTAACCGCATCAAGCTCGATGTCGAGGGCTGGGTGGCGCGCGCGTTTCAACACGAGGTTGATCACCTCGACGGCGTGATGTTCATCGACAAGCTGGTCGCGCCCGACCGGATGTGGCGCGTGAAGGAAGGCGAGGAAGACAAAGAGGCCGCTGGTTAACCCAGGGCATGTTTGCTTCAGGGCAGGCAGCCCCTACAAACAGGAACATAGTGCAAATCAAAATACACACGACGCCTGAAGTGTTTGATACGCTTGGCGCAGAATGGAACCAATTACTGCATCGTTCTGCCACAGATACGTTGTTTTTGACGCGTGAGTGGCAGAAAGTATGGTGGAGCGTTCTCGGCGAAGGCGATTTGCGCGTGATCGAGATGCGCGACGACGGCGGAGAGCTGATCGGCATCGCGCCGCTCTTCTTCGCGCCTGGCGACGCCGACCTTCCTCAGGTGACGTTTGTGGGCTGGCGTGAAGTTTCGGATTACCTGGATTTTATCTTTGCGCGCGGGCGCGAGGTCGAATGTTATCAGGCAGTGCTGGATGATCTGGGCGGGCCGAATAGCCCGCAATGGAGTTGTCTTGCACTGTGCAACATCCCGGAGCCGTCGCCGACGCTCACGGTGCTGGCCGACATGGCTGAGCAGCGCGGTTGGAAAGTGGAGAAGCGCTTTGAGGATGTCGCGCCGATGATTACGCTGCCGGATACTTATGAAGGGTACCTGGCGATGCTTGACGGCAAGGAGCGCCGCGAATTGCAGCGCAAGATGCGCCGCGCGGGCAACCTGGTCAACATTACTTACACGAGTGATGCCGCGACGCTCGATCAGGACATGGACGACTTCCTGCGCCTGATGACGGCGTCGATGCCTGGCAAAGCGGCGTTTATGACGCCGCGCATGGCGCGCTTTTTTCGCGCCGTGGTGCGCGTGATGTTCGAGGCAGGCTGGCTGCAACTGGCATTTCTCGATGTGGAAGGCGCGCGCGCCGCAGCGTATCTGAACTTTGTATACGATAATGCAATCCTGGTTTATAACTCCGGGCTTGACCCGATGAAGTTTGCGCATCTCAGCCCAGGGCAGGTGCTGCTGGCGCGGTTGATCGAGAAAGCAGTTGGCGACAAGCGGCGGTTGTTTGATTTCCTGCAAGGCCACGAAGATTACAAATACAAGCTCGGGGGCAAAGACCTGCGTCTGTATACACTTATCATTACGAAGACGAAGACGAAGTAATAGCAAAGAAATAATCGATGGAAGAAAAACTAGCAAGTATTGAGGCGCGCTACAACGAGCTGATCGCCCAGATGGCGCAGCCCGAAATCGCCTCTGATTACTCTCGCTACTCCGAACTGGTGCGCCAACAGAATGAGATGGAACCGGTTGTGATGGCGTATCGCGAGTGGCTGAAGATCAAGCACGAGCTTGAGGGCGCAAAGGCGCTCACAGATGGCGACGACCCGGAAATGGCCGAGATGGCGCGCGAGGAAATGGCGCCGCTCGCTGACAAGCTGGTCGAGCTGGACAAGAAGATCAAGACGCTGCTGCTGCCCAAAGACCCGAACGATGAGCGCGACGTGATCGTCGAGGTTCGCGCCGGCGCGGGTGGGGATGAGGCAGGGCTGTTCGCCGCCGATCTGTTCCGCATGTATATGCGCTACGCTGAAGAGCATCACTGGAAGGCGGAAATCATTGACGAGAACGAGACTGGCATCGGCGGGTACAAGGAAGTGATCTTTAACGTGCGCGGCAAGGGCGCATACTCGCGGCTGAAGTACGAGAGCGGCGTGCACCGTGTGCAACGTGTGCCGTCCACCGAGTCCAGCGGGCGCATTCACACCAGCACTGCCACCGTCGCGGTGTTGCCGCAGGTGGACGATGTTGAGATCAACATCCCGGCGGGCGATGTGGAGACTGAAGTCTATAAGTCGCAGGGCGCGGGCGGGCAGAACGTGCAGAAGAACTCGACCGCCGTTCGTCTGCGCCACATCCCCACGGGAATCGTGGTGCAGTGCCAGGATGAGCGCAGCCAGTTGCAGAACCGCATACGCGCGATGAGCATTCTCAAGGCGCGCCTGTATGCGTTGGAGCAAGGCAAACAGGACTCCCAGCAATCCGAGGCACGCCGCGATCAGGTGGGCACGGGCGAGCGCAGCGAGAAGATACGGACGTATAACTTCCCGCAGAACCGCGTTACCGATCACCGGCTGGAGATGTCGCTGTACCGGCTTGAGAGTATCTTGCACGGCGACCTCGATGAATTCATCGACGAGTTGGGCGGGCGAGATCAGGCGGCCAAGCTGCAGGCCGCGATGGCCTGATCCTGCGCTTGCCAAAAGATGATCGCCTCTCGGCTACCCACTCTGCGCGATATTCTCCGCGAGACGATTTCCCGTTTCAACACGGCGCACATTGACAGCCCCGCGACGACTGCGCGCGTGGTGCTGGCGCGGGCGCTCGACAAACCGCGTGAATGGCTTGTGGCGCATGATGACGCAACGCTCGATGCGCCCACGGCGGCGCGCGTCGAGCATTTGATCAAGCAGGTGCTGGCGCACGAACCGCTGGCCTATATCCTCGGCAGCCGCGAGTTCTATGGCATCGATTTGATGGTTGATCCGCGCGTGTTGATCCCGCGACCTGAGACTGAGATGCTGGTCGAACTGGCGCTAGGCCACCTGCGCGCAGGGGCGGATATGAGCGCCGGAAGACCCACTGCGCCGGATTACGCGATGGACGATGTCGTCGACGTGATCGACGTTGGCACGGGCAGCGGCGCGGTGGCGATTGCCATCAGCCGGCACGCGCCGGATGCGCGGATCATCGCGAGCGATATCTCGGTTGATGCGCTTGCAGTGGCGCGCATCAACGCGTTGAGCAGTAAAACTGCGGGGCAAATCACGTTTATCGCGAGCGACCTGCTCGATGGCATTAACGCGCACGCGCGCGTGATCACCGCCAATCTCCCTTACGTCACCACGGAGGAGATCGAATCCCTGCCCCCTGAGATCCAGGAGCACGAACCCCGTGTGGCGCTGGATGGCGGCGACGACGGGTTGCATCTCGTGCGCCGGTTGCTGCGCCAGCTTGATGCGCACCTGTTGCCAGGCGGGATTGCCGTGTTTGAGTTTGGCTCGGCGCAGGGGAAGTGCGCGGTCACCGCCGCGCGTGAGGTGTTAGGCGGATGGTCAGTGGAGTTGCTCAAGGATCTTGCCGGCCTCGATCGTGTGCTGCTCGCGCGCAAACCGGAGATTCAACTGATCGCCGTTGATCTCGATGGCACGACGCTGGATGATCATTTCCGCATCTCGGAGCGCGTCAAGCGCGCGCTGCGCGCTGCGGTTGAGCGTGGTGTGCGCGTCACGATTGCGAGCGGCCGGCCTGTGCCCGTCATTGCGCCATACATAGAAGCGATTGGAGTCAACGCCCCTGTGCTGGCGATGCAGGGCGGGATGATCTACGACTTCGCAATCGGGCAAGTGTTGCATGAGCTCACGATCACGCGTGAACTGGGCTGCGCGCTGGTCGCGTTGGAGCATCTCCAGCCGGCCTGGCAGATTGTCCTGTTCATCGGCGATCACATGGTGGTGTCCTCGCTCCGGTACGCGCCGGAGTTCTATCTGTCGTTGCTGGGTGAGAACCTGACCGTGCAGGTTGATTTATGCGCTGCGCTGGCTCATAACGACCCGGACAAGGTGCTCGTGATTGTCTCGCCTGAAGATGCGCCGCTGGCGATAGCCGAGATGGGGCGCATTGCGGGCGAAGACGCGAGTGTCGTGCAGTCACACCGGCTGTTCGTTGAGGTTAACCCGCGCGATGCGCACAAGGGGTTCGGCCTGGCGCGGCTGGCGGCCGGTCTGAATATCGCGCGTGAATCGGTCATGGCGATTGGCGACCAGGACAATGACACGACGATGGTTGCGTGGGCGGGGGTGGGGGTTGCGATGGGCAACGGGAGCCCGGCGACCCGCGCCGCTGCCAACTGGATCGCGCCGTCCATCGATCAGGATGGCGCTGCAGTCGCGATTGAGCGATTTGTGCTGGGGTGGTGACCACCAACCTTGCGAAGGGTTGTCTATCGATAGCGTTACCTTGCATGCAACCTTCGCAAGGAGAGGCGGCAACCCCACAACAACGCATAGCGTGATGCGCACGCGATCGGGCTGTGTTGCAGGTCGCGCTCCATGTGCGCGATACCGTTGTCGAATTCCTGTTGCGAAATCAGGTGGAGCGCGGAGTAGGCTTTGGCCCTATAGGCTGCGCAGTCGGTTAACGCGTAGGTCAATTCGACCGTTTCCTCGCAGTGCTGGGTGAACCCGGCGCCAGCCATCTCGACTCGCAGCATGCTGATGGAAGGGTAGCGCCTTAGTTCTGCGTCAACCGTTGCAGGAAAGAATTCAGACAGCGGTTGGCGATTGCGGATGATCCACTCGGAGTCGGTGACGGTGCTGATCTGACCGCCGGGTTTCAGCGCGCGCCAGGCAGAGTTGAAGTAGTCAGCCCGGCGCGTGACATGGTGGATCACGTCGACGGAGAAGACGAGGTCAAAAAATCCGGATGGCGTGTTGAGGCTCTCGGCGCGCCCGACTTCGTAACTGATTGCGCCGCCGCACCCCTTGGCCTGAGCCAGCATCTGCTCAGATGGATCAATCCCCCAGCAGGCACACCCCAATGCTTGTGCGATTGTGCGAATGTAATTCCCTGTGCCGCACCCGACTTCAAGGATATGCGATTTAGCGTCGAGTCCGGGTGTTGCCAGCAATCGCTGGAGCACGAGCGGATGTATTTGCCGATGTTGCGCGTATTCAGTCGCGAGTGCGTTGTAGTCCAGCATGTTGCATACTTTACATGAATGCTGGAAAAATAAAACACGGTTATCCAATTTGGATGACCGTGTGTATTTGCGCTTCGCGGCGCATAAGATGTAATGAACTGAGAGTGAGGGTCAGGCGCTGAACAACTTTGATATAAGGACCAACACACCAAAAGCGATCACACCCAGCGTACCGAGTGGAATCACGTTCAAAGGATTGTGCCAATCCCAGTTAAAGCTTGTTGAGAGCACGCCGCTTCTCTCTGTATCCTGCATGTCTAGAACGTCCTGGTTCATAAAAGCCTCCATAGCTATGTAATGATTATAGGAAGCTTTGGCCCCATATGGAATAGCCTAACAAAGGCGAAGCGGGGGATTCGCTTAAAGATATAATGAAAAGCATGCCAATTGCTTTCGATTCTAATAACCTCCTTGATCCGACCGGATGGCATATTCTGCGCGTGTTGCAGGAGAACGCCCGGATATCATTCAGCGAGTTGGGGCGCCTGGTGGGGCTATCGGCGCCGGCGGTGGCCGAACGGGTGCGCAAACTTGAAGATGCGGGGGTCATCGCGGGCTATCATGCCGAAGTAGACCCCGGGCGTGTGGGTTACTCCGTGTTGGCGATTATCCGAATCGCCGCAACCGGGCTCAATTTCTCAAAGTGCGCCGAAGCCGTGAAACGCATGCACGAGGTGCTTGAGTGTCACCGCATCACGGGGAGCGATTCGTTCTACGTCAAGGTTATGGTGCCATCGATCCAGCATCTGGAAGCGTTGATTGACCAACTGACGCCGTATGGAGAGACGACAACCACGCTCGTGCTGTCGTCGGCGGTCAAACGCCGGACGATCGAGCATGGGCCGGAGGAACCGCTGGATGCGCCGGCGGAGATTGCGGAGTAGATAAAGGTGTGCTTCGAAAAGAAACGGCGCCCTGGGTAAAGGACGCCGTTTAGTGCAAGGAAGGGGAGCCGGGGGCGTCAGGCCTGTTGCGCAGCCAGCATCGTCGTCATCTGGCGGCGCTGTTGCAGGGTGTTGAACAGTGCCTGGCGGCGGTTGCGGCGCGCCACGGCCATCTGCACAATGGTGCTGATCGCTTCGCCATAGTCGTATCCGGCGGCTTTGCAGGCGCCCATGAACCCGCCGTCATATGTGATGTCGGGGTTCGGGTTCACGTCCACTACATAGGGCTGATCATCCGCGTCAATGCGCAGGTCGACGCGCGCGTAGTCGCGACACTCGAACACGCGATATGTGTTCAGAACGATGTTTTCGATGCGCGCGCGCATGGCCGTCGATGTCTTTACCTCGGTGATCACGGGCATGGAGTGCCACTCGGTGCTGTCGGGCGACCACTTGCTGTCCCACGTGACCAGTTGGTGCATCGGGTCAGGGATCATTGAGAAGTCGATCTCGCGCAGCGGCAACATGCGCGGGCGGCCATTGCCCCATACGCCGACGTTGATCTCGCGACCCGCGATGAACTGCTCCACCAGAGCGGCTTCGTGGAACGTCTCGATAATGTAGGCGATGCGCTTGCGCAGCGCGTCGATGTCATGCACGACTGCTTCACGCGTGACGCCCATCGAGCAATGCTGGCTGACGGGTTTGACGATCACCGGGAACTTATCCCATGAGGTCAATCCTGCGGCAGACTTGAACTCGCGCCCCTCTGGCGTAGGGATGTTCCAGCGCTGCAAGACTTTTTTGGCGCGGCCTTTTTCGACCGACAGGCGCAATGTGGTTGGCGCATTGCCGGTATAGGTGAAGCCAAGCTGATCCAGATCGCGGCAGATGCGCGCATCGCCGCCGACTTCGCCCTCGATGCCTTCACACCAGTTGAACACGATCCACTCCGCCGGGTTGTAGCCGTGCACAGCTGAATGAACGTCCTTCCAGAACTCGGCGACGCGCACAGTATAGCCCAGCGACTCCAGGTTGTTTACCATGAGCGCGGTGTGCTTCTTGCCATCCTCCACCTCACCCGGCGTCCACGATTTGTAATAGTTGTAGAGCAATAGGACGTTTGCTCGGTGGTGATTCTTTAGTGCTTGCATGGTTTACTCCTTCCTCGCGAGTCGTTGTGTATAGATAAACAGGTCATCGTTCTCTGCGTAATATTCCGGGACCACCGCGGCGCGCGTAAAGCCCATCGACTCATACAGCCGTCGCGCTGGCGCATACTGATCCGTTGAAGAGGTGTAAATCACGATCAGACGCACACATTCAGCGGCACAAGCCGCCTGGCGCTGCACTTCGGCAAACAAAGCGCGTCCGGCGCCCTGACGGCGAGCGCTACTGGACACGCAGACCCAGAATAGATCCCACGTGCCATGCGTCAGTGCTTCACGACCGTAGCAGGCAAAGCCCACCAACTGGTCGCCGGCCCGACATGAAATAAAGCGATAGTTGTCATCGCTCGATTTGGCGAATGCCTCACTAAACATCTGATCGACGCACTCGGCATCGGATTGATTGAAGATGCCCGAATGCAACAGGATGTCGTAGATACCGCGACGATCGGCAAGCGTCGATGCCCCAACACTTAACGCGTTGCCGGGCTGAGTCGTTGCCGTTGTCACTGCGGTATCATCGTTCATCAAGCTGCCGCCGGCGCCGTCGTCAGGACGGCATGTTCTGTCTGTGCTCGCGCGCGCTTATGCGTTACGGGTGTCGCCTGCGCGTCGCGGCGTTGAATGGCAAACTGAACGATCTTCTCCAGCATCTGGGCATAATCCATTCCAGCCGCCGTCGCGGCGTTGGCGAAGCCGCTGCCAGGGCTGACGTCACAGTTGGAGTTCACATCCAATGCCATCGGCTGATTGCCGCGCAAGCGCATATCCACCCGCCCGTAATCGCGGCAACCGGTCGCGTGATATGCGGCAATTGCCACGCGTTCGATCTCGGCCTGAAGCTCTGCCGATACCGGGGCAGGGCAGATGGCCGGGATGCGTTGATACGCGGCTGATTCCGGGTCCCACTTGGCTTCGAATGTGCACAAGCGATCGTGGATGTCGGAGAAGGCATCGTAGGTCATGGTTGAGATGCCGAGGACCGTGGCGCACCCTGTGCACCCGAGGTGGGACGCATCGCCGCCCCACACAGAGACGTTATATTCGGGGCTGTCGAGAAATTCCTCGATCAGCGCTGCGCCCTTGAACTCGTGACACACTGCCGCAACCTGTTTGCGCGCTTCCTCGAGGGTCATCACAACGGACTGGCGCGTGATGCCCAGCGAACAATGCTCTGACGCCGGTTTGACAATGGCTGGATAGACCTTGAAGTCGACCTCGTTTGGAGCGTCGTAGATGGCCCACGCGGGCGTCGGCACTGCCCAGTCGGTCAACACATGCTTCATCTGCCGCTTGAACTGCGTCTGATCGAGGGCGTGCTGATCCGAGCCCGTGTAGGTGTAATCGAGCGAGTCGAGCAGCCGCGCCATGCGCGCGTAGTAGAAATCCTGCGCTGGCGAGCCTTCACACAGATTCAAAACGATCCACTCACGCGGGTCGTAGCGTCGCAGCGGCGTAACGAGATCATGAACGAGTTTCACGGCTTCGACGCGCCAGCCGCGCGAGTGAAGCGCATTGACTGCAACCTCGACGAGTGCAGTGGTGGCCTCAACCTCGTAAGGTTGACTTGCCTCATCCAGACCGTAGAGCAGAAGTACTGGTGGCTTGTTCATGACCGCAATCCCAATTTCGTGATCCCGTATCTTTTAAGTGCTGCATCAAGCACGTTGCAAACCAGATCGGCGTGCGTCAGCCCTTCCGCCTGCGCCATGAGCGTCAGGTCGCTGAACGGGGTAATCCCTGGCAGACCGTTGATTTCGAGAATGTATGGCTGGCCGGATTCCGTCAGCCGGAAATCGACGCGCGCGAAGTCGCGACAGCCCGTGACCAGAAATACCTCGTGGGTCAGGCGGCGAATCTCGGCAGTAAGCGCTTCACCCAGGGGGGCGGGGCACTTGTTGCGATAGTAGCTCTCGTAGTCCACTTTCTGTTCCACGCCATAGATCGGTTCCAGCTCGTGCGGGTAGCCGGAGAAATCGACCTCCGTGATGGGGTAGAAGTGCACGTCGTCCCCGTTTCCGGTCAGCCCGCATGTGATGTCCTTGCCCTCGATGTAGGTTTCAACCATCGCTGGTTGTTGATAATCTGCAACGACCTGAGCCACTTTGTTGCGCAGTTGGGCCTCGTTGCGGGCGATTGAGTCGTTATGAATGCCAATGCCGGTGCCTTCATGCGCGGGCTTAATAAACAGCGGGAACACCATGTCGGGGCGCAGGACATCATTGGGCGTGTTGAACGCCTGGAATCGCGGGACGAGCAGGCCGTGGCACGCCAGAATGCGCTGGGTGGTCGGTTTGTCGTGCGTGATCGCGGCAGCGAGGGGCGTCGGGCCAGTGTAAGGAATGCCCAGCATTTCGAGGATCGCCGGCACTTGCGCCTCGCGGCTTTCGCCGCCAAATCCTTCGCAGGTGTTGAAGCAGATATCGGGCTGGACTTTCTCCAGCCAGCCAGCCAGATGCCCATTGCCCTCACGGATCAGCACCTCATAATTGCGCGCGCGCATCGCAGCCGCGTAGGCATCTACATTCTTGTCCTCATCGAGTTCGGCCAGAATATCGGACGGCGCATTTCGGTGCACTGGCGGAGCGTTGCGGGCAAGGTTGACCAGAAGCGCGATCTTCAGGGTAGCGGTGTTACTCCGCCAACTCTGCGGAGGCTCCAGTGATTCAGACGACAGCTCCTGCTCCTCGGATTGCTCCGGAGAATGGTTGCTATTTATGCTGATGCTCTTCGTCGTATTCCCAGACATAGCTGACAGTTTCTCTCTCCAATGGTTCATTTTTCGGCTGGTTTTTGGGCCACTATCAACTTTCGATTTTATGGTATGCCATGTTATTGTCAAGAACTCAAGGCATAGTAAGAGCTTAAAGTTTGTCGTTAAGAATGTTAAAAGAAAAGCGCAGAACATCTGTTCCACGCTTTTCCATAACACAACTATGACGGTTTTTTCACAGATTATCTGGGTTATCTGTGATATTTTTGGGTTAAAAGTTCTGTCCCTGACCCTCGCCCCCCACTTTGAATAGTTTTCCTTCACCCGGCGCAAGGGCAACCATCTGGTTATGTGGATCTGGCGGCCATAGCTCGCGGAAGACCGCATCACCATAATCAAAGCAGTACAGCTTTTCTTTGCTTACGTTTACTTTCAGAGTTATGCGCGACCACGAGGTCGGATCGCCGTTGACAACCATGAGATAAAGCCTGTCTTCAGCGTCCTGGAAAAAGCCAATTGTGACAGGGTCGCCTTCGCATTGCACCAGTGATGCCAGGTGGCTGCGGTGCAGATGACGGGTGCCGCTCCAAAGTGGTCCCGATCGGAAGACGCCGATGTTGCGCAGTCCGCGCAGGACGGGCCCGAGTTTGTGCACATCCGCGTTGACGCGGCGGGCGATTTCCCATGATGGCGTAGTGCTGCCATCGGGGCGCACCATGGCCGAATCATGGGCATACGTGAAGTATTGCAGCCCCAGCGCGCCATAGGCGAGGTTGTTCATCAGTTGGAAACGGATGTGGCCTTCGGTCGGCGGCGGGTATGGCCCATGCCGCACCGAGCAGGTAAACGCCCAGAACGGCGTCTTGTAGGCGAGTGACAGTCCGCGCAGGAGTTCGAGGCAGTCGAAGTAATCCGGTTTAACAATCAGCTTTTCCGCCGGGAAGACATTGGGCTCGCCTGCGTGTTCCTTCATCTCAGCGGCGGTCGCGACGGTGATGGCGTAATGGTCGTAGCTGAGGAACTGCGGCGCTGTGGTCTCGATATAGCGTCGCCAGAAGGCCTCGGCGGTGGGCGCGCCCCAGCCCTCGATCGGCGGGAAGTGGTTTATGTATATGGCGTGAAAGGGATCAAGTGAGCGCATGAACGCATACACCTCGGCGAGCAGCGGGAGCAGCTCGAAGCGTGGTTCGTCGCGCAGGTGATAGCCGTACAAGCCGGGATGATCGCGCACGGCCTCGACTAGCGCGCGCACCTGGGCCTTGCGCTCGTCATCAAGCTTGTAGTCGTCGCTCACATGCCAGATGGGGTGAACGAGCAACAGCTTGATGTTTGCGGCTGCGGCAACATCGAGGGCTTTGATGACCTCCGATGCGTCGCCGCTAACGCCTGAATGGCTGACGGTGAATCCCGCCTCAGCCATCCCGCGCAGCACATCCGGGCGGATCATCGCGCCGGCAGGGCCAGCCCATCCCATGATGGGAAATCGATCGACATCGAGAATTGTTGGAGAACTCATAGGAATACCTCGGAAGAGAGATTTGAGATTAGAGATTGGAGATTTGGGTGCGTGAGTTGGGTGTGTCTCAGAATACGCTGGAATTTCTAGAAATTGTGACATACTTCGAGTATGACTCGATGTTTTGTGTTTTGATCATAATGTCATTTTCGCTTTTGCACGTATGGCACAAGGCAAGATGCGCCAGGCAATGTGTTCAAACTAACGAGCGCGCAAAGTTAACTACGAATCTCAAATCTCTATATCTCCAATCTCTATTCTCAAAATGCCAAACTTCCAATTAACAAACCAGTTAGCGCTAGTGACGGGCGGCGGGACGGGGCTGGGTCTCGCGATGTGCAAGGCGCTGGTCGAGGCCGGCGCGCGCGTGGTGATGACCGGGCGGCGCGAGGAGACGCTCAAGCAGGCGTGTGCGGAGATCGGCGCGATGGCGGCCTATATCCAGCACGATGTGAATGACCTGCCGTCTATCCCTGGCCTGATCGAGACCATCGAGTCGCGGCATGGCCCGCTGGATATTCTGATCAACAATGCGGGGTTCAACAAGAAGCAAAAGGCCGTGGACACCAACGATGCTGACCTTGCGGCGATGATGCAAACGCATGTGTACGGCGGGTATGCGCTCAGTCGTGAATGTGGCAGGCGCATGATCGCGCGCGGGCGCGGGTCGATCATCATGATCGTGTCGATGACCTCGCTGTTCGGCGTGCCGGGGGTGAGCGCATATGGGGCTGCGAAGTCTGCGCTGCTTGGGCTGACGCGCCATCTGGCGGTGGAGTTTTCACCGCACGGGGTGCGCGTGAACGCGATTGCGCCGGGCTGGCTGGATAGCGCCCTGGTGCAGGCGTCGTTTGCCGGCGACCCTGCGCGCAAAGAACGCATCCTCAATCGCACGCCGATGGGGCGCATCGGCGTGCCGGAGGATGTTGGCGGCGCGGCGGTCTTCCTGTGCTCGCCTGCTGCGAACTTCATCACCGGTGCGGTGCTACCAGTGGATGGCGGGATTAGTATTGGATTCTAGAGGAGAAGTGTATCAGTCCTTCGGCGGGTGCCACCCAGCCAGAACCCAGATAGTCCTGGCTCTGACGATAAGAGGACGATTCATCTGCAACGCGGTAACGGTAATGCGACCAATAGGTGTCAGCCCAAGGATTCTCCGTCCGTCATCCACCCAGGCGAAATGATCTTGCCAGATTTGTCTGCGCGGGTTGAACAAAGGAATGATGTTACCCCTCAGTGGATCGAGACCGGCGATACTGATGCCTTTGCGCTCATTACAAGGAGAACAGGCCAGCCATAGATTGTCTTCTTCGGTTAGACCGCCAAGCGCATGTGGAATGATGTGATCGATCTCCATCGATGCGCCTACAATCAGTTCAGACGTGAGGCAGTACCCGCAGCGATGTTTAGCATGATCAGCGATATGTTCACGCAATGTCCTGCTGATGTGTTCAGCCATGTGAATCAATCAACGCAGACACATTGTGACCACGCTGTATCAAAAGTGCGATTGCCTCAGCGCGAATCAGCATAGCCCGATCGTACTGCCGCGCAAGGTCTGCTGCTTCGCGGGTCTCAACTACATTCAGCCCCTGTTCCTGGCGTTTTAAGTGCAGGTTCTCCAGTTGGGTTGATTGTCCGGCTGGGTAATGGGTTTGAGCAATGCGCCACAGACTATCATTGTCCAGCAAAGCGAGTGATGAGATAAGCTCAGTGGAATCCAGCGTGCCGTCATCAGTCAGCGGCATTGCTGCGGCAATGGTCTCCAAAAGCTCAGCTTCCACCGACCTTCTTGATACAGCCGCCATCTCTTTCAAGCGGTTATAAAGGGGTAGCGGCATATTTAGTGTCACTGTTTGTAACATCATATCAACCCTGCATCAAATAACTACCGAACACTTTCATCTAATTGTATAAGCTTTCCTGCAACCATCTATTCAACAATGACCAGGTTTAGTGCGTCGCGCTTAATCATGAAATTCAACTCAACGAGTGGGTGTGAACGGGATTACACAGGAATGGCTGGACAGTGCGCTGGAGTGCATCGGTGTGCCGGAAGATGGCAGGATTAATATTAGGTTCTAAAGTATGACGGCACAAAAATGGAGATAACTCATATGGTAGATGATGAGCTACGCAAACACCCAGTGAAGACCGTTGAATCAAACAGGGCTGGCTCTGAATGGGTGCGCGAGCTTTATGAGATGTTTGCGCTTGTGCGAGACGAAGCAGCAGGACGAACCGAGAACGATGTGAACGCAGATATTGACGAGGCCATCGAAGCTGTGCGAAACAAACGTGGTTCGCGCTGTTCTTGATACAACAGTATATGTGTGCGCTTTGATCAACCCAACCAGCATTTGGTAGATACTCTTAACAACAGGAGATAGAACAACTATGCTATTGAACAATCGTCAGTTTGGTCTGGGCGGATTGCCCGTGCTCGGTGATTTTGAGACGCGCTCGATCAGCGCAGAGAACCCGGATGGCCGGCGCGCCGGCGGCGTCCTGGCTGACGCCCACCAGCCGGCCCGGCATGTGCCGCTTGTAGGCGTCGCGGGTCGCCATGTAGCCGGCATGCGGGCCGCCGAAGCCCATCGGCACGCCGAAGCGCTGCATCGAGCCGACCACGATGTCCGCGCCCATCTCGCCGGGCGGGGCGAGCAGCACCATCGCCAGCGGGTCGGCGGCGACGATCGCCAAGGCGGCAATCGCGTGCGCCGCCTCGATTTCCGCGGTCAGGTCGCGCAGCGCCCCGGTGCTGCCGGGATATTGCAGCACCACGGCGAACGGCGCGGCGGCGCGGATGGCCTCGGCATCGCCGGGGGCGACGTCGTGCAGGGTGATGCCG
>Ga0118677_10002598_pt1 | contig 35909 bp, 37 predicted proteins | sample AliMusrvi5mmetaG_FD_86154 | JGI IMG/M metagenome (GOLD analysis project Ga0118677, IMG submission 86154)
CAACCATTTCGATTCTATTTTTTCTGGTCTTCATGATTACTGAATCCGCCTATTCACGCTTTGGTGGAGGAGGCGGTGGCGGCGGTGGTTTTGGTGGTGGTGGTGGCGGTGGTCATTTTGGAGGAGGAAGCCATGGTGGAGGTAGTGGAGGTGGTTCAGGTAGCATTGTGATCATGCTTATTGTTCTTTTCGTTTTAGTTATTTTCGGCTTGATATCCAAACAGCAGAATCGCAAATCATCAGTGTTGAACAAACTCCCTGATGAGGATATTGAAGACAGGAAAAATGAAATAGAAATTTACCTGAAAAGCAATCCTGATTTTAATATTGAAAATTTCAAAACAGCTAAAGTTAAACCTGCTTTTATTGAATTGCAGAATGCATGGGCAAAAAAAGACGTAGGAATTATCCGCAAATATATTTCGGATGGGATGTATCAAAGGGTTGCAACACAATTCAGGATGATGAATCTTCTTGATCAGACAAATATTCTCGATAATCTGGATGTGGAAAATATCGTAATTGACAAAATTGAGCAGGACGGGCAGTATGACATCATTCATGCAGCCATTCAAGCCACCATTGTTGATAAATATGTAAGCAAAAAATACCCACAGTTTAATTCCGGAGGGTCTGAAGAATTTGTTGAATACTGGTCGTTCATCAGGAAAAAAGGAATTAAAGAAATAGATCTTTACAGCAACGACAATTGTCCGAATTGCGGCGCTGCTTTGCCAAAGAATTTAGGAGAAGTTAGCCGTTGCGAGTTTTGTAAAACCATTACCAACCTTGGAGATTATGATTGGGTGCTTTGTGAGATAACACAGGCAGAAGACTATATTAATACCAGCAGGAAGCAGAGTAAAAGCTCTGCATTGGCATCAAAAGTTTTGGAAATTTCCAGGTCTTATAATGATTTCTCTGTCCAGAACATTGAAGATAAAGCCAGCAATGGTTTCCTTCAGATTATCTCTGCACGCGCTTTGAATGATGTGACTCTCATGAGGCGTTTTGTGTCGGACGAATTGTTTGAAAAGCTAAAAGCAATTCATGGTGAAAATATTGTTTACGATAGGTTGTATCTGAATGATGTGACCCTTGTGGGTGCTTTGCAGGCTGACAATAAGAATATTCTTGCTATTGCAGTTAAATACTCTTTCCAGAGAATAAAAATCACAGGCGATACTGCAACTCCCATTGATGGTTTTGTTACTAGCAAGACGGAGGTTATGATGATGAGCAGGGATATTGCTTCACAACCTGCAAAAGGTTCATTGTATGCCCATGTATGTCCATCATGCGGTGGCCCTGTAAAAGATACTATTGACACAAATTGTCAGTTTTGCGGATATCTTTTAAACAGCACAAAAAATGAATGGATAGTTACTGATTTATTAAGTGTGGAAGAATACAGGAATCATTATGATGCCAACAAAGAAGATTACGTAGAAAATCTTGACATGAATTTAGTTGAAGGTCTGTATGATGTCAGGGATTATGCATTTAACAATATTCTTTACATTATGGCTGAGGACGGAGAATTTGCCAAAGAAGAAATGATGATGGCTGTGAGATTGGCAAAAAAATGGGGATATAACACTGATAAGATAAACTACATTTTCCATTTGGCATCCAGCAGGCAACTTGTTATCCGAATGCCGGAAGATCAGGGTAAGCGTGAAAAAATATTTAAAATGATGGAGAAAGCCGCCGCTATTGACGGAGTGGTTTCACCCGAAGAAAAGCTATTGCTCGACAACGTGAAAAAGCAGTATATTCGGCAGGCTTAGGTGAATTTGGGACTACTGATTGGGAAGAAAAAATTCTAATTTAAAGATGATTTTCATGCCTGATGAATTACCTGGTTAGAATTATTATGATTACTTTTGTGCTTGATAATTTAATAAAGTTATGCAAAGTATTCTTGTCAATATAAATAATGAAACCGATGTTTCTTTTATTTTAAAATTTTTTGAAAAACTCGGTATGAAAGCCATGGTAATTGATGAAGAAACCAGGCAAATGAAAGCGAGAAAATCGCTGGTTTCACTTTCACGTAAAACTAAAAAAACGAATATTTCCGACCAAGAAATATTAGATGAAATAAAAGCCTACCGTAAATCAAAAAATGCCACTAAGTAAAATAAAGGTTATTATTGATACAAATATCTGGGTTAGCTTCCTGATAGGGAAAACTATCACTGCATATTTTAATAAATTTCTTAAAGATAAACGGTTTGAGATATTATCAAGTCAAGAACTTTATTTAGAAATTAAAGAAGTTTTATTCCGTCCAAAATTTAGCAAATACATAAAGCATGATGAGATTGAAAATTTTCTTCAAATTTATTTAATAGCCACGACACTGATAGATGTAACTTCTAAGGTGAAATCATCATCAGATATTGATGATGATTTTCTACTTGCACTTGCTAAAGATGGAAAAGCAAATTTTTTAATTACAGGAGACAAACCTCATTTACTACATTTAAAGAATTTTGAAGAAACCCAAATTATTAGCTTTTCTGATTTTTATTTAAAATTTTTCCCGCGTAAATAATTTAAAGATTTCCCACTTCTTAAAAGATAGAGCATTTTTAAGATCAGACAATACGACTCTTCTGGGGATGAGCGCCAACAATGCTTATTTTTTCATTTTACATTAAACCGAAAACCCGGCATCACCGGCATCCACGCCATGGTTATCCCTACGGCGCAGGGAAAACGATAATCAATATGGGCGAAAGCACCCAACTGAATTTTTCCTATTTTAAATACGCCAGGGTATAAATTGATGTTGATGTTAGGTTTTGGAAATCCAATTTCTGCATAGCCCATCAGCGAACCCGCACGATCCCAGCTAACACGGACTGCCGCCTGGTATTCCATTTTTGTACTGGCGGTGTCCCTTTGCATGTGGTGATCGGCATAAGGCAGCGCATAATACGGATGTGGCGCAGTGTATGGATATTTTGGAATTATCGGGCTTTGTACCACCACGAATGCCGAAATATAGTCATGCTGTTTGTAAGGAAACGAAATTCCGGGTCCTGTAGAAGGGATGCCACACAGAAACGCAAATTTGGCTTTTCTTTTTTTGCCCAAAGTAGTTCGCAGAAGGTAAGTTTCGCTGTTGTTGTACATGCAGGCATCGCGCACATCCAGCAATGTCTGACCCGGCCAATAATAAAGTTGTACACTTTTATTTGAAAACAGTTTAGCGAACCTGTCATTGTTGAAACCAACAATGCCTGCAATATTGAAACAAAGGTCGGCCACAGCATCGCCACGCGTAGTTACCGGAGCTTCTATGATTTCATTGACTGCCTGCGAAACCACCACTGTGGAAATTGACCAGAAATGCGCCCAAAAACGGCTCCTGCCTTTTGAACGGTTTAGCTCATAAAGCTTGCGGCTTAACATGCCCTCACCAATAAAATGCAACGAATAATTGGGATAAGAGAGAATACCCGCTAGTGGTGCAAATTCAAGAAAAAAGAAATGTCCGTAACTGCCATAATATTGTTTGATCTCACGCGGCTTTGCAAAACTCTCGCCCAAAACCTGCATCCCTTTTGAAAATGGAATATCCCTGACATCGTATCCCCAGAAAAACGAAGGACCCACCACCGACAAGCCTACGTTTTCAAGAACATTCAAATGGGTGAATTGCGATTCGGAACCATAATGTTGCTTATGGTAAAACAAAGTGTCGCATAGTTGCTGAGCTGGCAAAGTAACCGTGCAAAAAAACATACATGAAAGCAGCCAGACTTTCAATAATGATTTCCCATTACACACCGCCCTTAATTTCATTGACAAATGCATTACTACATCCAAATACTCATTGAAGCGTGCAAAAGTAGAATAAAGATTAATTGCACACAAAATAACTTTAGAGTTTTTATCCAAAAAAAGATGAAAGTATTGATCGAATTGTACAGGAGAGGATGTGTTTCGAGGATGATGGATGAAAAGAATAAAACAGCAAAGGCTGTTAATCCCTGCTGACGGGTTATCTTTTCGGGTTGTTGATTTTTTTGGGGTCCTGACGCGTATCAAACACATCAGTTATTAAAATTCCTTCGCTAATTTTTTTATAAATAATTTTGTAATTGCCATCAACTAAATAACGATGACCTTCATTCATTTCATTTAATGAATTTTCTATTTGTCCTGATTCAGGAAATTTAGCCAAATGTTTTGTAGCAGCAAAAATATTTTCTTTAATTTTCCTCGCAATCGGTGTTCCTGCAATTGACTTATGATAATTATAAATATCCTGTGAAATCTTTTAAGAAAAATCTGACCAAATTATTTTCATTGGTTTACCAATTTTCAGATTCTTTTTCTATTTGCTCCTGAGTCTTCACTTTGCCTTTGGCATAATCTTCATTCGAGCGTTTTGCTCTTTTAATTAAATCTTTGTGAGTGAAAATTTTAAATTTAACTGTTTCTTGTTTTTGGTTTTCGTAGATTGCTGATTCAATTCTTTTAAAAATCTCAGCATCCTTGAGTCCAATAAGATACTCTATTAAATTTAATTTACGGGTTTGCAAATCCATGATTATTTTTTTACAAAATTACAAAAATTTCTTCTTTGCAGTAAAAAAAACGTTCCACCTTTTTGAGGGGTGGAACATTTTTTTGAAGAGAATTAGTTGATTTTCCTTATCAACTTATCGGATTAAAAATCATTATAATGAAATCACAGGGGGTGCAAATCCCTACCGAGGGTATTTATTTTCAGGATTTACGCTTTACTATATAATTTTTGAAAAACACCGTCTCGGAATGCTGCATTACCAGACAATTTTATGGCATTCCGATATCGGAATGGTGTAATCCCACATCGGAATGAAGCATTCCGATATCGGAATGGAGTAATCCCATATAGGATTGAAGCATTCCGATATGGGAATGGAGTAATGCCACATCGGAATGGAGCAATCCGATATAGGAATGTAGTAATCCGATATAGGATTGAGGCAATCCGATATCGGAATGGGTTAATCCTATATAGGAATGCTCCCAAACTATATAGTAAGGAGACAAAACTATCTCGGAATGCTCCATTCCGAGATAAGAATGGTATAATCCGATGTCGGATTGAAGCAATCCGACTTAGTAAAAGATCGTAAAAATGCGGTATTTTATTCTAATCTTCAACACAACACATAGACTACTCCAAAATTAAAAAAGAAAAAAATCATAACAGAACTTTCCGCACATGCGGAATCAGTCCGATCAGTGTTCTATTTTTCCACCTTCTTCGCTTTTCCAATTTCTATTAATTTCTATTTTCTGATTCAAAACACTTGTCAAAAGAAAACCTTTATTACATTTGCACGATTTTATGCCATGCTCAAAAAATTCCTGAAAAATATCGCACTGGTGTTGTTCCTGAATCTGCTCATCAAACCGTTCTGGATTCTTGGGATTGACAGGAGCGTGCAGAATGTGGTGGGAACCGTTGATTACGGATTCTACTATTCCATTTTCAGCTTTTCCTTTTTGTTGAACATTATTCTCGACCTCGGGATCACTCAATTCAATAACCGCAACATTGCCCAGAACAACCACCTGCTGCGAAAACATTTGTCGGGCATCATTGTGCTGAAGCTGATGCTTGGCGGAATTTATTTCATCATCAGCCTTGTGTGCGCATTCATCATCCGCTACGATTCGCTGCGTGTGATGCTGCTGGTGGTGCTTGCCTTTAACCAATTCCTTATTTCTTTTGTGCTCTATCTGCGGTCGAACCTTTCGGGGCTTCACCTGTTTAAAATTGACAGTTTCATCTCTGTGCTCGACCGCACCATCATGATCGTTGTGTGCGGCGTGCTGCTGTGGGGCAACCTGCCCATCACCTTTTCCATCCGCTGGTATGCCTTTGCGCAAACCTTTGCCTACCTGGTGACGGCCATTATTACGCTGATCATCGTGTTTAAAAAAGCCAAAGCAAAATTCCTGAAGCTGCGCTGGAACCTGCCCTTTTCGCTGCTCATCATCAAAAACAGTTTCCCATTTGCAATACTTGTTCTGCTGATGACTTTTTACAACAGGATAGATTCGGTGATGCTGGAGCGTATGCTGCCCTCAGCTTCGGCTGTTAAACCAGAGTTACATTCGGGCGAAATGCAGTCGGGCATCTATGCCTCGGCTTACAGGTTGCTCGACGCAACCAACATGATCGCTTTCCTGTTTTCGGGGCTGCTGCTGCCTTTGTTTGCAAAGATGATCAAATACAAAGAAAAGGTAGTTGACCTGGTGCGACTGGCTTTTTCGATGCTTTTCACCGGCGCCATCATCATTTCGGTTATCTCATTTTTCTACAGTGGCGATATTATGCACATGCTTTATCCAAATATTTCGGCTCAAATTCTGGCTGAGTCTTCCACTGTTTTCGGGATGCTGATGGCCTGCTTTGTGCCCATTTCGACCACTTATGTTTTCGGGACTTTGCTTACAGCCAATGGCAACCTGAAACAATTGAACATCATGGCAGGCTCGGGAATGGCGCTCAATATCATCATGAACCTTTTCCTGATCCCTCACTTTTTTGCAGCAGGCAGCGCATTTACAAGCCTTGTCACACAGTTTTCAACATCATTGTTCCAGATAATTCTTGTTCAGTATATTTTCAAATTCAAAGTTAATTACCGTTTCTTAATGTCGCTTGCGGTGTTTGTTGCAGGCGTTGTACTGGCCGGATTTGCTTCCAGAAAATTTGGGTTCGACTGGAAAACAAACCTGCTGATGATGGCGGCAGTTAGCGGATTGCTTGCCGTTGCACTGCGTATTATCAATTTCAGGAGTATGTTCAACATTATTAAAAATGGGTAAGAAGAAATGTTGGAGGTTAGATGTTGGAGGTTGGATTTTGGACGAGGGATGTTAAAGCAAATAGTGCATAGATCATAATTGAGAATGCAGGATTAAATAAATTTTCATATTTTTGGCAACTCTTAATAAAGGTAAAAGTTTGCCTGTTGGTTGCTTTAAATTGAAGAACTTATTAATAACAAAGTTTAGAGTGAAATGAATAAAACACAAGACAACAAAGATTTTAATTCAGTCAACCTGATTTCGTTGATTTATAATTGGAGGAAACTGCTGATCATAATAGCAGTGGTGGCTATCGGGGCATCCTACGTGTTTACGATGCCATTTTTTATAGCGCCAAAATACAAGTCCACCGTGATCATGTTTCCTACATCAACCAATTCCATTTCAAAGGCGCTGATGACCGACAACGGCGGCGGAAAGCAGGACATCCTTGAATTTGGAGCCGAAGAACAGGCCGAACAACTTTTGCAGATATTAAATTCAAACAAGATCAGGGCAAGGGTTATTCAAAAATACGACCTGCTGAATCACTATGAAATTGATGCAGATTCAAAGTATAAAAACACGCTGCTTTACCAGGAATATGAAAGCAACATCAGTTTTATGCGCACCGAGTTTATGGCTGTTGAAGTAGTGGTTTATGATAAAGACGCCCAAATGGCTGCCGATATTGCCAACGATATTGCTGCTTTGCTCGATTCAACAAAGGATGCCATGCAAAAGGAAAGAGCCATCAAGGGTTATAAGATCGTTGAAGTGGAGTACAACAAACTGAAAACAGAAACCAAGCAACTTGAAGACTCGCTTACTGAATTAAGAAAACTGGGCGTTAATGATTACGAAACACAAGCCGAAGCTTACAACACACAACTTGCAATCGCCCTTTCGCACAACAATGCCAGCGGCGCCAAAGCGCTGGACGAAAAACTAAAAACCATTTCGGAATATGGCGGCGCCTACGTTTCGCTGCGCGATGAACTGGAAAATGAAAAGAAACAATTAAGTGTTCTTAAAACAAAATACGAGGAAGCCAAGGTTGATGCTGAGCAGGAGCTTCCGAGTAAATTTATTGTGAACTCAGCATACAAAGCAGAAAAGAAATCATACCCGGTCAGGTGGCTCATTACAGTGGTGTCAACAATTTCATCGTTGTTGCTGGCTTTCCTGGTGATCATTATTTTTGAAAATATAAAAAGAAAAAAGTTCACTTTTAGTTGAACTTCTGTCGAACCTCAGGAAGTTTCTGCTGAACCGGAAAAGGTAATTGTAACCACTGACAAAGCAGAAAGCAGCGGGGGACAAATATTTCATGAGGTTGTGCCTGAAATCAGAAGGCAGGAAAAGAATTATGTAAAAAAAGTAAAGTTACCAAAGTTATCGTCTGTAAAATTCACTAAATGGCCAAAAGAAATTAGTTTTGATATGGAAAACATTTTTACAAATACAAACTTGTTCAAGCTCATAGTCAAATGGAGAGTTAGTCTTATTGTCTTTATGTTGCTTGCTGTTGCACTGTCGGTTTTATTTTCCAGTTCATGGTTTATCAAACCCAAATATAAGTCAACGGCTATCCTGTACCCATCGAATCTCATTCCCTATTCTTCAGAGACTCCCACCGAGCTGATGTTGCAAATATTCCGTTCCGAAGACATCCTCGACAGCATGATACAAAAATTCAATCTTGCATCACACTATGACATTGATAAAACTGAAGATCATTACTACACCCGACTGATAAAGGAACTTGAAAGCAACGTGGATGTCCGCAAAACGGAATATGAATCGGTCATTGTTGAAATTCTTGATTACGAACCCGAGACTGCCTGTAAAATGGTGACTGAAATGGTCACTCTTTTCAACAAAAAAGCAAGAAGGATGCAACGCGAAAAGTCGCAGGAAGTACTCAAGATCGCCGAAACCCAGTTGTCAAAAAAAGCAAAACAAATTGATTCACTCCAGGTGAAACTTGATAGCTTAAGGATCAAATACGGCATTCTCGATTACGATGTTCAAACCAAAGAAGCTTTAAGGGCCTATTACAAAGAAATTGGTGATGGTGGAAAAAACCCACCGCTTTCGGGTACAATTGACAATCTGAAAACAAAAGGCGGTGAGTATTTACTGTTAAGCAACATGTTTACATCTGCCACACTTACCTATGGCAAACTGAAAGATGAATATGATATTGCCCTGCGAGATGTCAACAAAGAACTGACTTATTCCAATTATGTCACCAGCCCTGTTCCTGCTGATAAAAAGACATATCCCATCAGGTGGCTTATTGTGCTTACCAGCCTTGTGTCAACATTTGTGTTAGCCATCATTATTATTATGATCCTTGAAAATATCAGAAATAAAAAGAAAGTTATTAATCAGTAATAAAAGTTGGCAGTGGCAGGTGCAGTCTCTTATTAACCTGATGAATCAACGAACAACAAACAACTAACAACAAACGACTAACCATACGAGTGCTTGACAAAATTAAAATAAAATGGGTCTATGGTATCTGTGCAATTTTCATTGTGCTGAACTGCATTTTTATTGTCAATGAATTCTATTGGTTTTCTCTTTTGCCGGTTCTCATTCTTTTTACGCTGCTCTTTATTTTCTCTCTTGATATCATTCTGCTTCTGATCGTCTTCTTCACTCCTCTTTCCATATCCCTGAGTGATTTCGACCTGAATCTTGGCATCAACCTGCCCACAGAGCCATTACTGGCGGCTACCTTATTGCTTTTTATCATCCGCCTTATTTACAATCGCAGGTTTGACGGAAAGATCACGAGGCATCCGGTCAGCATCGCCATCATCATTTATCTTTCCTGGTATTTGATGACCACAATTACCAGTACTTTACCTGTGGTTTCTCTCAAACACTTCGCTGCTCAGCTTTGGTTCATTATTCCTTTTTATTTTTTGGCGACCCAGTTATTCAAAGAACGCAAAAACATCAGAAGGTTTGTGTGGATGTACCTTTTTTCATTTATTATTGTAATTTTCTACACCACCTACAACCATTCACAATATGGTTTTGATGAAATAACCTCACATTGGGTAATGACTCCATTTTTTAACGACCATACTTCTTACGGCGCATTACTGGCGATGTTCCTTCCTTTTACACTCGGTTTCTCATTCGATAAAAAACTCAGTAAAACACAGCGGGTACTTTCATTCGTTGTGTTTTTGGTCTTCGTCATCGCAATAGTGTTATCACATAGTCGTGCTGCATGGGTGAGCCTTGTTGTAGCGCTGATCATTTTCCTTATCCTGAAAATGAAGATCAACTACAAGATCGTGATCATAACAGTGGTTGTTTTAACCGGGATATACGCATTGTATCGTTTTGAGATATTCATGAAACTCCAGAAAAACAGGCAGGATTCTTCAAAAGATTATGTCGAGCATATACAGTCAATTTCCAACATCTCTACAGATGCTTCTAACCTTGAGCGCATCAACCGCTGGTCATGTGCACTTCGCATGTTTAAAGAGAAACCTGTCTTTGGATGGGGTCCGGGAACGTACCAGTTTAAATATGCTCCATTTCAACTTTCGCAGGAAAAAACCATTATCAGCACCAATGCCGGCGACCGTGGCAACGCACACAGTGAGTATATCGGTCCTATGGCAGAAATGGGAGTCTTTGGTTTGCTTTCCGTGCTGGCAATAATTGTATTGATCACATACACGGCCGTGAAGGTTTACAAACGATCGGATTCAAGTGAAGTAAAATTCATTGTTCTGATGTCTATCATTTCACTTTACACTTATTTTGTTCACGGGTTTTTGAACAACTTCCTCGATACAGATAAAGCTGCCGTTCCTTATTGGGGACTCATGGCCTTAATAGTAACTCTCGATGTTTACTACCTGAATAAACCGAAAGTTGCTGAATTGAATGCCGAGGCAGACACGGTGCAGAAGGCTGAATAAAAAAAATCCAAGTCTCAAATTCCAAATTCCAAGGGGAGCTCCGTTCTGAGCGTGGCACCTCTTGGGACTTGGACTTGGATCTTGGGTCTTGGAATTTGAGACTTGGAATTTGGATCTTGGAGTTTTAAATAACCCCTGTTGATTTCAGCTTGTACTCAATCTCCGGAAGCCTGCTCCCTGCGGATATTTCTTTCCATTTGCGTCTTACTTCGCCAACAGGAATTCCCCAATAGGTTTTTCCTGCTTCCAGTGATTTATCAACACCGGAAAGAGCAAGAACCACGGCGCCTTTGCCAATTACAAGATCTTTATTCACCGAAACTCTTGCCCACAGAATAACATCATCATGAATAGTTGTAACGCCTCCAATGGCACAATGTGAGCCAATGAGTACATTCTTCCCGATCACACAGTCATGCCCGATCTGAACATGGTTGTCAAGTTTGGTTCCTTTGCCAATTACTGTGTCGCCTGAAACACCTTTATCAACTGAAGTAAGAGCGCCTATTTCCACATTATCTTCAAGAACCACGCGTCCGCATGATTCCATTTTATAATAAGCATCAGGTTTTCTTTTGTAATAATAAGCATCAGCGCCAATCACCGAGTTGCTGTGAACAATAACATTGTCACCAAGCACAGAATGATCATAAATCGTTGCATTCGCATGGATGATGCAATTCTTTCCGATAACCACATGATTGCCTATAAAAGCGTTTGGCTGTATAACCGAACCTTCGCCAATAACCGCGCTGTCGCTGATAGATTTTGATGAAGATTCAAATGCCCGGTATTTTAAAACAATAGAGATATAATCACGAAAAGGATCATCCGAAACAATAAGCGCTTTTCCTTCGGGACAATCAACTTCTTTGTTGATAATGATCGTTCCGGCCTTTGATTCCAGCACTTTCTTATAATATTTGGGATGGTCAACATAGGTGATGTCGCCTTCCTCTACTTTATGAATTTCATTAATTCCACTAATGATGTGGTTAGGATCGCCAATAAACTTTGCGTTCATCATCCCCTCAATTTCCTTCAGCGTCAAAACAGGTTGTAGTTTCATTTAAAAAAATGTTTGTTGTTTGTAATTTGTTGTTTGTTGTTTATTGCTAATTGCTGGGGTTTATGTTCAAAGTCAAATGTTCAAAGTTGAGGTTATTGCCACTGCAACTGCCACTGCTGCGGTTAACAATCACCAATCACTTATTTCTATTATTTTACTCTTTCTGAATATGTATTTGTGCGTGTGTCCACCCTGATCTTCTCGCCCTCATTGATGAACAGAGGAACGTTTACTGTGGCTCCTGTTTCAAGGGTGGCTTGTTTTTGGGCGTTGGTGGCTGTATTCCCTCTCATTCCCGGCTCTGTGTAGGTGATGAGCAGGTCAACAAATGCAGGTAGTTCGCAAAACAACGGGCTTTCAGTTTCGGCATGAACGACTATTTCCACACTTTGTCCTTCTTTCAGGAACTGTGGTGAATTGATCAATTCTTCCGGAATATTCACCTGTTCAAAAGTTTCGTTGTGCATAAAATTATAGCCCGATTCGTCCTTGTACAGGTATTGATAAGGTCTGCGTTCCACTCTTTGAATATCAATTTTTGCTCCCGACAGGAAAGTGTTTTGCAATACTTTGCCGGTTTTAATAACCTTGAGCTTGGTGCGTACAAATGCGCCTCCTTTACCTGGTTTCACGTGTTGAAATTCCACTACATAGCAAAGGTCACCATTGAAATCAATACATAAACCATTGCGAATATCTGCTGTTGTTGCCATAAAAATGTGTTCGTGTTAAATTTGGTCGGCAAAGATAAATCAATTATACAAAACTGCAATAGAATAAAATTCCGGAGTGTGATTGACCTTTGACCTTTGACTAATGACTAATGACTATTGACTATTCTATCTTTCATAATTCAGCCTCGAGTATCCTTTCATGATCCCCCTGCTGGAGTTGTTGATAAACGAAACTATCTCGTCTCTTTCAGGTGTGGCGGGCATTTCGGCATCAATGATTGTCAAAGCCTGGCTCACGTTGTATGATTTCTGGTAGATCATCCTGTAAATTTCCTGTATCTCATTTATTTTTTCGGCAGTAAAGCCTCTTCTTCTTAACCCGATGGAATTGATGCCGACAAATGACAACGGTTCGCGTGCTGCCTTGGTGTAGGGAGGAACATCTTTTCTTATCAATGAACCGCCTGATATCATCACATGGGCGCCGATGTTGCAAAACTGGTGAACGGCACATTGTCCGCCCACTATTGCATAATCGTCAACATTAATATGCCCGGCAAGCAGAGCAGCGTTGGCAATGATACAATTCTTTCCGATGTTGCAGTCGTGTGCAATGTGGGCGCAGGCCATGATCAGTGCATTGTCGCCTATCACCGTTTCGAAGCTGGCCTTGGTGCCGCGGTTTATGGTTGCAAACTCACGGATGGTCACATTGTCGCCTATGCGTGCAAAAGTTTCTTCGCCATTAAATTTAAGATCCTGCGGAATGGCTGAGATCACTGCGCCGGGGAATATTTTGCAATTCTTCCCGATGCGCGCTCCTTCCATGATGGTGACATGCGAGCCTATCCAGGTGCCTTCACCTATTTCTACATTTTTATGAATGGTAACAAAGGGTTCGATCACCACATTGTTTGCAATTTTTGCCTGAGGATGTACGTAAGATAAAGGCTGGTTCATGATTATCTGATTTTTGTTATTTGAGCAATAAGTTCGGCTTCCATCACTATTCTGTTGCCAACAAATGCGGTTCCTTTCATGTGGCAGATGCCCCTTCTGATGGGGGTTATCAGCCGCAGATCAAAAATAAGCGTGTCGCCGGGAACTACTTTGTGGCGGAATTTTACATTGTCAATTTTAAGAAAATAGGTGTTGAAATTTTCAGGGTTTGGCTTGTCGTGAAGAAAAAACACTCCTCCTGTTTGGGCCATTGCTTCAACCTGCAAAACGCCGGGCATTAAAGGCTCGGCAGGGAAATGTCCTGTAAAAAAGCCTTCGTTCATGGTGACGTTTTTAAGTCCGATCACTCTGTCTTCCGATATTTCGAGAATCTTATCCACCAACAGGAAAGGGTAACGGTGCGGAATAATATTCTTTATCTGGTTGATGTCGTAAACCGGTTTGATGTTGATATCGTAAGGGTAAACATCTTTTTTCCTTGTTGATTGTCTGATAAAATTTTTGATCAGTTTGGCAAACTCCACATTGGCGTGATGCCCCGGACGGCTTGCAATGATGTGGGCTTTTATCGGCGTGCCTATCAGCGAAAGATCGCCAATAACGTCCAGCAGTTTGTGGCGTGCCGGCTCATTGGCAAAGCGCAGCTCCAGGTTGTTCAGTATTCCTTCCTCCAGCACTTCCACTTTATCCCTTTTAAACAGGGATGCAAGGCGGTCAAGTTCTTCATCGGAGATCACCCTGTTCACAAACACAATGGCATTGTTGAGGTCGCCGCCTTTGATCTGGTTATTGTTCACCAGGTATTCAAGTTCATGCAAAAAAACAAAGGTGCGACACGATGCAATTTCATCAGCAAAATGATCAAGGCCGGGAATGCTGATATTCTGGCTTCCCAAAACCCTTGTTTCAAAATCAATCATCACCGACAGTTTAAACTCATCGGAGGGTATGGCGATCATCTCCACCTTTTTCACAGGGTCGTTGAAGCAGATATTTTCTTTGAGGACAAAGTATTTTTTTTCAGCTTCCTGTTCCACAATACCGGCATAGAGCAACGCATCCACAAAATCTTTTGAACTTCCGTCGAGGATGGGAGGTTCGGAGCAGTTGATCTCGATCATGATGTTGTCAATTTCAAGACCGGCAAGGGCTGCCAGCGTGTGCTCCACTGTCTGAATGCGTACACCGTTTTGCTCGATGGTAGTTCCACGCGAAGTGTCAATCACATTGTACACATCGGCATCCACAACGGGCCGGCCGGGAAGGTCGGTTCTGCAGAATTTATATCCGTGATTTTCGGGTGCAGGCAGAAAGGTAATATTGACTTCTTCACCCGAGTGTAAACCAACACCTGACACAGTTGCAGGCGATTTGATAGTTCTTTGTTTCTTTATCATACGCGGCAAAAGTATTAAAATAAAAAAGACTGACAAAATGAATGATAATTTAATGGTTAAAATTACTTTTTTTGGTTTAATATTTTTAAAAAAACAGAGAGTATTTGAAGGGTTTGAAGAGTTTGGAGGGTTTGGAGGTTTTGAAGGGTTTGAAGGGTTTGTGGTTTGTTGTTTGTGGTTTGTTGTTCCGTGGAAATTTACATTTTACATTTTTTTGTTTTACATTTTACATTTTTTTGATTTCTGATTTTAAATAGAACACTGATGACACTGATGGTTATGATCTGTTATGATTTTTTTTCGGGATCAGTTTTAATCATAATCATCTTAATAGATCAGTGTTCTATTTTTTTGATTTGAGATTTTTGATTTCACGCAAAGACGCTAAGAACGCAATGAAGGGTTTGAAGGGTTTGAAGGGTTTGAAGGGTTTGGAGGGTTTGAAGAGTTTGAAGAGTTTATAGTTCGGGGGAAATTTAGATTTCAAAAATTGAGTTTACTCCGAAAAGTAATTGATGCGAAAATTACCACTAAAACACAAAGACACTTCACCCCGTGGGATAACTCAGTTTTTAAGATACTTATTAAATTTGAAAGATATCCAACGGGGTAAACAACACAAAATACAAGTTTTTAATAAAATACAATTTCATGAAATTTGGTGTTTTCGTGCTTTTGTGGTATGGCTTGGATGAAGAATAATTCTTTGGCGGATTATAAATCCTTATAGTTCAATAAGACGGATTGGAAATCAGTCTTGACGGTACTAAGATGAAAACCATTCGAATAAACCATACGGATCTTTGATTATCAATATTGAATAAATAATGAAATTTAATGTGCCAAAAATTAGCTCCAGGACTCTCACTTTAAATAACCTGGCTATAAAAAGAACAATTGTAAATGAAAACCAAATGATTGTTAGAAATATTCCAAATAAAATAAGAATTCCAGTCAAATTGTAATGAAAATTTAATTGTAAGAAATAGGGATAGGGATTATGATACCAGGGTAAATGACCACAAATTTTATAGGCTCTCAGTACAAACAGATAGAACGAAATTATACCTAAAAACGGGAAATAGCTGACGAACTTGTACAGGATTTTTAAAAATTTCACAGCAAATTATTTTAATGATAAGATATTTTTACAGAGATAACTACCGGAAGTTTTTTAGGAAACGAAACTCTCACTTTACTCATGGGGTTTTAAAGTTATTTCAACAAACTGTCATTATGATAATTTTCACTGTAGTTAATAGCACAACTACAATTAAATTTTATTTGATTCTCAGGAAAAAATCTTTTGTACAATTCCACTCTTCTTTTCAGAGTTATATTCAAAGGATCATATCTGTTGTTCAACCACATTCCTATTATCAAAATTGGCTCGTGAATTGGGGGGCGCCAACCATCATATTCACAGAATCTAGTGTGATAAATAAAATGCATTCCAAGGATTTTCTCTGTCATAAAGTTTTTTTCAAGAACCTGATAATCGCTTTTTACAAAGTCGTTCATTTGTTCCAGAGCTTTTTTATATTCAAGTCCTATAAAAAGTGAAATACCCATGCAAACGAAAACGCCTGAAAGGAAAAAATATCTGACCGACTTTTTGACAGGTTTATAAATGTTCATCCACAATAATTGTATTGCAAAAAAATGGGGAATAAACACAACCAATCCGACACCAAAAATTATTGTAATCAAACCTAACAGGTTCATATGTTCCAAAAACAAAATGCAGTAAATAAATAAACAAAGTGAAACACCATTGATAAAACTTAAAAACGGAAGTAGTTTTTCATACCTTTTTGTCAATGGGAAAAACACTGTATTTGCAAAACAAATAATCAATAAAATAATTGCCCAGAATGATGGAATGCAGAATACCTGTATAAACACATTTAAAATTACAGCAATTGATATTAATATTCCATTGATAACAACCAGAATTTTTTTAGAAAACAAAAATTTGATAAAGGCCATAACAACATGAATTTTTATTTTGAATCAACTAGAATATTTATAAAATATTGTAAGGTTGATAAAATTTATTTTGGGAAGTTGGCAGTATCTTTTGTTACAAAAATTGGATGTTGGATGTTGGATGTTGGATGTTGGAACAAATAAAATTAGAGGAATGGAAGTGGTGAGTGGATTTTAATTTCTTGTGGGGGGAAAATTGTCTGAACTGTGATTTTTTTGATTGTTATGATTTATGTGATTGGAACTTTGGGGACATTGGGGACATTGGGGGGGGTGAATTAAACGCTGCCAGGTTTGGAAGGAAACGCTGGCAGGTTTTTGGGGTGGAGGATTGGAAAGTTATTTATGTCTTAACTACCCCGGACTAAAGGCCGGGGTAATTGATAAATTGGTGAGGTGTTTTGAATTTGGAGAAGGTTTTTCGGATTATAAATCCTTGTAGTAGAATAAGACGGATGGCAAATCCGTCTTGGCGACTTCGTATTGGCAGCATCCAAATTGGCGGCTCCGTATTGGCGGCAGGATTATTTTACAATGAGAATTTTTTGTGTTTTATAAATAGCATCATCTTTTAGGATCTGGGCGATGTACTGCCCATTCTGGAGGTTGATGGCTTCGGAAAAAACATGCTTTCCTTTGTCGAAAGTTACATCGTCGGAGTACCACACGGGGTTGCCGAGTATGTCGCTGATGTGGACTGAAATCTTCGTTTCCTTTTCGAGTGAAAGTGAAAGGAAAATCAGTGAAGCGGCGGGATTGGGGTAGATATTTCCGATTGAAAAATAATTGTTGTCGGCCACTGCTTTTGGTTTTGTCACTTTAAATAAAACTGTGTAATCGCAGGCAAAATCGCCATTGGTGACACGGAACAAAACGGGATATGCTTTGTCGCGGGCCATGGCAGTACATGGTTTCCAATTGAAATTTATGGTCAGACTGTTTTTAGATCTGCTGTTGGTGGTAGTGGAAAATGAAGCATCATCCTGTGCAAAAAGATAAGGTTCGCCGAATGAGGTAACATTTACGGATTGGAGAGGATCGGGGTCTTTTGCATAAAGTGTGAGGTTGTAGTCCTGCTCAGCATTCAGCTCGATGCAAGGGTATCCTTCGTTATTGAGGGAGATATTTTTAAAATTGGTTATGCCGGGTGTAGTAGCAGAATTGTCAACAACGATCATCTGCAGCTTGCGCCGTATTTCGGAAGTTTTGGCGCCATGCCTGTATTCTTCCACAATTACAACAGTGGAAAAAGTTCCGGTGGTTGCGGGCGTCCAGCTTATCATTCCTGTCAAAGGATCAATTTTAAACGGACCGGTCCGGGTGGCAGGCAAGCTTTGGGCAGTGGTTTGAAGTGTATCACTATCCGATGGAGCAAATGCAGAGCAGTGAAGGGAGTCGCCATCTATGTCGAAAGGCAGGGGGTTGTAGGTCCACGGCGAATTGAGTGAAATTATAAACACAGGAGGTGCGAGAAAAACAGGTGTTGAATTGGAGAGCGAGTCATAGTTGATAATGGTTGTCAGTAATAAATTTTCATTGTCTGGTTTAGTGAGGGAAATATCTACAGCATTCCCGAGGTGATAGGACCAGGAAATGGAATATTTTCCAAATTCCGGCAGTGTAATGTAGCCATGATAAATGTAGGATCTGATGCCATCAGCGCATCCGGGTTGTGTGCGGCCAAAGTTTTTTTTATCGCAATCAATGTTGAAGTGCATCGCAGAATTTCCAGCGGAATCACTGACATTGATGTTGGTTGTGGTGGCCATAGGTGTTGCAAGCGTATCGCAATAAACGGTGAGTGTAACAGCATAATTGCTGCCACCGATATGTTGCGCTGTAATGTCACCTCCCAGCAGGTGGGAAGCGTAGGAATGAAAGGAAAAGAGGAATAGAGCAAAGAGAAGTAATGTTGTTCTCATAAGCAAAAAATTTTGGTTAAAAATTATTTGATAAAGGTACAAAACGGGGGAGGGAAAGTCAAGAGGTTTTTTTCAACAATGTAAGAATGTTAGATGTTGGATGTTGGATGTTGGATGTTGGATGTTGGATGTTGGATGTTGGATGTTGGATCTTGGATGTTGGATGTTGGATGTTGGATGTTGGAAATTTGAGTCCACTCCGATAAGTCTTCTTCTTGCCGCAAAGGCTCAAAGACTCGAAGTTTCGCAAAAAAATAAACTTACTTTTCAATGCTTTGCGTATCTTGATGACTTAGTGTCTTAGCGGCATTTTTGTTTTTTTTTACTTTTCGGAGCAGGCTCAAACTTGAAACTTGAAACTTGAAACTTGGAATTTGGAATTTGGATCTTGGGGCCTGGAATTTTGAAAGGAGGAGAGCCTCTCAGGGGAGTCGAACCCCCGACCTACGCATTACGAATGCGTTGCTCTACCAACTGAGCTAAAGAGGCAAAAAAGTCGGGGTGAGAAGACTCGAACTTCCGACCCCCACGTCCCGAACGTGGTACGCTAGCCAACTGCGCTACACCCCGATTTTTTTCAATTAACAGACGTAAATACAGACCTGTACACTATAGTCTCCCCGACAGGATTCGAACCTGTGACCCATTGATTAAGAGTCAATTGCTCTACCATCTGAGCTACGGAGAGGGCTTAAATAAAGGGATGCAAAGATAAGTAATTGTTGTAAATAAGCAAAAATAAAAATGGTCATTGGTCAATGGTCAATGGTCAATAGTCAATAGTCAATGGTCAATGGTCAATGGTCAATAGTCAATGGTCAATGGTCATTGGGGATGTTGGATGTTGGATGTTGGACGAATGACAAATGACAAATGACTATTGACTATTGTGTTTAGAAAAGAATATTAAGGTCGGCAAGAATGAATCTTCCGGGAGGGAGAAGGTATTTACTATCGAGGTAGATGGTGTTGAAAAGATTTTCAACAGTGACCGAAAGATTGACTTTGTCAACAATTTTGCGGGAGATCTTTGCATTGACCAATGAGTAACCTTTTACCTGCTGGGTGTTTTGATCATCGGCCCAGGTGGGTCCCTTGTACTTGCAGATCATGCTCAGGTTTGCAATCCTGCTTTTGAAGATAAAACCTGCATAAGCCTGGTGAGGCGACACGTCAATAATATACTTTCCGGTGAGGTCCTGTGCGACGAAACCGACAACATCAAAACTTTTTATCACTGAATAATTGTAGGCATAGTTGCCAAACAAAGTCAGGTATTTATTCATGTCGTAATTGACGGCTATTTCTGCGCCATAAATTTCGACCTTCCCGATGTTCTGCCTTTCGATAATAGGTTCTTTCTTGGTTTTGTTGGTATAGATTGAATCACCTGTTCCGACAAAATACTGGAAATCTTTTCCGATTGAATAGAAGATATCAGGTTCAACCGTGAGCTTATTTTTATGATCCCAGCTAAAGCCAAGCTCAAGGCTGTTCAAGTATTCAGGCTTCAAGAGGGGGTTTGCAATTTTAAAGCCTTTGTTCACATCTGCAGTCAGCACAAGATCGCTGACGGTAGAAGAACGGAAACCCTGCGAATAGGAGATGTATGAAGAAAGACTTTTGCTGATGTCAAATAATATGCCTGCTTTGGGACTCAGCGCCTGCCAGTTTTTGGTATCATAACTTTTCAGGTATGGTGTCATAAACGCAGTGGTGGCGGAGGGTTCTTTGATGCTAATGTCGCCGTTGTAGAATAAAACATTGTCGTACCTGAGACCGATGATGGCTTTGATCCTGTCTTTGATGACAGGGAAATCGTCCTGTACAAACAAGCCATAGAAATTCATAATGCCCTTGTTGCTTACCGTGTCCGTTGAAGTGTGGTAAACATCGGAAGAATTTGTAGCACCCAGTTTGCTATCGAAACCGAAAGTAAGCAAGTGCTTTTTAGCAAGGGGAACAGAAGCATTGCACCACAAACCGCCATCGCCGGAATTGGTAGCCGTATTGTATAAGATGTATGCACCACTGCTTTTAATACTTTCTTTCTGATTGTCGTAATCTTCCAACTTAAAAAATGCGATGGCCGAAACATTGACTTTTCCAAAGGAGGCTTTATAACGGCCTTGCAGAAAGTGATCCACCGTGTGATCATAGTTGCCGTTGGATTCGTAGATCTTCACACCCTGCCCTTTTGTGTCATCAGAATAACTGTATTCCAGTTCGAGTTTCTGTTTTTTATTGAATGCATAACCAAGGAGAAAATTGCCGTTATATTCCCTGGAGTAAGTCTTGATATCAGTGGAGTCTCTAAGAGAATCCGGCTCGAGAATGTAGCCGTTGCTTTCGCGCATAAACCCATCAACATTCCAATAAAAGCCCTTGCCATTTTTCACATTGTTTGCTTTCAGGTCGAGCGAACCACCCGATGTTGCGTATGTTCCATAGAAAGCTTCAACGCTGCCGCTGAAAGGTCTTGCAGGGGTTTTAGTAATGATATTGATAACGCCTCCCATGGCATTGCTTCCATAAAGGGATGAATTAGGACCTTTGACCACTTCGATCCTTGCAATATCTTCAGGTTTTATCCTGTTCCAGTTTGTGGCGCCGCCATCGAGAATGCTGATAGGAACCCCATCAATCAAAAGCAGAGTGTGCACATTTCTGTTGAGTCCTCTCATGGTAACATCACCGGTTTTATAAAAGATGCCATAGTGGCGAGTAATGTTAACGCCTGAAATTGCGCTCAGGTATTCATCAGCAGAGATCGCCGGAAGATTCTGTATCTGATCCTGCGTAATGATACCAACACTTGCAGGAATATCTTTCACATATTTTTCAGTACGTGTTGCAGTGATGACCACTGATTCCATTGTGACAGCGCCGTTGGTCATTTGAATATTCAGAGAGGCGGAAGTTCCGGTAATATTGACAGAGACAAAAGTGTCACGGTAACCCACAAAGGACACATTCAAACTATATTTTCCGAGAGGTAAATTAGTAAAAACATAAATGCCTTTCACATCAGAAGTAGCAGTTTTGGCAGGGGTTTTAATGGTGATGGTAGCGCCTGCCAACCTTTCGCCTGTTGTTCCGTCAGTGATCTTTCCTGTCAGTATGGCTTGCGAAAATGCCGCATGTCCACATGATAATAGAAGGGAAAAAATAAAATATTGAGTAATTTTTCTGATCATTTAGTAGGGTTGCATTTTAACCATTATTTCGACTGTGCCTGCATCAGTACCTGTGACATTCATAACCCTGAACAATCCAAACTTTCCGGAGGTTGTTGTTTTAAACGAATAAATATCTCCGACAGCAAGGTTCTTGGCTTTTCTTTTTGACAAAGGGACGTTGTAAGTTGCAATAAGAATGCTATCATTCACTGCACCGTAAAACTGGGCATCCGTTAAAGTGGTCTTCAAATAACGGGTTTCATTTTTCACAGTCCAGTTGGCTAAGGCATATTGACCGGTGTAAACAGAGGCATCAATATTGGCATTCGGAGAAGCAATTTCATTATTCTCTCCCTGCAAAAAATCGTAGTAGTAACACAACTCGATTGAATCCTGTAAAGCAAAAGCCTGCGCCAATGTGTGGACTTTGTTATTCCGGAAGTCAAAGAAACTGCCCACTGTTGAATCATTTTGCGCACCCAGTATGATGGATGGGATGGTATAGACAGGGCCATAAACAGAGCTGGAATCAGCCGTAATTTTCATACTGATACTTGTTGCATTTCCATCCTTATCACGAACTATGAATGTCCAAATTTCCTGTGCACTTACGCCTTTGGTGAGATTTTTATCAATGACAAAACCTGATGAATTCAAACCCGAATCAAGATAAGTCTGGGTAGTGCCGGTATTAATTTTTATCATGAAGTTGGTGATATTGGCGTCGCCCTTAGCAGCAATAAGACCCACCTTAAATGTTTTTCCGATGAGGATGGTTGTATCAGAATGTACATAACCGCTATCGGTCCTGAATTTAAGAGTGGGCGGAGCGCCTTTTTCATCATCTGCATCTTTTTTACAACCTGTGTTGACAATGGTGAAAATGATCAATAAAAATGCAAAAAACTTTATGAGGTTACATTTCATTTTATCAGGTTATGACAGGTTAAACATATCGTAGCAAATGATAGAAGTTACTGCTAAAATTATTTTCAAAATTATTTTTTTCTTTTTCTGATAAAAGAAAATGCACCGATAGCAACAAATCCGCCTGTACTTCCAAAAATAAAATGCATCATCAAAGGATAAGAGTATCCTGTCAATAGTGAACCAAAAGGAAATCCTGTAATTGAAGTGATCAGTATCCGCGTTACCGGAATGCTCATAAACGCCAATCCGCAAAAGAGAGCAGTGAGAACTGCTTTTGTTTGCATGGTTTTAAAACTGTAACAAAGAACATCAACAATAAATCCCGGGAAAAGGTATATCACGGGTAGGAAAGGATCACCATGAAATCCGAGATGGAAAAGCAACATGGATGCAGCGCCAATACTTGAAAGGCTTGCTGCGTAAGATTTTTTTGAGAGCATTTTTCCACCGAGCAGAAGCGCCATGTAGATCACTCCCTGATGACCGGGCAATCTCATTGGCATTCTTAAATAAGCATGAATTAAAACTCCCACCGCGCCAATGAGGGCGAGCATAATAAATTCGGCAAGCTGTCCTGCAATATTAGTTGGAAATGCTCTTGATATAGTCTTTTGATACGATCCGCCATCCATAATTTGGTTCATTTATTTGTTCGACAAAAATAATTATTTTGTTCTTCTTCATCACAGGTCGCCACCAATCTCCAAGAAAAACTTTTGTTTCTCCTGTTAATGGTGCATTATCAATGCTAAGAATTTCATTGATGCCTGTCTTTTCTATTATCTCTGAAACGGTGTAAACACCTTTCATTTCTCTCATTCCTTTTATAAACAGGAAACGCCCGTCATTGCCGGCTTTTCTCAATCCAATAGCAGCCAATGATCCAATGATTCCACCTTTATCTCCTGTGTAGCCTTCGAGAAAAACTTTTTCTTCCTGTGCTATTTTTCTTGCTTCACCTTGTGTAATAATTTCCTTTTTGGCACGCGATCCCCAATCCATGATCCTTTCAGAAACCTTATCAAATTCTGCAATGCATAATCCAGCATCCGAACCGTCAGCGCTTTCCTTTAAAAGATAAGCAGCACAAAATTCCTTAAGCTCATTCAACCTGCCCTTTTCAACTTCAAGACATGCCGACGAATTATGCGAAGTGTAAGGAATACGACTGTCAAACAACAACTGATGCCGTGTAATTCCTTTCAGAATGCCAAATCCGGCTTCGGTCAGCAATCGTCCCATTTCTCTGGAACGGAAACCGGTTCCACGACTTTCAAGGTTGTCAGTATCGTCAATGCCTATCAGTAATTTCACTTGAGAGGTTTTAGAATTTCCTTTTTGAATTTATCAAAAGACCTTGTAAAAGATTTTTCAAAATCGTCGTGGAATTTTTTATAAGCTTTGATGATGACTGCGCCCTGAGGTGTCAGTGTGGTGCTGCCCCCCGAAGCGCCGCCCCTTTGTTTTTCGATGATTGGCACATCAAGCAATTGTTCCATTTTTCGAAGGTTGCCCCAGGCTTTCCTGTAACTGATGCCAAGTTTTTCAACAGCTTTCGTTATTGAACCCAACTCGTCAATGGTGGTAAGCAAAAGCCATTTTCCATCACCAAGCACTCCTTCGCCATTATCGAGCGTCAGCCAGAGCTTGTATCTTGCGTTAAGTTCGTCAAGTTTTGTTTTCATTTCTGTGAGGATATCAGGTGTAATTTTCAGAACATTGGTCAAAGGAAAATAAAGTACAGTGTATAAGGAGAAGGTTTTTTCAATTTTCTTTTTTCATCAACTTTCTTCTGTCTTTATGAACTTCTTCCCCCTAACTTATACTTGTCAATTAAAAACAACCAAGTTGACAATTCACTATTTTTATTCCCATTTTATTGCAGATCTGTCCCACCTCGATAGGAGTTACAGAAAATTTTTCTGCAATTTCCATTGTCGTAGCACAGGGTATGGTTAGTTTTCCATCCTTATCATTCACTTTTGACTGCAATTCCTTTTTAATTAATTCCTCGTTCATGGTTATGCTATTTTTTACTTATTGCACAAAATTATTAAAAAATCAGCAGAATGAGTGAAGTAATTTCACAATTCAACTTCATGATTTGTAAAAAAAGACTATTTTTACACTTCGCATTTTGTCATCAAAAGCTCAACTGAAATGATCATTGTTAAACAAATAAAGTCATGAACGTTCAGTAAAATCAATATGAAACCTAAATTTGCATTATGAAAAATTTAAAACTTTTTGCCATTATTATCATGGTGGTATTTGCATTTAATGCTTGTAAAGTTAACGATAAAAAAGCTGTAAGCAAAATTGCAAAAGAATATCTTGATGATATAAACAATAAAAATTATTCGAAAGCCAAAAAACTCTGCACTACTGAATCAGCTTCAATGATTGATATGCTTGAGTCAATATCCAAAATGGATAATGAACATAAACCAATTCCTAAAATAGAGGATATTTATTGCAATATTGATGGAGACAAGGCAACTTTTGAATACAGAGAAAACGGAGATCCGAAAAAAATAAATCTGGTGAAGATAAAAGGCCGGTGGCTGGTTGATATGAAAAAAGAAACGCCAGACCTGAATAATCAATCAAATCTCGACCAGAGAGGGCAGGATTCATTGAATGCCATCAACCAGGCAAAGCAGGATTCAATAAATGCCGCTAATAATTATTTTAACCATCCCAACAACCGTGGTGATAATTTTTATGGCCATGGAAATGATACAATGACATTCTTCGACATTGGAATTATTGATCTGTACAATCTGAACGGTAATGTGCACATAAAATTTAATATCACCAACAGATCGGATTGGAACATCAAGCATTTCTGGCTTGAAACTTACATCAGCAATAAGTCCGGGAAGTTTATCCAGAAAGATGAATTGATGTTTGATGGGATTCTAAAAACAAAATTGCTGAATGACATTTCAAACATCAACGAAATTAAAGAAAAAAACAAGGTTGAACTGATACTGAAAGACACAAAAATTGATAATCTGGGTGAAGTGTTCATGCTTCCTTTGCGAATACAACTGGAGCAGGCAACTGAAGAGAATATGCCTTTTGATATTGGCATAAACAATGTCTCAAAATTTATCAAATTAAGGAATGATTCAGCCTACAGTGTTAATATTACTTTCTGATCAAGCACCAGAATAAATTTTTCTGATAATTTTAAGCCGGCAAGCATTGCTTTAAGGAAATTATAAGTTGACCTCAACTTCTGATTTTTAAAATGTTTTAAAAGATACACAATTTATCAGTATAAATTGTTGAAAACTTTTATTAAAAAAAATCCTTTTGCAGGAGAAAACCCTCAATTCTTTTCGTATCTTTGCATATAGTGTGAATTAGACAAAATGTGATTTTCTTCGGCTAATGGAAAGGACAATATCATCATATAAACCAAGCGTTTCAAAAAGCGGATTATTGATAATTGCGAGTATTGTTTGGTTTATAGCAGGTGTATTATTAAATCAACGCGGTCTCATTTACATCCTTGAATTTTCCCATCATATTCTGTTTCACGCTGGTCTTGGCTTGGCAGCAAGTATTTTGCTATTCCTGGTCATTTTCTATAACCTGTCGAGCAAATATGCCAAACGTATTCTGAGTTTGAAGTCAAAAAAATCAGGAATTTTTATCCTGAAATATTTGAGGGGATTTTTCGTGTTGGCAATATTGATCTTTCTCGGGCTTTGCTTACGCAGATATGGGCTTGCCGACCGTTTGTGGCTTTCAATTTTTTATATTGCTATTGGATTTTCCCTGATCTTCGGCTCATTTAATTTATTTATCTCCTTTATCAAATCAAGGAAATTCACACAGTCTGAATCAGGCAACAACGAATAGGCAAGCCAACTTCTCTAGTCATTAGTCAATAGTCATAAGTCAATTTCTAAACCATTTTTTTTGACCATTGTCTATTGACAAATGACCATTGACCCTACTTATACAAACAAAGATAGGAAGATTCTTCCTTCACAACAAGCTGGAATTTCTTATCCTTTTCAACAATAAATGTCTCTGATTGCTTAAACTCTTTCCACTCATTGCTTCCGGGAAGTCGCACATTGAGTTTCCCTGAAGTCACGGTCATGTATTCTACAGTTGATGTGCCAAATTCATATTCTCCGGGAGCCATCACTCCAATTGTTGCAGGACCTTCAGCAGTTGTGAAAGCTATTGATTTTACCCTGCCTTCGAAATACTCGTTAACTTTGAACATAATGTTTGTTGTTTGTAGTTTGTAGTTTGTAGTTTGTTGTTCTCCAAAGATCATTGCCTCTTGTGACCATTGACCATTGACCATTGACTATTGACAATTGACTAATGACAATTGACCATACAATCAACCGCCACTGATCAGATGGATCACATCCACCTTATCACCGTCATGAATGACCGAGGTATCGTAATCATCCCTCTTTACAAGTTTATCATTGATCTTTATGATGAGCATCCTGAAAGAAAACTTCTTTACAGTTAATAGTTCCTGCACCGTCATTTCGGTGAAAGATAGCTCATCAGGATTGTTATTCAGAATTATTTTCATTGTTCCCTCTCCCCTTTCTGAATGCAATGTTGCATTTGTAATTCAGGTAAAATTTGCGGGTGCAAAGTTAATTATTTTTATCAAGCAATATTTCCATCACCACATTCGCTTCCATATTTGCAACGATGCAAACTCTTGGTGCAAGTGGAGGCATTTCGTCCGACACCTCTTTCAATGCATCTCCACAAATAAAGAGGTTCCCAACCTGCTTTACATGTATAGAATTTGAGTCACCCCAACCTGCAAGTCCGACACCTGAAACTATTGGTTTCTCAGGCATATCTGAAAGCACCGTTTCAATGATCATTTGTTTCATTTCAGCAAGATCAAAAGCTTCCACAATCACATCACAATCTTTGAAAATATTCAATATGTCACTTGGCCTTAGTTTAATATCATGAGCTTCCACAACAACCGCAGGGTTGATGCGAGAAAGATTATCTCTTAAAGCGTAGGATTTTTTTTGACCAATTTGATCATAGAAAAAATATTGTCTGTTCAGATTGCTTTCAACTATCACGTCAAAATCGGCAATGATGAGTTTTCCAATCCCAACACGGGCCAACGAGGCAGCACAGTTAGAGCCTAAACCGCCACAGCCGGCAATACCAATGCATTTTACTTTAAGAATTTCCTTGAAATTTTTCATATTCACAACAATTGACAAAAGTACAAAGAATAGCGGTTGCTATATCCTTTAGATTTTTTTTATGAGAATGAATAATTATCAATTTCCTAAAAAATGGACAGGTAATAACGAAGTTTAAAATCAAAAAAACGTGTTTATCGGATAACATGAAAGACAATAAAGGTTGAATTAATTAATCTCTAAACCTTCTTTCCGAACTACCTCAACAATGAGAGAGCTATCTTTTTTTTGAAAACGTTTACGGCCCATTGCGATGGGTTCAATACGATAGTCTTTCCTATACTTTGGCGACCAGGGCTTGGATAAAATCACGTCATCATCTGTGTCAAATGCATCTGAAACCAGAAGTACGTCAATATCGCTGTTCTCTGTACCTTCATTGCGGGCATAGCTTCCGAATAAATATGCCTTGTAAATTTCAATACCTGCGTTATTAAGATTTAAAACGTACTGGCGAACAATATTTATAGCATCTTGTTGAAGCATTGTAACACATTTTTTGTCTGGTAAAGATAATCATTTATTTTATCATGCGCAGGAGCTTTGGGATAATATTCCGGATAACGACCTTCGATCTGATATTTCATAAGAATTTGCATAAAATCGGATTGCTCTTCTGTTATTCCAATTTTGGCAATTTCCGCAAGATTGAATAAATCATGTGACTTGGGGGGAATATTTTCAGTTTGTTTTACAATCAAAGCTTTTAAGATTTTTTCGATTGATAAATGACAAAAAAACATTCCTTCGGTGTATTTCCCAGACTTTATCAGTATAGCTGCTGTTTCGATATTGCTTTCAGCGCTATCTTGCCAATATTTAATTTGCTTTACAATGTTGATCATTGGTAAATTATTAAAGAACAAAATTACATATTTTGAGCAAATAGGCTAATGAACAATTCTGAACTAATATGCTACAACCGGCAATACCTATACATTTTGTTTTGAGAATTTCCCTGTAATTTTTCATATTCAATGCAGTTGACAAAAGTAGAAAGAATTGCAGATTCTACAAATTTGAAAGTTGTTTATCCTGTAGAAAGTAAGAAATTTTCAAATCATGAAAGCAATGAAAACTTAATAATACCAAAGACTCCGGCAAGGAAATACATTAATTTTTTGTTAGCCGATTTTACTTATTTTAATAAGCTTGTCCATATCCAGTATTTCAATACTTTTTCCTTCCGATCTTATTATTTCATCTTTATGAAATCTTGTCAGCGTATGAATGACATTTTCCTGCGAGCATCCTGCAAACTCCGCTATCTCCTTACGTGTAATTGTCAATGTAAAATTATTGCTGTGATAAATTGTTTTTGACAAATAAATTAAAATATCAGCGATCCTGCCATTGACCTGCTTATGCGCAAGACTGATAAAATTGTAAATAGAGTCTTTGAACATACCGGATAAAAATTCCAGCAATTTCAATGATAGTTCGCCATTCTTGATGATAAAAGACTTCAGAATATCAATATTGATCAAACAAACATCGCAATCTTCAATAGCGATTATTGAAAAAATATTTATGCTATCGTTCAGCATGATTGCACCACCCAGCAATATTGGTGCATTTGTAATTGTCAGAATAATATTTTTACCCGAGTCTGTCTCTGAATTCATTTTCACCCGCCCTTTTGAAAGATAAACAATGTAGTCGGATTTCGCACCTTGCTTCATGATGTACTCATTCCTTTTGAATTTCAATTGTTGTGTTGCTTCAAACAAACTTTCGAATTCTTCATCAGTGATAAAATGACAGATCGTTTGCTTGAATATACAGACATCACAATTAAACCAGGACTCTTTTTTAGTTTCTTGCATTGAATAAAATATTTGTCGTAACAGCAGCGATATGAAATATTTCATGTTTTTTCATGCCGCATTGCATACTCCTTTCGGGACTGCAAAGATAAACAATTTTTACTTTTGCCTACTTAAACGATAGACAATAAGTATAAATAAAAAAACAGTATTATGGAAATCAAAAAAATCACCATTATTGGTGGCATTGGCAAGGATGGACAGCCTGAAAAAGTTGAAAGGTTTGATTTGAATATGGGAGACATTATCAGTATTGTCGGACCCACTGGATGTGGAAAAACTACCCTGATCAACGACATCGAACTCTTCGCTAATAAGAACACGCCTTCAGAAAGGACAATATTAATAAATGACGAGCCTATTCCTGATGACTTTTCATTCGATCCGTCAAAACACCCGATAGCGCTTATTTCGCAGCACACAAATTTTCTGTCTGATCTTCCTGTTGGAGAGTTCCTGCAAATTCATGCCAAGATAAGAGGCTCTGAAAATATTGAAACGATGATTGAAGAAACACTGGATTTTGCAAACCAATTGACAGGCGAAGCAATCATCAGGGAAACAGCAATGACTGAGCTTTCCGGAGGACAAACAAGGTCGTTATTGATCGCGGATGCAGTCATCATCGGGCACTCCCCGATTATCCTTCTGGATGAAATTGAAAATGCAGGAATTCACAGAACAAAAGCATTGAAACTTTTAAAGAAATACGAGAAAATTTTTGTCTTTGTCACCCACGATCCAAGAATAGCATTGTTATCCGACTTCAGGATTATCATGAGTCACGGTGCAATGCAGAAAATGATCACCACCAATGCCGAAGAAAAAATGGCAGCCATCGGCTTAAAGAAAATTGATGATGTGATGCTTGAATTCAGGAAACGTATCAGGGCAGGTGAAGAAATTACTGATGCAGTTTTCAGTGAACAAATAAAAGACCTCGCAGGTAGTTATCAAATATATTTAAAAAGGAGGAAAGTATGAAATTAATAATTTTTGCAGGACCACCAACGTGTGGAAAAACAACAGTGATCAAACAGGTTATTCGCAGGATACTTAAAAAGGGTTTGAAACCGGCATACCTGAAAATTGATGTGCTTTACGCAGATGAAGACGAACAGTTAAGAAAAGAATTTGGCATCCCCACAAAGAAGATTTATTCAGGTGAGCTTTGCCCAGATCATTGCAATGTGGTTGTGTTGGACGAAGTAGTTGAGTGGGCAGAAAACGAAGGAGCCGAATTTCTGTTTGTTGAAACTGCAGGTCTTTGCCTGAGATGTTCGCCTTATGTTGAAAATTCATTGGGTGTAGTTGTTCTTGAAGCAACAAGCGGAATGAACCTGCCAAGAAAAATAGGACCTATGCTGACACTTGCCGATATCAGTGTCATCACTAAAATTGACCTGGTTTCGCAGGCTGAACGTGAAGTTTTCAGATACAGGATACTTGAATCAGCCAAAGGTATCACCGTTGTTGAAAGCAATGCTTTGTATGGTATAGGTATTGACCCAATCGTAAGGGATATTTTAAAATCGAAAGATATTGAAAAGCCTATGTTCCTGAAGGGAAATCCACCAGTAGGAACCTGCACCATCTGTGTTGGCAAAAAAGAAATAGGAGCTAAAAATCATTTTGGAGTGCTTCGTACAATGGAAAACGATCTGTTCTATGTTGGCGAGTAATACAAAAAAGATTTACCTGGACAATGCTTCCACAACCCCAATAGACAGCAGGGTGCTCGAAGCAATGCTGCCTTATTTATCAGATTATTTCGGCAATGCTTCAAGCCTGCATTCTTTCGGAACCACGGTAAAGGAGTCCCTGGATAATTTCCGTTCTCAGCTTGCAGGCTTTATCAATGCTCAGAGTGATGAGATCATTTTTACATCAGGCGGCACAGAAGCAAATAACTTTGCATTGAAAGGGATTGCATTTGCAAACAGGAGCAAGGGAAACCACATCATTGTTTCTGCCATTGAACACGACTGCATCCTGAATACCTGCAAATGGCTGGAATCACAAGGCTTTTATATTTCTTATGTACCCGTGGATAGCGATGGTCTGGTGGACATGGAAAAATTAAAACGCTTCATTAACGCCAGGACAACGCTTGTGTCTGTGATGCATGCCAACAATGAAATTGGCGCTATTCAACCGATAGAAGAAATCGGGCGTTTGTGCAGGGAAAGGAATGTGTATTTTCATACGGATGCCTGTCAGTCCTTTGGAAAGATCCCCGTTGATGTGGTTTCTCAAAACATCTCTTTAATGTCGTTGAATGCTCATAAGATCTATGGACCTAAAGGCGTAGGTTGTTTGTATGTGAAAAAAGGGGTGAACATAACTCCTTTGCTTCATGGCGGAGGACAGGAGTTTGGTCTGCGTTCCACAACTGAAAATATTGCAGGCATTGCAGGATTTGCGAAGGCAGCTGAATTATGCATGAATGAAATGGGTACCGAAATTGGGCGAATTACTCATCTCAGAAATAAACTTGTTGAAGGATTACAAAACAAGTTTGAAGATTTTTACATCAATGGCAGCATGACCCACAGATTACCGAACAATTTGAATTTCGCCGTTCATGGATTGGAAGGCGAAACCATAAGGCTTCTGCTTTTATTGGATGAAAATGGTATTGCTGTTTCTGCCGGTTCAGCATGTTCAAATAACGACACTTCAAAAAGCGCTTCGCATGTGCTGCAGGCAATGGGCAAAGATCCCTTTGAAGCAAGAGGCGCAATAAGAGTGAGCCTCGGAAGATTTAATACAGAAGATGACATTGACCATTTTCTAAAAACAATTTTACAGGAAATAAATAAATTAAGTTCAATTTTTTCAAAAACATAAATAATGGAAACACTAACAAAAACAATGGAACTGCTGCCAAAATTAGATTGCGGAGCATGCGGATATAAAACCTGCGAAGATTTCGCAATAATGGTTGACAAAGGCGAAGATGAACTGAAAAAATGTATTCATATTGCCGAAAAGGTAGAGAATAAAACCAACTCAACAGACTGCTTTATCTGTGCCAAAGAAAGCGCTGGCATGGGCGACAAACTTGGCTGGAAAGATAATTTGAGTAGAGAATTCGATTTCATTTTAGATTGTTTTCCCAATGAGCCCGGTCCCAAAGAAACTATTTTGCCTTACAATCCTGCCCTCGTAAAAGAACTGGGTGTGAAAAAAGGTGATGTGATGATTGGCCGCCCTATGGGAATGTCGTGTGGTTGCCCCATCACACATTGTGGAGTGGTTTCTTCTGTTGATGCACGAAACGGGGTTATATACTGGAATGTCACAGGTCCTCTTCGTCCCCGCAATGAAGGTTTTGTTGACATTGGCTTCTACGTATCCCAGGCTTATGAAGGCATCATCAAAGAATCGAAAACAGAAATAAAGATCGGCATGCGCTATTGGTTCCTGCCCCGCCGCTGCATGCTTCAATGGAGACACAGCGGTTTGGTAAATGCAGTAACCAAATTAAAAGATGGCAGCTACAAAGTGAGGATCGAAGGTTTGCTGATTGGATAAAAATATTTTGTAATATCCTTTAGTGAAAAGGCTAAAATACAAATTGAATATCCGCAATAATACCAGTGTGTAAAAGCGGTAAGTTTTCAGCTATAAATCAAGATAATTGATTTCGAAAAAAACCTTATTTTTTTATTTTTTAACCCCGTGGGATGCTTTCAATCCAACGGGGTTAACCTTAGTAGAAATATGATAATCAAGAATTTTAACCTTATTACCTTATTGTGGGGAGCATAAGGTAATAAGGTCGAAAATCACATGTCTATCTTTTCTATTAAGGTGAAAAAGAAGAAAAAAATAAGGTTCTTTTTAATTTTGCTAAGTGCTGCAAAATAAATAAACCGGTACAATAACCTTAAACAAATAAATCCCCCCTTATTTCATGTACGGATACTTATAATCCGTAGCAGGAACAAACGTCTCCTTGATCGTCCTCGGGCTTGTCCATCTCAACAAATTCAACGGACCACCCGCTTTATCATTCGTTCCCGAACCCCTCGAACCCCCAAACGGCTGCAACCCCACCATCGCTCCCGTAGGTTTATCGTTGATGTAAAAGTTTCCTGCAGCATAGCGCAGAATGCGGCACGCCGTCATATAGGCATAACGGTCCTGCGAAAATATAGCCCCTGTCAATGCGTAGGGCGATGTTTCATCACAGGATTGAAGTGTCTGTTCGTAATCCTTATCCTCATACACATAAATGGTCATCACAGGTCCGAATATCTCTTCCTGCATGGTGAAGAATTTCGGATCTGTCGTTTGAATTATTGTTGGTCTCACAAAATATCCTTCCGTTTTGTCGCCGGTGCCGCCTGTGAGTATCTCTGCATCATTCGATTTTTTCACCCTTTCAAAATAACCCATGATGTTGTCAAACGAAGCCTCATCAATCACGGCATTCATGAAGTTTGAAAAATCCCTCACATCGCCAACCTTTATTTCTTCTGTCATTGCAACCACCCTTTCTTTGGTTTCTTTCCACAACGACTTTGGAATATAAGCCCTCGAAGCCGCCGAACATTTCTGCCCCTGGTACTCAAAAGCGCCACGGACAATGGCTGTAGCCACCTCCTGCGGATTGGAAGAATTGTGCACGAAGATAAAATCCTTACCTCCCGTTTCGCCCACTATGCGCGGATACGATTTATATTTCTCAAGGTTCTGACCGATGTTTCTCCAGATAGAATTGAAGGTTTTATTCGAGCCTGTAAAATGAATTCCTCCAAAATCGCGGTGTTGCAAAGCAAGATTGCCTATCATCGGACCGTTGCCCGGCACAAAGTTAATAACGCCATCGGGCAGTCCTGCTTCCTGGAAAATCTTCATCAGGTAATAATTCGACAAAAGCGCTGTGGATGCGGGTTTCCACACCGTCGTGTTTCCCATCAGCACAACCGACATATTCAGGTTCGAAGCGATGGCTGTAAAATTAAAAGGACTGATGGCAAGCACAAACCCTTCAAGAGGGCGGTATTCCATGCGGTTCAACTGATCGAAGCCCGACTTGGGCTGATTGGCATAGATCTCCGAAGCAAAGTAAGCATTGTAACGCAGGTAGTCTATCACTTCGCAGGCTGCATCAATCTCTGCCTGGTAAACACTCTTGCCCTGACCCAGCATGGTCGCCGCATCAATCAGGAAACGGTATTTAAGAGAGATCAGGTCCGCGGCTTTCAGGGTGATGGAGGCTCTTTCAACCCACGACAGCTCCATCCATTTCTTTTTTGCACGGTTGGCGGCATCAATAGCCATCATCACTTCCTTTTCTGTAGCCTCGTGAAAGGTTGCCAGCACATGCCCGTGGTTGTGGGGCATCACCACTTTGGCGGTTTTGCCTGTACGTATTTCTTTGCCATCAATGATAAGGGGGATCTCTATTTCAGTTTCCGAAAGCTTGGCAATTTCACTCAGCGCCTTTGCCCGCGACTCGCAGGTGGTCGAAAAATCATATATCTTTTCGTTTTTGGGAGTATCGAATTTGAATACTGTATTGTTCATAGTCTTGTTATTTTGTAATTTTTGCAAAGGTACGATTATATAAAGGAAGGGTCAAGTTAATAAAAGGTTAAACAAATGGAGGGTGAAGGGAAAATTTGAAGATCCAAGTTCAAAATTCCAAATTTCAAGATCCAAATTCCAAATTCCAAATTCAAAGGGGGCGGAGGACAGGGCAAACGCATCTAAATTAACAAGAGGGTGGTGATAAAAACAGTACACGACGTGTTCTATAAGCTGATAAAATTGTTTTTTTTACCAGAAAAAAAGCATGAAATCACCTTTAGACTATTTTTCCGAGTTAGAAGATCCAAGAGTTGACAGGACAAAGGATCATTTATTAGAAGATGTAATCTTCATCACCATTGCAGCAGTAATATGTGGAGCAGAGACATGGAATGATATTGAGAACTATGGTA
>Ga0118677_10002599_pt1 | contig 35907 bp, 29 predicted proteins | sample AliMusrvi5mmetaG_FD_86154 | JGI IMG/M metagenome (GOLD analysis project Ga0118677, IMG submission 86154)
AGGCGGCGAGTTGCGATTGGGGATTCTAGCGACGTACATGCCGACATTATATCACTCATGGCCACATAGTAAAGGGCATTTCCAGCATATTACATGACTACACATTGCATTTCTAAACAAACGGAAGTGCCTTGATCACAGGCACTTCCGTCGCCCCAAACCTCGGAACTTGGGATTAGCGAGGAACCTAACGATCCTCCGGTCGGACATTTCGGCGGGGTCAAGAGACCCTCGCCGAACCTAGTTCTGATTGGAGCTGATCTTCGATCCTTCGGCGAACTTGGGATCAACCCCCCGGCTGTCGCGACAGGCTTCCCGAGCTTGGATCTGTCGTGACAGCCGCTGCTTTTGCCCTCTTGACAATCGAAAATTATCGGTAATAATTCTCGATATGGATTATTTCAAGAGAAAGCCTTCCGGCCTCGTGCCAAACTCGCAGGAGTCGAGTTTGCACCGCAAAACGAGGCAACGGCAGGTCATTCTCGAGGAATTGCAAGCGGTCACTTCACACCCCACGGCGGTTGAACTCCACGGACTCGTCCGGCGGCGGCTGCCGAGGGTGAGCCTGGGCACGGTCTATCGGAACCTGGACCTGCTGGCTCGGATGGGTTTGATCGAGAAACTCGAGCACTCCGGCGGCGAGACCCGCTTCGATGCGAATACGGCCGGGCACGACCACCTGCGCTGCGTGCTCTGTGGCCGGGTCGATGATTCCGTGACGGCCCCCCTTGAGCTTGCCCGTCCCAAAGACCATGATTTGCGCGGTTATGAGATACTTGGCCACCGTTTGGAATACCTTGGAATCTGCCCCTGCTGCCGGCAGTCGTCACAAACCAAACAGGCCACCGAGGTGAGTGTTACCCCAGGCAGCGCCCCCACGATACCAGGAGAATCGCAAGATGCTTAAGGCAAACGTCCAAGAGGCCCTCAACAACCAGATCAACGGCGAGATCGCTTCGACTTATCTTTATCTGTCGATGGCCGCCTATTTCGAGTCAAAGAACTTCCGCGGCTTGGCCAAATGGATGGAGGTCCAGGCCCGCGAGGAGTGGGGCCATGCCATGAAGATCTTCGGCCACATCAACGAGCGCGGCGGTCGCGTGACGCTGAAGCAGATTGACGCTCCGCCGAGCGAGTGGAAGTCGGTGCTGGATGTCTTCGAGCAGACGCTGACACACGAACTCAAGGTCACCGAGAAGATCCACGCCATCGTCAAGCTGGCCACCAGCGAGTGCGACTATGCCACGCTGGCCTTCCTACAGTGGTTTGTCAGCGAGCAGGTCGAAGAAGAGGCCCAGACGACCTCCATTGTCGAGAAACTGAAACTGATGGGCGAAGGCAATATCGGTCTCTTTATTCTTGACGGCGAACTCGGCAAGCGAGCCGCCGGGTAAGAACAAGATGGATTGGGGATTAGGGATTGGTCATGCACTGTTCCTTTCCCGCTAATCCCCCAATCCCCAATTCCCTGTCCCCTTTCATTACCCCGTACCATTTTCAAAAGGAGTATTCTTCAATGAGCAGCCTAGTCACCAAGCCGGCACCTGATTTCACGGCCAAGGCCGTCATGCCCGACAATTCGTTTGCCGAGCTGACGCTTTCTTCCTATCGCGGCAAGTACGTCGTGTTGTTTTTCTATCCGCTGGACTTCACTTTTGTTTGCCCATCGGAGATCATTGCCTTCGACAAAGCCGTGGCGAAGTTCAAGGCGAAGAATACGGAGGTCATCGGTGTTTCCGTCGACTCGCATTACACGCACCTGGCGTGGAAGAACACGCCGCGGAACCAGGGTGGCATCGGCGCGATCCAGTATCCGCTCGTCGCCGACCTGGACAAGAAGATTGCGGAGAAATACGGCGTGCTGCTCGATGCGGGGATTGCTCTGCGGGGGCTGTTCCTGATCGACAGCAAGGGAGTTGTCCGCCATGCCCTGGTGAACGATCTTCCCTTGGGTCGCAGCGTGGATGAGGCCCTGCGGCTGGTCGACGCATTGCAGTTCCATGAAAAGAATGGCGATGTTTGCCCGGCCAACTGGCGCGAAGGCGAGGAGGCGATGAAGCCCAACGCCAAGGGTGTGGCCGAGTACCTGGCCAAGCACGCGACGTAATGACTGGATTATGCCCGATCTGTTCTTCAATTTCGGCTGGCAGTGCTGGACGGTCATCCTGGAGATGGCCCCTTACTTGTTGTTTGGATTTGCGCTGGCCGGGATGATGTCGATCTGGATCTCGCCCGAGTGGACCGAGCGGCACTTGGGCGGCAAGGGGATTGGGCCGGTGTTGAAGGCGACCTTGCTGGGGATTCCGCTGCCGCTTTGTTCGTGCAGCGTAATCCCCGTGGTGGCTTCGATGCGGCGGCATGGAGCGAGCCGGGCGGCGGCGACTTCATTCCTGCTTTCCACGCCGCAGACCGGGGTTGACAGCATTGCGGTGACCTACGCGCTGTTGGGACCGGTCTTTGCCATTTTTCGGCCCATTGCCGCCCTGGTAACCGGTCTCTTGGGCGGATCGCTCGTGCTGATCTTCGGACGGGCGAATTCCGCCGAGGCCGACGTGCCACCGGCATGTTCCAATGCGTGCTGTGCGGGGAATCGTGCGGCACCGGCCTGGCTGCGAGCGGCCAAGTATGGATTTGCCACCCTGCCCCGCGATCTGGCGTGGCCGCTCTTGGCCGGGGTGGCGATCGCAGGAGCGATTTCAGCCGTGCTGCCGGCTGATAGTCTGCAAAAGCATCTTGGCAGCGGTCTGCTTTCGATACTCGTATTGATGGCAGCGGGCATTCCGCTTTACGTTTGTGCCACGGCTTCCGTCCCGATTGCCGCAGGGTTGATTCATTTGGGCGCGTCGCCTGGCGCGGCCTTGGCTTTTCTGATCGTCGGTGCTTCGACTAATCCTGCTGCGGTGACAACGGTCTGGAAAGTCCTTGGCCGACGTACGATGATTGTCTATCTTGCAACCGTTGGGATGAGTGCCATTCTTTGCGGCTTGGTACTCAACATTCTTGAAACATGGCTTGCCGGCTGGCTGCCGCAGGTTGCTTGCACGACTGCCGCCTGCGCCGGGCACACGGCTGAACCGGCCGGGTTCTGGTCGAATCTCTGGGCCTTGGCCCTCTTGGGTGTGCTACTGGGGTCAAAACTGCCGCGCGGCGTCAATAAAGGAAAATGGGTATCCGGTTGACTCCGTATTTGGGCTGCTATTCTCTTGGCAGGACAGCTTCCGCGGATCAAGATCAAAGACGATATGTTGGCCCACCGCCGTGGCGTTCCGGTAGGTGTGACAATACTAAAAACACCGTGAACGGTTACTTATCTCCCTTTTACCCTTATCTTTTACCCTTATCTCTTGCAGCACCTGCCTATTTAAGATAAGATGGCTTTATCTTATTTAGGTAAAGAGACTTTATCTTATTGGACAACATGGCGGACTGGAAATTCTACGGTCGTGGGGAGCAACTTGCGGACTTCGAGCGGATGCTCAACCGCGAACGCTGGTTTTTCGCCAAAGTTACCGGTCGCCGTCGAATCGGTAAAACGGCGCTCATTCAGGAAGCGATTCGGGGAATCGGCAGCAAGCAACCGGTTTTCTATCTGCAAATACCTGATTCCGAGCCAGCGGGCGTTCTCTCGGCTGTGAATGACGCATTGGAAACATTCCAAGTGCCTTTCGATCGATATCCTCGCCCCAACAATCTTCTTCAGCTTGCGAAGTTGATGGAAACGATGGCTGAGGGAGGGTATATCCTTATTCTGGACGAGTTCCAATACTTCAACCGCAAAGGTTACGAAGAGTTTTGCTCGTACTTGCAGGCGGGTGTGGATCGGTTGGCTGCCAAATCCGAGCAAGTGCGAGGAGGGTTGATCGTCCTTGGTTCGATCCATACCGAGATGATGGCGTTGCTCGAAGATCGCACCGCACCGCTCTACAACCGAGTTACCGACACCCTTGATCTCACGCATCTCGACATCGGTTCAATCCTATTGATCCTCCAAGATCATGCCGCCCCAACCCCCGAACGACTGCTGTTCCTCTGGAGCCTTTTTGAAGGAGTGCCCAAGTTTTACCGGGACTGCTACGAGCAGCAAGTACTTTCCGCCGAGCGCAAGCTACTGCTGCGCCGCATTTTCTTTGAAAGTTCATCGCCCCTTCGATCCGAGGCCGATAATTGGTTCCTTCGTGAACTGCGCGGTCGGTATGACGTCGTCCTGAAATTCGTGGCTCGCAACCCGGGACGGATGCACAACGAACTCGTGCGGGCGATTCGAGAGGTCAGTGGGAGTCCTGATACGCAAATTGGCGGCTACCTCAAGGTACTGATCGAACGATTCCAACTGATTGAGCGAAAGCTGCCCGTGTTCGCCAAGCCTGAAGCGAAGCGAAGCCGCTATTACGTGACCGATAATTTTCTCCGCTCATGGCTTGCGGCTTTGGCGAATCCGGTATCCGCAATAGCGTTTCGCCCTCTTGGCGAACTGATTGAAGAAGCCGATCAGCGACTAGCGGATGTCGAGGGAGGAGCCTTGGAGAAACTCGTCGGCCAACTCTACGAAGAGCGTAGCCGCAGGGGGATTGGAGATTTTCCGATTACCCATCGAGTTCAAAAATTCTGGGATCGGTCCGACACGGAGATTGATCTTGTGGCCGTCAACGAGACGGAACAGGCCATCCGCTTTGGCTCCTGCAAGCGATCGCCCAAAAAATTGCTTTCGGATGTGAATAACTTTAAGAAGCATGTTGACCGTTTTCTGCAAACGGTGCCACAGTATCAAGGGTGGACGCAGCAATACGCGGGCATTGCACCCGTGCTGGACGCCGAGCAAAGAGCAATCCTGGCCGGCCACGATATAATTCCGCAAGATTTGAACGACTTGACACGCGACCTCAATTGAGTCGAGCCTCTACGGCCAAGAAGCGAGAGACAGAATCCCTCGGCCGCTTTTAATGGCTGGCAGATCCAATATCTCACAGAGCTTTGCAAACCAGATCGCCGATTTCCTTGGTGCCGTGGCCCATCTTGCCGGCGGCTTGGCTCTTCATCTTCGTGCCAGTGACCGCTTGCACGGCCTTCATTACCCGTTGGCCGGCCTGAGGGTGGCCGCTATGCTCGAGGAGCATGCCGGCGGCTGCGATGGCGGCAATGGGGTTGATGACGTTCTTGCCGGTGTACTTCGGTGCGCTGCCGCCCATCGGCTCGAACATGCTCACCCCGCCGGGATCGGGATTGATGTTGCCACCGGCAGCCACGCCCATGCCGCCTTGCAGAATACCGGCCAGGTCGGTGATAATGTCGCCGAACATGTTCGTGGTAACAATCACGTCGTAGTATTCGGGGTTCTTCACCATCCACATGCAGCATGCGTCGACGTGGTTGTAGTCGGCCTTGATGTCGGGATACTCCTTGGCCACTTCCTGGAAGGTGCGCCACCAAAGGTCGTGACCGTAAGTCAACACATTGGTCTTGGCCACGAGCGTGAGTTGCTTCTTTTTGTTGCGATTGCGGGTGAACTCGAAAGCCCAGCGGATACAGCGCTCGCAGCCCTTGCGGGTGTAGATGGCCGTCTGCGTGGCGACTTCGTCGGGAGTACCCTTCTTCAGCCAGCCACCGACGCCGGCATACATGTCTTCGGTGTTTTCGCGGACGACGACAAAATCGATATCGCTAGGCCCCTTGCCAGCCAGCGGAGTTTCCACGCCGGGAAAGAGCTTGACGGGCCGGAGATTGATGTACTGGTCAAAGCGGAAACGCAGGGCCAGGAGCAGGCCTTTTTCCAGCACGCCGGGGGCGACATCGGGATGACCCACGGCGCCCAGGAGGATGGCCTTGAAAGTGGCCAGTTCGTTGACGACATCCTCGGGCAGGATCTCGCCGGTGAGAAGAAAACGATCGCCACCGAGGTCAAAATCCTTGAGTTCGTAGCGAATGCCCTCCAAGGCCGCGACGGCCTTGAAAACCTTGACGGCTTCGGCGGTGACTTCCGGCCCGGTCCCATCGCCGCCTACTACGGCGACGCGAAGAATGTCGTTGCTCATGATGGAGTTAGGAGTTATAGGAGTTAGGAGTTAGAATGGGGAAGTCAAGAGTTAGAGGCCAGAATGAACGAGCAAGGAGTTAGAACCAGGATTCTAACTCCTAACTCCTAACTCCTGATTTCTCCCTACCAGGCGAAGTGGGCGAATGCCTTGTTGGCGTCGGCCATGCGGTGGACGTTTTCGCGCTTGGTATAGGCAACACCTTCGCGTTTGTAAGCCTGGAGAAGTTCTCCGGCCAGCTTCTCGTGCATGGGCCGACCTTTCTTTTCACGACAGGCACCCAAGATCCAACGGATAGCCAACGACTGCTGACGAGTCCGATTGACTTGCATCGGCACTTGATACGAGGCACCACCGACGCGCTTCGAGCGGACCTCGATGTTTGGCTTGACGTTCTCGAGGGCCTGCGTGAAGACCTCGATCGGCTCGGCATCCTTGATCTTTTCGTGAATGATGTCCAACGCGCCGTAAAAGACTCGCTGAGCGTTACTCTTCTTACCACTCCACATCATGCAATTGATAAACTTGCTGGCAAGAAGTGACCCGAACTTCGGATCTCCGGTAAGCATTTTTCGACTGGCAGTAATTCGGCCCATGATAAATGAAGGGGGCTAGGGGTTAGGGGCTAGGGAAACGGGGCAAGCGAGCAGGACTACTTAATTTTCTAGTCCCAGGTCCCCGGCCCCTCGTCCCTTTCTTTCTACTTACTTGACTTCTTCGCACCGTAACGGCTGCGGGACTGCTTGCGGCCTTCGACACCCAGAGTATCAAGGGCACCGCGGACGACCTGGTAACGCACACCGGGCAGATCACGAACGCGACCACCGCGGATCAGCACGATCGAGTGTTCCTGAAGGCTGTGGCCTTCGCCAGGAATGTACACGGTGACTTCCTTGCCGTTGGAAAGCCTTACACGGGTGATTTTCCGCAAGGCCGAGTTCGGCTTCTTGGGAGTCATCGTCTTGACCTGTAGGCAGACACCGCGCTTTTGAGGACACTGTTCCAACACCGGCGCTTTGCTGTATCGTCGCTGAACAACGCGCTTCTTACGGACCAGTTGGTTGATTGTCGGCATAAAATACTCGATGGGTTCGGATCGCATTCTCGCCTAAAAGGCGGGAATCCTTCATTGTGCTGGTTTCTTGTTGTCTGTCAACGGGGGTCGAGATAAATTCAGGAAAACTGCAAGCTCACTCGTAGTTCCGCCTTCAGGCGGTCCCCTGCCGTAATTTCCGCCTAAAGGCGGGACTACGAGTGAAAATCCAAAAGAGGGGTTGTTTGGTTAGTCTACTTTCTGTCAACCTTCTCGTCGCCAAATTCTTCTTTTTCCACCTCGTCGTCATCGTCGGGAGCCCCGGCATGCTGGAAGAGCGCGTCCAGGGGACTGGGGCCGGTCTGAGTACGGCCATCGCCATCTTTGACCGGCTCGGCCCTTCCGGCACCTTCCAATAACGGGAAATGACGAGCAAGGACGTCTTCTTTCTCCGGTCCCAGACCTTCCAAGGCATTCGGACGGATGCGGACTTCCGATTCCTGATAGGTACGGAAGCCAGTACCGGCCGGGATGAGGTGTCCCAGGATCACATTCTCCTTCAGGCCGACGAGTCGGTCGATCTTTCCCGCCAAGGCGGCCTCCGTGAGTACCTTCGTGGTTTCCTGGAAGCTGGCGGCCGAGATGAAGCTGGAGCTTTGCACCGATGCCTTGGTGATACCCAGAAGCTGCCTGCTAGCAGTGGCCACCTTGGGCTTAACGCCCTTGGCCGGTGTACCGCCCAGGGCTTCGATCTGGGCATTCGACTGATTCAGGGTCACAATCGGCACGATCGCTCCCTCGGCAAAGTCGCTATCGCCCTTGTGCGATATCTTAAGGCACTTGGCCAATTCCTCGTTCACGGCACGGAACTCAAAGACATCCATGACCGAGCCGGGCAAGAGGGTCGTGTCGCCGAAGCTCTCCACGCGAACCTTCCGCAGCATTTGCGAGACAATAATCTCGATGTGTTTGTCGTTGATCTCCACTCGCTGGCTGCGGTAAACATTCTGGATCTCGCGGGTAAGGTAGTCTTGTACGGCCTCTTCGCCCGAGATCCGGAGGATGTCGTGGGGAACCAGCGGCCCGTCGACCAACGCCTCACCGGCGCGGACAAAGCTGCCCGCGTGGACTCGCAAGTGCTTGCCGTGCGAGACGAGGTGTTCGCGCTCGATGCCGCTTTCGCTATGAACGACGATCGTCCGCTTACCGCGTCGTTTCTCGCCCAACAGTTCCACCGTGCCGTCGATCTCGGCAATCACGGCCGGATCCTTCGGCTTGCGAGCCTCGAAAATCTCGGTTACGCGCGGCAGACCGCCGGTAATGTCTTGCGTACCGGCCACTTCGCGTGGCGTCTTGGCCAACAGCGTGCCAGCCGAGAGTTGGCTGCCTTCAACGACTTCGATGTGGGCCTTTTCCGGCAGGTAGTAGAAGTCGAGGATCTTGCCCGACTCGTCTTCGATAATGATCTGCGGATGCAGATCGCCCTTGTGCTCCATGATGAGCTTGCGTTCGTGACCGCTGGGATCCTTCTCTGCGCGCATCGTTTCGCCTTCGACGATGTCTTCAAAACGGACCTTTCCGTTGACTTCGGCAAGAATGGGAATGGCGTGCGGATCCCACTGGCAGAGGATATCGCCTGGGTTGACTTCCTGGTTCTCGTTGACCGCTAGGTTGGCACCGGCGGGGACTTCGTACTTCTCCAGTTCGCGACCCTTGGGATCCAAGAGGAGGATCTCGCCGTTACGGGTGAGCACAACGTGCTGTCCGGCGTCGTTGCGAACGACCTTCATGCGAGTAAACTTGACGATGCCTTGTTTCTTGGCTTTGATCTCGCTCTCTTCGACGTGGCGCGCGGCCGTTCCACCGATGTGGAACGTACGCATCGTCAACTGCGTGCCAGGTTCGCCGATACTCTGGGCGGCGATGATGCCCACGGCCATGCCTTCTTCCACCAGCGAGCCGGTGGAAAGGTCCATGCCGTAGCACAGGGCACAGATGCCCAGCGAAGCATCGCAGGTCATCGGGCTGCGAACCTGGATCTTCTCCAGACCCATCTGCTCGATGCGACGTGCAACTTCGACGGTGATGAGGTCGTTTTCTTTGACGATCACTTCGTCCGTGATCGGATTGACGATGTTCGCACGGCTGACGCGGCCGCGGATCGAGTCCTTGAGGCTCACTTCGACCTTCTCACCGCGGTAGATCACGCCCTTGGTGATGCCATTCGTGGTGCCGCAGTCGTGCTGGGTCACGACGACGTTCTGGGCCACGTCAGCCAGCTTGCGGGTCAGATAACCCGAGTCGGCCGTCTTCAACGCCGTATCCGCCAGACCCTTGCGGGCACCGTGCGTCGAACTGAAGTATTCAAGCACGCTGAGGCCCTCGCGAAAGTTGGCCTTGATCGGCGTCTCGATGATTTTACCTGACGGCTTGGCCATCAATCCACGCATGCCTGCCAACTGGCGAATCTGCTCGACACCACCGCGGGCACCGGAGTGCGCCATGAGGTAGATCGGGTTGACGTAGTTGACGTGCGTGGCGACGCGGCGGTCGTTTTCCAATTCGACCATCATTTCCGAAGTGATCTGTTCGCGGGCGTGTGTCCATGCGTCCAGAACCTGGTTGTATCGCTCACCCTCGGTAATGATGCCGCGCTGGTAGAGCTTGTGGATTTTGCCAACGCTCCTTTCGGCGTTCTGGATGATCTTCTGCTTGTTGGGCGGCGTAATCAGATCGTCGGTGGCGAAGCTCAGACCGCTGGTGGTGCTCGACCGGAAACCGATGCGGTTGATCGTATCCAAGAGGTCAATCGTCTTTCGCCGACCGAGAATCTCGTAGCAGTCGGAAATCACTTCCGCCAAGTCCTTCGACCGCAGCGGCATATTATAAAACGGCATTCCCTTGGGCAACCAGGAGTTGAACATTACGCGGCCAACGGTCGTCTTGATGAGCGAGCCGGGCTTGACCGAGGGATCAGTCTTGATGAAGCGGCCTTCGGCCAAGCGGACTTCAATAGCCGCATGGGTAGCCACCTTACCCAACGAGTAGGCAAGCTGCACTTCATCGAACGAGGCGAACTTCATGCCGTCACCCTTGCACTGCTGTAGCGAAGCGGTCATGTAGTAACAGCCCATCACCACGTCCTGCGAGGGGCTGATGATCGGCGCACCGTTGGCGGGACTGAAGATGTTGTTCGTCGACATCAATAGCGTGTGGGCCTCGACCTGGGCCTCGATCGAAAGCGGCAGATGAACGGCCATCTGATCGCCATCGAAGTCGGCGTTGAAGCCTTTGCAGACCAGCGGGTGAAGCTTGATGGCGTTGCCTTCCACCAGCGTCGGCTCGAATGCCTGGATACCCATGCGGTGCAGCGTGGGAGCGCGATTCAGGAGCACGGGGTGATTCTGAATTACCTCTTCGAGGATATCCCAGACTTCCTCATCCTTCCGCTCCAACATCTTTTTGGCCGACTTGATCGTATCGGCATGTTCCAACTCCTTGAGCCGGCGAATGATGAACGGCTGGTACAGTTCCAAGGCAATCTTCTTCGGCAAGCCGCACTGGTGCAGCCGCAGCGCCGGACCAACGACGATCACGCTGCGTGCCGAATAGTCGACGCGCTTACCCAACAGGTTCTCGCGGAAGCGGCCCTGCTTGCCTTTAATCATGTCCGTGAGCGACTTCAACGGACGGTTGCTTGATCCGAGCACCGGACGCTTGCAGCGGTTGTTGTCGAACAAGGCGTCGACCGACTGTTGCAACATTCGTTTCTCGTTGCGAATGATGACTTCCGGAGCGTTGAGATCGACGAGCTTCTTCAGGCGATTGTTGCGGTTGATGATGCGGCGATAGAGATCGTTCAGGTCGCTCGTGGCGAAATTACCCGAGTCCAAGAGAACCAGCGGACGCAGATCGGGGGGAATGACCGGGATGACGTCCAGCACCATCCACTCGGGGCGGTTGTCGCTGTCGCGGATGGCCTCAACGATCTTCAGACGGTTGATCAGATCCTTCTTCTTCTGCTTCGAGGAAGTCTCGGCCAAGTCAACCCGCAATTCTTGCGAGAGCTTGACGAGATCCAATTCCATGAGCAACTTGCGGATGGCCTCGGCGCCCATGTCGACATCGAACGCTCCTTCACCATACTGAGTGCGGACTTCGCGGTACTCGTCTTCGGTGAGAAGCTGCTGCAGTTTGAGCGGCGTGTCGCCGGTGCGCGTGACGACATAGTCCTGGAAGTAGATGATCTTCTCCAGGCTCGTGGTCTTCATGGCCAGCAAGGCGCCCAGGCGGCTGGGCATGGCCTTGAAGAACCAGATGTGAACGATCGGCGCGGCCAACTCGATGTGACCCATGCGTTTGCGGCGCACGCGGCTATGCGTGATCTTCACGCCGCAGCGATCGCAGATCATGCCCTTGTACTTCATGCCGCGGTACTTGCCGCAGGAGCACTCCCAGTCCTTCTCGGGTCCGAAGATCCGTTCGCAGAACAGACCGTCCTTCTCGGGGCGGTAGGTGCGATAGTTGATCGTTTCCGGCTTTTTCACTTCGCCGAACGACCAACTGCGGATATCGTGAGGGCGGGCCAAGCTGATCTTGACCGCCGTATAGTCATTAATCCGATCATATGTCGTTTCGCCGATACTCATGGGAAAGCCTCCTTCTTAATTGCCGAAATCTGTCAGACTCTCGCTTTTTCCAACTGCATGTTGAGGCCAAGGCCGCGGATCTCATTCGTCAACACATCGAAGCTGGCGGGAGTGCCGGCTTCGAGCGTATTCTCGCCCTTGACCATCGATTCATAAATCTTCGTGCGGCCTTCCACATCGTCGCTCTTGACGGTGAGCAACTCCTGAAGGATGTAGGCCGCGCCGTAGGCCTCCAACGCCCAGACTTCCATTTCCCCGAAACGCTGGCCGCCGAAACGGGCCTTGCCGCCCAGAGGTTGCTGGGTAATGAGCGAGTAGGGACCGGTGGAACGTGCATGCACCTTGTCGTCGACCAAGTGGTGAAGCTTCAGCATGTAGATGTAGCCCACGGTCGAGAATTGCTCGAACGGATCGCCCGTACGGCCGTCGAAGAGCTGGCTCTTGCCCGATTCGGGCAGTCCGCCGTCGACCAACAGCTTGCGGATGTCAGTCTCGGTCGCACCGTCGAAGACGGGTGTGATCGATTGGAAGCCGAGCTTGGCGCCGGCCCAGCCGAGGTGCGTCTCGAGAATCTGCCCCACGTTCATACGACTAGGCACGCCCAATGGATTGAGCATGATCTGGATCGGGGTACCGTCGGCCAGGAAGGGCATGTCCTCGCGGGGCAGAATTTTGGAGATCACGCCCTTGTTGCCGTGCCGTCCGGCCATCTTGTCGCCCACGGAAATCACCCGCTTCGCGGCAATATAAATCTTCACCATCTGCAATACGCCGCTGCGAAGCTCGTCGCCGCGCTTCATGGAATTGAGCTTGCGATCGCGAGCGTAAATGGCGGCCTCGACCGCCGGCCACTCTTGCTTGTAAAGCTTCTCCAAAACGGCTTTCCGCTCCGGGCTGCGAATGTCGAAAGTTTCAATGTTGAAGTTTTGGGCCTGCTCTGCCACACTGCGATAATCGCGGCCTTCGACGAGCGGATTGCCGTCCTCGTCAACGAGTTTCTTCTTCAGCACTTCCTCGATATTCGTCACCAGGTTGCCAAAGGCCGCGGCGATCCGCTCGTTCCCGCCGGTCTCGGCCTCCTTGAGCGCACCCTCAAACGTCTTCCGCTCGTCCTCGGTGAGGCTCATGCGGCGGGAGAACTTCTGCGTGTCGATGACGATGCCTTCCACGCCCGAGGGCACTTCCAGCGAATCGTTCTTCACATCTTCGCCCGCACGACCGAAGATGGCGTGCAGTAATTTCTCTTCCGGCGTAAGCTCGGTCTTCGACTTCGGCGAGACCTTGCCCACGAGAATATCGCCTGGGCGGACATAGGTGCCCACGCGAACGATGCCCGTCTCGTCAAGGTTGCGGAGCATCTTCTCGCTGACGTTGGGGATGTCGCGGGTGAACTCCTCGCGGCCCAGCTTGGTCTCGCGGATTTCGATGTCGAACTCCTCGATGTGGATCGAGGTGTACGTGTCGTTCTGCACCAGCTCTTCGCCGATGATGATGGCGTCTTCAAAGTTGAATCCGTCCCATACCATAAAGGCCACCAGGACGTTGCGGCCCAGGGCCAACTCGCCTTTGTACGTGGCGGCGCCATCGGCGATGACCTGCCCTTTCTCGATCTTGTCGCCAACATTGATGATCGGCTTCTGGTTCTGGCAGGTCCGCTCATTGAGGCCGACGAACTTGCGGAGATCGTAGACGTCGCTGCCGATCTCGATGCGCCGCGCGTCTGCGTAGGTCACCGTGCCCTTGGTGCGGGCGCGGATGATCATGCTCGAGTTCAGTGCGGCCTCGACCTCCATGCCCGTGGCCACCAACGGCGGATCGGTGACCAGCAGCGGCACGGCCTGCCGCTGCATGTTGGAACCCATCAACGCGCGGTTGGCGTCGTCATGTTCGAGAAAGGGAATCAAGCCAGCCGAAACGCCGACCATCTGGCTCGGGGCGACGTCGATATACTGCACCTGATCGCAGGGAATAATCTGGAAGTCGCCATGGTAGCGGGCGATAACCGAGTCGCCAATCAGTTTGCCGTTCTCGATCGGCACGTCGGCCGGGGCCAAGCGGGCCTCGTGCTCCTGGTCGGCGCGAAGCCACTCGGTGACTGCCTTGCCTGCCTTGTCGAACTCCAGCTTGCTGTTCTTCACCTTGTGGTAAGGCGTGACCAGAAAACCGTAGTCGTCCACGCCGGCATAGATCGCCAAGCTGGAAATCAAACCGATGTTCGTGCCTTCAGGCGTCTCAATCGGGCAGATCCGCCCGTAGTGCGAAATATGCACGTCGCGGACTTCAAAGCCGGCCCGCTTGCGGTTCAAACCACCAGGTCCCAAGGCGGAGAGCCTCCGCTCGTGCGTGAGCATCGACAGGGGGTTGGTCTGGTCGACCACCTGAGACAACTCGCCGCGGCCAAAAAAGTACTCAATCGCCGCCGAGATGCTCTTGGGATTTACTAGGCTCCGCGGCGTCATATCCTCGATGTCCTTCAGGCTCATCCGCTCCTGTACCGTACGGCGGAGCTTGAGGAAACCCTTGCGGAGTTCGTCGCTGGCCAGTTCGTCGATAGTCCGCAAGCGGCGGTTGCCAAGGTGGTCGATGTCGTCGATTTCCACGCTCGGATCACCGGCCCGCAGCTTGCTGAGATATTGGATCGCGGCGATCAGGTCTTCGGCCCGTAGGGTCATTTCGGTCTCGGGAATGTCCAGGCCGAGCTTGCGATTGATGCGGAAGCGGCCGACTCGCCCAAGACGATAACGGTTGGTATCGTAGAACTTCTCGATGAACAACGCCTTGGCCTTCTCCAGGTTTGGCGGATTGCCAGGCCGTAGACGCTGATAAATCCGCAACAAGGCCTCCTGATGGCTGCCCGTTGCGTCTTCCACCAGCGAGTTCAGGAGCAGCGGGTTCTTCGGGTCGGCCATGACCTCGATCTCGAGCAGACCCGACGTACAAATCGTCTCCGCGACGGCCTTGGTGATCTTTTGTCCGCTCTCGACGAGCACCTCACCGGCATGGGGGCTGGAGGTTGGATAGATGATGTCAGTCACGGCCAGCTTGCCTTCGATCTTGGCAGCGCTGCGACCGTCGACAACCTTCACATTCTCGGTCTCGTAGAAGACCCGCAGCAAGGCATCGTCTTCCCCATACTTCGGATCCATGGCCCGCAGCAAGGTCATGATCGAGAACTTGCCGCTCTGGTCGATGCGGACCGTCAGACTTTCCTTCCGGGTGACGTTCAGTTCGATCCAGCTACCGCGTTCAGGAATGATGCGACAACTGTGCAAGCGGCGATCACCGGTGCCTTCGATTTTCATCACGAAATCGACGCCAGGGCTGCGATGAAGCTGGTTCACCACGACGCGTTCGGCGCCGTTGATAATGAACTCGCCGCCGCCAAGCATGATGGGAATATCGCCCAGGTAGACCTCTTCTTCGACCGGCTGCTCCTTGGTGAGCTTGAGCCAGACCTTGAATGGCCGGCCGTAGGTCAAGCGGAGCTGGCGGCACTCGTCCGGCTCGTAGCGTGGCTTCCCTAGTTCGTAACGAAGATACTCCAAGCGGAGCGTCTTGTCGTAACTCTCCACCGGAAAGATTTCGCGCAGAACGCCCTCGATCCCCTGGTCATTGCGATTTTGCCAGGGAACTTCCTGCTGTAGGAAGGCATTGTAACCACGAGTCTGGATCTGGGTCAGATCAGGAATCCCATGAGGGGCTCGCTGACTGCCAAAGCGACGGATTTCCTTGGGTAAAACACGTCGTTGGGCGGAAGTCGCCATGGGCACTCACCTCTGAGAAAAGCAAAGGAATCCCCGCAGGCCGGCGGGAAACAACCAAGCGACGCGGCACAAAACTGCCGCGCCGCGGGCATGGCCCCGGGGGGTATGGGAAAGCAACGCGATAAAACACTGTCCACGCAATACATTCCCCTCGGAATTGAGAGGGGTCCATGGCCATTGACTCCATGGCGATGCAGCGTGAAACCGTACGCTACTTGATAACAATCTTCGCGCCGGCTTCTTCTAGTTCCTTCTTGAGCTTCTCGGCATCGTCTTTCGAGAGGCCCTCCTTGACCTTGGTGGGGGCGGCTTCAACAAGATCCTTGGCTTCCTTCAGGCCCAAGCTAGTGACCGCTCGCACGACCTTGATGATTCCAATCTTCTTGGTCGCTTCGTAGCTTTCGATCACCACGTCGAACTCGGTCTGCACCTCAGCCACCTTGGCGGGACCGGCATCGCCAGAAGCTGCCGCCATCATCACGGCACCACCGGCTGCAGGCTTGATGCCGTGGACGTTTTCGAGGTAATCGCTCAGCTCCTTGGCCTCCTTGAGAGTCAACGCGACAATTTTATCCCCCAGGTCCTTGGCAGCCTGGGAGTATTCACGGGTAGCTTCAACAGTCGACATCGCTATTCGATCCTTTCTCACTTTTGCGTCGCGACACGGAACTGACTGGAACCGGCCGCCGACACGAATCAATACTTGTGGTTTGAAATTAGTTCCGGTTAAAAAGTTGTCAGTTGTCAGTTGTCAGTTGTCAGGTCCGCTTGCACCAACAACTGAAAACCGACAACTGGCAACCACTATCGCCTCTCACGTGGCAGGAGTCCCCTCCGCTGGTGATGCTTCTGCGTGAGGCACGCCCTCTGGTCCAGAGATTGTATCCGCAGGGGGGGCATCTTCGGGTGTGGCAGCTTCTTCGCCTCCCTTGGCCCTCTCGGAAATCTGGCTGGCTAGCATTCCGCCAACCGCGATCAACTGACTGTTCAATCGCGAGCCGACCGATAGGATCTGGCCGAGCAAGAGACTCAGTTGCTCCGACCGACTGGGCCACTTCGCGACCTCGGCGACCTGATCGGCCGAGATCTGTTCGCCATCCATGACGCCCCCGCGCGGCTGAAACGCGGGGAATTTTTCGCTCTTGAGGATGTCGGTGATCGATTTAGCCAGGGCCACGATATCCTCACCGCCCCAGCAGATCGCGGCCGATCCACCAACTCCGTCAAACAACCTCGCCAAGGGAGTACCAGTCGTGGCCCGGGCGGCCAGACTGTTCTTCACCACGAGAATGTTAATTTTCTTGGCACGTAGTTCCTTCCGCAACGTAAAGGTAGAGGAGGAATTCATGCCGACCATATTCACTAGCAGAGCGTCATTGACGCTCTGCAAGCGTTTTTTAATGTCATCCGATACCAGATTCTTGACGTACTTACTCATGTCTTGCGCCTCGTTGATTTACTGCGCCTTCGTTGATTTGTTGCGTCTGAACTACTTCTCTGGAAGACTTGCCTAGCGTGCCGCCGTCGGAAACGAGAAACCAATCCTCTTGCCCGCCGCGTGGCCACAAAAAGCCAATCTCTCCGACGATGGTTTACGCTGCCGGGATCCGCAAAGCAGGGCTCATCGTCCCCTTGATGGCAATTCCCTTAAGGTACTGACCTTTGACCGCAGCCGGCTTGAGGTGCAGGACGAAGGTGATGAACGCCGAAATATTTTCCATGAGTTTCTGGGACTCAAAACTCAGCTTGCCGACCACCGCATGGACGTTACCGCCTGAATCACAGCGGAACTCGACCTTACCAGCCTTGTACTCTTTGATAACCTTGGCGACGTCGGGCGTGACTGTCCCGGCGCGAGGCGAAGGCATCAGGCCACGAGGCCCCAAGACCTTACCCAGGGGGCCGACGACACCCATCATGTCGGGAGCGGCAATGCAGACATCGAAGTCCGTCCAACCACCCTTGATCTTCTCGGCCAACTCCGGCCCGCCGACTTCATCGGCACCAGCAGCCTTGGCTTCTTCGATCTTATCGCCCTTGGCGAAGACGATCACTCGGAGCGTCTTTCCGATACCGTTGGGCAACACAATCGATCCGCGGACCAATTGGTCGGCCTGCTTCGGATCAATTCCCAATCGCATCACAATTTCGACCGTCTGGTCAAATTTGGTGGTGTTGAAAGTCTTCAACAGATTGACGGCTTCGGAAAGCGGCATCAATGCCGATTCCGCCGGCAACTTGGCCCTCATGGCCTTCATACGTTTCGCTACTCTTGGCATTCGCGTAATTCTCCCGTAGTCCTGCGGCGAACGAGTCGCCTCCTACTTTAGAGGATGATAAATAGTTGTCAGTTGCACCATGTGTGTTGTCTTCCACGGTCTTAACTGACAACCGTCAACTAATCGATCACTTCCAGACCCATGCTGCGAGCGGTTCCAGCGACTAGCCGGCGGGCAGCCTCGGGGGTGGCAGAACCGATGTCGTTCTGCTTCAACTTGATAATCTCGTCAACCTGCGTCCACGTGACCTTACCGACCTTTTCCTTATTGGGAACGCCGGAACCCTTGGCAATACCGGCCGCCTTCTTCAGCAACGCGGCCGCCGGCGGGCTCTTTGTCACAAACTCAAACGTACGGTCGCTGTAGACCTTTACCACTACGGGGATCGGCATTCCGCCAGCCTCGCGGGTGCGGTCGTTAAACTGCGATACGAACTGTCCCAAGTTGATACCATACTTACCCAAAGCCGTACCGACTGGGGGTGCCGGTGTAGCCTGGCCACCGGGAACCTGGAACTTTACTTCGGCTACGAGTTTTTTCGCCATATTACTTCAGTTGTTAGTTGTCAGTTATCAGTTATCAGAGTTCTGCTGAACAGGGGGAACTCCATCAAACCGACTCGACTTGCCAGTATTCAAACTCGACGGGCGTGGTCCGATTAAAAATTGTGATCATAACCGTCACCCGGCCATTGGTCTTATCGATCGCATCCACTTCACCGTCGAAGTTCTCGAAGTTTCCTTCGATAACCTTCACGCGATCGCCCTTGGCGAAGGGGATCTTCAAATCAGGCGCCTTTTCGCTCTTTTCTTCCTGTTTCGCAATAATCCGCTCGACCTCGTGCGGCAGCATGGGCGTAGGTATACCGGAGGCTCCGGTGAAATCGCCGATTCCAGGCGTTTCGCGCACCAAGAACCATGTGTCTTCGTTGATTTCCATGTGGATAACAATGTAACCGGGATAAAGCTTCCGCTTGATCACCCGCTTCTTGCCACTTTTGAATTCCGTAACCTTCTCCGTGGGAACAATGACTTCGCCAAAATACCGATCGAGACCCTGGATCAATACACGACGCAAGAGGCCCTCGCGGATGGACTCCTCACGGTTGCTCTGCACCTTGAGGATGTACCATTTCATGTTTTCTGACTTTGGAACGTCCACGACAATCTCGGGCGCAACCGCCACTGCCTTCCGCGATTTGGGCGATCCAGCCCGCGGACGAGCACGCTCAGTGGTTTTGACGCGCAAAGTTAGCTCTTCCGAGTCAGCCTCCGGATCCGAAATGGATTCCAGCGATGTCGCCTCTTCGGCAAACATTGATGGTTCTGAATCCTGCCGCGGCACGACCGGCACAATGAGCGGCTGTGGATCAACTCCCGCAGGCACTGCGGGAGGATCTTGCAGGACTTCAGGATTCTGTCCGGTCTGTTCTGTCACGACGGATCAACCTCTGCCAAAAAAAATTCGGGTCCACCCACTGCTCAGGCGGAGTACACGCCAATGAGTTTGAAGAACCAAATCCAAAAAACGTCGAAGGCCGCCAATAAAAGGCCGATCGAAAAAATCATTAAGATCACAACCACCGACCAGCGAACCAATTCGCCCCGCGAAGGCCACGAAACCTTGTTCATCTCGGCTTCCACCGCGATCAAGAAGTCGGCGAACGCAGGCAAGTTGACGCTACGATACACGGCCCACAAACCAACGACGGCCAACACGCCCGGAAGTCCATAGCAGAGCCACGTCGGGCAACTAGCTCCAAAGCCTCGCAACATCCACACGAGTTTCCACAGACCAATGAGCAACGTCAACGCCAGCGCGGCAAACGTCACCTGCCGGACAATCCGCCCTTGGCTTCGTTTGTAAACACCGACTCTCAGGAATTCTTCAATAATTGTGCTCACCGCGATGGACCTTATATAATTGCAGGGACGGCGGGAATCGAACTCGCAACCCTTCGCTTTGGAGGCGAATGCTCTGCCAATTGAGCTACGTCCCTGTTCGCCGTCGCCTAGCACTAAGCCGCCGCCAAAAAACCTTACGGCTTGTGCGGCAGCCAAGACCTTGCTCCGACATGTAAACGGGTTGCATAAAACCTTTTCCGAGAACTCTGAGATGACCCCGGGTTGTACCTGGCTCAATCCGGTTCTCGGATGAGGGTTCTTACTTGATCACCTTGGTCACCACGCCGGAGCCGACCGTGCGGCCACCCTCGCGGATTGCAAAACGCACATTGACGTCCAGCGCAACGGGCGCGATTAACTCGACTTCCAACCTGACGTTATCGCCAGGCATGCACATTTCTGCATCTCCCAACAACTTTGCCGAGCCTGTCACGTCGGTCGTACGGAAGTAGAACTGCGGACGATACCCGTTAAAGAACGGAGTATGCCGGCCGCCTTCTTCCTTGGACAGAACATAGACTTCGGCCTCGAACTGCGTATGCGGCGTGATCGAACCGGGCTTGGCCAATACCTGACCGCGCTCGATTTCTTCGCGCTTGATGCTGCGGAGCAGGCAGCCGACGTTATCACCCGCCATGCCCTGGTCGAGCTGCTTGTTGAACATTTCCACACCGGTGCAGATTGTCTTGCGAGCCTCGGGGGCGAAGCCGACAATCGCGACTTCGTCGCCGACCTTGACGACACCGCGCTCGATACGACCGGTGGCCACCGTTCCGCGGCCTTCGATCGAGAAGACGTCTTCGATGGCCATTAGGAACGGTTTGTCAATTTCACGCGGCGGCTCAGGAATATAGGCATCAATCGTGTCCAACAGGTCGCAAATGCACTTCGTGGCAACCGGATCCGTGGGATTATTGTACGCAGGCAAGGAGCTACCTCGGGTGATCGGAATGTCGTCGCCCGGGAACCCGTACTTCGTGAGCAACTCGCGGACCTCCAGTTCGACCAGTTCCAACAACTCGACGTCGTCGACAAGGTCGATCTTATTGAGGAACACGACTAGGGCCGGCACGTTGACCTGGCGTGCCAGGAGCACGTGCTCGCGAGTCTGCGGCATGGGGCCGTCAGCGGCCGAGACGACGAGGACCGCACCGTCCATCTGGGCAGCACCGGTGATCATGTTCTTAATGAAGTCAGCGTGCCCAGGGCAGTCGATGTGAGCGTAGTGACGCTTCTCGGTCTCGTACTCGACGTGCGAAACGGCGATGGTCACCGTCTTGGTCGCGTCGCGGACGGTGCCACCCTTGGCAATGTCTGCATACGTCTTGAACTTGGCCAACCCTTTGCTGGCCTGAGTCGCCAGAATCGCGCCGGTTAGCGTGGTTTTGCCGTGGTCAATGTGGCCGATGGTGCCGACGTTGACGTGAGGTTTTTTACGTTGGAATACTTCCTTCGCCATTCTATCTCCCTGCAATCACAAGCGAGTAACGGTAAACTTGTTAGACCGAATTTCCTTGGTTCGGGATCAACATCGACCCGTTCCGATTCATACATACAAACGGCCATTACGCATCCGGCTGACCGAGAGCTGCTGAGGGGATTTGAACCCTTGACCTCGTCCTTACCAAGGACGCGCTCTACCGACTGAGCTACAGCAGCCTAATGTCGCCGATCTAATGTCCTTCTATCCAAAATGTCCAAGCCGACCAAGCGGGTGATGGGAATCGAACCCACGTAAGTAGCTTGGAAGGCTACAGCTCTACCATTGAGCTACACCCGCGGACCTTGTTTTTTCTACAATTCAGCGGAGCCCTTCTCTTCAGCAAAGCTCAATTCTATTCAATGGAGGGTGAAGGATTCGAACCTTCGAAGGCGTTGCCATCAGATTTACAGTCTGACCCCTTTGGCCACTCGGGAAACCCTCCGGCTTCAATTTCTTGCTCCCCGCTGGGGATTGCCTCCATGACCCTACTTTTTGGGATCGAAAAACTTCCACTGCCCGCGACCTGTCTTTGCCGCAAATTTTGTGCAACTGCGCCCCTCACTCGGAGCACATCACACGTAACCAGCTAACCAACCGGCCGATCTCTTACGAGCTAGCGGAGGGACTTGAACCCACAACCTGCGGTTTACAAAACCGCTGCTCTGCCGGTTGAGCTACGCTAGCTTGGTCGAGCCGAGACGCGAATCTGTTAGTATAACGACACTCCAAGACAATACAAGGCGTATGCTGGCAAAAAAAATTCAATTCTTTTAATTTCGACTCGCCAGCCACTTAAAATCAAATAAACCCCCAAAGTGACCTATACAAGGAAATCAATCTTCTCCTCTTCGGCCACTTTACGCAGTTTACTCAAGGCGCGGGCTTCAATTTGGCGAATTCGCTCCTTCGTTACCCCTAATTCGGCTCCAACCTGCTTCAACGTGAGAGGCTCCTGCCCACGTTGCAGGCCGAAACGCCTAATGATAATCTTCTGCTCGCGCTCGTCAAGCCGCCCCAAAATCTTTTCCACCTGCCACTCACGCTGCGACTGCGACGTTTCCTGCTCGAATTGGTCGCCACGGTCATCCTGAGTTGTCGTGAACATCTCCTCATGGCTCGTGCAGAACCGGTCGCGGTAGCGAAGTTCATCCGGGATCGTACGGGCAAAGTTCTTCATGATTGCCCAACTTGCGTAGGTGCTGAATTTGAAACCGCGGGCATAATCGAACTTTTCCACCGCCCTCATTAGCGAAATGTTGCCATCGCTGACCAACTCAAAGAAATTTTCCACCTGGCTCATGTGCCGCCTGGAAATTGAGACCACCAGCCGGAGATTTGCGCGAATGATCTGGTTCTTCGTGGCCACCGCCTCTTCATAAATCGCTTCGATTTGGTCCATGAGCGTGGACCTGGGCTGGCTGACATTGAGCTTCTCGCGGAGATTGGATGCCTTGTATTTCAGGAAGTTTAACTTTCGGAACAGATGGGCCTCCTGGACGCGGTTGAGCAACGGCACTTCATAAAGGCTAGCCAAATACGGTGGCAGTCCGGAGGGAAGCCTCGCCTTTTTCACCAGTTCATCGTTGGCCGGCATGGGCATGAGAATTCGCTTCTCGTGTCTGGATACCCGCAAAGCTTTGGCAAAATCGTCGTTGGGAATGTAATCCAGGGGCAAATCGGCAATCTGCTCTGCCCGCACCTCGGCGATGATGCGGTAGATACTGGCTCGCGTACGGAAAAAGCGCTTAGCCAGCGATTCGGCCGACTCGCCACGATGAAACTGATAGTAGATCTTTCGCTTGATTTCCAGGCGAATGGGACCGCGATTCCCCGAAAAAATCGCTAGATCCGCGTTTTCCTGGTCGAATTGCTTAAGCATGTAGCGGATCGTCTCGGGACTACGGCCAGTCTTGCGAGCAATGCGGCGAACGATTTCGGCGGGAACCCCGCCCGCCTGAGCCAGACGTCGCGCACGCTCGATGATGATTGATCGCTCGGCCTCGCTGAGCTGGCTAAACTGCGATCCGCGCCGAACCTTGTCGGAATTCTGGACAACAAACCGATCGACCGAGCTTTCCAAGAAACCTACCCGCTTGCGGCCGTCCATCACGAATCGGCGGCTGATCAGACCCAATCGACGCCAGCGAGAAATGGTCTTCGTCGAGACATTGAAACGCTTGGCGATCTCCTCAATCGTAACCACCCGCTCGCCAGCCGAATCAGCGGCCACATTGGCGGCGTCGGATAAATCTTCGATAAACAATCCCAGGTCGTGCTTGGCCTCGCGCCCGACAAACTTCACATCACAAGGGGCATCGGGTCGAAAATGGGTGATCCGGTAGCAGAGATACTCGTAAGTGTAGATCCGGTCAGGCTCAACCTCCGTCAAGAGTTTCTCAGCCGCCGCGACCTGTTCGAGCTTCTTCTTTCGAGGGGCAAAACGCACTTGTTGATCCCGAAGCTCCCGCATCGCTGAGATTCGATACTCGGTGTGCATCATATCGTCCTTTCGTCGGCAACCGGTCTGTCCGGTTAAAACTCTAGGGAGACCGGGTACTATATACGTTCCAAAGTGTCCAAGGTTCGCTTGCTTGGTTGTTTTTTACCTGTCAATGCGCACCGAAGCATGGTCTGTTTCCGGTGCTGGATCGTTTCTAAGTTCTTACCAGGACGCCATTAGCTTTCAGACTACACCTTTTGTGATTAAGTTGCAATAGGCTGGCTAGTTTTTCGCCATGCTTTTATGCGGCAAACAATATGTTGGCCTTTTATCGACTACTTGCATAGCACGGAAAACCTTGGGGAGCACCAGGTTTTTCCCTGACAAATTCATACCAATAACGAACCGCAAAGTATTCGAGCGAACACTCGTAGCCCTCCCCTTTAGACGGACTTTGCGGTAGAAAGACCGCCTATAGGCGGAACTACGAGAGCGAAGGCCGCTAGGTTTGGATTGCCGATTAAAATCTGCTATGCTGATGGCCTTACGAGATGTGCGGGTACGCATTTGGCGAATTGGATTGGTGGAACGTGAGATACATTCATTATTGCATGGTGTTTTTCCTGGGGATTGCATGGCCTTCTCCGCTCCCGGCCGCCCTTGGCGACACGGAAACCTACACCTTTGTAAGTCAGAGGGAAGTGAACCATATTGACCACGTCAACATTCTGTTGGAGGTCAGCGGCGACCTGCTGGCGAAGTCTGGCTCCGACGAGAAACTGAACCGACAGGAGTTGGGCCTCACCTGCCGTCGCGACTATGACGAAAAGACGCTGCAAATGCCGACAGTCACCGAGAAGATGATGCGTGGAGTTCGCTACTACCATGAGGCCATGGCCAGTTTCAGAAAAGGAACGGCCACACAGAACCCCACCTTAGGGCCAGAAAATCGAACGGTTGGCGTGGAAATTGTCGGGGGAAAGGAGACCCTCTTCTCCCCCAAGGGCCCTTTCAACTGGGATGAGTTGGATCTGTTAGCCACGGTCGGTGAGAGTCTCTGCTTGGACCAGTTACTTCCCGCCAAGCCTGTAAAGATCGGAGAGTCGTGGAAAATTTCGGATGATACCATGGCCCTGCTGCTGGCCTTGGAGGAGATCACGTCGAATTCGGTGCAGATGGTGCTCACCGAGGTGACGCCCGAGTTAGCACGGTTTGAGTTAGCGGGCCACGTGGATGGCAAGCTCTACGGGGCCGGAAATCAGATCAGCCTGAAGGCCAAGTGCCGTTTTGATCGCCGAACTGGCCGCATCGACTGGTTTGCCATGCGATTGAAGCAGGGCCGCGAGATTGGAGTGGTCGAGGATGGCCTCGACGCCACCGTGCTAGTGCAAACCAAGATCACCCGACTGGAGACCGCGGAGAAACTGGGCGATGCCGCGCTGGCCGATCTACCCTCGAAAGCAACCGATAACTTGACGCTCATACGATATTTGCTAAGTCAGGGCGGATGTCAGTTGACGCACGACCGTTCGTGGTTCGTGATTGGTGCAACCCGCAACCACGATGAGTTCCACCGACTGGATCGCGGCCAAGACATCGGACTCTGCAAGATCTCACCGCAACCTCAAGTCAGCATGTCCAAGCTACCCTCCCTCGAGCAATTCCAGGGCATCGTGGGAAAATTATTGGGGGAGAATTTGGGCGAATTCCTGGAACTTTCCCAGGCGGAGTCTCCGGCCCACTTGCGAATTCTGCGGGTGAAGGCGAAGGGCAAGGACAACGAAGTTCCCGTGCGTTGGTTCTATTACCTTGTTTCCGACCCCGAGGGGCGGCAGGTGACATTTGCCTTTCGGGTCGAGGAGAAACGGCTGGAACAATTTGGCCGGGCCGATGAGCAGTTAGTCCATTCGCTCCGTTTCGTGGAGAAGAGCCAAAAATAAAAAAACCGCCACGTTCCCTTTTGGGCACGTGGCGGCTCTCGTAGAATCCTCTCGCCGATTGCAACTGGATGTGTAGCTGCGAGACGAACACAAGGTCGGGCGTGCTAAGCACTTGCCTCAAGTTGACCCTGGTCCACGCTAAATAGTTGGCACCTCCGTCGGAATAGCTAGCGAGAGGAAATATCTTGGACGCTTATTCAAAACCTGACTTACCGTGCAGACTTTCGAGTTGTTTATCGGGTCTTGAAACCGCGTCTTAGGACTCTTTTATTACCTGGGAAGAGTGAACTTCCAAGGTAGCTTTACTATCGGCAGTTTTCGCGGCCCATCCGCAGAAGAATTCTTCTGCCTTTTTGGACCCCACGGCCGGTGCCGCCCGGCATGGCCTCCTGCCACCTCTCTATTATACGCCATGAACGGCAAGAGGGAAGCGAGAAAATAAGCTCTCCTCACTTTTTTCCCAGCCGTCGCTGCTGCTGGAAAAACTGCGAGAGAAGCTGGCCGCATGGTTCGGCGAGAACTCCGGGCACGATCTGGCAACGATGATTCAGGCGGGAATCGTCCAGGAGGTTGAAAAGCGTGCGGACTGCCCCGGCCTTGGGATCGGCCGCACCGTAGACGACGGTGGAAATCCTCGCCTGCACGATGGCCCCGGCACACATCGGACATGGTTCCAAGGTCGCATAGAGCGTGCAACCGTCCAATCGCCAGGACTCTCGGGCGGCCGCCGCCTGCGTGATGGCAATCATCTCGGCGTGGGCCGTTGGATCGTGCAATTGTTCGCGCTGATTGTGCGCTGCGGCAATCACGCGGTTTTCAAGTACAATGATGGCGCCAATCGGGACTTCGTCTTCCGCAAGTGCCCGCTGCGCCTCCTCCAAGGCCAGTCGCATAAAGTTTTCGTGCATTGAAAAGTTCACTCTTCCACGACAATATCCAACGGCGCGGCAAAGACATTCGATTTGATCCCCGCATCGCCGATACCGACAACTTGCAACCGCACCGGCCCGAGTCCGAGGGTTTCCGCCGGAATCTCTACTTGGCCATTGTCGCCCGCGATGGTGTTCAGCAGGCGCGTGCCGCGGACGATGCGGATGCTGATCGATTGGGGTGATTTGACCGTGATGGTCAGCGACTTCTTCAGCGACAGGGCCTTCTCCGGCGTGCAGGTCGCATAAATCGTGCGTTTGTGATTGGAACTGGAAAAGGGAATAATCATTTCACCGCGGGCCGGCAACGGTCCTTTCGATACCGCCACCACGCGAAGCTCGTGGGCACCGTCAGCAACATTGGCCGTATCGACTTCGAGTAGACCATCCGGCGGGCATTCGCGAATTCTCAGGCCGTCGAGAATCATCTCGAAATGTTCAGCCTTCGCGCCGCCGGCAAAGCGGGCCTTGGGCTTGACTTTAATTTCGTCGTGGACGGTCGCGTTCGCCATCACTCCCGTGACCGTGATTTCGGGAAGGTTCGCCCAGGGACGGCAAAGCGGATCGCCCACAATCAGCAATTGATAAGGGCAGAGCACCGATTGGTAGAACGACTCAGCGACCGTGCAGCCGCGGGCGTAATGCACTTGCATCATGGGCGCGGGGAATTTGTTCGCAATAGCGTAGGGTTCGGTCACCGTGCCGCTGGCGGCCGCGGCCCCATGACGCAGCAATTCGGAAAGCGGTGTCTGGCCCGCATTGCCATGCATGTCGCCGCCGAAGCTGGTAAAGTGCTCGCAGATGGCGCCCGGCAAGATCGTACTCCGCGATGCCTTCCAGTCAAAGTCGGACACGCCCAGCATCGCCCCTTGAACGTCGTTTTTTCCTTGCGGGAGATTGCCCTCAATGATCTCCGCCTCAACGCCCAATGCCTTCAGCTTTTGAACTGCGTTGGGAAATCCGCCTTGCCGGACCTTGGAGCGAATGTCGCCGTTTTGCATGAAGTAAATGGTTCCCCGAGGATGCGTGCCATCGGCCACCGCGCTGCGCTGCAAATAGTTGAGCGATTCATTTCGCGTATTACCGCGGCCAGCCGTCACGGCCAGCATCGTCGACAATAAGTAGTGGCGCCCCGGAACGGTTCCCGCCTCGCCATGAGGGCCGTAGCCCGTGATGCTCGAAAAACCCAAGGTAGGTTCCTTGGCCTGTTCCGTCGCTCCGGTCCGCGCGTACCAATTACAATTCGGGTGGACATAGAAGTTGTTGGTCATCACCAATTCCCACAGGTAGGTAAGGCCATTGATTGAAGCAACGGGCGTGAAAGTCGTCCACATCGGCGACTTGACGACGGATTTCTCTTTTGGTCCCTGCTCCTGCTTCTCCAGTTCGGCCTTGAATTTCTTAATGTCCTCGTCAATGCGAATCCCCCAAGGGAAGTCGCTGGAATAGACCACGTAGTCGATCTGCCGGCCGGGAAGTGGCAGTTTTGCGGCTCGAAGTACGGGAAGAAGAATCTTCTCGCGAAACGTATCAACGTCGGTATTTTCTTGTTTGGGATCCCAATCGAGGAAGAGAAAATTGCTCGGCGGAATGTGTCGTAACGCGGCGTAATGATTCGCGATACACAACGAATCGGTGCTCCGTTGATTGACCACCAGCAAGACATTTTCCGGCCCGCCAATCGCCCACGCCTGGTTCATGGCCACGAGGGAAATCATCGAGCCGGCCAGTACGGCCAATAATCGAAAGACCGATTTGGTGGAGAATGACATTATTGAGATCTTGGCGGATGGTTGAAGAAAATAGCATCCGCGCGGAAGACGCACGCAGATGCCAAGCCTCTTGATCATACGGCCGCTGCGCGGCATTGGACAGAGGGCCGCTGCCTGAAACCTTGCTGCTCGTCCAAAAACAACTTGTGATGCGGGCGTCTCGCCTGCACAGGCAGTCGGGACGGCCGCACCACAAAAACACGGAGTTAATGTTGGACAGGCACTTACCGCACGGCGGGGGTGGGCTGACCGGCAACGACTGGCTGGGTAATGCCTGGCGGCGGCGGAAGTGCCAAGGGCTGCTGAGCCACGATTCTCTGCAATGCGGCCACCCGAGCCACTACATCCGGCTGTCCAGGGTTAATTTCCAGCGAACGCTGGTAGTTGACCATCGCCTGCGCGTTGTTCCCGGTCTCCTCGCGGACCTTGCCAAAGGCGGCCCACTGCCGCGCGTCGTCTGGATTCAGCTTGACGGCATCGGCCAGCGTATTAGTTGCCGCCTCCTTATTGCCGAATTCGGAATATAAGCGGGCTAGCTCCATGCGCGGCTCGGCCAGCGATGGCGATTGGGCGGCCCAAGTCTGGATGGATGCGAAAGCCTCCGTCGTGCGGCCTTCTTCGATCAACAGCACGGCAAGACCCCGGTGGCAGTCGCGATGATTCGGATTTCGCTCCAGGCACTGGCGATAGCAGGTTTCGGCCCGGACCAGACTATCGGGCTGGTTGCGGAGTCGGCCAAGGCGATGATGTGTCGCGCCGAGGTTGTAATAGCCGTCGGCATTGTTCGGGTCGGCATAAGTCGCCTCCTGGAACTGCTGCAAGGCCTCCTGGAATTGGCCGCGCTGGAAGAGTGTCACACCGTCGGCGTTGCGACTACTGGCGACGAAGTTGGTGCAACCGCCGGCCATCGTCAGGCCTACACCGACCAACATCAGGGCAATGTGTAGCGAGTTGCTTTTCCCCACCGATTTCACGCGCCTCAGCTAGGTTCCATTGCAGCGATCCACGCTAGACCACTGCGTTCCGTGGGGAAAGATAGCTATCCCAGGCCATTTACACAAGAGAGATTTAAGTAGTTTTGCGGCTCTTTCGGGTTTGCCTGCCCACACTGAGTGAATCGCGACTTTTGTGCCAGCATGCGCGTGCCACGCGATGTCGTATTTTTGGTATTTTCGACCATTATCCACAACTATTGGCTAGTATAACACTAATCTTATGAGTGGATAGCACCCACGAAAACAGGGAGAATACTGAGATATAAGTTCCTTTGGCTATATTAATATAGCTCGCATAGGGCGGCCCATATTCTACAGACTCCGCCCACCCTGAAATAATTCGGGCTAGCCACTCGAAGCGAGATTTGCGTACTTAGGGTATCCGGAAATAGACCAATCACCATTTCACCAAACCATTCCTCAACCATGAAAACAAAAAATCCAAATTCAGTCCCTCACCAGCGGCGGAAGGAAGGCTTGCTGCCGCGGATCACCCAGCTCACGCTGGAGGGCCATAGCTCGCGTGCCATCGGCTCGCAGATTGGAGTCTCCAAGACGACCGTCAATCGCTGGCTGCTAGAACTGCGTCAGGAGTGGATCGCGAAGGCCATGGAAGACAACGCGGAAATGATCGCCATCGCCATCGCACGCTACCAGTCGATCTATCGCGAGGCGATGGAGGCCTGGCGGCGGTCGAAGACCGACAAACAAACCCGGCTGATCGAGAAGACCGGCGCGGTCGGCGACGGCGACGGTGCAAAGCAAAAAAAATCGGTTCGGACCGAAACTCGAGCGGGCAACGCCGACTTTCTGAGCAAGGCCACGGAGATCGTCAAGGCGATCGTCGACCTCAAGGGACTTCGTACGCCGCAGCGAACCGAGATCGGCGGTCCAGTTAGCGGCACGATCGACTTGGCGTCCGTAAAGCCGAGCGATTGCCGCAACCTGAGCAATGCGCAGCTTGTCGCCCTCGAGATTGAGCTTGAGGCCAAAATCGCCCGCGAAGAGGCCCGCTGCGAAGCCTATAAAAACGACGCGCAGCTCGCCGCCCTCCAGGCCCAAATCAAGGCCCGATTCCAGACCCTGCAAAACTTGGAACCGGCGAAGTGATAAGAGGCTATCCGGAAAGTCGAAATTCCGGTCCCCTCTCAGACTGCCTGCTCGGCGGTCACCGTGGAAAGAGCAACCGCCGCGGTGGGCAGCGCAACGGTCGGCAACTCAGCCCGCTTTTCGTAACCGAGGGCCTCGATGACTTCGAGAATCTCACTGCACGTGGGAAACATCCGGCCGCTACGGCGTTTGTAATTATCCATAGCGTTCATGAATTCGATCTCTTTCGGCGAATAATCTCGCTCGCAGGTGGTCGGGTCGATCTGTCGGCGGCGATTCACCTTCACCCTGCGCTCGGCCGAGCGGCGCTCGACTTCGACGGATGCATCCTTATGCCGGCGGTCGTCCTGGCGGCGATCCTTGCTGGTGCGCGCGTCCATGACCTGCGCCGATTCCTTGGCTTCGGCCGGAAGCTTGCGCTTCGTGGCACTGGCAGTGCTGGGGTAATTCGAGGTCTTTGGTTTGGTTTTGGCGGCAGGCTTTTTAACGGACACGGACGGCACCCTCCTAAAATCAGGTTCTTTTCCGGCTGCTGGTAAGTTGGTGAAAATGCAACTCTGTTGAAAAATAGCATCGGAATAGCGTTCAGGCAAAGTTGACAGCCTAGGAAAAAGGTGTGATCCTAGTAATTTAATCGGGTTTTAGGGATAATGCCATCTGCGCAAAGATAGCGGTGAGAAGGCCGTGGGGTTGTAGCGGATGCAGTATCCAAACACCCACCCTACGTCGAGCTAGCAGTGACAGCAGGACAAGGTTACGATCAAGGCCGTGGGGTTGTGACGGCTGTGTCTAACTTCCGTGCTTTTCCCGCACCTCTTGGCAGATGTCGCGAAGCTCCGTCAGCGAGGCGTCCTCAAGCCGCTTCCCATGCCGGTCGAGATGCTCGTTGATCTTCACCGCTGCCTCCTGCATCACGGCATGGGTTTTCTGGGAACCGCCGACAAGAACGAAATTATCTCCGCGAGTCAGCCGAGTATGACCGTCGTCATTGTCAAAAGCGATACCCAACAGCGCGGAAGATTGGGGGGCAGGCTTGGAGGCTTTCACGGGCCGGAACTCTGAAAGAAAGCGGAGGGCTTGCGCCGCACGAATTTTCATCCGCACTTACGAGCGGCGGGGTTGGAAGAACTGCTTGAGCATGTCGGCAGCGGCGACGCGGCTGCTCTCGGCGATTGGCTTCTTAACCTGACCAGGATCGGCCAAGGGATCGATCCGCGGCTGACCGCTGTTGGTCGGCACTGCTTCGGCCGGCTTTCCAGTGGAGGCTGGAACGATGGTCGTCATGGCCAGCTTGTTTTTCTTCGTATCGCCCACGGCCTCCTCTTCATTCAGCCAGTCGTCGATGTCGCGCTCGCTATCGCGAGGCTTGGCGGCCTCGACCGTGCGGGCAGCGGCCTCCTGAACATTACGCACCTTGGGCTTCTTCTTGCCGCTGACGCTCGTGCTCAGGTGTACCTCGAACTCCAGGGGTCCAACTTTGATTTTGTCGCCCGTGCGAAGTTCCTGCTCGCCAGTGATCTTCTGATCGTTGACGAGGGTGCCGTTGCGGCTGCCTAGATCGCGGATGGTGGCCGAGCCTTCGGTAAGGGAAATCATGCTGTGCCGGCGGCTGACCATGTCGCTATTGGGACGCAACTTGCACTCGGGCGCGCGGCCAATCAGAAATTCCGGACCCAGGACGGCAATTTCCTGCCCAGGATGCTTCCCGCCGAGAACGATCAATTTCACGTCCATGACATGCTCCAAAAAATACAACCACCTGCCATCTCGTAGGTCAGGCTTTCCAGCCTGACGGTGCCTGCCGAGGTCAGGCTAGAAAGCCCAACCTACATTCTAGTCTATCAGGAGCCATCGGCGGCGTCAAAGCGTTTCTTGACCGCGGTCCGCCACCGTGGCCCGATTCTTTGTCCAATTTTCCCAGGCATAACGGGATTCCACGAGGGTTTCGACTCGCCTAACCTCTTTTTCACAAAGCTCATCGGACTGCCAGCCGAAGCCCAATCGCCGGCTCAAGCCGCTAAGCCATAGGTCGGCCATGCTTTCTAATTCTATCGGGTGGGATGCAATATCTGCCGCTCCGGGTAGTTCGGGCGCTGCGGGCGAAGTCCTCCAGAGCAGGCTGCCATGCTGCAGGACGGCCGCGTTACGCCGCCGCTGGGCGCTGCCGCAGATCTTGGTTTTGCCGATCAGGACGTCGCCCGGCGATCTGCGCTGAAAGCAGAGAAACGGCTCCCGGGCGGTCTCGATTTTTTCGGTTGCCATGCACGATCTTGCCGCGATGCCGAGTCGCTTCAGGGCCTCGATCAAAGAGCCGTGGATGGCCCGGTAAAGTTCGTCGCGGTGGGCGGCCAGCGGATGGCTGCCCGGTAGAACGATACTGTAAGTCAACTCGGCATCGTGCAGGATCGCGCCACCGCCGGTCAGCCGACGCACGGCCGCACACGGGAGGCTGGGCGGATGTTCCTTCCGATCGATGTAAGTCTGGAAGTACCCCAGCGAGAGTGTCGGCTCGCTCCAGCGATAAAAGCGGAGACAAGCGCTCGCCACATCCTGGGCTTGCTCCAGGAGCATCTCGTCCACGGCCATGTTCCAGGCACCGGGGGTCGGGGCATGGCGGAGCAGTCGGCAGCGGCCCGGATCGATCATGCCTGCGGTTTCCAGATCAGCTTGGGCTGCCGCGCCGCCTGGACCTCGTCGGGACGGCAAACGAGCGTGCTGCCGGGGGCCTCGTGCAATTGCTCGTGCGTCTCATGGAGGATGCAATCCAGCGTTTCCGCGAAGGCGTCCAAGGTCGCCTTGCTCTCGGTCTCGGTCGGCTCGATCATGATCGCCTCCTTGACGATCAGCGGAAAGTAGACCGTGGGGGCGTGGAAGCCGTAGTCCAACAACCGCTTGGCGATGTCCATGGCCGAGATGTCTCGATCGGCCTTGATCCGCGCCGCCGAGGCCACGAACTCGTGCATGCAGCGATCGCCCTGCGAGACCGGCAGAATATGCTTCACGCGGCTCAAGAGATAGTTGGCATTGAGTACCGCATTTTCCGAGATCTTCCGCAGGCCGTCCGGACCGTGGGTGCGAAGGTAGCAATACATCCGCACCAGCACGCCCACGTTGCCGAAGAAACTCCGCACGCGGCCAATCGATTTGGGGCGGTCTTGGGCCAGCCTGTAGCCGCCCGACTCCGCGACGACGATGGGCGTCGGCAGATAGGGAGCGAGCTTCTCGGCCACCGCGATAGGGCCAGCCCCGGGACCGCCGCCGCCATGCGGGCCGCTAAAAGTCTTATGCGGGTTAAAGTGCATCAGGTCGGCCCCGAAATCTCCTGGCCGGGTAATGCCCAGAATGGCGTTCATGTTGGCTCCGTCGAGGTAGATCAAGCCGCCCACGGCGTGGACCATCTCGGCGATTTCCGCGATATGCGTTTCAAAGATTCCCAGCGTGTTCGGATTGGTGATCATGAGCACGGCCACGCGATCATCGAGCCGGGCGCGAAGATCGTCGAGATCGATCAGTCCGCCGTCGGTGCTCTTCACCGCCAAGGTATCGAAGCCGGCCATCGCGGCACTGGCCGGATTGGTGCCGTGGGCGCCGTCGGGAATCAGCACTACCGACTTCGGAATGCCGCGATCGCGGAAATAGGCTGCCGCCACCAAGAGGGCCGTCAGCTCACCTTGGGCACCGGCCGCGGGTTGCAGCGAAACGGCCGGCAGACCGGCGATCTCGGCCAGCATCTGCTGCGACTGGTAGAGCAGTTCCAACATCCCCTGGATCGTTTCGTCGCTCTGGTAGGGATGCAAATTGGCAAAGCCCGGCAGACCGGCGATCCGTTCATTCCGCTTCGGATTGTACTTCATCGTACAGGAGCCTAACGGATAGAAATGCGTATCGACCGACATGTTCAGCGTCGAGAGATTGACAAAGTGGCGGACGATATCCGGCTCGGAAAGCTCCGGCAGCGGGAGGGGCTTTTCCGCCAGAACTTCCCGCGGCAGGAGTTCCGCGACCGGACGCACCGGAACATCGCACCGCGGCAGCTTAGCGCCGCTACAGCCAGGCTTGGAGAGTTCAAAGATCAACTCGGTGGATCGGGAGTTACGCATATTATCAATCTCTGTCTTCGTTCGGTTCTCTATTACCAATAACAATACCCATCATCTAGCCCAACAATCCTCAAGTCAAGCCGGAGGGGTCGGGAGTTGCGAACCCAGCGATAAATCGCTGGGCTATTGTCGATCGTCCTTCCAGGACGGGGAAAGGAAAGTAGGATGGGCTTTAGCCCGTCATGGTCACGAAAATCGACATCGCCTGGCACGCCCTTGGTGGCACAAAAGCGTTGCCCGTTGCCGCCGCAAGCAATTCGCACCATAATTGCCGGATGAACTACATTTATCTCGATCACAACTCGACCACTCCCACACGGCATGAGGTTGTCGAGGCCATGTCCCGCTGCTACGCGGCCGGATATGCCAATCCGGCAAGCCAACATCGGCCGGGCCAGCTTGTACGCCGTATTCTGGAAGATGCCCGGCAACGGGTGGCCGAAATTTTGGGGGCCGAACTGAACTGCCGCAAGCCCGATCGACTGATATTCACCAGCGGCGGGACCGAGGCGAATAACCTCGCCATTTTGGGGATTACGCAGGCGGGACGCCTACGCTCGGGGCAAGTCATTGTCTCGTCAATCGAACATGCCTGCGTGCTGGAAGTGGCCGAATATCTCATGGAGCTTGGCTGGCGACTCGATACGCTGCGAGTAAATGGCCAAGGCGTGGTTCAGGCGGATGCCCTCGAATCACTGTTGAATCACACCACTATCCCCCCTCCCAAGGAGGGCGGGGGGCTGACTCGCCTAGTTAGCGTGATGCTGGCCAACCACGAGACGGGCGTGTTGCAACCGATCGAGCAACTGGCTGCCTTATGCCGTTCGGCCGGAGTGCCCTTGCATACCGATGCGGTCGCAGCGGCCGGCAAGTTGCCCATTAACTTCCGCGCGCTGGGTGCGTCCGCTTTGAGCATTGCCGCACACAAATTCCAGGGACCGCTGGGCATTGGCGCACTGATTGTCCGCCACGATGTGTCCTTGGCGCCCATGCTTTTTGGCGGCCATCAGCAAGAAGGCTTGCGGCCGGGCACGGAGTCGGTCGCACTGGCCGTGGGCATGCAAACCGCCCTGGAATTATGGCAATCGGAACGAGAGGAGCACTTCCGCAAGCTGACCGCACTCCGCGACCGTTTTGAATCGGGACTGAAGGCCGGGCGGCCAGGCCTGATCGTCCATGGCGAAGCGGTCGCTCGTCTGCCGCAAACCAGCAACATCGCCTTTCCCGGGCTGGAAGGTCAGATCCTGCTTCTGGCCCTCGACATGGCCGGGGTTGCTTGTTCGGTAGGCTCAGCGTGTGCGAGCGGTTCGACGGAACTTTCTCCCACCCTTCGGGCGATGGGTCTCCCCAGCGAGATCGTTGCCAGCAGCCTTCGTTTCAGTCTCGGGGCAACGACCACGGAGGCCCAGATCGACGAAGCCATCGTTCGGATTCTGCGCGTCTGTAGGGAATTAGGGGAGTAGTGGGCGGTGGGCGGTGG